>Ga0265596_1000095_pt1 | contig 58799 bp, 51 predicted proteins | sample saktaG_FD_190143 | JGI IMG/M metagenome (GOLD analysis project Ga0265596, IMG submission 190143) | Saline water microbial communities from Sakinaw Lake, British Columbia, Canada - sak_2013_06_06_60m | ecosystem: Environmental > Aquatic > Non-marine Saline and Alkaline > Saline ...
AATATGTCTTTTTATGAAGAAACCCCATTCAACATTTTTACCGCTCTTGTATTTAATATTCCTGAGTGGAATTTTCATCTCTACAGTATAACCGTCATCAGTAAGCGCTCCGAAAGAATCATAATGGATATTGATGGATGTGTCTATATCATCTATCACAATGCCGTCTGCCTGCTCTCCGTAACCGTTTGAGCCGAAATAGTATGCTTTTGCATTAGAATAGAACGTATCGATGAACAGGAATATCCTGTCTGTGTAATAGATCTTATCACGGATACAATGGAACAATCTGATCTTTTCAGGATCGTCCATAAAACAATGAACTCCGTAATAAAGATATTCATCATCATAGGAAAGGTAACAGATGGTTTTTTCCGAAGGTTCTGTATTATCTCCGGGAGAAGTTTGATAGAACGTTTCAACGACCGCTGCACCTTCCCACTCACCATCTTCAAGTACTCCGTCGATTTTTGGAGTGTGGTTAAGTTTCGGAACATGCAAGGTTAATTTTGCATTGAGACCTATCGGAATGATAAGTATCAGAAGTAGTAAATAGATAACCTTTTTCATGGGCACTCCCCTAATTTTTATTTTGCTATGAACCGAAGATTATTCAAATCTTTCAGTTCATCTTGAGTGAGCAATTTTCCTGTCAATATAAAGAACTTTTGTGACTTGCTTCTTTTATAGACTCCAAATTGCATTTCATTTATCCTTTTTTAATATGCCCTTTCTTGCTGTGCATATTCTTCCCGGATCCTTTCTGGGCATGCTTCACTTTCTTTGAGTTCTTCAGATTTTGCTTCATCTGTTTTTCTTTCAGGAAATCTTTCATTTGCTTATTCATACGGCATATTCCTTTCTGATTTGATCCATATCGATGACCCGGTCTGCCATCTTCTCAATAAGATATCTATCATGAGTTGCAAAAAGTATAGTACCATTAAATGACTGCAATGCTTCCTCCAGCGCTTCGCTTGCTTCGATCTCCAAATGATTTGTTGGCTCATCGAGCACAAGCACATTTGCACTGGACACAATGATCTTCGCAAGTGCGATCTTGCTCCTCTCACCAATACTTAAAGTCCGTATTGGATTGAGTATCAACTTTTCAGAAATATTTAGACATCCGAGCACAGTTCGAGCAAAGGATTGTTTTTGCATATCTCCGCCCGTAACTTCATCGAGCACCGAATTATCAAAATTCACATTTTCATAGTCCTGTGAATAATATCCTATCTTTGCCTGTGGAGACCAGGAAAACCTTCCCTCATAACTGTCGAGATGACCGGTTACTATTTTGAGCAGTGTCGATTTACCGCTGCCGTTTTTACCCATTATTGCCACACGCTCGCCATTCATGACATGCAGATCGATATTACTCAGTACATCCTTCGAACCAAAGGTTTTTGTAAGATGTTCGACTTCCAATACCTGTCTGCTTTTGATGAGCTCTGTCTCAAAATGGAAGGTCCTTTTCTTTTCGATAAAGGGTTTGCCTGCTTCGGCTTCTTCGATCTTTCTTTCCACTCTTCTTTGCAGATTTTTCGCTTGCACCATTGCATTTTTTGCCAGATTGCTCACACATTCATATACAGGTGCGTATCCTTCAGAACCGGTTTCCGCCTGATGGCTATGAGCCCATTGCGTTCGCTTTCGGGCAGCAGTTTTTAGCTTTTTAATCTTCTTTTTCTGCTCTTCATATATATGTATTTTTCTATAAAGTTCTTGCTCCTTCTCCTGTTTATAGAATGAATAATTGCCGGAATAGTTCCGCACTCCTTTAGGAGAAAGCTCGAGTATCACATTCACGCAGGAATCAAGGATATGCCTGTCATGACTGATGATGATATACGGTATTTTTATCTCATTGAGAAAATTCTCCAGCCACTGAAGTGCTTCAATATCCAGGTGATTTGTCGGTTCATCAAGCATAAGGATATCGGGCTCGCCAAGGAGAATTCTGCAAAGTGCAAGACGGGTTTGCTCACCTCCGCTCAAAGAAGATATCTTTCTTAGGAGCATCTTGCTATCAAAACCAAAGCGTGTTGTGATCTTTTCGATTGCGATCTCGAAATCATATCCTCTATTTTTTTCATATTGAGAGAGCATAGTGCTGACCTGTTCAGGTTCGAAATCTTCAAGCTGATCGATCTTCTGCTTTAATTCTGCCAGGATTGGGTTGCTCTCCCATAAAAATGAGACGCCCGATTTCTTTGTCGGCAAATCCAATTCCTGGGGAAGATACCCGATCGAAAGGTCTGTTTTATGATAGACACTTCCTTCGACCGGGCTCAGTTTTTTTCTCAAGATATCTATCAGTGTTGATTTACCGCATCCGTTCTTGCCGATCAGACCGATCCTATCATGCTCATATACGGAAACAGAAACCTTCTCAAAAAGCATGTCTGGCTGAGTGTCGTACCGGAACGAAATGTTGTCAGCTCTCAATAACTGCATGATCTATTCCTTGATTTTCTATGCCGTCAGCAGCTCAGATTCACGCTCTTCCATGAACTGATTCGAATAGAGCCGGTAGTAGTAGCCCCTTTGCTTTATCAGCTCATGATGGGTACCCTGCTCGGTTATTCTGCCTTTCTGTATGACTAGGATTCTGTCGGCAGATCGAATAGTCGAAAGACGATGAGCAATTATGAAACTCGTCCTGTCAGCGAGCACTTTATGGATTGCATCCTGAATTTTCTGTTCGGTTTCCGTATCGACCGATGAGGTTGCTTCATCAAGCACGAATATTTTCGGATCTGTGAGAATTGCTCGTGCAAAAGAAATGAGCTGTTTCTCGCCCGTAGAGAGCAATCCACCGCCCTCTCCAACTTCCGAATCATATCCTTTTTCAAGATGTGAAATGAACTCGTGGGCATTCACCAGTTTTGCAGCTTCGACGATCTCTTCCTTGGTTGCATCCAGTCTGCCGTAGGCAATATTATCCCTGATCGTGCCGCTGAAAAGATGTGGAGTTTGCAGCACATATCCAAGGTTTGAATGAAGCCAGAGCAACGACCTTTTTCTATAATCAACACCATCGATGAGCACTCCGCCTTTCGTTGGTTCATAAAACCTGCAAGCAAGGTTGACTATCGTGCTTTTGCCGGATCCTGTTTCACCAACAAGTGCAACAGTTTCGCCAGCGCGCACTTCAAGATTGAAGTCATCGAGCACATACTCTCCGTCTTTATAGCCGAAAGATACATCCTTGAAATGAATATTCCCATTGATTTCAGGCCAATTCTCTCTCTTGCAATCAGTCATATCTCCATATTCATCAACAACTTCGGAGGTATCCTGAATATCAGGTTTTTCATCGATCATAGAGAAAATGCGTTCTGCGGATGCTTGTGCATTCTGAAGCTCAGCAAACACGCGTGACAGTTCACGAAGCGGTTCAAAGAATTGAACAGTATATGAGATAAATGCAACAAGAGTTCCGTATGAGATCGTTCCGAGCAACACCCCGTTTCCTCCGCGCCAGAGCACAAGCCCTGTTCCAATGCTTCCGAGTGTGAGTACCACGGGCAGATAGAGTGATGAAAATATCGCAGCTCTGACTGACGAACGGTTCATCTTAGTCGTAATCTCCTGGAATTCGAGCAGGTTCTCTTCTTCACGAACAAGTGTTTTTGTCGTTTTTGCACCGGTTATGCCTTCGCTGAACGCTCCGGTGATCTGGGAATTTATCTTCCTGACTTTTCTGTACGCTTTGAGGATTTTCTTCTGGAAATAGAGACTTATCAACACAAGTACCGGAACAACAGTAAGTGTGATCAGCGCAAGCTTCCAATGCATGAAGAGCATCACGACGACAATACCGATCATGAGTGAAATGCCCCATACCATATCAACGAGTCCCCAGGAAATGAATTCACCAAGACGCGTGCTATCAGAAGTCATTCTTGTCATTATCCATCCTACAGGCGTCTTATCATAATAATTAAAAGACAGCTCCTGAAGGTGCATAAAGCCCTTCTTGCGGATGTCATAAGAAATGCCCATCTCGATCTTTCCTGCGATGGCAATGAAGAAGTAGATGTTCATACTCTGTAGTAAAATAAGCACAAAATATACTACTCCAAATCCAACTATGCCGTGCGTGTGCTGCGGGACGACAAAATGATCGATCGCATATTTGCTCATCAGGGGTAATACTACGTCCACACCTGCAAGCGCAAGCATAAACACAGCCAGAATGAACATTCTTTTCTTATAGGGTTTGATGAATCTGTACAACTTTTTCCAGAGTGAAAAATCAAATCTCTTTGTATATTCCTGTTCTTTATATACACTCATATCATTATCCTACACAATTTTATGAATTACCATTTTTATGCTGTTTCCAGAGAAATTTTATTTTTATCAATGCTGATTTTTACGTTATTATTTTTCATTTCAGTTTCCAGTTCTTCTTCAAGAGAATTCTGGATCATCCAGATGCGCCTGTACAATCCTTCCTGGCTGAGCAATTCTTCATGGGATCCTATCTGCACAAGTTCGCCGCGCTCGAGCACAAGTATGATGTCCGCTTCAGAAAGTGTGGTCAACCGATGCGAGATTATGAAAGTAGTAGCTTTCCGGTCTCTCCTGTTCAGTTGAGCTCTTATTGCTGCATCAGTTTCCATATCGACCGCACTTAACGAGTCGTCGAATATCAAAATCGGCGTGTTCATGACCAGTGTTCTGGCCATAGCAACTCTCTGTTTCTGTCCACCCGACAAGGTGACTCCGCGCTCGCCAACAGCAGTGTCATATCCTTGCTGAAAATCCAATATGACATCGTGGACAGAAGCGATCTGCGCTGCCTCGAAAACTTCGTCGTCTTCAGAATTATTTCTGCTCATGCCGATATTCTCTTTAAGAGTACGTGAAAACAAGAAGGGCTCCTGAAGCACGATACCCACATTTTTTCTGATCGCATGCTTATCAATATCCTTGAGTTCTATATCATCAATTTTGATGGAACCGCTCGTGTAATCATACAAACGTGGAAGAAGATGCGCAAGAGAAGATTTACCCGAACCTGTTGGACCGAGAATTGCCACAGTCTGCCCGGGCTTGACTGAGAATGAAACATTATTCAACACTGGTTTACCGGGCTCATACTCAAAGCTTACATTTTCGAACTCTATCTTACCCTTTACGGAGATTTTCTCGCCTTCTTCAAATTCTTCTATCGGCTCATCGAGTATCTCATGAATACGACCTACTGACACCATGGTCTTACCCATATCTGTCAGCACTCTTCCCATCTGCCGGATGGGCCAGAGCATCATACCTACGAAGGTCGAGAATGCGAGAAGCGTGCCGAGTGAGATCACGCCGGTTGCTGCCCAGAATGTGCCAAGAATGAGCACCGCTGCGATCTGGATAAGAGAGAAAAAGTCCGAAATCGACCAATACCAGGCAAGAAGCCAGATCAATCTATAAGTGAGATCTCGATACTCGCTGTTCTTTTCATCGAATTTATCTATCTCATGTGCCTGCCGGGCAAATGCGCGTACCACTCTCACGCCGCTTAGGTTCTCCTGCAGCACTGTGGACATTCTTCCTTCGGATTCATCGGAAAGCTGGAATGCTTTCTTCACTTTCATAAAGAAAATCACTGCAAATCCAAAAATGAAGGGAATGAGCGCCATTGAAACAAGGGTCATTGGAACACTCATCGGTAGCATGAACGAGAGTGCAAATCCGACCATGAATAATGCTCTTCCCACTTCGACGAACTGTATCGCAAGAAATCTTCGTACAGTCTCCACATCCGAAGTGCAGCGTTGTATAAGATCACCTGTTTTCGATTTTATATGATATTCATAGGGCAGAAGTTGAAGATGATCATATACTTTATCTCGTATTTTTTGCGCAATTGACTCAGATGCGACTGCTGACCATTTTCCTTTAAAATAGAGAAATACTCCTCTCACCAATGTAATGGCAATGAGTATCACACTGCAAATCCAAAGTTTTCCAACCAGCCCGGAGCGACCGCCAAAGAGATCGTAGGCACCCGAAAACACCGGCTTGAGCCAGCCCTGAGCTTCGAGAGCTTTCTCACCGATGATTGAATCCACAGTGATCCTCAACACCATTGGCCAGAGGAATGAGAGAAATGTTGCCATTCCAATTGCTACGATAGCTATGATGTAAAGAGCTCTATTGCCCTTCATAAATTGCCATAAGTAGTATAATTTTTTCATATTGACCTGCGACAGGATATATTGATTAACATAAAAAGCACCGCTATTTTAATATGAATCCGGGCTTTGATCTGGAGTGGTAAAACAAAAAAGCCACGGATTCGCTTGTCCGTGGCTTACATTAAAAATGTTATTTTATTGCATGAACCTCGGACGGGCGGTTGTTGATATGACGAGAAAACACACTATTTGCATTATTGGCAGTCTGGCAGTGTCGCCAGGGATAAATCTGATCATGCGATGAACCTCCATCCGAATTATTTTTTCATTTGAACCAAAACTGGCAAACGAACCGGGAGAGTGTCAAGAAAATCTGGGAATTTGCATAATTTATTCCATTTCATACAAGACGAATTTGGGGAAAATGGCAGGATGAAAAAATAAATTTGACATAAAAATTTAAATTAATTCTTTTTCAATATTGAAAGTACAGGAAAAAAACGATGATAAGAATGGAGATATTTGAACTAAACAACGTTTATTAGCTTAAAGGTTGGGAGGACGTATGAAAAATATACTAATTTTATTAATAACCATTATGTTGCTATGTGCTTCATTGTGTATGGCAGGAATATTAGAAAACAAAACACCTGATACTACCTCACCACTCACTCCACCTGAAATCAATGTCGAGCCATCTTCACTTACATTTGGCATGATTTCAGGCACAGGTGGCTCTGTTTCCGATGAACTGCACATCTCTAATACTAACACCGATCCGCAGGCAGCAAACCTGGAATGGGATATTGAGATTCAAAATGCGGATAGTTTGATTATTCTAAGTACTTATCCTGATAGCGGTTCTATCCCGCCCGGTCAGACACAAACGGTTATTGTAACGTGGTATAATGATCCTCCACTCACTCCAGGTACGTATACCGCGGATATCATTGTTCATAATAATGCATTACCAAATGGTGCATCTGATATTACTGTACCTGTAGTGTTGTATTATACAGATGAGTGTGGCGGTTTAGAAGGTGAAGTAACATATGGAGGTTTCCCGCTGGAAGGTGTGCTTGTTACCTGTGGAAATTATCAAACCTACACTAACGAATATGGCTATTTCTCTTTTAATGATCAAGAGATTCCTTCAGGATTTTATGATGTGTATTTTTACTACGAGGGAAATTTACTAGGGTGTGCATATGGTGTTTACCTAAATCCGGGATGGGTAATATACTTAGTTTTAGATTTACCCCTCTATTTACCTCCACCTGAAAATTTCACAGCAACTGTTCAAAACTACTTCATTTATCTGGATTGGGATCCGCCACAAACCGGAGGTAGTGGCACGCAAGTCGATTACATCCTCGATGACGGCTCTTATGAAAGTAGCTGGGCTGTTGATCCTGGAAATGATGCCTGGCTTGGCAACCTATTCTCTACGATGGATACCGGTGAGATCGTACGCTTTGAAGTATATGGTGATGAAAATGTATCAGCCGGAGGTATGAATGTTTGGGTCGATGTTTTCGACTCTAATAGAAATTATGTAGGAAGCAGCAACACATTCGTCATTTCTGCTAATAATTGGATAACCATACCTGCTCCACATATTCCCTTTTCCGGTGAATTCTATGCAATGATCCACTGGGATAATCTCCCAACTGCTACGAATTATGTTGGCTTCGACGAAAATGGACCATGCTCAAACTCAAATTGCGACTGGTATTATGACGGAACGAACTGGGAACTATTTCATAACGCTATCTCATGTAATTCCGGGGTTTTTGCAATACGTACCACTGCACTGCTTCCCGACCAAAAAACACAAGTTACGTACACAATGAATCAATCTTCAAAAAAACCTGAAGTGCATAAACGATCGCTTGATACTTCATCATCTAAAAATATCCTTTCACAAAGTAATCATACGAGTGAAGCCGACGATTACAACATATCGTATATAACATTAAAAAGTGAACCAGATCGTAACTCGAAGGATTTACCCGATCCAATACTTATTGGATACAATATTTATGAATTAGAGATGGGTTTCATTGGTTATTGTAGTGAGATTTGCACAAGTTTTATGGATGGACCTGTTGCTCCTGGAACTGAGTATACATACTGGGTAACAGCAGTATATGACCTTGGTGAATCTGGTCCCTCGAATGTTGCTAGTGCAACAATTCCAGTTGGAGAAGATGATATAATTTTGAATTACAACACAGATCTTTATAATAACTACCCAAATCCTATCATCAATAACACAACCTTCGAGTTTAGCTTAAAAGAACCTTCTCGCGTGACGTTGTCTGTGTATAATCTCAAAGGACAATTAGTTGCCACACTCCTCGACGAGGAACTCGATCCTTCTGCTTCACATTGTATCGAATGGGATGGAACTGCAAACGGAAATAAGCTAGCGAACGGTATCTATTTCTATAAACTTGTAACAGGCAAAAAATCATTTCTTAAGAAAATGGTTTTGATGAGGTAATAAAGAGGATATCTATGAAAGACAAAGAACATAGGATGTTATTATGAAAAATACTTATCAATATATTTTTACTTTTTTAATTGTATTGATTCTTTCGCATTCTGTATTACTCTTTTCATCTGATAATACTATTTCTATTAAAGATGGAGACCACATAGTCGAAGGATTTGAAGATACTACTTTCCCGCCATTCGGCTGGGAAAATCCTGGTGACCACTGGGCTCGTTTTACAACCGAAGCGTACGAAGGAGAAGGATATGCACGATGCAGCTGGTACCACAATGCAGATGCGATCCTCATCTCACCACGTCTTGTTATCGATGGTGCAGACTCCATAAACTTTTTCTGGCGAAACGACAACCTTTATGAAGCAAAAGCAAGCGATGTAATTACAGGTGATACGTTATGGATCGAGATTTCTAATACCTACCTCGATCCTGATCCAACTTGGGAATGTATTGGAACACTCTCCGCAGATGCACCCATGACAACATACGAAGAAGTATCTTTTTCCATTCCTGACTCTTATATTGGAAACGATGCAAAAATTCGATGGCGTCATCGCAGTGAGGTGAACAATGAATCCCGAGGTGTTGGACTTGATAACATCACCATGCCAGTTCCATATATACCACTTAACTTCTCGGTTGAACCTTCCTTCATATCTGATCATATCGGTCCCGGTGGTTTTCTCGATTTTCAGTATGAAATAACAAATCTTGGTATTCAACAGGATCGCTATTCCCTCACTATTGAGTATTATCATATTCATCATTACAATCCGGAAGAATATGAGGGATTCGAAATCGATGATGGCGACTGGACAGCAACGTCAGACTGGGATCCGGTCGGTGACTGGGCATGGACAAATGAATATGATGTCAATAATTATACCGGAGCAAATAATCCACCGCCAACAGCTCATTCTGGCACAGGTCTCTGGGCTACTGTGCCTAATGGTGACTATACCAATTCCGGCGGTTATAGCTATGTAAGTAAGACAGTAGATTTCGACGATGTCGAGGCTCCCTACATGACATTCTGGTATTGGTCTGACATCAATGGGGCATGGGACTATTGTGATGTGTCTGTCAATGGTGATATTCTTCTAACCATTGATACATATCCCGGCACAGAATGGGAATATGTAGAGCTTGACCTTTCAGCTTACGTTGGATTATCAGATGTCGAGATCAACTTTATGTTTTATGCCACAACTATTGCGAGTCGTGCTGGATTGTATATAGATGATATTGAGATCAGTGAATCTTCCCCAGGATATCCTTGGCCGATATCCCTGAGTTGGCCTTACGTCGATCTTGACCCTGGTGAGACAGGGTACTTCAGCCTTAATGTTTTTTTATCAGCTTATACAGAACTCGACTATGCACAACTTATTCCGGTAACGATAACCTCCCGGGAGGATAGTACTCTTAAACAACAAGTGCTCTCTTTAGCAACCTGCCACCCTCGCGACCCCTACGAACCGAATGATCGAATGTCTGATGCAACTCCAGGGGATTATGATTTTATTTCCGATGGTGCACAGATATACTACGATCCCTATTATAAAGACAAAGATCTCGATATCTACAAAATAAACTGTCTCGAAGGTGATATTATCTCCTGTTCATTCGAACTGCCCCCCGACGAAACAGAATTCGACGGTGCGATCAAACTCGTTGATGCAGATTCAACAGAACTCGCCTACGCAGATGCTTTCGAAGGAGGTGAAAATGAATATCTGGAATACCGCATTCTCGAAGACGGCACCTATTACTGGATACTCGGGAAATGGGATGAAATACTCGAAGATAACGTATCCAGAAAGACTCAAATAAGGGGTGAAAATACTACTTATTATACCGTTACCTTTGATCACATACTCCCTCCTGAAATTGAAATCGATCCACCTTCACTATATTTTGGCATCATATATCAAAGCGGTGATACAGCACAAATTGAACTTAACATCTCCAACACTGCTGCCGATCCGCAGGCATCAAACCTGGAATGGGATATAGATATCCAAAATGCGGATAGTTTGATTATTCTAAGTACTTATCCTGATAGCGGTTCTGTCACACCCGGGCTAACACGAACAGTTACCGTAACCTGTTATGGCGACCCCCAACTCACTCCCGGCATGTATACCGCTGATCTTGTTGTACACAACAACGCACTGCTTTATGGTGCATCAGATATTACTATTCCTTTAACACTTAACATCAATAACGAAGCTATGGGGCTCATGGGAAACGTAACGTATAATAATGACCCACTTGAAAATGTTATGGTAAAAGCCGGGAACTTTATAACTTATACTGATGTATATGGATATTATTCGTTTGATTCTATCGTAGCCGGAACTTACGATATTCTGTTTTATAAAGAGTGGTTCGATCCCTACTGGGTATATGATGTAATGCTTGATGAAAATTGGGTTTTAATTATTGATGTTGGATTGTTTTTTAATGGTCCCCCACCGGAAAACTTAACTGCAACAGGGTGGAACGGCTGCATATATCTGGATTGGGATCCTCCGCAAACTGGCGGGGGTGGCGGTGGAACCCAGGTTGATTATGTCCTCGATGACGGTACCTATGAAAATGGTTGGGCAATCAATCCTGGTTATGAAGCATGGCTTGGTAATCAGTTCCCGACTACTGATGGTGGTGAAATCGTGCGTTTTGAAGTGTATGGTGACGAGAACGTTGCTGCCAGCAATGAAGCAGTCACGATCGATGTATATGACTCAGAAAAAATCTATGTAGGCAGCACTGATGCCTTTGTTATTCCTTCTAATGACTGGATAACAGTGCCTGCTCCTCACATTCCCTTCTTAGGTGAATTCTATGCAATGATACACTGGGATGATCTCCCGACTTCCACAAATTATGTTGGTTTCGATGAGAATGGTCCAAATGCAAACTCAGGTTACGATTGGTACTTGAGTGGTGGAACATGGCAGCTTCTTCATGTTGCTGCTGCAAGTGATCCCGGGGTATTCGCTATCCGTGCCACGGCTATGGTTCGCGGAAAAAACATCGAACTTGCCTACGACACATACCAGCTTGGAAAAGAACCTGAAGTGAAATTCCGTTCACTTGATAATTCTGCTTTCGTAACAGGACAAAGAGTGTCTGAAAATGTATTTGCTCAAAGCGGACATTCTATCGACACGGGTAGCAGAGAAGTCTCCCATTACACATTCAATGAAGATAAGGAACTTAGCTTTAAGCTTCCAAAAGATATAACACTTCACGGATACAATCTATATGAGTTAAATAAAGGTTTTATAGCTTACATAGAAGGTCAACACAACACGAATGGTATAGATGAATTTGTTGCTTTTGGTACAGAATACACATACTGGGTTACTGCAGTGTATAATCTTGGAGAATCAGTTCCTTCAAATACTGCTACTGCAACACCTCTTCCTCCATATGGGATAGGATACCATGAAACTTTCGATTCTAACTGGGCTACAACAGGATGGACAACTCTAGGATCGCCAAACAACTGGTTATGGTCAGCAGGCTATGCATATCTTTACTGGAGTCCGGCAGTTCTGGACTATGATATGTCTTTGATATCACCCATGATCGAACTCCCTAATGATCCGTCAGAAATTTTTGATCTTACCGTGAGTATGTATATCGATGACTATTCAAGCGATTCTGGGGAAATAATGGAAATCTGGGTGATTCACGATACCGGTGAGGACATGATCTTCGAATGGGATCTCGATGATCATGATGACTGGGGCGTATCCGGTGGCACAAATTGGACATATGATAATATGCCTCAGTATGCCGGACAAACGGTTCAACTCAAGTTTCGGTCACACGGCGGGAGCACATATAATTTTAACTATTGGTATATTTATGACGTACTCCTTGAGTACATGGGAGTTATACCTGATTACGGTGCTCTGGAGGGCACGGTTACGGATTATGACGGCAATCCCATACAAAATGTTCGCGTCTCGATAGGGGATGGTTCGGTTTATACTGATGAAAATGGTTATTATTTTACTGGTCCAGTGGAAGTAGGTATATGGAATGTTCAGTTCTACCATGAGGACTATACTGAACTCATATATTATGATGTTGAGATTTGCGAGGATCAAACAACAGTACTTGATGCGATGCTTGGCAATCCCACAATGGAAATAACTCCCGACTCTCTGTATGTGGAATTGCCTCCCTATAGTTCAACAACAAGAACATTAACTCTTACAAATAACGGCACTGTCTATCTTGATTGGTATATCAGTTATTGGGATAAAACCAACACACTATACGAACCTGATAAATCTAAAACAAAAACTAATTCCCCCAATGTGTATGCAGAATCCGATCCCGATGCCGAGGCATATGATCCTCCTTCTTCAGATGAAATATGGGATATCATGTTCAGTTATGATGTTGACACACCAACTGGAGGCACCGGCATTGCAGGTGCAGAATTCGGAAATGGATATTTCTTAGTATCCGAGTGGGGCTATTCAAGCAAAAATGTTTTCAAATTAGATTATAATGGCACTTGCGTTGGCAGCTGGGAACCAACCTGGATGCCAGGAACTGATGGTATACGAGATATGGCGTTCGACGGGGAATACTTCTATGGGTCCAACGCGAGTACTACTATTTACCAATTTGATGAAGATGGTAATCTTATCGGCACTATCCCCTCACCTGTCGCTGTCCGTTCTATCGCATACGATGAGATACATGATGCTTTCTGGGTAAACAACTGGGATGCTGACCTTAAACTCATCGACAGGTCTGGTTCTGTTCTGAATACAATCTTGTCACCTCCAAGCATGTATGGTTCAGCTTGGGATAATGTCACACCTGGTGGACCGTATCTCTGGATCTTCACAGGTATAACAACTGGTGCCGGCTGCCAGATAGAGCAGTACGACCTGAATACATTAATGCTTACGGGTGTAATCCATAGTGTTGACGCAGATTTCGGTATAGGTTCTTATATTTCAGGAGGTTTATTTACCTCTGGTGAGATCGTACCCGGAACATATATACTTGGAGGACTTACACAAGGCACACCTGATATACTTTTCGGATATGAATTGTGTCAGGATCAATACCCGCCTCACGTCATTTTCAATCCAGAATATGGAACGGTATCTCCTTTTGGCGGAACTGGGAGCATAGAAGTATCTTTCTACTCATATGATGATACACCCGGAACAGTCCACACAGGTCAGGTAATATTCCGCTCTGACCAGAATGTTCCTCCAGTTTCGGTTTCAATATGTTTAAAGATAATATACCCCACACCTGATTATGGCACTCTTACCGGTACAGTATCCGACTACAGCGGGAATCCCATAGAGGGAGCTCAGGTTCATGTATATTATTATGAAAATCATTATTTTACTTATACAGACTCAACTGGTTTCTACACCGTTCAAATCTCTCCGGGTGATTATTATGTAGAAATTTCTGCAGAGGGCTATAATACATACACAACACCTGATTACATAACCATAATACCCTTTGAGGTCACCACTCTAAATGTTTCCCTAACTGCGCCTATAATGGTGGTAGATCCTGATAGTATTTATGTTGCGCTCCTACCCGGAGAAAGCACTATAGAATCCTTAACAATAGGTAATATCGGCAATGGTCCAGTGGATTTTGAATTACAAATTTATACCAATGATAAAACCGAGACGGATTACAGCAGATTTACCTGCAATGATGAACTTCTTGTTTTGAAGAATGACCCAATAACCGGCACATCTACGTTCACTGCTACTCAAGATCGAGACGACATAATTATTCAATATCAAAATGGGTATGATAATAATGGAATAGGAACAGGTGGCGTCTTCAGTGCTATTGCTGCTGCCAGATTCACTTCCGAGGAACTAAATTCGTATTATGACAGCTACAACATAGAACAGGTTAATATTCACATCAGAAGCGCAGATTTCACTCTTGTCGAACTCAAGGTCTGGGAAGGTGGATCGTATGGCGATCCCGGGACAGAAGTGTATTCTCAAGACATTACAGACAATATTGTGATCGAGGATTGGACGACAATTACTCTTACGACCCCTATTCAACTTGTAAGTGGAAATGAGTATTGGATTGGTTATGCCATCGACGCAACTGCCGATCATCCTTGTAGTGTCGATGCCGGTCCTGCTGTTTTAGGAAAGGGTGACTGGATGTACTACAGCGGTTCATGGGTAGAGATAAGCACCGCGTACTCTCTTGATTACAACTGGTGTATCCAGGGTGTGATCAGTCCGCAGGGACCCCCATGGATTCCCCCCCCTTATCCAATAACAGGAACTATTCCTGCTGGTGGTGATATTGATATTGCTATTCCCATCTCGGCAGTTAATCTAAATCCAGGAGACATTAAGACTGCCGATATAGTTATTTCAACAAATCCTGATGTTGGAACGGTAACAATACCTGTTACCCTCGTTGTAGGTGGATATTCTCAAAATGAACTCCCAGATATAGAAACCTCTCTCCATCCCAACTTTCCCAATCCTGTCCTCAATAATACAACCTTTGAATTCAGCTTAAAAAAACGGTCTCATGTAACGCTGTCTGTGTACAACCTCAAAGGACAATTAGTTGCCACTCTCCTCGATGAAGAACTCGATCCTTCTGCTTTGCATTGTATCGAATGGGATGGAACTGCAAATGGAAAGAAACTGGCGAACGGTATCTATTTCTATAAACTCGAAACAGGCAAAAAATCGTTTCTCAAGAAAATGGTTTTGATGAGGTAGAAAACCAATTAAATAATTATCCGAAAAATTGCATACATTTATTTGGCAATCTGCCCATTTTGCTTATACTTAAAAACCTGTACTACCGGATTATTAAGCCCCGCACAGATAATAATTTCATCACCGATGAAAAACTTGACACCAGTCCTTGTGCAACGGACTTATGTGTCAATTCAAAAAGGAGTTGAAAATGCCGAAAGTAAGAACCTTTGCAGCTAAATTAGCTCATGCAAGTGTCGGTAAGAGAAAGGTTGTCTGCCCAGTATGTAATACAGAAATGACTACCATAAAAGTTATCCGAAATAGACATAAAGAAGATGGTAAATGGTCTCCGAAAAGAGAAGTTGTTCAAATCTGCAAATGTAATGAGAAGGAGATCTTAGGATAAGATTGTTATTTTCATAATTGCATTTGGTTTTTTACCAAAATATCCTCTTATCGCACTTGATGAGAGGATTTTATATATAAAAAAATAGGATAAAAATATACTATGAAGAAAAAAATAATCTTGCTGTCGCTCTTTGTTTTCGTTGTGACAATGACCTCTTTTGCTGTGGACGCTCCGGAAAAATACGGCTTTCAGATACTGAAGATCGGCTTGAGCGCGCGGAATGCCGGTAGGGCAAATGCTGTTATTGCTTCTCCCGGAGATGCTACTATTTTATGGTCAAATCCTGCTGCGGTTCAAATCAGTCCTTCATCAAATTTCTGTTTTAATCATAACAGCTATATCTTTGATAACAATATTGAAAATGCATCACTTATCGTACGCAATGGCAAAAGCAGCTGGGGACTCGGGCTCACCTACCTCGATTACGGAATGATCCCGAAAACAGATGCCCAGGGAGACACGATCGGTGAATTCCATCCTCAAGATATCGTGTCGAGTTTCACCTATGCCCGAAGGATCACACCAAGCATTTCGTTGGGTGCAAATATCAAGTTCATTTATGAAAAGATCGATACAGATGCAAGCTATGGCTTCGGTTTTGACCTTGGTGCAATCTACGATTCGTTCATTAAAGGACTGAATTTTGGCATGGTCATTCAAAACGTCGGCAAATCATCAAAGCTCAAAGAAGAGACCATCTCTTTCCCGCTTGTGATGAAGCTTGGTTCTCAATATTTGTGGGAAGTGAATGAACAAAATGTGCTTACTTTTTCGGGAGAAGTAGCGAAGTTCTCATCTGAAAGTATTAAAGCAAATCTCGGTTTTGAATATGGTTTTTCTGATATGATATTCTCCCGTCTGGGATATAAAATTAACTATGATGAGCAAAATATCACCGCTGGAATAGGAATAAAACTCAACGATTTTAACTTTGATTATGCCTTCACTCCCTACCAGAATGATATCGGCACTGCTCATAGATTTTCTGTGTCATATAACTTTTAGGATGCATAATGAAAAAGATCGCACTCATCCTTTTGTGTCTTGTTTTTGCTTCCCAGCTATTCGGAAAACCACATTATTCATCTCATGAACTTATCGCTCGTTTTTCCAGGGAAGTAGTATTAAAAGACGGTACAACAGGTATTGATGCCTTAGATTCTTTCCTTGATAAGTTTGGTGTTCAATCATCACAATCGATAATTGAAAAGCCGGATATGCATGTGTATAAATTCACCTGCGAAAAAGATATTGATTTTGGGGCTCTTGCCGAACTCTCTCATAAGGATGACTCGATAATTTATACTCAACCCAACTACTTGAATGAAATGCTTTCTATCACACCCAATGATCCTTATTATTATCAACAATGGGGTTTACCTGCGATCAAAGCGGACAATGCCTGGGAGATAGAAAAGGGAAACGAGCAGGTCGTCATTGCGATCATAGACTCCGGAATAGAATATGACCATCCAGATCTTGAGCAGAATATCTGGATCAATTATGGTGAAATCCCTGATAATTTTATAGATGATGATCATAACGGTTATATTGATGACTGGATGGGATGGGACTTCACGGAAACGGATATTGTCGATGCAATGGGAGATTTCCGGGAGCGTGACAACGATCCGAGAGACGACCTCGGACATGGCACGCATATAGCCGGCATTATTTCTGCTCAAACCAACAATCACCTTGGTGTATCCGGAACCACGTGGTTTGCCAGGTGCATGAATCTCAGAGCCGGTTTCCGAACCACACTTGGCGGTTATCTTGAGGATGATGACGTATCTGCCGCTATTGTTTATGCTGCTGATAACGGTGCGCAGATAATAAGCATAAGCTGGGGAGATGCAATCTTAGCTCCGATTATTAATGATGCCTGCAATTATGCGTATAACCTTGGCGTGTCTGTCGTTGCTTCTGCAGGCAACGAGGGCGGGGTCGGGCTTTTGTATCCGGCTGCTCTTGATAAAGTACTCTCTGTGACCGCAGTTGATGAAAACCTGAAAATATGCTCTTTCTCAAGTTATGGTGAGGGCATTGACTTATGTGGACCCGGGTTGAGCATTTACAGTACCTATCTGAATAATGAATATAAAACAGAAAGCGGCACCTCTATGGCAGCACCCTTCGTTGCAGGTTGTGCCGGATTGCTTCTTTCTCAGAATCCCCTGCTCTCCAACATCGAAGTATACAATCTCATTAAAATATCATGTGATGATCTTGGTGATAACGGATATGATAATGTGTACGGATATGGGATAATTAATGCGGAAAAGCTCATGCAAAATGCTGGCGCAGATATCAATCCTCAATCCGCGATCTTTTACCCTCCATATAATACGGGTTATACACAGGACATCCCGATTGTCGGAACTGCCTATTGCGAAAATTTTTTCTGTTACAGTCTCGGATATACAACTAAAAAAGAACCCGTCGAAAATGACTGGCTCGATCTCATCACTCATAATCCCGAACCAATCCTTTATACCGATCCTGTCGTTGATGATACTCTGGGCACATTCATTCTCAACGGTATTCAGGATTCAACATACTACATCCGTCTGAGCATGAAAGATATTCATGGGAAAAATTATATAGACATCGTAAAGATCAGTGTTGACAGAACGCCTCCTCAATTTGTTGCAAATGCCACTGCGTCAACTTCACGATACAATTTTGATAAAAAAGACTATTACATTCTCTCCACAGCAAAAGAACCTGCACAATTTTACGCCACTTGTTTTTCTGCATATGATGACACCTTCTCGCTGATCCAGAAAAAATACGATTACTTTACGACACTGAAGCTTCCGCAGCACCTTCCGGATGAAACCTACTCCTATTACTTATCAATTCAAAATCATGCAGGTCTTGCCACAAATTCCACTATTTTTTCGGATGCAATTACTATTGATAACAGCACGATCCCTACAAGTGGATTTGATCCGATCGCTTCATATTCGCGCTCAGTATATTTATGTTCCAATAAGTATGATATCAATGAAGACGGCAAGATCGAACTTATATTTATGGAGTTTCCCGATGAAGGTTCATACGGTCCGGTCCGCTTCTGTGAGTATCAGAACAATGAACTCGATGTCGTTCATACTATGAGCAACTCATTTATTCCCTGGAGTATAGGTGACACAGATGCGGATGGAAATCATGAGATACTCGGAAATCATGCAGACTCAATGGTGATATACGAAGCAGTTACTTCAACTTCTTTCCCCAGCAGGTATGTGAATTCGATCAAAGATGCGTATACCGGCACCTTTTATGATTTCAACAATGATGGAAGTGACGACCTGGTCGTGCGCTCTGCCGATTCAGATTCATGCTCCCATTATGATGTGTACTCCAGGAACGGAGATAATTTTAACCTGGAATGCATGATATTCAATAATACGCATACCTATTCCAGAAATGAACTTTCTCCCTACATCCGGTTTGGCGATCTTAATAATGATGGCAAGAGAAATATTCTTTTCTCCGATATTGATGGCGATATACTGATCTACCAAATTAATAACAATTACTCGGTACAGCGGATCGATTCTTTGAAAATTCCCATTCCGAATGCATACTACAATGCAGTAGGAGATTTCGACGGAGACGGGCTTCTCGAATTCATAGTTGGCGGTTACTCTGATGATGATGACGATGTGAATAACCAGTTCTGGCTTTACGGCGTGTATAAATATATTGATGGAAATCCCACACTTCTAGATTACATCCAGATCGCAGGAGTAAGTTCGAATAATGGGATATCTGTAGGTGATCTTGATGGTGACGGCGCTGATGAGATAGTGATTGCTGCTGCTCCAGATATTTATATTTTCAAACTCCTTGATAACGGAAAATCCTATGATATTGTTCCACAATGGGTTGGCTCATCTTATAGAACGTATCAACCGGTTTGTATTGACACAGATAATGACGGGTGTTATAAGACAGCCTATAACCATTATGATCAGAATGATTCTCTCGTTCTCACGCTTTCCTCCTTTCCTACAGCTGCTCCATCAACTCCAATGCCCCAAAACTTCTACGCAAGACCCATGAGCAAAAATCTTGTTTCACTTACTTGGAATGCTCAAATAGCAGACTCTTTCTATCTTTATAAAGAGCAGGATCAGGATATTGAAATAATTGCAATCTCCGGAAATGAAATCTCTTATTCCGATTCCGATGTGATACCCGACAGTCTTTATCTATACTCTCTTTCTGCATTGAAAGACGGTGGGGAAAGTTACAAAACATTACCCATTGAGATAATACCAACCGACCCGCCTGTTTTGCTCTCAATTAATATGGTTTCATTGAACAGCATTTTACTGAATTTTAATAAAACCCTGAACAAAAATTGCGAGCAGGTCTCCAATTTTTATATGGATGTATATGGGTATCCCGAATCTGTAATCCCGACAAACAGTCAGCTCAGTTTGCTTCTGACTTTTGCAACTCCCCTCCAAGAGATAGATTCTCCGTTTACGATAAGCGTCGAAAACATTGTTGGGATCTTTAATACGCTCATGGCTGACACACTTGTTACGTTTATGTATCAGGAAGATCTTACCAGACCATATATTGCGTCAAGCTCGCTTGAAAGCGGTAAAGAAATTCATATTGGATTCAATGAAACTGTCGATCCATTAACCGCAGGAAACATTTCGAATTATACGCTGCTCTTCCCGGAGCTAGCTGACGCGAACAGTATTTCCCAGATTCAAGTCGCGAACGAATCGGTCACCCTTACTCTTGCTCATAAGATCAAACCGGTTGGCGAACCTTATTTCATCAAGATTTTCAATGTGACCGACCTCGCAGGTAACTGCATTCTTCCAGGGAAAAATCTCATTAAGATCACGATCCCGATCACCGATCTTGATAATGTTGCTGTGTTTCCGAATCCTGCAACGATCGAAAACGAAACAGTTTATTTCCAAAACCTCCCCACCTCGGGTACTGCTGATTTCTTTATCTATGACCTTGAAGGAAACCTTGTTGACAACTTTACCGCAGAGTTTCTTTCTGAAGATTATAATAGTGCCGAGTGGGATCTCTCAAATCAGTCTGGCAAAAAAGTGGCTTCCGGAATGTATTTTTATTTGATAAAATATTCCAATTTATATAAAAAAGGTAAAATTGCGATAATTCGATAAAGGTAAATGATCATGATTACATATGACTGGCAACAAAGACTGAATCAAGACACGCTTGATTTTCTTGAGCATAAGATACCGGATAAAGACTATGATTTTGAAATTATTTTTAATGCGTATCCTGAGCGTGTAAATGGAGAAATACCGCAACCTGTGATCACGTATGTTGCAAAAGAGATGAGAAAAGTTATTCAGAACGATCCTGAGACCTACATTGATTTTTTACTCTTTATCCAAAAGAAAAAAGGCGATAACGGCAAGAAGATCTTTAATTACGTGATGAGTAAAGTAATGTTTAAACATCCCGGCGAATATGATGTAATCTTTAAAAAAGCAATTGCGGACACTCATGACAAAAGCGAAATAAAGAAAATATTTGATAATATTATCCTTCCCCTTCTTAAGAAATATCCTGATAAATATATTGATGACATCATTAGTATAGTCCGCCAGGAACCGCAGGATGATGTAATTGACTGTGCATTTGCAATACTTTGTAAATACATGAAAGTGAATAAAGCAAAAGCGAAGACAATCAATCAAAAAATCGACTCCTTCTGGAATTCTGAAAACAAGATGATCCGCAACGGTATCGTGCAGGTATTGAAATGCCTCTACAAAATTGACAAGAGGATCTACCGAGACACCTACAGATCCTATCAATCAACCTATAATCCAAACTTCATTGAGATTCTGTCAGATTCAATATCAGAGAATTCTCAATTAATTCGTGATATAGTCGAGAGATGGGAAAAAAGCGGAAATATCCGCATAAAAAAAGCTGCCTACAACGCAGAAAAAACTTTAAAAAAGTTGAAGAGATCATAATGGCACAGGAATATATTTCAAAAGAGGGTCTTGATAACCTGCGCAAACGTTTAGAACATCTCATCCAGGAAGAGCGCCCTGCGATCATAGAAGAAATAGGTCGCGCAAGACAGTTTGGCGACCTCAGTGAAAACGCAGAATACCATGCCGCCAAAGAGAAACAGCGCTTTATCGAAGCTGAGATATCAAAACTTCAGGCAAAAATTTCGTGCCTGAAAGTCCTAAGTTCAGATGATATTGATAAAAATTCTATCCGTTTCGGTGCCACAGTAGAGCTGCTTGATAAAAGAAGAAATAAAATATTGAATTACAAAATAGTCGGTGAAGATGAAACGGGAAAAACAAAGAACGTGAGAATGATCTCGTTCAAATCACCAATTGCCCAGGCACTTCTTGGTAAGAATATTGGCGAAACAGTAAAAGTAAAAGCCCCAGTCGGCATATTAGAATATACAATAAAAAATATCACATATGAGGAGTAAGATGAGCTCATACCGCATTGCATGGCTTCCCGGAGACGGTGTAGGAAACGACGTCATGGAAGCTGCCAAAATTATCCTTGATAGCCTTGAGTTGGATGCAGAATACATCCACGGTGATATTGGTTGGGAATTCTGGAGAACGGAAGGAAATCCACTTCCGGACAGAACTATTGAACTTCTTAATAATGTTGATTGTGCACTTTTTGGTGCTATCACTTCTAAGCCAAAACAAGAAGCTGAAGCAGAACTCATCCCCGAACTTCAGGGTAAAGGGCTTGTGTATTCCAGCCCGATCGTCGGTTTGCGGCAGAAATTCAACCTGCATACAAATCTCAGACCCTGCAAAGCATTTAAAGGAAATCCCCTCAACTACAGAGATGACATTGACATAGTTGTTTTCCGGGAAAATACAGAAGGGCTTTATTCTGGTGTAGAATTCCATCCAGTACCCCGGGAAGTATTTGATGCACTCTCAAAAAATCACAAGAAAATGGCAAAATTTGCAGATACACCTCTTGATGATCTTGCTCTTTCCTGCAGAATTTTCACAAGAGAAGCCTGCCTCAGGATTGTACGGAATGCATTTGAATATGCAAAGAAACACGGCTATTCGTCGGTTACAGTAGTGGAAAAGCCAAATGTCATCAGAGAGACTTCCGGTTTAATGGTGCGTGAGGCACGAAAAGTCGCACAGGATTATCCTGAAATAGAATTGTGGGAGACAAATGTCGATGCAATGGCAATGTGGCTCGTCAAGAATCCTCAAAACTATGGAGTGCTTGTTTCCAGCAATATGTTTGGGGACATCATTTCCGACCTCTGTGCTCAACTTGTCGGCGGACTTGGCTTTGCTGCGAGCGGAAATATTGGAGATAAACTCGCTGTTTTTGAACCAACTCATGGCAGCGCACCCAAATATGCCGGACAATATAAAGTAAATCCAATAGCCATGCTTATCACCACAAAACTTATGCTTGACTATTTAGGTGAAAAAGAAAAAGCTGACCGTCTTATGAATGCTATTGCAAAAGTTATTGAAGAAGGAAAGGTTCGCACCTATGATATGGGCGGTAATTCCTCCACTCTTGACATGGCGCACGCTGTTGCAGAAAATTTATAAAAAGGAATCTCATGACGAAATCTTTAAAAGGAAAAGAATTGCAGGAGAAACTTTCATACAAGAAGAAGAACTTCTGGAAAATTAGTTCTGAAACAGAACGTGAAAATGCATTTGTATTTGCCGACGAATATTGTGCGTTCATCGATGAAGCAAAGACCGAGAGACTGTCTGTAGAACTGAGCGAGCAAATATTACAAGCTTACAAGTACGTGCCCCTTGCTTCTAATCCTGCCAAAAAAGCTCCCGGCTATTATAGAATAAACCGCGATAAGAACATTGCAATTTTCAGGGCTGGCAAAAAAGACATTTCAAATGGATGCAACCTTATCGTTGCCCATGTCGATGTACCTCGTGTCGATCTGAAGCAGGTTCCGCTTTCTGAGGATGGGACAACCCAGCTCGGAATTATGTTGACCCATTACTACGGCGGTATAAGGAAATATCAATGGATGGCAATTCCTCTCGCACTTTATGGTGTCATATGTAAGGAAGACGGTACGCGCATCGATATTTCTATTGGCGATAATGACGGCGATCCTGTCTTCACTTTTGCCGATCTTCTTCCACATCTTGCGAAAGATTATAATGATAAAAAAATCTCTGAAGCTATTGATGCAGATAAACTACAGCTTCTTTTTGGCTCAATCCCTTTCCCTGATGATGAGATAAAAGATGCCGTCAAACTGAACTGCTTGAATATTCTCCATGAGAAATATGGCATCACTGAAGAAGATTTTATCAGTGCGGAAATTGAAATTGTTCCTGCTTTTTTCAGCAAGGATGTGGGTATTGATGCAAGCATGGTCGGCGCATACGGACAGGATGACAGAGTTTGTTCCTATACTGCTCTGCGCGCACTCCTGGACATAGATGAACCTGCTCTTCCTTCAATCGTATTTCTGGCAGACAAAGAAGAAATAGGCAGTGAAGGAAACACGGGTGCCCGTTCTGATTTTATTATTGATTTTATTTCTGATATTATTGAATTCCAGGGACATGACAGTTCAAAAATTTTAAGAAAAGTCTTAACAAAAACCAATATTCTATCCGGCGATGTCACTGCTGCGATAAATCCCTCCTTCAAAGAAGTGCATGAACCTCAGAATGCACCACTCCTGGGATCAGGAGTCTGCCTGACAAAATTCACCGGCTCCAAGGGAAAAAGCGGCTCAAACGATGCACATCCGGAATTCATTGCAAAATTGCGCGCACTTTTTAATGCGCATAATGTCAATTGGCAGGTCGGCGAACTCGGCAAAGTTGATGTAGGCGGAGGCGGTACGATCGCAAAATTTATGGCTGAACACAATGCAGAAGTCATTGACTGCGGCACGCCACTTCTTGCAATGCACTCTCCTTTTGAGATTTCAAGCAAAGGAGATATTTATTCAACATATAAAGCTTATAAAATATTCTTCGAACATTACGGGGGTTAACGGTGAAAAAATTATATGTATTCGGATTATTACTCTTACTTCTTCTGGCTCATTGCGCGCAACAAAAGCCCTATACTGATATCCAGCAGCCAGTAAATCAAACTGAGCAGCAGATGCAGTATCTGGCTGAAGTGATCAAAATGAACTCCGATGCAATAGACCAGCAGGAAAAGCAATTTTCCGGTGATCTTCAGATGCTCAACAGCAAATTAGATCAGATCATCGTGCTACAATCGAAAGTATCAAATTTAGAAGTAAAAGTTAACACACTCGAATCCAAGATTGAAACACAAAACCAGATCCTTGCTCAACTCAGATCAAATCCGGCTGTTGCAGACAATACTCAAACAAAACCTGTGACACCATCAAATGAAATCACTCCCGAAAGACTCTATCAGACAGGACGGCAGTATTACGTTGATAAGGATTTCAGAAAATCGATCTCAACATTCTCAGAATTTATTAAAGAATATCCTCAAAACGATCTCACATCAAATGCGCAGTATTGGATCGGTGAATGCTATTACTCGCTTGATCAGTTTGAAACAGCCATTTTCAACTTTGACAAAGTGGTGATCAATTATCCTGATTCTAATAAAATCGTTGACGCAAAACTCAAAATTGCGCTGTGCCTGATCGGTATGGAGCAATATACCGGAGCGCTTACTCAGCTGAGAGAGATCCAAAAACAGTATCCTGATTATGAGCGCCTGGATATCGTGCGCGAAAGAATTGTCATGCTGGAGAACCGATAACATGAAAAAATATGTACCACCAATTCTTATATTGCTGCTCTTCACCTCATTATTTCTTGTCAGCACCTCTTATACACAAACTCCTTCTCCCATGAGTTGGGATGAAGAAGACGATGTCACGTATGAAAAACCTTTTGAGCTTCCGAAAGGTGATTTCGATCCTCATGAAAAAATGATAGAAGCCGATGACCTTTATCAAAGAAGGAAATTCAACAAAGCCAGAGATATATATGAGATCGTCACGTATATGAGCAAGGGTGATACGCTTGTCAAACGAGCTCAATACCAGCTTGCAAACTGTTATTTCAATATGAAATTGTATGAAGATGCGATCTTTGAATTTGAACAACTCATGCGCCTGTTCCCATACTCTCAGTATAATGAAGATGCCAATTTCAAGATCGGCTCCGCCTGGTTCAAATTATCTTATCCCCCCGCATATGATCAGCAGGAAACGATCAATGCTCTCCAGCAGTTCAATCATTTTATGGCTCAATACCCGGAATCAGAACTTATTGTCAACGTCGAAAACATGAAGACTACTTGCATTAACAAGCTTCTTGAAAAGAAATATCTCAACGCTCATATTTATTACATGATGGGATATTATAATGCATCTCTGATGTATCTTAATGAAATTTTTGATGAGAATATTCCTGGCGAGATCGACGAAAATGCACTTGAACTCGCTGCGAAAATATATATCAAGAAAAGGATATGGGATAAACTTGCAGATATTGGCGCACAGCTCTCTGCAAAGTATCCCGAATCTGCATTCATAGAAAAAATTAACGCTCATACAACAAACTGATCATGAGATTGGGAATACTCGGTGGCACCTTTGATCCAATCCATTGCGGCCACCTCCGGATGGCAAAATATTGCCGCGAAAAACTTCAACTGGATAAAATTTTCTTCATTCCCGCCGGCAATCCGCCCCACAAAAAACCACAAACCCCATTTGATCTAAGAGTTCAGATGCTCCGCGTGGCTCTGACCGGATATCCAAATTTTGAAATCAGCGAACTGGAAAAACAGGAACACGCCCAGGATTTTACCTACACATATTACACACTGGAGAAAATGAAAAAAGAACATCCTGATGATGAACTCTATTTTCTCATGGGTGAGGATAATGTGTCGGAAATCTCAACATGGTTCAAGTATAATGAGTTGCTCGAACTGGCTAAATTCATTATTATAAGCAGACCATCGGATCGGACAGATCATTCTCATGATTTTTCTTTCAGCGGTGAACTTTCATTTCTGGAAATGCCAAAAATTGACATCTCTTCACAGTGCATCAGGAATATGCGCTCTCAAGGAAAGTCCATTCACGGACTGGTTCCTGAAAAAGTTGAAGAATTCATTAATAATTTTAATTTATATAAATAAAGAGGTAACATGACTAAGAATGTGTATTATTTTGGTAAAACAAAAACCGATGGAAATAAATCCATGAAGGAAATTCTTGGAGGCAAAGGAGCAAACCTCGCAGAAATGTCAAATCTCGGCATTCCTGTTCCTCCCGGTTTTACGTTATCAACAGAAATTTGTGACTATTTTAATAAACATGACCAACACTATCCTTCAAATTTGAAAAAAGAAGTCGAAGATAATCTTGAGCTTCTGGAGAAGGAAATGGATTTGAAGTTTGGAGATGCACATAAACCGCTCCTTCTTTCCGTCCGTTCCGGTGCAGCGGTTTCCATGCCCGGCATGATGGATACAATCCTTAATCTCGGGCTGAATGACAAGTCGGCAAAGGGTTTTGCAGAAACTACAGGAAATGCAAGATTCGTTTGGGATGCCTATCGCAGGCTTATTCAGATGTTCGGAAATGTTGTTCATCAAATAGATTCCGAGCTCTTTGAAGATGTGCTTTCACGTATCAAGAACATGAAAAAAGTGACACTCGATATAGATTTGAGTGCGGACGATCTTAAACTTGTTGTCGAGCAATACAAAGAAATCTATAAAGATGAAATGGGTGAAGAATTCCCTCAAAATCCCAACGATCAGCTCTGGTCAGCGATCGACTCTGTTTTCAAATCATGGAGTAATGCCCGAGCAGAAAAATACCGTGAGTTGAACAACATCACAGGGCTTCTTGGCACAGCGGTGAACGTCCAGGCAATGGTCTTCGGAAATATGGGAGAAGACTGTGCAACAGGTGTTGCTTTCACTCGAGACCCTTCCACTGGCGAGGATAAATTCTTTGGAGAATTCCTTGTAAATGCTCAGGGTGAGGACGTGGTCGCAGGAACCCGCACTCCACAGGAAATCACAAAGGAAAATTCTATTCGTTGGGCAAAAAATAATAATATATCTGAAAAGGTGAGAGTAGAAAAATATCCTTCTCTCGAAGAATTGATGCCGAAAGTATACAAAGAGCTTTTTGCAATACAAAGAAAATTAGAAATTCACTACAAAGATATGCAGGATCTTGAATTCACTATTCAGAAAGACACTTTATTCATTCTTCAGACCAGAACCGGTAAGCGCACCGCAAATGCAGCAGTGAAAATTGCAGTCGATATGGTAAAAGAGAAAATGATCGATAAGGACACTGCACTCATGCGTGTCGAGCCGGATCAGCTTAACCAGCTTCTCCACCCAAGTTTTGATGATAAAGAAAAGGTAAAAGCAGAAGAAGAGAATCGTTTTCTTGCAAAAGGATTGCCTGCATCTCCTGGCGCTGCTGTCGGCAAGGTCGTTTTCTGCGCTGACGAAGCAGTTAAATGGAAAGAGCGAAATGAAAAAACTATCCTTGTACGAACCGAAACCTCTCCGGAAGATATCTCTGGAATGGATGCCTCTCAAGGCATTCTTACTGTGCGTGGCGGTATGACATCTCATGCTGCAGTTGTCGCACGAGGAATGGGGAAATGCTGTGTAGCAGGTTGCGGAGATATTAGTATTGATGTAAAGGCTAAGAAATTTTTTGTTGATGACCATGTGATAAAAGAAGGTGACTTCATTTCTTTAGATGGCTCTACGGGTGAAGTATTTGAAGGTAAGATCGGCACAAAATCTCCGGAATTTACTGAAGAATTCGAGCAACTTATGAAATGGGCTGACCAAAAAGCACGGCTTCATGTTCACGCAAATGCTGATACTCCAAAAGACTCTGAAATCGCACGAAATTTTGGCGCAGTCGGGATTGGTCTTTGCAGGACAGAGCACATGTTCTTTGGTGAAAATAGGATTGACTTCGTCCGCGGTATGATCCTTGCTGACTCACCTGAAGAAAGAAAATATCCACTTGAAGAATTGAAAAAGAATCAGATCGAAGACTTCAAGGGAATTCTTGAAGTAATGCAGGGACTTCCCGTGACTATCCGCCTCCTCGATCCACCCCTTCATGAATTTCTCCCTGACCTAAAAGACGACGAAGAGATTCAAAAATTAAGCAAGACCTTCAAAAAATCAACTCAGGATATAAAAGCGAGGATCAACCAACTCAAAGAATTCAATCCGATGCTCGGACACAGGGGCTGCCGACTCGGTATAACTTTCCCGGATATTTATGACATGCAGATCGAAGCAATAATTGAATCTGCTTGTTCTCTCAAAAAGAAAGGTATTGACGCAAAACCGGAAATAATGATTCCACTCGTGAGTGACGTGAATGAATACGACTTTATAGAAAAACGGACCCGAGTTATTGCTTCCCGGATTATCGAAAAAAATGGCATCGACCTGCACTATAAAGTTGGTACAATGATTGAAATACCACGGGCGTGCCTTGTCGCTGATGAGATCGCCGAACACGCAGAGTTCTTCTCCTTCGGTACGAACGATCTTACTCAGATGGGTTTTGGGTTCTCAAGAGATGATTCGAGCAAATTCCTCAAACAGTATAAAGAAATCGGCATCTTTAGCCGCGATCCATTCCAGGCACTCGACCAAAAAGGCATTGGTGAGTTGATAAAGATTGCGATCGAAAAAGGAAGAAAAACAAATCCTAAACTAATAATAGGCATCTGCGGAGAGCACGGAGGAGAGCCCAGTTCTGTAGAATTTTGTCATAGAATTGGCTTGAATTATGTAAGCTGTTCCCCTTTCCGTGTTCCAATCGCGCGTCTTGCTGCAGCACAAGCTGTAATTAAAAATCCAAAATAATATGAATATTATTCAGTTCTTTAATAACCGCATAAAACGAATGAATATTTTTAATCTCAAATTAGCGCAGGTCGCTTCTGCACTTGTTATGTGGATCGTTATCAAGCTGTTTCCCGTGCTTGCAAAAGTTGACTATGTTTGGCTCATTATACCAATAGTGCTCATCGCGATTCGTTTGTTTTATGTAGTTTTTGTAAAAAAAGAAACATAAACTCGGTCGGGTGATTAGCTCAGCTGGTTAGAGCGCTACGTTCACATCGTAGAGGTCACTGGTTCGAATCCAGTATCACCCACCATTTTTACACACACTATAATTCTATACAAGTTAATAAACTTGTAATTATAATTGACAAGCTAATTGGCTTGTATTTCTTTTGGGATTGTGAAAATAAATAATCAATATTTTGCTATTTTGACTGGTGATATAGTAAAATTTTATACTTATATGTAATGAAAATTCAAATAATCTAATGCACATAGAAACAGAATTTTTCAGTGACGATTATTGTGCAGTTAGTTAAAAATTCAAAGTATTAAAGATAAGGTTGACTCTAAATGGTTTGATATAGATTAAGGTTCTGGTTATGGAATCTTGTAAATAGGAAACAAAAAGAGGGTTGGAGGAAAGTAGATAGATAAAATCAAATATTGATGTAGAACTTCTAAATTTTATCTATAATTATAATTTTATTTATTCAATTCTATATCACATATTAATACAATTAACAAGAAGTTCTTCCTATAGAAATTGCCACAAAAATTAAATAGATTGCCCATGCCATCCCTATACCTAATAACTTAAAAACTCCGTACCGATTTTGCCTGAAAACAGACAAATAAACAGGAATTAGAAGACAAATCCATAATATAAACATTACAGAAGAGAAAACAAAAGCATAAGGAGAGTTCATAGCATCTAATACAATCTCGACACCTAAAACTGGTATAAACATAGGCAATATTATTTTTACTAATTCTATTCGTTTATTTTTATTCATTGGTGGAATCAACAATTCCTTAAACAAAGGTATTGCTTTTGCAAAAAGTGGCAATGAAACCATAGCTACAATTATAACTCCCCATATAAATAGTTTATTCATAATTTCAATTCCTTTAATACAGAATTTCGGGACATATTAATTCAGAAACTATATGTGCTACTATGGTGGTTCCTATTCCTCCAACGAAATCAGTCCCCGCTGCTACAATAAGGTTTAATAAATGGCTCCAGATTCCTAATACAATTCCTTCTCCTTCAATTTCTTGTACTATATAATTAAGAAACTGATGGTTAAGTGCAGCAATTTTTATCGGTGAAGGTGAAAGTTCCTGTCTATACGCTTCAATTTCATTAAGGATGGGTAAGCTCTCCATATTTGTTGATATTTCACCTTCAAATACTTCTCCCATAGTTTCAATTTTAATTTGATATTGTTTATCCCCTGAATAAGTTATGTTAGGGTTTGGATCAGCGATTAAAATTTTTAAATAATGATCTGGCTTTATGGGACAACTAATATTAAGAAAGCACTTATGATCATCTGTAAAATATTCTGAACAGCTCAGTTGCTTTACGCCTTTATAATATAATTCAAGTATTCCCTCATTTTGTCCTATTTTTTTAAATTCGGTTACTATCTTGTTATTATGTTGGTCATACCCGGTAAATATTAACCCATAAGATGTACTATCTTTGGTAATGTTATCGACTTCTGATATTCTATCATCCGGAGTCCAAAGAACATATGGACTAACCTCTCCTTGCTCTACTTGATTATAAAAAATGAATGTGGTTCTGAAAAAATCAATAACATTAGAATAAGAATCACAAAACGCTAAGGAATAAAATACACCACATAGAATAAAACATGATAAAAAAATAGCATACTTTACTCTTTTAAAGTTTCTAAAAAATAATTTCTTTATTTCTCTACCTCAATGTACTTTTATTTGTATTTTATAATATAGAGAAATTATAACTACTGTCAATAAAAAAATGTTGCTAATTAAATATCCTTTAATTATATAAAAAAACTTGATTCATTCTAACCCTCTTAAAATTTGAAGCAAAATATTTGGAGTACATATTGTCATTTGTAAGCAGTCTAAAGAAGAAACTTTCCAAGACGCACAATTCCTTTATTGCCCGTATAGCAGAGATCGTTCATTTAAGCGGCAGGATTGATGAGGAACTTATTGAAGATATCGAAGACATTCTTATTCAAGCAGATCTCGGCATTTCTATTACAGATAAGATCGTATCACAATTAGAAGAACAAATACGGCTTCATAAACTTTCGAGCTCGGATCAGGTATTTTCTGCGCTTGAAAATATAATTATTACCATTCTTCGGGATGAATATAAGGACGTTGATTCTATCGATTTTAATCCTCAGGAAAAGCCCTATGTGATGCTCTTTGTCGGAGTGAACGGAGTAGGCAAGACCACTTCAATTGCAAAATGTGCTCAGCGATATAAAAATAATGGGAAAAAGGTTCTTCTTGTTGCAGGTGATACTTTTCGAGCTGCCGCGATCGAGCAGCTTGAGTTCTGGGCAAAACGGATCAACGTCGCAATTATTGAGCAGGAATACGGCTCTGATCCATCTTCTGTGATCTTCAATGCAATGCAGTCCGCAAAAGCCCATTCTTACGATGTCGTTCTCATAGATACTGCAGGGAGACTTCATACGAAGATCAATCTGATGAGAGAACTCGAAAAAATTAAGCGAACTATCCAAAAACACATCCCTAAAGCTCCGCATCAAGTCCTGCTTGTCATCGATGCGACAACAGGTCAGAATGGCGTTCAGCAGGCAAAGAAATTCCTTGAATCCATACCAATCGACGGCATTATACTCACGAAACTTGACGGCACGGCAAAGGGGGGTGTTGCTCTTGGCATCAAAGACAGCCTTCAGATACCTATCAAAGCCATTGGTGTCGGTGAGCAAATGAACGATTTGAAGGACTTTGATGCAACAGAATTCGTGAAAGCAATTTTTGAATAATGAATATTTATAATTTTCAATTTTATATTTTAAATTTTAAATTCCAAAGGACTGATAATGTGTGCAAAAACCTTTAAGGGTGGTATTCATCCGCATGACCATAAACATTTTTCAAATCACAAGGCGATTGAGAAATTTCCAGCACCAGAAAAACTTTATATTCCTTTGATCCAACATATCGGTCGTCCCGCTGTACCCATTGTAAAAGTCGGAGAGGAAGTTAAAAAAGGTCAAAAGATCGCAGAAGCAAGTGGATTTGTTTCTATTCCTATGCATAGCCCTGTTTCAGGTAAAGTAATCAAGATCGGACCTTATCCGCATCCAACGGGAACAATTCAACAGGCAATCGAGATCGAGAATGACGGTAAGAACGCATGGATATCAAAACTTATCGACGATGAGCAGTATTTTTCATTGAGCATCGAGAAAATGAAAGAACGCATTCAGGAAGCAGGTATCTGCGGTATGGGCGGCGCGGGATTTCCCACACATGTGAAACTATCTCCTCCCGAAAACCGTCCGATTGACACAGTGATCCTGAACGGTGTCGAGTGCGAGCCATATCTTACCTCAGATCATCGTCTGATGCTTGAATATCCCGAAGAAATTATTGCAGGTTTGCGCATAATAATGAAAATTCTCGGTGCAAAGCGCGGATACATTGGGATCGAACTCAACAAAAAGAATGCTATTACTATTTTTAAGCAGATGCTCCGCGATCAGAAAAACATTAATGTGGTTCCCTGTATGCTCCGCTATCCTCAAGGAGCAGAAAAGCAGCTCATCTATGCAGTGACGAAACGCAAAGTGCCAGCTGGCGGACTTCCCATGGATGTGGGCGTTGTTGTCCAAAACGTGGGAACTGCCTTTGCAATATATGAAGCGCTTCGTTATCATAAACCCCTTATTGAGAGAATAACGACGGTAAGCGGAGCAATTGTAAATGAGCCAAAAAATCTTAAAGTGCCGATCGGAACACCTCTTTCCCAACTTCTTGAATTTTGTGGCGGAACATCAGAAGAAATAGGAAAGATAATTTCCGGTGGTCCTATGATGGGATTTGCGCTTCCGGGTCTTAATGCACCAGCGACGAAGACAACGTCGGGCTTTGTATTTATGGGTGAAAAAGAAGTTATCGATACGACCGAAGCTCCATGTCTGCGTTGCGGACGCTGTGTAGATGCGTGTCCGATGAATCTTTTACCTACATTTATTGCAGATAAGGTCAAAAACGGGCAGTATGAAGAAGCAATGAAATTAGGTGTTCTCGACTGTATTGAATGCGGTTCTTGCGGCTATGTGTGTCCATCTCATATTCAGCTCGTCCAATGGATCAAGATCGGCAAATTAGAAGTAAATAAACTTAAACACCAAGATAAATAGTTTTTGGAGGTTTCACACGTGAGTTTAGTGAATGTTTCTTGTTCTCCGCACCTGCATGAGCAGGTAAGTGTTCGTCGGGTAATGTGGACTGTTGTAATCGCTCTTCTGCCAGCGCTCCTTGCTGCATACCTTTTCTTTGGATGGCGATCTATCTGGATAACCATTCTCGGAGTGGTTGCTGCAGTAGGAACTGAAGCTCTTGTGCAATTTTTTACAAAAAGACCTGTCACGATCTCTGACGGCAGTGCAGTTGTCACGGGAATGCTCCTTGCTTTTAATCTTCCACCTCTTACTCCATGGTGGATACCTGTTGTCGGTTCCGTATTTGCGATCACTATCGGCAAGCAGATCTTTGGCGGATTGGGATACAATCCCGTGAATCCCGCACTTCTCGGTCGTGCCTTCCTTATGGCATCCTGGCCCGTGCAGATGACAACAGGATGGGCAACAAAGCTTGCAAATGCAGGTGTTGCGACCATTTCCGGTCTTAAGCAAACGCTGATCACAGGCGGAGATGCTCAGCTCCAAAATCTGATAACATCAGCGACGCCGCTTAACCTCGCTCAACAAATTCGCGGTGATATTATTGCCGGAACTGCTGGGGATTCAGCCAGAACTATTTTTCACCAGCTTTCATCCCTGGATTATATCAAAGAACTTTTTTGGGGTAATATCGGCGGATGTATCGGAGAGGTTTCAGCCGCTGCGCTGATCCTTGGAGCCGCCATCCTGGTGTATAAACATTATATTGAATGGCGGATACCCATCGGATATATCGGCACAGTTGCATTCCTGAGCTGGATGGTTGGCGGAATCGATGGGCTCTTTTCCGGTCCTATCTTATTCCACATTTTCTCAGGAGGACTTATTCTGGGTGCATTTTTTATGGCTACGGATATGGTCACCACTCCTGTGACCAAGAATGGGCGGCTTATCTTTGGCATTGGCTGCGGGCTACTCACTGTGGTAATCCGCACATGGGGAGGTTATCCCGAAGGTGTATCATATTCAATTCTTATAATGAATGTTGCTGCTCCGCTTATTGATAAAATAACTCCGCAAAAAACATTTGGGTATAGAAAGAAAGCCAAAAAGTAAGTATAAATTTTAAGGATAGTATGAAAGAATTTATTCGTCCAACGCTGGTTTTGCTGATTATCTGCGTGATCGCAGGAGCGATCCTTTCGCTTGTTTACAAGCAGACTGCTCCTCTCATAGCAGAAAACAAGCTGAAAACGGAAGAAGCTGCACGCAGACTTGTCCTCCCTGATGCTCAATTCTTCAAGCCGATTTCAGACAGCAGTACCGTACTTTTTTATGAAGGCTATTCAACCGACAGCACGCTCGTGGGTTATGTATTCTCTTGTGTTCAATACGGCTATAGCAACGACGTGAAAACGATTGTCGGGCTTACTCCAGAACTTATGATAAGTGCGATTACGGTTGTCTCTCAAGCAGAAACTCCCGGGCTTGGAGCGAACTCCACAAAACCAGATTTCACCGCGCAATTCTCCGGCAAGAATCCTGATAATATCTACGTTGATAAAGACGGTGGTGACATTCAATCTCTCACAGGCGCGACCATCACGTCCCGTGCAGTCACCAATGCAATTCGTGAAACTTTTCAAAAGCTTCGTGATAGATTATAGGCGAGGAAAATAATGAAAGCAATTCAAGAATTTACAAAAGGCATTATAAAAGAAAATCCTGTTTTCGTAATGGCACTCGGGCTATGTCCCACTCTCGCAGTCAGCACCTCAATTCAGAACGCCATCGGGATGGGAGCTGCAGCAACATTCGTTCTTGTGTGCTCGAATATAATGATATCTCTTTTAAAAAATTTAATTCCAAGCAAAGTTCGTATCCCCTGTTTTATCCTGGTTATCGCTTCTTTTGTGACAATTGTCGATATGGCCATGGAAGCGTATGTGCCACCTCTGCATAAAAGTCTCGGCATTTTCATTCCCCTCATAGTGGTGAACTGTATCATCCTTGGGAGAGCAGAAGCATTTGCCAGCAAAAACGGGGTGTTCAAATCCATGCTGGACGGACTTGGAATGGGACTTGGCTTTATGCTTGCGATTATGGTTATTGCGACTATCAGAGAAATTCTTGGTGTCGGCACGATTTTGGACATTCGCATTCTTCCTGCTTCTTACAAGCCGATGATAGTAGCAATTCTTCCTCCCGGTGCCTTTATCACGATCGGTCTTTTAATGGGTTTATTAAATATTATTCAAAACAAGAAGAAATCTAAGGCGAATTAACAAGGAGCACATATGGATTTCTCAACACTTTTTATTATAATTATCGGATCGATATTTATTAACAACTTCGTTATCGCTCGTTTTCTTGGCTTATGCCCCTATATCGGCGTTTCAAAGAAGATGGACTCCGCGCTGGGCATGGGTATGGCAGTTATCTTCGTGATGACCATGGCGTCCACGATTACGTGGCTTATCTACACATTTTTCCTTAATAAAGCAACCAGCATTTTCGGCATTGATCTTACTTTTCTTAGAACGATAGCGTTTATTCTCAGCATTGCGGTGCTCGTGCAATTTGTCGAAATGGTGATCAAAAAAGCTGCGCCCGAACTCTACAAAGCACTTGGCATTTATCTCCCCCTTATCACCACGAACTGTGCAGTGCTTGGTGTTTCACTTCTTAATATAAATGAGAATTATAATTTTATAGAATCGATTGTGAACGGTGCTGCAGCAGGTGTCGGCTTCACTCTTGTTCTCGTGCTCATGGCTGGCATCCGCGAGCGCCTTGAATACAGCAAGGTTCCTAATTCCATGAAGGGAATGCCCATCTCATTTATTGTTGCCGGCTGTATGGCGCTTGCCTTTCTCGGATTTTCCGGAATGAAATTTTAATAAGGAGCACTCATGTTATTGGTTTCCATAATTGTTTTAAGCGTCCTTGGCATTTTGTTCGGGATTGCACTCTCCTTTGCCTCAAAGGTATTCCATGTTGAAACTGATCCTAAGATTGAACAGATCGAAGATGCTTTGCCCGGCGTGAATTGCGGCGCATGCGGATATCCCGGTTGCTCCGGATATGCAGAAGCAGTTGTTGTGTCCGGTGCTCCACCAAACCTATGTGCGCCCGGTGGTGATAACGTCGCAGCAAAGATCGCAGAGATCATGGGAACCAAGGCAAGCAAAAAAGAAAGAAATATTGCAGTTATACATTGTCAAAGCGGTGGAATAAATAACACAAATATAAAATTTGAAAATAAGGGCATTGCCACTTGCCAAGCATCAGTCCTGCTTTCCGGCGGACAAAATGCCTGCACTTTTGGCTGCCTTGGTTTTAATGATTGTTATCGAGCATGTATTTTTGATGCGATCTCTATTTATGAGAATAATATGCGCATTATCGACGAAGAGAAATGCACAGGTTGCGGCAAATGTGTGGAAGCATGCCCGAGAGATCTTATCGAGCTTGTACCTATCAGCAAAAAAGTACATATTCAATGCAAATCGCATGATAAGGGCAAGGATGCAAAAGCAAATTGCGGCAACAATACTGCGTGTATCGGGTGCGGTCTCTGTGTAAAGAAATGCCCTGTTGATGCGATCACTCTTGAAAATAATCTTGCAACGATCAATTATGAAAAGTGTGTCTCGTGCGGTTTGTGTGCGACTGTTTGCCCCACAAAAGCGATTGAGGATAGAATACAATCCCGTCCACAGCCTATTATTATTGAAGAGAAATGCATCGGTTGTACAATATGTGCGAAGAAATGCCCGGTAAATGCAATCGAGGGCAAGGTAAAAGAAGTTCATAAGATCGACAAGGAGAAATGTATTCAGTGTGGTATTTGTATTACAGCATGTCCAAAAAAGGCAATTGAAACGAAAGCATAATAAGTTAATTCACCACAGAGAACACAGAGACCACAGAGGATAAAAAGTTATTAAATTTAAAACATATTATACTCGCCACTAAGTTAAACTTGGTGGCGTTTTTATTATTACCCTCTCTTTAAAATGTAACGCATGATTCCAATCTTGCGTGCTCAACATCAGAATTTTGAGTTACTTTTTTCATGCGTTATGGACCACTCCATGACGAATTTCACTTCGTTTCAATTATAATTTGACATAAAAATATTAACCACATGATTTACTTTAAATTTCTATATAGCAAGAAAAGGAAGTAATATGATCAAAAAGAACATTAATGATATTACTATAGAAAATATCGAAGCACTCAAAATTAACGGTGTGTCCGAAGGAAAAACAATTGAATATAAAAGTCAGTTGCCTGGAAATCCCAATACTGATAAAATCCGATTTCTCGCAACTGTGTCATCATTTGCAAACACAAATGGTGGTGATATTATATATGGAATCAAGGAATCAGCGGGGAAACCATCATCTATTAACGGTGTAATAATCCCTAATCTTGATCAGGAAAAACTTAGGTTAGAACAAATTATTCGGAATGGTATTGAGCCCAGTATACCAAGCGTACAGTTACACGAAATAAATCTGAAGAATAACAGCTATATTTTAATTATTAGAATACTCAAAAGCTGGAATGCTCCACATCGAGTAACATTAAATAAACATTCAAAATTTTATGGGCGTAATTCTGCAGGCAGATATGAATTGGATGTAAGTGAGTTAAAAACATCTTTTTTACTAACCGAAAATATAGCTAATCGAATTAGAAATTTTATTGCAGAAAGAATTACAGCAATTTATGCAGATGATACACCCATCCCTTTAAGTAAAGGTGCAAAGGTCTTGATGCATCTTATACCTTTGTCATCATTTACTCAAAGAGAATTGATTGGTATTAATGATTGTCGCAGACATCAGAATAACTTACTACCACTTGGCAGCAGTGGGTGGTCGCCCTGGATAAATATTGATGGATTCTTAACATATAATGGCAATATGGATGATACCTCTAGTGCGTATGCTCAATTGTATAGAACAGGAGTAATTGAAACTGTTCGTAGTATTGAATTGTGGCACAATGAACCGTATATCCCAAGTACATCAATTGAGGAATATATTTTACATGCTTTTCAATCATATTTACGTATTTATAAAGATATTGGAATTGAAACTCCTGTATTCGTTTTTCTTTCTTTTCTTGGAGTTAATAAATATATTCTCGGCGTTAATTTACATGATCACAGAAAGCATACTGTTGATCGAGATCTCATTCAATTACCGGAATTAATCATTGAAACTTATGATATTGATGCACTAAAAATATTTAAACCTCTCTTTGATATGATATGGAATGCATGGGGATATGATAGGTGCTATAACTACGATGACAAAGGAAATTGGGTTGGATAAAGCTAAATCTCGTTGCAAATTTGAACTTTGTAATGAGTACCCTTAGCTAATAAAAAAAATAAAGCGGACAATCTCTCGACCATCCGCTTATTGTAATTGTATAGGAAGGAGTACTATGAATGTACCTGCTCACAATTACGAAAAACTATTGGGTTTGAAAGTTTTTAAATCCTCCATCTCTCCATGAACCAAATAGACAATCCGCTCACAAATATTTGCCACACGATCTGCTATTCGTTCGAGATCATGGGCAATCCAGAGGAAGTATGTTCCTACTTTAAAACGCTTTGGGTTCTCCTTCTCGTAGGTCACGATCTCATCAAATATTTTATTATAAAAATTATCCACGACATCGTCATGTTTGAAAATTTTAAGCGCTTCTTTGATATTCCTTGCAATATATGCCTGGATACTCCCTTTTATCATACCCAGCACTGCCTGTGACATGTCAAAAACGGTCTGTAGTGTTCTCATCGGAGGTTCGGATTCCAGGCGCAGCATTACTTTGGCAATGCCCTGAGCGTGATCTCCCATTCTCTCAAAATCCGTAATGATGTTCAGGGATGCTATGATCTCGCGCAGATCTGTTGCAACCGGTTGCTGGGTTGCAATAAGCATGATGCACTTCTCTTCTACTTTCCAGCGTTTTTTATTGATATTAATATCCCGTGAGATAACATCATATGCCTTCTCGGAATCGTGCTTCATCAGTGCATCGATCGCATCGAAGAGAGCTGTCCAGACCATCTCTCCGATCGATATTGCGCCCTGTTCGATCTCTTTTAATCCTTCGATATATTGTTCTCTAACCATGGTAACCTCTTCTATTAACCAAATTTCCCGCTTATGTATGATTCGGTCAGTTTATGCTTTGGGTTCATAAAAACCTGTTCTGTTTCACCGTATTCGATCAGTTCTCCAACATAAAAAAATGCAGTATGATCAGACACACGAGCTGCCTGCTGCATATTATGAGTGACAAGTATGATTGTATATTTCTCTTTTAACTTTTCCATTAATTCTTCGATTTTGAGCGTGCCTGCAGGATCGAGTGCAGAAGCCGGCTCATCCATCAGAACAATTTCAGGTTCCACTGCGATAGCCCGAGCTGTGCACAACCTTTGCTGTTGCCCGCCGGAAAGAGACATTGCAGAATCATGAAGACGGTCTTTTACTTCTTCCCATAGAGCGGTATCTTTAAGACTCTGCTCAACGATCTCAGGAATTTTATTCTTTTTGACCTGATTTATCTTTAAACCATATGCGATATTATCGTATATCGATTTCGGGAAAGGATTCGGACGTTGGAATACCATGCCCACTTTTTTCCTTAATGCAGTAATATCTGTCTTCGGTTTATAAATATCATCGTCGTCGATAAACACCGAACCTTCGATTCTTGTGGTAAGGATCAGGTCGTTCATTCGATTCAGGCAGCGAAGAAAAGTCGATTTTCCGCAACCTGATGGACCCATTATTGCAGTGATCGATTTTTCTTTAATCTTGAGATTCAAATCTTTGAGAACATGTTTTTTTCCAAACCACAGATTCAAATCTTCTGTGTTCACAATCACATCATTTACCATGTTTTTGCCTTTCTCGCTCTATATCTAATGATAATGGCAATCAAATTGATTCCAAGCACAAGAAGCAACAAAACAAGTGCAGTTCCGTATGCAATAGGCACCTGATACTGGGGCTTTGTTCCTTCTGTCATTAACGCATATATATGATAAGGAAGCGCCATGACCTCATCAAAAACCGTTGAGGGCAGTCTTCTTGTATAGAAGGTTGCGGCAGTGAAGAGAATTGGAGCTGTCTCGCCGGCAGCTCTTCCAATACCAAGAATCGCGCCGGTAAGAATTCCGGGCATAGCCACCGGAAGCACCACATGCCGTACCGTATGCCACTTTGTTGCTCCCAGTCCGTACGATGCTTCCCTGAAACTCTCGGGAACTGTTGCAATCGCTTCCTCGGTTGAGCGGATTATAATCGGGAGAATAAGAATCCCAAGCGTGAGTGATCCCGCAATCAGAGACACACCAAATTGAAAAAATTTCACAAACACTGCTAATCCAAATAGTCCGAAAACTACTGATGGGACTCCTGCAAGATTATTTACCCCAATTCTTATTATTCTTATTAATCGATAACTCTTTCCATATTCTCTCAGATAAATAGCTGCAAAAACACCAAGCGGGAGCGCAAAAACAATTGCACCGACTGCGAGCAAAAACGTTCCCATGATCGCAGGAAAAATACCTCCCTTAGTCATACCGTCTTGGGGAAATTGCGTGAGGAATGGTATTGAAATAACCTTTGCACCCTTTAAGATGATGACAATTATCAATGAGAAAAGAAATATCACTGCCAACAGAATCGAGAGCCGGAGAAGCAGAAATCCGAATTTTTGTTTGAATTTCCTCATACTTTCCTCCTGTGAGAAATCCAATCAGCAAGAAGGTTAAATCCAAGGGTGATGAAGAATAGGACAAGTGCAATAGCAAACAGCGCATGATAGTGCAAACTTCCCATTGGCGCTTCTCCCATTTCTGCAGCGATCGTTGCTGTCATTGTTCGTACTGGATCGAAAATAGAATGAGGTATTTGTGCAGCACCTCCAGCCACCATAAGCACAGTCATTGTTTCCCCTATTGCCCTCCCTAAACCGAGAATGATACTGGCAATAATTCCTGAAGAAGCAGCTGGTACGACTGACTTCGTGATCGTTTCCCACTTTGTAGCTCCCAATGCAAATGATGCTTCTCTAAGTGAACGTGGGACTGAAGAAATTGCATCTTCTGCGATGCTCGCTACCGTCGGCAGAGCCATCATGCCTAAAATTATTGAAGCGGTAAAAGCATTTAAGCCGATAGGCACATGGAATACTTTTTGAACCAAAGGCGCTAAAAAGACCATCCCGAAAAGTCCATAGATCACCGAGGGCACACTCGCCAGCAATTCTACTGTTGGTTTGAGAAATTCCTTTATCTTGTGCGGCGCAACCTCAGAAATATAAATTGCGGTACCCACTCCAAGGGGAACTGCGATTAAAAATGTTCCGAGAGTTACTACCAATGTGCCAACGATCAGGGGTAATATTCCGAGTTCCGGCGGATAACATGTCGGATACCAGTGTGTGCCAAACAGAAATTTAATAAAATTATACTGCTTGAGAAGAGGGAGACTTTCTGTGAATAATGTGATCGTGATGCCGCAAAGAAAGAATATCGACACCAAGGCACTTATCAACAGGATCGGTCTAATAAATTTCTCTTTCATCCTTCTACTTTCTTCATTCAATTGAAAGGGCGAGATATTCTCTCGCCCTATGGTGGGAAACCATCTTATCGCATTATTTATCTAAGAGGCACAAAACCGAGATCTCCGACAATACCCTGGCCTTCTGCAGACCAGATGAAATCAAGATATTGCTTTGCAAGCCCTTTAGGGTTGCCGTTTGTATACATATAAAGGGGACGGGCGAGTTTGTATGCACCGGAATTAACCGTTGCATTATTGGGCATAACCCCACCGACCTTAAGTGCTTTTACTGCATCAGAAAGATAGCCGAGACCAACGTATCCGATTGAGCCGGGAGTCTGGCTGACTGTTTGTGCAACAGCATTGTTGGATGCAAGGACAACTGCATCTTCACGAACTTTTCCTCCACCAAGTGCAAGTTCATTAAACACTTCGTAGGTACCGGATGAGTTATCTCGCGAAATCACAACAATAGGTCCTGGAACTCCGCCAAGATCTTTCCAGTTACTTATCTCACCAGTAAAAATAGCCGCGATTTGAGGAATCGTTATTTCGCTTATTCCATTTCCGGGATTTACGATAACTGCAATTCCGTCTTTAGCAACAACATTTCCAACAGGATTGATGCCTTTTTCGCGAGCAGCTTTGAATTCTTTTGTTTTAATAGAACGGGATGCATCTGCTATCTGAACTGTTCCATCGAGAAGGGCTGCGATACCAACGCTTGAACCACCGCCGCGAACTGAAATATTCACATCAGAATGTTTGTCCATAAATACTTCTGCTGATTTTTGAGCAATAGGAAGCACTGTTGTTGAACCGGTAATGGTCAAAGTGCCTGTATCTTTTTTTGCCCATGGCCACGTGAAAGCAAACATAGAACTACAGATGAAGACAAATAATGTTAATAATACGAGTATCTTTTTCATATTTTTTTCTCCTTATTAATTAAAATTTAGGGGTTTTAAAAGTCCAATTGAGTTGCGCATAGACTTTTTTGGTATCTTCAGATTTGCTGCTTTCGTATGAGATGTTTTCATAGTTAGCTTGGAGCACAACATTACTGGCACAATTCCAATTTATACCTGCAATCATAATGTTCTGCTTATCATTGTCCTGGTCGGTATTTGGATCCCACTGATCATAACGGAATACAAATTCAAAGTTTGGGAAGAGTTTGATAATTGGCATAACCATGAAACCGGCACTCTTTGTCTCGCAACTTGTTTTGGTTTCATCGGTGTAGTTCTTCATGATGTATTCTGCCCAGATGTCGATAGGACCGAATACAAAACGACCAACACCGGCATAGGCATTCATTTTATCATAAGGTTCAGAGGTTCCGACCTTATTGGCAATGATTGCAGAACCACCAACAGTAATACCTGGAATTGGTGTGACTCGAACATTTCCAACAAATGCAGGATATTTATTCACATCGTTGCCTGTCTTTTTGTAACCTTCTCCATTATATAGAGCAAGTGCATATTCACCTAATCCACCGGGAATCAAACCGGATACGCCAAGACCATAATCAGTAGATGAGCAAATTTTGTAGAGGTCAGAAGGGTCTTTCTCAACAGTGATGTAACTCCAGTCATAAATCGTTCCGAAATAGGTCTTCATCAAACCCGCTGTAAAGACAGCGTCCTGAATCGGGATGAGTTTTTTAAAATCAAGGTATGCATACTTGATCTTCAAACCAGCACCATCAAGACCGTCTTCATCAGAAAAAAAGTCCACATTGAATCGTCCAAAAACAGAACTGCTGAAATTGTGACTCAAACGCAGGTATCCTCTTGCAAGAGAGAATTGATCTTCAGTAACTTCATCACCAGACTTCACATAAGTCCATCTGTTCCAAACTGTCATTTCGATTTGGGTATCTGATGCGATCAGTAAACTTGCACCGATAACCATAATTAACATAAAAGCGACTAAAAATTTAACTTTAGCCATATTAACTCCTTTTGTTTCTTCATTACCCTTTGGGTTTTTTATATGAAATTTTACGATTGGAGCATTAATAATTTATAAGTATTATGTTAATTCTATGTTAAGATATATTTATAGGATTGATTCTAAATTATTGTAAACTAATTCCCAACTTCCTCAAGCGCCGTAATCCCTTTTCTTTCAGCTGTCGCACCCTCTCCCTTGGTATTCGGAGTTTCGCGCCTATTTCTCCCAGATCATATGATCCCTTCCCATCTAAACCATAAAGTAGATTCAAAACTTTCTTTTCCATTTCCGGAAAGGATTCTGGAAAGACTACAGTCTCTTCACATTCTATATCTTCAGATACTTCTCTCTTGTTATGCAAAAGTTCGTCATCAAACTGAACGGCATCGTGCGAGGTTTTGTGCTCTTTGCTTACCGCTTCGAGAATGCATTTTTTTATCCAATAAGTAGCATAGGTGCTGAACTTGGCACCTTTGTCAGGATCGAATCTCTTCCATGCTTCCCATAATCCGATCGTCCCCTCCTGAACAAGGTCTTCATACAGAATTCCTACATGCGAATATTTTAATGCAACGCTTTTTACTAACGGTATATATTTTTCAATTGTTTCCTTATCCATTGTTTATCTATAAGGGATGGTGACAATAAATTTCGTTCCGTGTCCGGGTTTGCTTTCCACGCGTATATCACCATTATGCGCCAGCACGATATGCTTTACGATCGAAAGCCCGAGACCGGTTCCGCCGAGTTGCCGTGAACGTGATTTATCGACAACATAGAATCGCTCAAATATGCGTGGTAAATTTTCAGCAGGAATTCCCGATCCGTTATCCGTGATTTCAATTATGATATTGCTTTCTTTCCTTGAAATGTTTATCGTAATTTTGCCGTTCTTATCAGTATAAGTAACTGCATTATCCAGAAGATTGATCATGAGTTGCTCTATAAGAAAAGGATCTGCGAGAAAACCAGTAATGGAATTATCAAAGTCGAAGGTTATATCTATATTCTTCTCGTCAAATTTTTTCTGCTCAATTAAGAGTGAGTTTTCAATCAGCTTTTCCAGATCAAACTTCTGCATGGAAATATTATCCCGTTTCTTTTCTAAACTTGATAACACAAGGAGGTCTGAGACAATATTTATCAATCTATCGGTATTTGTTCTTATGATCTTTATAAACCTTTTATGAACAGAATCCACCTCTTCTTCCAATGTTTCTGCAAAACCCTTGATTGCAGTCAATGGAGTTTTCAGCTCGTGTGCAACATTCGCCACAAAATCCGATTTCATCTCTTCCAGGCGTTTCAGTTCAGTAATATCATGCATCACAACGATAATGCGCTTTTCCGGAATTCCAAGTATGATCGAACCGCTCGTTAAATAAATTTTGTTCCCAATCTCGATTTCTTTTGTTACCACACTATTATGCTCGACCACTTTTTTTATAAGTCTCTCGAAAGCATCCTGCCTTAAGTATTCCCAGTATCGTTTGCCGATTAACTGCTCTTGATCCTTGCCCACAATTTTTGAGAAATTCTTATTAGTCGTAATAATTGTTCCATCCGGATTAAGGACAACAAGAGCTTCAACCATGGAAGAAAGTATTGTTTTAAGTTCCTCCTGTTCCTGGTTGAGTGACAAAAAATATTTCTCAAGTTCTCTTGCCATTTCATTAAGAGAATCCGCGAGCATGCCAAGTTCGTCACTTCTTCTTATAGAGAGGCGTGTCTTAAAATCACCGTCTTTAATGCGGTGAGCAGCGTTCGCAATATCACGTATTGGCTTTGTATTTGCTTGTGTGGTATAGATAGAGAATGCCAATGCGAGAAATGTTATCACTATTGTAATACCCAAAATATCTTTCGTGATCGCACGTATACTTCGACGTATATTTTCGATAAATGAACTTGTACGAACCACACCGATGACCGTATTATTATACACAATGGGGACTGCAACATAGAGCATTTCTTTCTGCAGGGTTTCGCTATAACGCACACTTTCCCCGAATCCAATCTGCAGAGCGCCCAGTATCTCCGGACGTTTACTATGGTCTTCCATAAGATGAGGATCCTCTTCGGAATCTCCCAGAACAGTGCCGTCACTTTTGATTATTGTACACCGAACACCAAGCTCCTGTCCAAGCTGTCGTACGGTCGATTTGATCTGCGTGTAATCTTGTTCAACAACAAGAGGTCCGATAAATTTTTCTATGAGCTGAGCGTAATTTTCTAAGGTATTTTGCAGGTTCTGAATGTAGTTATTTTTTATCTCTTTCGACGCAAAATAAACGATCAATCCCGCAGTGAGCACAATAATAACAAAAAATCTGAGAAACTGCTTCCACATTAATGAGAAGTTTTTCATTTCACTTTTCAAATTTGTAGCCAACTCCGCGAATCGACTTTATTCTTTCACCCAGATCGCCCAGTTTTTTTCTCAGTTTCTGAATATGTACGTCTATCGTTCTGTCGAGCACGATCTTATCCTCTCCCCATAGCATGTCGAGAAGCTTGTTCCTTGAATATACCCAGCCCGGGCGTGAAGCAAGGATAGTGAGTATGTTGAATTCAGTCGTGGTCAGATCGATCAGGTTTCCTTTTATTCGAGCTTCGTATTTGTCGAGATCCAGAACCATATCCCGATACTCGATAAGTTTTGATGCTTCTTCTGTACTCTTTTGCCTGCTTCTTCTCAGCACAGCCTTCACACGAGCAACAAGTTCTCTTGGGCTGAATGGTTTTACCACATAATCATCTGCTCCCATTTCAAGTCCGACTATCTTATCGATTTCTGTGCCCTTTGCCGTGAGCATGATAATGGGAATATTTTTATACTCTTCAGATGCCCTTATCTTTCTGCATATCTCTAATCCGTCTATAGAAGGGAGCATAAGATCCAGTATGACCAGGTCCGGGATCGTATTATGGAGATATGTGAGAAAAGACTCTCCATCATAAAAGGTATCAGTATGATATTTTTCCTTTTCCAGATGGTATTTAATAAGTTCAACTATATCCGGCTCGTCATCGACAATACTGATAATCTTTTTACTCATTCTCCGTTTTCTTTTCATATTTTGTGGTAACACTTTCCGGCATGAAACGCACCTTCTCAAATGGTTGTACCAGCGATGTCGCAATATTGAGAAGATGTGCTGCAATTCTTTTCAGGTAACGAATATATAGTGCAGCAATTACAGCTGTCTGCACATTCATGCCAATATCTTCTGTAATGAGTCTACGAAGTAATACCTCGCATCTTCCCGTAAGTTTTTTATTTATCACAGATTCTGCTGCTTCTTTATCATATTCCTCAAAAGCCTGACTCACCACATCAAAAAGATGTTCTATCTCGGATTCAATCTCCGTGAGTTCATTTTCAAGAACACCTGCTTCCAATTTTTCATGAACTCCTCTTGCAAGTTCGAGAATATTGGTCGTATAATCGCCGACTCTCTCGATGTCTATCACAATTCCGATAAGAGTTATTGCTCCGGGTGTATCCATTGTGCCGGAAGCCGAGAGATGTATTAACACTTTCTTGCGTACGGCGCGTTCTGCTTTATCTACTTTTCTTTCCTCATAGAAAATATTGACATCAGGGTGTGGGATTTCTCTCCCGCGCAGTTTTGCACTGGCATTATCGAACATATTATTTGCCCGGTTAAGCATGCCACAGGCATCCTGGTGCGCCTCTTTATAGAGATTACTTTTTTTGAATAGTGTAATTAATTCTTTTAGCATTTTTACCTCGAATACGGGTATTAACCAATTATTTCATAATAAGCAGTAAAAGTATCGGTATGACAAAAAATATCAACGCGATAAATAATATTGGATATAATTTGCTTTTCATTGTCAAATTTGAAGCTGCCAGCGCGATCTTGATTGGGATCATTCTCACGGGTTTAAAAGGGAGGATGATAATCATTCCAAGCACATTAAATGTGAAATGAGATATCGCAACAACAAGTGCAGCAGGTGAGCACGTTGCCATGGCTGCCAATAAAGTAGTCACAGTCGTTCCTATATTTGCACCTACAGTATAGGGGAAAACTTGGTAGATATTCACTATGCCTGCACCTGCCAGCGGGATCATAATTGAAGTCGTGATCGAACTGCTTTGAACAATTGCAGTCAAAACAAGACCGAGTAGCAGCGCAAGAACACCATTCCGGAATATATAGTCAGAGAAGAACTGCTCTACCTTTCCTATAACCAGCTGGCGTATCACTTTTACCATAAATCTCAACGCAACAAATAGGAATACCAGAGCCAATACGAGAATCAATATCTGGGCAATGGTCGGGGGAAATATCTTTTGCAATAGTCCCGGTGAAGCACTGGCAAATTTTGAATTATACAGAAATCCAACAATGGGTTTTGTTATTAATCCAAGGGGACTTTTGAACTCTGCACCTTGAATATTTGCATGCAGGAGCAATGAACCCAGCTTAAGAGATATCTTTTCTATAACCCCGAAATATATTTCTAATGGCAGCAAAATAATAACTGCCATAATATTGAATATATCGTGCACAATCGCACAACTATACGCTCTCTTGAACTCATCTGTTCTCGAGATATGTCCGAGAGATACAAGCGTATTTGTAATAGTCGTTCCGATATTTGCTCCCATGATGATCGGGATCGCTATGCGTATGGAATCTGGGCCGAGAATATTACTGGCAACGAGTCCTACAACGATAGAAGTCGTAGTGGATGAACTCTGCACAATGCTGGTGGCTAAAATTCCTATGAGTAATCCCATTATCGGATTGCTTACGCTTTTAATAAGATTTTCAGACAAGTCCTGAAAACCTTTAAAACCCTCTCCCATCATGACGATGCTAAGAAAGAATAGATAAATAAGGAAGATCAACAGGAGGATCTTATAAATTTTGTGCAGGGTAGTGTCAGATTGATCCGGCATTGCGTATTCCTGTTAGCAGATTCGAGGTGTTTGCTCTCGTGAAAGAAGGGGTAATATCCTTTTTGCTCCGATGAATGTTTTCAAAAATAATTTTGGTTCAGCAGATTTTTCTATAACACGACCAATTATTTGTGCATTTTTCCCCAAAGGTTCACTGTGCAATATTTTCAGTATTTTTTCTGCTTGATCTGCCGGTGAGATTATGACAGCTCTGCCTTCGCATGCCATATAAAGAGGATCAATTCCTAAAGCATCACAAACTCCTGACACGCTGTTTTTGATGGGCAATTTCTCTTCTTCGAGTTCAATGTTCACTTTTGATGAACCTGCGATCTCATTAAGTATGGATGCAAGTCCTCCCCGTGTAGGATCACGTAAGGCGTGAATGACCACTCCATTCTCTAAAAGAGCTCTGATAAGGTGGGCAACATTAGCGCAGTCAGATTTCAAAGAAGACTCGAATCCATTTCTGTATGCCATGATCGATGCTCCATGATCACCAACATCTCCGGTAATAATAACTACATCCCCCGGCTTTGCATTCTTTGAAGAGATAGTTTCAGTTGTTAAAATTCCATATCCCGCTGTATTGATAAATATCTTATCTATCTTGCCTTTGCTCACGATCTTGGTATCTCCCGCAATAATAGATATGTTCCCCTTTTTTGTCTCATCTCTTATAGAAATAAGGATTTTTTTAAGATCCTTAAAGCTAAATCCTTCTTCGATCATCAACGATAAAGTAATATATTTAGGGATCGCACCTACCATTGCAAGGTCATTAGTAGTACCACAGATAGCCAGTTTTCCTATGTTTCCGCCAGGGAAGAAAATAGGATCAATGGTATAACTGTCAGTTGTGATTGCTGCCTTGCCTTCAGTTGTGTCCAGGACTCCGCTGTCCTCCCCATGGTTTATTACAACATCACTGAGTGTTTCATATATCAGTTCTAAAAGCTTCTGGCTCTGTTTACCGCCGCTTCCATGAGAGAGAAGAATAGTAGTATCTTTGTTCATCATTCTCCATACTTATAATATGCGGCGCATGCGCCTTCGAAGGAAACCATACATGGTCCAACCGGATTTTCGGGAGTACAATTTTTCCTGAACAGCGTACACTCAAGAGGAGTTTTTCTTCCTGCAATGATATCTCCGCAAATACAGGCGGTTTGTACAACTTCATCCTTTACTTTTATATCAAATTTATTCTCTGTATCAAATTTTGCAAATTCGTCTTTCAGGCATAATCCACTCTTGGGGATCAAGCCAAATCCGCGCCACGATACATCACACTCGTCAAATACTGCCGAGATCAGTTCTTGTGCTGCCCTGTTTCCCTCAGATCGCACCATTCTCTTATATCTATTATCTACAAACTGACTATTGTTTTTGATTTGAGATACCAACGATTCAATTCCCAATCCCAGATCGACCGGTTCGAAACCAGCTACTGTGCAGGGAATATTATATTTACTCGGAATAAATTCATAGGGTTCGGAACCAATTATCACACTCACATGCCCGGGCAAAATGAATCCGTCAATTGCACCCTGTAGCTGGGAAAGAAGAAATTGTAACACATTCGGCATCGTTTTTACTAGGCAAAGAATGGTGATATTGTTTATCTGTTGCGCATAGGCATCCAGAACTAAGCTGGCAATAGCGGGAATTGTCGTTTCAAACCCGACCGCGATGAAAATCACTTCTTTAGAGGTAGTCTTTGCGATATTCAGTGCATCCAACGGACTATATACAACACTTACAAGCGCACCTTTTGCGATCTCTTTTTCCAAACTTGATGTGCTTCCGGGGACTTTGATCAAATCTCCGAATGTGACAATATGATGTCCCTGTTGAGCTAAAAATATGATCTTATCAATATCCTGGGTTGAAGTAACACATACCGGACATCCGGGTCCTGAGAGGAATTTTATTGAATCTTTGAAATAATGCCTGAATCCAAATTTGAGTATTGATACTGTATGAGTGCCGCACACTTCCATAAATTTCAGGGGAAGCACTTTTCGGTCGAGTGCAGTTACATCATGCTTAATTTTTTTTAAAAGCGGTTTTAGTTCAGGATTATTTCTGAATTTATCGGTCATAGTTTATTCTTCGGCTTCGCAGAGTTCAGTGAGCAACTCCAGAGTCTCCTTTGCATCCTCGGGGCTTACTCTTTGAATGGCAAAGCCCGCATGAACAAGCACATATTCATCGATTTCGACATCCTCTATAATTCGTATGTCTATCTCTTTTTTCATGCCGAAAACATCTGCGATTGCTTTGTTGCCGTCTTTTGAAATAATTCTATAAGGTACTGCTAAGCACATTATTACCTGCTTTTCAAGAGATATGAATAAACCTGGCCAAGTGCAATTCCTGCATCATTAGGAGGTACTTTTTCATTCCAAAATAATGTAAGCTCGCTGCCGGAAAATACTCTTTTTATCATATTGACAAGCACAACATTCTGAAACACACCACCGGAAAGCGCCACTGCATCTATGCCGGATTCATTCTTCATTTTTTTACACAAATCGAAAACCATCTTCGCAATTGTAAAGTGAAATTTTGATGAAATATATTCTTTCGATCTTTGCTCCTGAATATCATCCACAATACCCTTAATTACCAGATCAACTTCGATGAGTGACTGCTGCTTATCAAAACTAAAATGATAATATTCCGAAAAACTCTCGTCTGCAAGAGTTTCCAACTTCATAGGAGCTTCGCCTTCATAGGAATTGAAATGGCACACATCTATAAGACTTGCAGCCGCATCAAAGAACCTACCCATGCTCGAGGTTTGAAGTCGCACAGAATCATTGAGGAGCTGGAGAAAGATCATATCTTTCTGTGGAAATTTCTTTTCCGTAATGATACTCTCAATTGCTTCAGGATAATATTTATATAAATATATCAATGCCATTCTCCATGGCTCTTTCGCTGCGCGTTCCCCGGAAACCATGGGTACATAATTCAAATGAGCAAACCTCTCGGACTCAGTTTTGTTAATAGTAAAAAATTCTCCGCCCCAGACATTTCCATCATCTCCATAACCAGTCCCGTCAAATGAAACTCCTAACACATTTTCAAGATCGTTTTCTGCCATTACACTGTAGATATGAGCTTTATGATGTTGAACATAATGAATGGGCAGCTCGTTGTCTTCTGCAAACTCTTGTGCAAACTGTGTTGAGAAATAGTTTGGGTGAGAATCCGCTATGACAATCTGAGGTTTCATTTCGAATATCGATTGAAAGTACTCAAGGGATTCCTTGTAAAATTTCGCATTTGATGTAAAAGCAAGATCTCCGAGATATTGGCTGCCAAGAAATATATTTTCCTTCGTAAGACCAAAAGAGCCCTTCATATCTGCGCCAGCAGCGAATATCTGTGGTTTCCCGATTCCTCGTGCAATGTTTATAGGTTTCGGTACAAATCCGCGCGCTTTTCTTATCAGGATACGTTGATCTCCTGCATAGGTAACAATCGAGTCATCGATGCGATTATAAATTTCTCTGTTATAAGAAAGATAATATTGGGTTATATTTGCGAGATTTTGATATGCGGAATCATCATTATTTTCAAGCGCTTCCTCAGAAATATTGCCGCTCGTAAATACAAGCAATCGAAAATGTTTGAAAAGCAAATAATGCAGCGGCGTATAGGGAAGCATAAAACCGAGGTCTTTCACACCCGGGGCGACATGCTCAAGAATATCATTTTTCTTAGTAAGAAGTACTATGGGTTTTTGCTGCCCTTCCAACATGTGTTTTTCAACTTTATTTACTGTGCAATATTCTTTTATCGTTTCAATATCCCGTGCCATCAATGCAAAAGGTTTGTGCTGTCTATACTTCAAAATTCTGAGTTTTTCCACAACATCCTTTTTCAGAGCATTGCACACAAGATGGTAGCCCCCGATCCCTTTGATCGCAACGATCTCTCCCATTTGTAGAAGTGATACTGTCCTATCAAACGCTTTTTTTCTTTTCTCGGTTACAATCGGACTCTCATCTATAATTTCTATAAAACGCAATTCCGGTCCACATTTGGGACAGGCATTCGGCTGAGCATGATATCTTCTATCTGCAACTGTTGTATATTCCCGATTGCAGTCATCACACATTATGAACTTTCTCATGGTAGTGTTTTTTCTGTCATATGGGATCGACTGTATAATTGAGAACCGGGGTCCACAATTGGTACAATTCGTAAATGGATATGAAAAATGCCTGTCACCTTTCTCGAAAATCTCTTGTGCACATTTTTCACATGTCGCAATGTCCGGCGGAATCAGCGCTGATATCTCACCTTTCTTCTTGCTTGGCGCGATTTCAAAAGTTTTATACTCATGCAGCTCATGCTCTAAATATTTAATTGAATGGGTGAGAATCGTTGAGACTTCTGGAGCATTATCGAGGATATCTTTTAAAAAATCCTCAATGGACTTTTTTGATGCCGTTGCAATTATTTTTACACCGAATTCCCTATTTTCGACATAACCAGTAATGCCATGTCCAAGGGCTGTTCGTTTTACAAAAGGACGAAATCCTACCCCTTGCACAATACCTGTGAGGAGTATCTCAGCTAGTTGCATTTTTTATCATCATTATAAGAGAATCAGCATTCTTTTTTATTTCCGGTGAAATTTCCGTTCCGAAATGAGCACTTTTTATATTAATGCCGATTACTTTGATCATTACTTCAGAAAACTTATGAATATACTCGATGATCACACTCATGGAGCTCGTATGCGTAGAAGTTGAGAATGTGCTTATTTCTTTGGGGTTCAAAATTTTTACCTCTCCTGCATCTGACGGCAACCTGCATGCATCAAAAAAAATGATCATATCAATATCTTTGGAAATGAAGGTGTTCAAATAATTTTCTGGGGTTGTTTCTGCGATCAGATATGTAGCTTTTTTTTTTTACATTTTGATTGCAGTTGCTCAACAATATATAAACCTACGCCGTCATCACCGCGTTGATAATTTCCCAGCCCCACAAATAGGATTCGTTTATCTTTTATGGTTGTAAATAATTTTTTTAACTCATCAGAATGCATCTTCGACAACAACCTGGTGTCTACAACGTGGACACATCAATTTATAATAATCTTCTCTTCTGAGCTTATCTTTCTTTATTTTTGCATCCGGTAGATCCTGGTAACGAAGTTGAATGAAGGCGAGAAGATTCGGATTACCATAAGCTTTTGGACCTAATTTTTCCACAAGCCAGTTCATATGATCTTCCGTAGCGATCTTTGTTCCACAAACAGGGCAGACAATGAGTTTCTTTTCGATCTTCATGAAATCTGCTTCCTTATCCGGACTGAATGTGGCGGTAATGTATTCATTAGAAAGCTTGATGCCTTTTTGAGTGATACAGTGTTCTTCGCATTGTCCGCAATAGATACAATTAGTGTAACTCACCTGCATGATGCGCTTGCCTTCTTCTGGAATATCGATCATCTCGATCGCACCCGCAGGACATACTTGAGCACATGAGCCGCAGCCAACACACTCTTCTTCATTATATATTGGCTTCCCTTTGAACTGTTTCACCGGTTCATAGGGCTTCTTTGTAAAGGGATACTTACTCGTTATCGGTTTTGAAAATAGCGATACAATTGCTTCACCTAATTCTCGAAGTTTTGGAATTATCATTTCTGTTCCTCACTCTTGTCTTTGTCCTGGCGATACAGATCAATGATTGTCTTATCGGTCAACTTGATTCCCGCTTTGTGGGCAGCTTTTGCAATCGCATGTGCAGAAACCGGTGAAGTGAGAAGAATGAATATAGCGCAGAGAATTGCCTTAAAACCCATTGCGTTGAAACCGGAATAGACAAACACACCGAATAGTATCCCTGCAGAACCAAAAGTCACACTCTTCGTGGCTGCCTGAAGACGGTTATATACATCAGGAAGGCGCACAAGTCCGAGCACACCAAAAAGATCAAAAATAATGCCAATACAAATAATTACATAGCCGATAATTTGGTTAATTGCAAGATCAGGCATCGAGCGACCTCCCTTCTAAGAATTTGGCAAGCGCCAAAGCTCCGATAAAACTTTGAAGACCCCAGGCGATACCAATATCTATAAAATATGAGCGCTGCAATGCAATCGCAAGGATCGCACATATTCCTATGATCAGAATACCTAGAATATCAATGGCAACAATACGGTCTGCAACTGAAGGTCCTTTCACAACTCGTATAAGTATGAACAGTGAGCAGAAAAGGAGCACATTGATTAACTTATAATTGAAGGGAATTTCAGTGAATACAACAAAATTTATTATAAAGAATGCTGCAATGAAAAGTAAACCTATAAACCATCTAAAAACTCTCATTCAAAAATCTCCTCGAGTAGTTTTTCAAAACGACCACCCACTTCTTTCGTGGTTTCGTCTATATCGGTACATTTTACATCTATCCAGTGCACATAGAGAACTTGATTATTGACATCAACATCAACCGTTAATGTTCCGGGAGTTAAGGTTATTGAATTGGCAAGCATGGTAAGCGCAGAATCTCTTTTGAGTTTTGTGCGCACTTTCACGATACCGGGCTTGATTGGAAGAAGAGGATGAATGACAATATATGCCACATGGAAATTTGCTTTGATCAGTTCCCATGTAAACTTTACCAGATATTCAAGTGTGTACCATACTCGTTTAAAATGATATTTTCTTTCTGTGACTATCAGCAACTCTCCAGCAAATATCGCAGTGATCAATGCAACGATAATGCCTGCGACTAAGGAAGGAATACTGAAAACCATCGTTATCAATATCCACACTAATAAGGAAAGGATAAAGACAACGATCCTGCTCTTTGTTTCTATCTTCATTTAACACTCCCATTATCAAGATAGGGCTCGACCTTGTCGATATATGAAGTTTTTCCCATAACGGTATCCACTATGGGATTCAGATATTGTTTTCTAATTGAGGGAATCATAATAGCGGAACTTATCAGGCACAGCGCAGCTAAGATGATCATTGCTGTTTTCATAGCAAAGGGAACTTTTTCAAGTACTTTTGCAGATCCTTTTTTACCAAAGAATGCATGCTTTTGTACTTTCAGGAAGTAGGCGAGAGTAACAATACTCACCAGCGCTGCAATAATACCCACAACAATCTGTCCCGCAGAAATGCATGCAATGATAATGATGAGCTTACTGAAAAATCCATTGAATGGTGGAATTCCTGAAATCGATAAAGTGCCAATCATTGTCGTCGTAGAAGTGACCTTCATCTCTTTTGATAGACCGCCTAACTGCCGTAAATCCCGTGTGTCGGTTGCATATTCGACAGCGCCGCTGTCCAGGAAGAGCAGTGATTTGAAGATCGAATGATAGAAAAGATGTAATATACCACCGAGAATACCGAGAGGTGTGCCGAGTGCAAAACCAACGACAACATACCCAATCTGGCTAATACTGCTGAATCCTAGTAATCGTTTGAAATCCCATTGCACTACAGAGAGAAATCCTCCAATCACTATAGAAAGAGTACCAAGCAACATGAGTATTTGCAGTACAACAGTTGGTGCTCCGAATACATTATAGAAAATTCTCACAATCGCATAGACTCCCAGTGTTTTAATAAGCACTCCGGAAAGCATTGCTGATATCGGAGCCGGGGCTGAGGGATGTGCGTCAGGGAGCCATGCATGGAAGGGAACCAATGCTGTTTTCAAACCAAAACCCGCAATAAATAAACCATACACAAGGAAAAGCAGTTTTGGAGTTCCGGCATTTCTTAGCTGAAGCCCAACATCAGCCATTGTAAGTGTGGAAGTATAACTGTAGAGAATACCAATGCCAAACAGTATCATTGTGGAGGTGATTGCTCCCATCAAAGCATATTTGAATGCTGCCTCCAATTCTTCGGATTCCGTACCAAAGGCAACAAGGGCATAGGCAGAAATGAGTGATATCTCCATGAAAACATATAAGTTGAAAAAGTCACCTGTAAGTATCACTCCATTCATTCCGGTCAACATCAGCATAAAGAGTGCAAAGAAATTCCATTTGCCTGAAAAATGATTTATATACTGTGTCGCATAGAAAGCAGAGAGAAAGGCAATAAGGTTCACCACTATCAGCATAAATGCAGAAAGATGATCCAGGATCAAGCTGATCGTATAGGGTATACTCCATCCACTTGTATTATTGAGGATCATACCTCCGTGGGCAGGAAGTTTAAAGAACGCAATGAACGAAACGATCAAAATCCACGCACAGGCAGCAAGGGCAATAACAGCAGCTATATTTTCCTTTTTACGGGCAAACAGAACGATGAGAAAAGCGGCGAGTAAAGGAACGAAAATAAACTGTGATAATATCATCCTTGTAATCTCCTGATCTTCGTAATATCGAATGTGTCATATTTTTGATAGATCCTGATCGCAAGCGCTGCCATAAGTGCAGTGACACCAAGTTCAATAACAATGGATGTAAGCACCAATGCCTGAGGAATAGGATCAACCATTGAAACATTGAATCCTTTTTTAAGTATCGGTGCAAGAGCTCCACTGCGATATGCAAGCAGCACGAGGAATAGGTTTACAGAATAACCCATGATACCAATAGCAAGTATTATCTTAATCAGATCTCTTTTTGTGATCGTGCCGTATACACCAACCAAAAAGAGGAAAAAGCACATTAAATATAATATCATATCTTATCCTTCCTGTGGTTTAAAACTGGCTAAATAAAAGAACACAAGATACAATCCCATGCCAACCTTCACACAAATAAATATGTTTAACATAGGGATGTAACCTGCACTAATAAGTGTATAAAGTTTGCCGATTCCCATAAAGTTTGCGAGGAAATTGCCGATCACATATAAGCCGACAATGCCTGTGAGCACAAAGAGGATCGCTGCAATAGATTCCAGACTGCTCATTGCAAATTTATCTACTCGCTCCAGTACGAAATTTTTACCGTATGCAAGCGTCAGGTGAACATAAGAAAGCGCAATGATCACACCGCCCGCAAAACCGCCGCCGGGGGAAAGATGACCATGAAGAACAATATAAAGACCATATAAGAAGATCAACCACACTGTAAAACGAGTAATTGTTTTGACAATTACGGACATACCTTCATTGGGAAAATTATTCTGCATGTCTTTTTTTCCTCCCTGTT
>Ga0265596_1000106_pt1 | contig 56243 bp, 53 predicted proteins | sample saktaG_FD_190143 | JGI IMG/M metagenome (GOLD analysis project Ga0265596, IMG submission 190143) | Saline water microbial communities from Sakinaw Lake, British Columbia, Canada - sak_2013_06_06_60m | ecosystem: Environmental > Aquatic > Non-marine Saline and Alkaline > Saline ...
AATATGATAAAATAAATCTAATGTTGAGAAAGTTCAAAATAATTTTTATTGGAATAGTTTTTCTTTCTTTGCCGAGTTTCATTTCAGCAGCTTTTTTAGGAGAAAAGACTAATTTTCATATTGATTCAACTTTTGATTTATCTCAGAGAGAAGAAATTTCGGCCACTTTACAGTTTATTGGCAGTAATCTTTATCTTTATACTGATGACGTTTGGTGGAAATTATTAGATTCTCAAGAAAAATCAAAAATAATGCAATCTTTTCAAAATCTAAACTCTGAATTTTATTACAAAATTTATCCGACTTTGACTTCTATTTATGGCTCGGAATGGAAACCGGGAATTGATAAAGACTATCATGTTACTATTTTAGTTCATCCGATGATTGAAAAAGCAGGCGGTTATTTTAACAACGGTGATGAATATCTAAAAATCCAGAGTCCTAAATCGAACGAGAGAGAAATGGTTTATTTGAATGCTAATTATATCGACAGTTCTTTAGCTAAAAGTTTACTCGCCCACGAATTTACTCATTTAATTACTTTTAACCAAAAAGAAAAAATTCAGGGAGCAGAAGAAGAAGTTTGGCTGAATGAAGCCAGAGCCGAATACGCGTCAACATTAATGGGATACGACGCGGAATATGAAGGAAGTAATTTAGAAAAAAGAGTGAAAACTTTTCTGGAAAATCCTTCCGATTCAATTACCGAGTGGCAAGGTAGGGAAGCGGATTATGGAGGATTAAATCTTTTTACCCAATATTTAGTTGAGCAGTATGGAACAGTAATTTTAACAGATTCTTTAAAATCAGAAGAAGTCGGAATTAAAAGTTTAAACTATGCTTTAGAAAAAAATGGTTTTGACGTTGATTTCTCGCAGGTTTTTACCGACTGGACTATTGCTATTTCGGCTAATGACTGTTCTTTGGGCGAAAAGTATTGTTATAAAAATAAAAACTTGAAAAATTTGCGAATTATGCCTTTAATTAACTTTCTGCCTCTTAAAGGGAAAAGCACTTTGGGAGTAAACCAAACTACTAAAAACTGGTCAGGCAACTGGTTTAAGTTTATTGGCGGAAAAGGAATATTAAAGATTGAGTTTATTGGCAATCCGGAAAATTTATTTAAAGTTCCTTATCTTGCAAAAAATATTACCGGAGAATATTCTCTTGATTTTTTCGAGCTTAACGAGTATCAAAGAGGAGAAATTTCAGTACCCGGCTTTGGAAGTGATATTACTTTTGTAACTATTATTCCTACAATTCAAAGTAAGATGTCAGGATTTTTAAGTATTGAACCAAGTTTTCCTTTTTTCTGGGAGGCCTCAACCATAGTTGAAATAGAAGAAACAGAAGAAAACTTAAATTCAAAATATTTGGAAAAGCCACTTTCTAAAATGACCAAAACAGAAATTTTAGATAAGATTTCTGATATGGAAGAGTTAATTAGTCAGCTTAAAGCTCAACTTGTTAAAATTATAGCAGAAGAAGAAACAGAAGAAGTTTCTTGTGAAAAATTTGATAAAAATCTTTTCTACGGATTAAACAATAATTCAGAAGTTAAATGTCTTCAGGAATTTCTAAAAAATCAGGGAAAAGATATTTATCCCGAAGAGCTAGTAACCGGAAATTTCTTAACTCTGACAAAAGCAGCCGTAGTTCGCTTTCAGGAAAAATATAAGTCAGAAATTTTGGAACCTTTAGAATTGGAAAAGGGGACAGGATTTGTTGGTAAAATGACCCGAGCGAAAATAAACGATATCTTGACAAGAGAACCTTAATTTGCTATCATTCAATTAGTGAGTGCGCCGAAAGGCAACTTTACTAAGTTGACAGCGAACCTTCCTCGAGCAAGGTTCGTTGTTTTTTATTATTAATCGTTTATAATTAAATTGGGTTGGGAGGTAGTACTCACTAAAGACTTAGTTTGGAGTTAACTCTCCCGACCCTTTTTAATCATGTGGTTTAGAAAAAATGTTTTGTTAAAAAATTATACTACTTTTAAAATTGGCGGACCGGCAAAGTATTTTTATACTGCTAAAACAAAAGAAAATTTAATTACGGCAATTAAAAAGGCAAAAGAATTGAAATTGTCTTTTTTTATTTTGGGCGGAGGAAGTAATTTATTAGTGAGTGATAAAGGATTTAGAAGTTTGGTTGTAAAGTTTGGCCAACCGCTTTCTCAATATGTTCCAAGAGGTCTTGAATGGGCGATTGGGATTCCCGGAACGGTTCAAGGAGCAGTCCGAGGTAATGCCGGTGCTTTTAGAAAATCAATGAAAGATGTTATTGAAACCGTTGAAGTTTTTGATGCGAAAACGGAAAAAATAAAAATTTTCAAGAATAAAGATTGTAAGTTCGGATATAAAGACAGTATTTTCAAACATAAAAAAAATTTAATTATTCTTTCAGTTTCTCTTTACTGTTTTAAAAAAGAAAATAAAAAAATAATAGAAAAGAAAATTAAAAAATATTTAGAACAAAGAAAAAAAACTCAGCCATTGAATTTTCCTTCGGCAGGTTCTGTGTTTAAGAATCCTAAAGGTTTTTCTGCCGGAGAATTGATTGAGAAATGCGGATTGAAAGGAAAAAAAATCGGTAAAGTTAAAATTTCTGAAAAGCATAGTAATTTTATCGTTAATTTAGGAAACGGAAAGGCAGAAGATGTGATGAAATTAATAAAATTAGCAAAGAAAGAAGTAAAAAATAAATTTAAAATAAATTTGGAAAAAGAAATTGAATTTTTAAGTTTTCCACCATTGACAAACTTTTTAAAAATGAAAAAATAAAGTAATAAGTAAAAGTTTTTACAAATAGAAAAGTCGACTATTTGTATTAAGTGTTTTTTAAAAAAAAGAAAATTTCATGGCTAAGAAAAAAAAGAGTAAGAAAAAGAAATAGTTTTTTCTATTTCCCCGCCAGAGTATGTTCTGGCGGGGTTGTTTTTTTTGATAAATTTGTTAGAATGATTTTATAAAATATGTCAATTTTTAATAAATTTTTTGGAGATACCAACGAAAAATATATAAAGAAGCTCAAGCTCTTAGTTGATCAGATAAATTTGCTCGAACCGAAGTTCGAGCCTTTTTCTGACGAGCAATTAAAAGAAAAAACCAAGGAATTTAAAGAAAAATTATCTAAAAAAGAAACCTTAGATTCTCTTTTACCGGAAGCTTTTGCTGTTGTTAGAGAGGCAAGCAAGAGAACTCTTAATCAAAGGCATTTTGACTGCCAATTAATTGGAGGTATAGTATTGTATCAGGGAAAAATTGCCGAAATGAAAACAGGAGAAGGAAAAACTTTAGCTGCTACCCTACCTCTTTATTTAAATGCTTTATCCGAAAAGGGTTGTCATTTGGTAACGGTTAATGATTATTTAGCAAGGAGAGATGTTGTTTGGATGGGGCAGATTTATTATGTTTTGGGTTTGTCAATCGGATGTCTGAATCATGAACAATCATTTTTATACGATCCTGAGTATCAAAAAGAAGCTAAAGAAAAAGATGAGATTAGAGATGAAATAGGAAACTTTAAGGTGATTGAAAGTTATTTGAGGCCTTGTTCCAGAAAAGAAGCCTATTCGGCTGATATTACTTATGGAACCAACAACGAATTCGGTTTTGATTATTTAAGAGATAATATGGTTTACGATTTGTCTCAACGAGCACAAAGAGATTTTAATTATGCGATTGTGGACGAAGTAGATTCGATTTTAATTGATGAGGCCAGGACACCTTTGATTATTTCTGCACCGGATATGGAAAGCTCAAAATGGTATCAGGATTTTGCCAGAATTATTCCGAGATTAGATTCTAAAACCGATTATGAGATTGATGAAAAAATGAAAGCCGTTACCTTGACCGAAGAAGGAATAAACAAGATTGAAGAGATTTTGGGCTATAAAGATATTTATCAAGAAAAAGGAATAAAATATCTTCATCATTTAGAACAGGCGTTAAAAGCTGAAGTTCTTTTTAAGAGAGACAGGGATTATGTAGTTAAAGAAGGCCAAGTACTTATTGTTGACGAGTTTACGGGCCGGTTAATGCCTGGCAGGAGGTGGTCAGGAGGCTTACATCAGGCAATTGAAGCAAAAGAAGGAGTAAATGTGCAGCCCGAATCTTTAACTTTGGCCTCTATTACTTTTCAAAATTATTTTCGTCTTTATCAAAAATTAGCAGGTATGACCGGGACGGCTGCTACTTCAGCTGAAGAATTTGATAAGGTTTATAAATTAGAGGTTATAATTGTTCCTACCAATAAACCAATGATAAGAAAAGATTTGTCCGACAGGATTTATAAAACAGAAGAGGGAAAATTTAAAGCCTTGGTTGAAGAAATAAAAGAAAGGCATAAAAATGGCCAGCCAGTTTTAGTTGGAACTACTTCAATTGAGAAAAATGAATATTTAGGAAAATTATTGGAAAGAGAAGGAGTTCCGCATGAAATTTTAAATGCAAAACAGCACCAGCGAGAAGGAGAAATTATTGCCCAGGCAGGAAGAAAAGGAGCAGTGACTATTGCTACTAATATGGCCGGTCGTGGAGTGGATATAGTTTTAGGAGGAAATCCTCTGAATGAAGAAATGGCTGAAGAAGTTATTAATCTTGGAGGGCTTCAGGTTATTGGTACAGAAAGGCATGAAGCAAGAAGAATTGATAATCAGCTTCGTGGAAGAGCAGGAAGGCAGGGAGACCCGGGATGTTCTCGATTTTTCGTTTCCTTGGAAGATGATTTATTAAGAATTTTTGGCGGAGACAGAATAAAATCTTTAATGTCAATGATGAAAATTCCAGAAGACCAGCCGATTGAGACCAAAATGGTTTCAGGCGTTATTGAAACTGCCCAGGGTAAAATTGAAGGGATGAATTTTGATTTAAGAAAACATATTTTGGATTACGACGATGTGATGAATAAGCATCGGGAAGTAATTTACAGAAAAAGAATAGAAATACTAACGAAATCCCAAATTACAAATTCCAATGACCAAAACAGCTTGAAATCATATATTTTAGAAATAATGAAAAAAGGAGGTCATACAAAAGAAGAGTATGATAAAAAAGAGAAAGAAATTGGAGAACAAAATATGCGTCAGATTGAAAAAGTTGTTTCTTTAAGGATTTTAGACATGCTCTGGCTAGAACATTTGGAGAATATGGAATATTTAAGGGATTCGGTTAGGTTAAGGGCTTACGGGCAACAAGATCCATTGGTTGAATACAAAAACGAAGGACATAAAATGTTTCAGAAATTGCTTTTAACTTTAGAATCAAGCATTGCTAATACTATTTTGAAAGTTAGTTTGGCGCCAGCTCAGCCCTCAGCCGTTAATTCTTCAGTTCCTCAACCGGTTGTTTCTCAACGTTCAGGGAAAAAACCTGGTAGAAACGACCCTTGTCCTTGTGGATCTGGCAAAAAATACAAAAAATGTTGTTGGCCTAAGTACGATTAATTTACAATTATGTTCTTTTTACCATCAGCTTTACTTATATTTTTATTTTTTATTTTATTTTTGCCCATTTTATTTATTTTGGGCTATTTTCATATTCTAACTATTGGTTTTGAAAATCTTGGTTTTTCTTCAGGAACAACATTATTTATTTTTTTAGCCATTCTAATTGGTTCGGCTATTAATATTCCCCTAACTAAGAAAAAATTATTTTACAGCCAAAAGCCAAGATTTTTTGGTTTTTTAAAAACACCAAAATTAGAAATTCAGGGATTAGCTATTAATTTAGGAGGAGCAATTATTCCGATTTTACTTTCTTTTTACTTTTTATATTTGGGCTGGAAGATGGGATTTAATTTACAGCCGGTTTTAATAGCTACCGGACTAATGATTATTATTTCTAAACTTTTAGCTAAAATTATTCCTGGCAGGGGAATAGTTTTGTCAGTATTTATACCGCCGATTTTCGCTGTTATTTTTGCCTTAATGTTATCTCCTGATTTTACTGCTCCTTGTGCTTTTATTTCCGGAGTTTTAGGAACTTTAATCGGAGCTGATTTTCTTAATTTAAAAAAAGTTCAAGAAATATCACCAGGGTTTGTTTCTATCGGAGGAGCCGGAGTGTTTGATGGAATATTTTTAATCGGTGTTATTTCCGCTTTACTATCTGGGTTTTTAGGTTTATAATAAACAAATTATGTCAAAAAGAAATAATTATATTATTGTCGGGATTATTTTTCTTCTGGCTTTTTTTCTTGGGAATTTAATTTATCCCCAATTTTTAAAATTGCCCAATTTTCCCGATAATCCTTTTAAATTAGGTTTAGACCTTCAAGGAGGAACCCATTTAATTTACCAAGCCGATTTGTCTAATATTGAACAGGAAGAACGTTCTTCGGCTATGGCAGGGTTGAGAGATGTTATTGAAAGAAGAGTAAATCTTTTTGGAGTTCAGGAGCCCATTGTCCAGATTCAGGATGAAAGATTAATTGTAGAATTAGCCGGGATAAAGGATCCTGGCACGGCTATTAAAATGATTGGCCAGACTCCTTATTTAGAATTTAAGGAACAAAAATCAGAGGAAGAACAGCAGAAAATTTTAGACAAACGAGAAGAAATTCAAGTAAAAGCAAAAGAATTACAAGAACAAGGAAAAACCCAAGAAGAAATATCAGCCGAGCTGGATAAAATAGAAAATTGGCAATTGGGGATGGAAGATCTTTTTCAACAGACTTCTTTAACAGGAAAATATTTAAAAAAAGCTGAAGTTGGTTTTGACCAGACAACTTATAAGCCTTTAGTTTTGCTCCAATTTGATGATGAAGGCAGTAAAATTTTTGAAGATTTAACTACGAAAAATGTGGGCAAGCCCTTAGCTATTTATATTGATGGAATTTCAATTTCCAGTCCCGTTGTTCAAGAAGCTATTTCAGGAGGAAAAGCTCAAATTAGTGGAAAGTTTACGATTGACGAAGCTAAAGATTTAGCCAGAAATCTTAATGCTGGTGCTTTGCCGGTTCCAATTGAGCTGATTTCTCAGCAAACAGTTGGGCCAACTTTGGGTAAAATTTCTTTAGAAAAATCTCTAAGAGCAGGTATATTTGGCTTTTTAGTAATAATTTTATTTATGATTATTTTTTATCGGATGCTTGGAGTTTTAGCTTCTTTAGCACTGCTGATTTATGCAATTATAGTTTTATCTTTGTTTAAAACTATTCCGGTTACTTTGACTTTAGCTGGAATTGGCGGAGCTATTTTATCAATAGGTATGGCCATTGACGCTAATGTTTTGATTTTTTCCAGAATGAAAGAAGAACTAATGGCCGGAAAAAGTTTTGATATGAGTGTAGAAGAAGGGTTTAGTCGAGCCTGGCCTTCAATAAGAGACGGCAATCTGACTACTTTATTAGTGGCAGTTATTTTATTTGTTTTCGGAAGTAGTTTTATTAAAGGATTTGCTTTTACTTTGAGTTTGGGAATTTTAATTAGTATGTTTTCCGCTATTTTTATTACTAAAAACTTTTTGAGAGTTTTTATCGGTACAAAACTGGAAAAAGTAAAATGGTTATGGAGATAATGTTCAGGAAAATAATTTTATGAAAATACCTTTTCTAAAATATAAAATAGTTTACTTTGTCTTTTCCGGAGTTTTAATTTTAGCTACTATAGGTTGCTTGGTTGTTTTTGGCTTAAAACCTGGAATTGATTTTACAGGCGGGAGTATTTTAGAAATTGAGTATATTGAAGAAAGGCCTTCAAACCAGGAAATAAAAACAGCTATTTCTGATTTAGATTTAGGTGAAATTTTAGTTCAGCCAACCGAAGAAAAAGGAGTGATTCTAAGAATGAAAAATCTTTCTGAAGATACTCATCAGGAGGTTATTGAAAAATTAAAAGAGGACCATCAAGTGGAAGAGAGACGCTTTGAATCAATTGGGCCGGTTATTGGACAAGAATTAAAAGAAAAAACTAAAATAGTTATAATTTTGGCTCTTTTAACCATAGTTTTGTATATTGCCTGGGCTTTTCGGAAGGTTTCCAAGCCGGTTGCTTCCTGGCAATACGGCATAGCAGCTTTACTTGCTCTTTTTCACGACGTTTTAATACCAATTGGCATTTTATCTGTTTTGGGAAAATTATACGGAGTTCAAGTTACTATTCCTGTTGTTACTGCTTTACTTACGGTTTTAGGCTATTCTATTAACAACACGGTAGTGGTTTTTGACAGAATTAGAGAAAATCTTTTGAAACACATTGGAACTTATGAAGAAGTAGTTGATAATAGTTTAAATCAAACTTTGACTAGATCTATTAATACTTCTTTAACTACTTTATTTGTTTTAATTGCTATTTTCTTTTTTGGAGGAGAAACTTTAAAATATTTTGCTTTAGTTTTAATTTTAGGAATTATAGTAGGAACTTATTCTTCAATATTCTTGGCCAGCCCGATTTTAGTTGCATGGCTAAGAAGGAAAAAGAAAATTTAAAATTGACAAATACTCTAAAAAATGTTTTAGTAGATTAATGTCCTCTTTTAATTATCAAAAAATTTGTTTGGATTTATTAAGAAATTTGTCTCCTCGAACAGAGGAAGTTATTTCCCAACGGTTTGGTTTAAAAACTGGAAAAAGGAAAACCTTGGAAGCTATTGGTAAAAATTATGGTATTACACGGGAAAGAGTTCGGCAAATTGAGAAAGATGGATTTTCAAAAATAAAACCCCGGATTAAACAACATCAGGAGGTTTTTCAATATTTCAACAATCAAATTAAAAGTTTCGGTGGCTTGAAAAAAGAAAATATTTTACTGGAGAAATTATCTAATAAAAAAGATTGGCCCCAAGTTTATTTTTTATTAACCTTAGGAAACGATTTTAAGAAGTTTAGAGAAACAAAGGAATTTTATCCTTTTTGGACCTTTTCTCAAAACTCTTTAACTTCAATCGAAGAAACTATTGATTCTTTTTATCAGGGGCTGAAAAAGACCAAATGTCCTTTAACTTTAAACGCTATAAAACCATTTGGATCTTTGCCAGAAAATAGTTTAATTTCTTATTTGGAAATTTTTAAAAAATTTCAAAAAAATTCTGAAAATCTTTTTGGTTTAAAAGAGTGGCCAGAGATTAACCCGCATGGAGTAAAAGACCTTGCCTTTTTAGTGTTAAAAAAAGAAAAAACACCGCTTCATTTTAATCAAATAACCAAACTTATTCGAAAAGCTCTTCCTCAAACCGTTCATAATGAATTAATTAGAGACGAAAGATTTGTTTTAGTTGGTCGTGGTATTTATGCCTTAAAAGAGTGGGGATATGAATCGGGTGAGGTTAAAGATGTAATCTTTAAAACTTTAGAAAGAGCCAAGAAACCTTTAACCAGGGAAGAGATTTTAGGACAAGTGCTTCAACAAAGATTAGTTAAAGAAAACACTATTTTATTAAATTTGAGCAATAAAAAATATTTTTTAAGAGATCTTCAAGGAAAATATATTATTAGAAAAGCTTAAAAATGTTTTCAGATATAAGTTTAATTTTTAGCACTGCTTGGAAAATAATTTTTGGTTGGGGATGGATTTTTATACCGTTTATTCTATGGAAACCAGCTTTTTATCTCTGGCTTTGGTGGAGACGTGAATTATTTTGGGGAAAGCAAAAATCTATTTTACTGGAAATTAAACTTCCAAAAGAATCTTTAAAACCAATTAGGGCTATGGAACAAGTACTAGCCGGTTTGTGGCAGGGGTTTTGGGATCCACCAAGACCTTGGGAAAAGTTGTGGGATGGAAAGACTAGTTTGGGTTTTCAAATAGAAATTACTTCTATTGAAGGAATAACACATTTTTATATTAGATGTCCCGATTACCGGAAAGACGTTGTTGAAGCTAATATTTATTCTCAGTATCCGGAAGCGGAAGTTTCGCTGGCAGAAGATTATACTAAAAACATTCCTCATAATATTCCGAACAAAGATTGGGATGTTTGGGGTTCAGATTATTGTTTTATTAAACCTAATCCTTATCCGATTAAAACCTATCGCCAATTTGAAACAGAGTCTGAAAAAGAAGAAGAAAAAAGAGTTGACCCGATTGCTTCTCTTTTTGAATGTTTAGCTAAACTGAAAAAAGGAGAACAAGCCTGGATACAGCTTCAAGCTTCTTCTTTAGCTCAAGAAGCGGCTGATCCTTTTTTGAAACAGGGGGAAGCAATTAAAGACAAATTAGCTAAAAGAACAAATGAAATAAAAGCGCAAAAACCGATGGCCCAAGAAGCAGCGGAAATTTTGATTACAGGGAGAGTTCCAGAAGAAAAAAAAGAAGAAAAATTTGAACTGATTGCTCCCGAATTGAGATTAACTCCCGGAGAGAGAGAAATTATTGAAGAAGTAGAAAAGAAAATATCAAAGCCTGTTTTTGAATGTTCAATGAGGTTTCTCTTTTTAGGACAAAGAGAACTTTGGTTTAAACCGAATTTAAGATTATTTTTAGCTCATTTCGGCAATTATGTTACTCAAAATCTGAATTCTTTAGTTCCTTTAGGCAGAACAATCAGTAAGGTTTACAGCAAGCCGCCTCTTTCAATTTTAGATGAAAGAAGGCTTTATTTAAGAAAAAGAAAAATATTTCGTCTTTATTTGGATAGATTTCCTCCTTATTTTCCTTTATCAGCTACTTATAATACAGGAGTATTTATTTTAAATATTGAAGAACTTGCTTCTCTTTTTCACTTTCCAAGCAGAAGGGTGGCGCCGGCTCCAGGAATTTCTCGAGTAGAAGCTAAAAAAGGAGAAGCTCCTTCAGAGCTTCCAGTAGAATAATTTTATTATGGACAATGAGGAAATAACTTATTTTGGAGAAACTACTTTCCGAAACCAGAGAAAAAAATTCGGGATTAAAACTGACGACAGGCGTCGCCATGTTTATTTAATTGGAAAAACCGGTATGGGAAAGAGTGTGATGATGGAAAATATGGCCATTCAGGATATTCAAAAAGGAGCAGGAATGGGCTTTATTGATCCTCACGGAGAAATAGCCGAGAGATTATTAGATTTTATTCCGGCTAACAGAATTAACGATGTAATTTATTTTAATCCTTCTGATTTGAGTTTTCCTATTGCTTTTAACGTAATGGAGAAAGTTTCTATAGAAAATCGTCATTTAGTAGCTTCTGGACTAATGGGAGTTTTCAAAAAGATCTGGCCGGATGTATGGTCAGCAAGAATGGAATACATTTTAAATAATTGTATTTTAGCTCTTTTAGAATATCCGGACTCTACTTTATTAAGTATTAACCGGATGTTATCTGATCCTAATTACCGTAAAAAAGTAGTAGATAAGGTTACTGATCCTTTAATTAAATCTTTCTGGGTTCAAGAGTTTGCTCATTATCCTCCACAATACGAAGTGGAAGCAGTAGCGGCTATTCAAAATAAAATCGGTCAGTTTATTTCTACTCCTTTGATTCGAAATATTGTCGGGCAGGTAAAAACCTCAATTGATATGAGGAAAATTATGGACGAAGGAAAGATCTTAATTGCCAATATTTCTAAGGGTAAAGTAGGCGAGGATAATTCCCGGCTTTTGGGTGCTCTTTTAATAACCAAGCTTCAGCTGGCAGCAATGTCCAGGGTGGATATACCAGAAGAGAAAAGAAAAGATTTTTTTCTTTATGTTGATGAGTTTCAAAATTTTGCAACCAAATCTTTTGTTAATATTTTGTCCGAAGCAAGAAAATATAGATTATCTTTAGTTTTAGCTAACCAATATATTTCCCAATTAGAAGAAATGACTCCTACCGGAAAAAGTTCTGATGTTAAAAATGCTGTTTTTGGTAATGTTGGAACTATAGCCACTTTTCGAATTGGAGCCGAAGACGCTGAATTTTTGGAGAGAGAATTTATTCCGGATTTTGAAGCAACCGATTTGGTGAATTTAACTAAATATAATATTTATTTAAGATTAATGATTGACGGCGTAGCCTGCAGGCCATTTTCAGCCGAAACCTTGCCACCTTTTCAGAAACCGGAAAAAACGAATAAAGAAAAGATTATTAAAGTTTCTCAGGAAAGATACGGTGTTTCAGGAAAAATTGTTGAAGAAAAAATTAATCGCTGGGCAGAAGGTTCAAAAACGTTTGTGCCTGAAACAAAAAAAATGCCTACTATGCCGGTTTTGTATGACGCTCAATGTTCTTTATGCGGAAAATGGACTAAAGTAGTTTTTCCTCCTGACGGCACCAGGCCGGTTTATTGCAAATCTTGTTTAAAAAAACTTAGAAAAGAAAAAGAAACTGCTCAGGGAACCGTTCAAGAAAATACTCCAACAGTTTCTTTAGAAGAAGCTGTTGATGAAAAACCTATTTCTTTTTCTCCGACAAAAAAGCCGGAAGAAAAAAAAGAAAGACCAAAAGTAAAAGTTGATATTGAAGAATTAAAAAATGTTTTAGAAGAAGCTCTTAAAAAGAAAAAATGAGAACTCTAAAAGATTTTAATTTTGAAAATAAACGGGTTTTGGTTAGGTGTGATTTTAATGTTCCTCTTGATAAACAGGGAAACATTTTGGATGATTTTAGGATAAAAATATCTCTGCCGACAATTAAATATTTAATTAAAAAGAAAGCTAAAATAATTTTGCTTTCCCATCTTGGTCAGCCACAAGGAGAACTAAAAAAGAATTTGAAATTAACTATAATTAAAGATAGGTTAGAAAAATACTTGAATTGTTCGTCTATTAAAATTAAAGATTGTCTAGATAAAGAGACTAAAAACTTAATAAAAAAGATAAAAGCAGGAGATATTTTATTATTAGAAAATCTGAGGTTTCATAAGGAAGAATTAAAAAATAATCAGAATTTTGCTAAAAAATTGGCAGAATTAGGCGATATTTATATTAATAATGCTTTTTCCGTTTGCCATCGTACTCAAGCCTCGATAGTTAGTCTTCCAAAATATCTTCCTTCCGGAGCAGGGTTTTTATTGGAGAATGAAATTAAGATTTTATCTAAAATTATCAAAAATTTTAAAAGGCCGTTAGTAGTAATTATTGCTGGAGGCAAGATTAAAAGTAAAACAGAAATAGCTGAGAATTTTTTAAAAATTGCCGATTTTTTATTACTTGGTAATTTAATTGCTGAAAATTTTGAAAGAAAAAAAATAAAGAGTTTAGGAAAAGTTCTATTTTCCTTAGATTCCGAGAGGAATTGTGATATTGGCCCAAAAACAATTAAAACTTTCAAAGAAAAAATTTCACAGGCAAAAACAATTTTTTGGTCAGGACCTCTTGGAAAGATTGAAGAAAAAGAATATCAAGAAGGGACGAAGGAAATTGCTCAAGCAGTAATTAAAAGTAGAGCTTTCTCAGTTATTGGAGGAGGTGATACTATAAAGTTTTTAAATAAAATTGGCTTAATCAAGAAATTTAATTATGTTTCAATGGGTGGTGGAGCAATGTTAGCTTTTTTATCCAATGAAAAATTGCCGGGATTAGAAGCGTTGAAATATGTCAGTTGAAATTAAAAATCTAAAAAAAGTAGCTCAAAGGATTTTAAAAGCAATTAAAAAGAAAGAAAGAATTATTCTTTATTCAGATTCTGATTTAGATGGGACAGCTGCTTTAATTGTTTTAAAAGAAACTATTAAAAATTTAGGAGGAAATATCTCTGCTATTTACTTTCCGGACCGGGAAACAGAAGGATACGGGATAACCGAGAAAGGATTGAATTTTCTTAAAAAATTTTCTCCTTGTTTATTGATTTCTTTAGATTTGGGCATAGGAAATTTTAAAGAAGTAAAATTGGCAAAAAAGCTGAAATTTGAGGTAATTATTATTGATCACCATGAAATTTTAGATAAAATTCCCGAAGCTGAAATTGTCGTTGATCCGAAACAAGAAGGGGATAAGTATCCTTTTAAGGAATTTGCCACGGTGGGAATTATTTTTAAACTTTCTGAGATTCTCTTAAAAGACAAGATGACGGACTTAATGAGAAGAAATTTTTTAGAACTTACAGCTATGGCTACTATTGCCGATATGATGCCACAGAAAGAAGAAAATAAAATTTTTATTGAAGAAGGAGTTAAAACATTAGAAAATTCTTTTAGACCCGGAATTAAAACTTTCTTTGAAATGGATTTATTTGAAGATTTTCCTAATTTTGAACGAAAGCTTTCTAAAATTATTTCTATTTTAAACGTTAGAGATGTAGAACAAGGAAATCCTGCTTCTTATCGAGTTTTAACTAGTTTTTCTTCAGAGGAAAGTGGAAAAATCATTAAGAAACTCTTGGAGAAAAATGAGTTTAGAAGAGAAGGAATCACTAATATTGTTAAAGAGATTGAAGAAGGAATTTTACTTGAAACATCTCCGATTATTTTTGAAGGAAGTTGTGATTGGGATTTTGCTTTAATTAGTGCAGCAGCTTCAATAATTTGTCATAGATACCAGAAATCCACTTTCTTGTTTAAGAAACTAGAGAAAGAATCAATTGGAACAATAAGAGCTTCTTCTGGAATAAACAGTGTTACTTTAATGAAAAAATGTTCAAAATATCTTTTAACTTACGGAGGTCATCCTGCTGCTTCGGGGTTTAGATTAAAAAATGAAAACTTAGAAAAATTTAAAGAATGTTTAATTAAACAACTAAAATGAAAAAAGTAATTATTTATACAGATGGCGGTTCACGAGGCAATCCTGGTCCAAGTGCTGCCGGAGTTGTTTTCTCTAATGAAAAAGGGGAGATTTTTAAGAAATACTCTGAATATCTTGGGGAAAATCTTACTAATAATGAAGCCGAGTATCAGGCGGTAATTTTTGCTCTAAAAAAATTCAAAAGCTTATTCGGTAAAAAATTGGCTAAAAATTCTGAGATTGAATTAAAAGCGGATTCAGAGTTTTTGATAAAACAATTAAAAGGAGAATACAAAATTTTAGATCCGAAAATTCAAGCTTTATTTATAACTGTATGGAATCTAAGACTTGATTTTAAGAAAGTTAAGTTGACTTTTATTCGTCGAGAAAAAAATAAAGAAGCTGACTTATTAGTGAACGAAGCCCTAGACGAACAAAAAAGAAACCAAAAACTAATATAACAAAAAAGCGGCTTTTAAAAGCTGCTTTTTTGTGTCCTAGTAAGTCTGTAAGCCGAATTTTGTTCCGCCAATTGGCGGAGGTGATTATCTATCTAGCCCCTCAATTGCTTTCGGGGTCAAGCGAACTACTTTTCATTTAGGCAAATCCGGAGATTGCCAAAATATTTGTTCTTGCGCCCGATAAGGATTTAGCCGTTTCACTCCTACATTACTGTAGGATTTTCCCCATAAGGGGTGCTTTAACCTTTCGGTTTAAGCCGTCTCTGTTCGCACCTCTAACCTTACGGTCGACGGGTGTTACCCGCTATCTTTTTAACCTCCAGAGATTCTGGAGAGTGGGTGTTCGGACTTTCCTGACCAGCATCTGCCGGCCCAATCACCCGACTTACTAGAACAAATATATTTTAACAACTTTGAACTCTTTGTCAAGGTTTGTAAAATCGGCTCTGAAATATTAAAATAAAGAAGAAAACTATGGAAATAACTCCAAACTCCGAAAAAAAACTAATTGTTGAAATAGAGAAGATAAAATATGCCAGATACCCGATAAAAACTCATTTTATCGGGACTTCCGATAAAATAGAAGATATAATTGAAAAATATGTTTTACCTTTTGCTAAGAAGACCAGTATTATTATTTTAGGCCAGAAAATTATTTCTATTTTACAAGGAAGAATAATTTATAGAAAAGACGTCAAACTCGGTTTCTGGGCTAAATTTCTTTCCAAGTTTGCTAAAAAAACTCCTTATGGCTTTTCGGTGGGCAACCCTTTGAAAATGCAATTAGCTATTAATTTAGCCGGTCTGCCGAGAATTTTATTAGCAAGTTTTTTAAGCGCTATTTGTAAAGTTTTCAGGATTTACGGAATTTTTTATAGAATAGCAGGCAATCAAATTTCCCAAATAGATGGTTTTTATGGCGAGGCTTTTTCTCAATATAATGAAATGGGAATTTTTGGTCCTAAAAATTGCGATGCTCTCTGCCAACAATTAAAAAACAAATACGGCTTTTCTTTTGCCGTAGGCGATATAAACGATATAGGAGGTAATATTTTAGGCAGGAGCCAAGACTTAAAAGGAAAAGAAAAGTTGCTCCTGAAAATTTTGAAAGACAATCCGGCCGGACAATCAAGAGCATTAACTCCAATTATTATTATCAATGAGGTTTAGTTTTTTTAATATCCAAACAAAAAATATTACTTCTGCTGCTTTTATTATAGCAGGTGCTTCTTTAATAAGTGCTGTTTTTGGATTAATTCGAGACCGGCTTTTGGCCGGTTCTTTTGGATTAGGTTCTGAACTAGATATTTATTATGCAGCTTTTCGTATTCCTGATTTTATTGCCATGGTTTTAATAATGGGAGCGATTGGAGCGGCTATTATTCCGATTTTTAGCGAAAGATTAGTTAAAAATCGAGAGCAAGCTTTTAGCTATCTTTCTAATCTCTTAAACATATTTTTACTTTTTTTAATTCTCATTTCTGCTATTTTGTTTATTTTTGCGCCTAATTTAATTTCCTGGATAGTTCCCGGCTTTTCCGGAGAAAAAAAGGAGTTAACCGTATTATTAACCAGGATTATGTTTCTTAGTCCGATTTTTCTGGGAATCAGCAATATAATTTCCGGAGTTTTGCGGGTTTTTCAGAGGTTTTTAATAACTTCTTTAGCTCCGATAATGTATAATTTGGGAATTATTTTCGGGATAGTTTTTTTTGTTCCGAAGATCGGACTTCCTGGATTGGCTTGGGGAGTGGTTCTCGGAGGATTTTGTCATCTTTTAATTCAAATACCGATTTTAATTAAAGTTGGTTTTAGACCTAAGAAAGTTTTTAATATTTCTGAACCTAATTTTCTGAAAACTCTTAAGCTGACTATCCCTCGTTCGATTGGATTGGCTGCTACTCAAATTAATTTAATTGTTGTTACTGTTTTAGCTTCTACTCTGACTGCGGGAAGCATTGGAGCTTTTAGTTTAGCTGAAAGTTTAAGCAGGCCTCTTTTAACATTAACCGGCGTTGCTTTTTCCACTGCTGCCTTTCCAGCTTTAAGCTTAGCTTTTGCCAAAAGAAATAGAGAAAAATTCAACAAGATATTTTTTTCCGCTTTCTATAAAATTCTTCTCTTTATCTTGCCTTTAAGTCTTTTATTATTTATTTTCCGAGATTTACTGGTTAAAATTATTCTTCGGGTTGGAAAATTTGAATTAGTTGATGTTCATCTGACTGCTGCTTGTTTGGGAATGTTTTCTTTGGGAATTTTTGCCCAGGGACTTGTTCTTTTAATCGCTAAGGGTTTTTATTCTCTTCAAGATACTAAAAGTCCTGCAATAGCAAGTATAATAGGAATGGTCATCAATATTGTTTTTTGTTTTCTTTTTATCAGTTTGCTTTCTTATCCCAACGTCTTTCAGCAGTTTTTAGTTAATTTTTTGAATATTTCAACTTTAAAACATATTGAAATAATTGCTCTTCCTTTATCTCTTTCTCTTTCAGCTATCTGTCAATTTTTCATTTTATTAATCTTATTTTTACGAAAAACTTATGGACGAGCAAAATAATTTCAGAAATTTTGTCATTATATCTCACATTGACCACGGTAAGTCTACTTTGTCAGATAGATTTTTGGAATTGACCGGAACTATTCCTAAAGAAAAAATGAAACCTCAATTTTTAGATTTAATGCCGTTGGAAAGAGAAAAAGGAATTACTATCAAAATGCAGCCGGTTAGAATGAAATACGGGAAATATATTCTTAACTTAATAGATACGCCCGGGCATGTGGATTTCAGTTATGAAGTTTCTCGTTCTTTGGCAGCGGTTGAAGGAGCAATTTTATTGGTCGATGCCGTTAAAGGCATTCAAGCGCAGACCATATCTAATTTAGAATTAGCAAAAAAACAGAATTTGGTGATTATTCCTGTAATAAATAAAATTGATTTACCTCAGGCAAAAATTGAAGAAACAAAACAAGAAATAGCCACGCTCTTAAATGTTTCTCCCAATGAAGTTTTAACTGTTTCGGCTAAAACAGGAATCAATATGGAAGAACTCTTGGAAGCAGTTATCAAAAAAATTCCTCCTCCTAAAGGTAATAATCAAGATAATTTCAGAGCTTTAATTTTTGATTCCAAGTATGATTCTTACAAAGGAGTGATAGCTTTTTGCAGGATAGTTGACGGTGAAATTGAAACTGGCGACAAAATTTATTTAATTCAAGGCCAAGCGTCCAGCGAGGCAAAAGAAGTAGGTTATTTTGTTCCCAATCTTTTGGTTCAAAAAAAACTGATAGCCGGAGAAATCGGCTATATTGCTACCGGTATTAAGGAAATTGGAAAAGTAAGAGTGGGGGATACTATAACAAAAATTTCTAATTTCAAACTTTCAACTTCTAAAGTTGAGCCTTTACCAGGGTACAAAGAACCTCAGCCTATGGTTTTTGCCAGTATCTACCCCGAAAGCCCTGATGATTACGATTTATTAAAAGAAGCTTTATCTAAATTAAAACTAAGCGACGCTGCTTTAGTTTTTGAACAAGAATCAAGAGATTCTTTAGGCAGGGGATATCGCTGCGGATTTTTGGGCTCTTTACACGGAGAAATAGTTTCGGAAAGGCTTTATCAGGAATTTGGTTTGAACTTGGTGATTTCTACTCCTTCGGCGGTTTGTAAAATTATTGATAAAAAAGGAAGAGAAATTTCCATTTATTCTCCTTCAGATTTTCCTGTTTTTGCTGAATATATTAAAGAAATAAAAGAACCCTGGGTGCGGTTAGAAGTAACCACTCCTCAGAGTTTTCTCGGCCGCGTTTTAGAACTTTTGGAAAGTCTGGAAGGAAAGAATATTGAAACCAACTATATTAGCCAGGATAAGGTTGTTTTAATATATGAAGTTCCTTTAAGGGAAATTATCAAGGGATTTTATGACAATCTTAAAAGTTTGAGCCAGGGCTTTGCTTCTGCAAATTATAAGTTTTTAGAGTACCGGATAGCTGATTTGGTAAAATTAGAAGTTTTGATTGCCGGAAAAAAAGAAGAAGCTTTTTCCAAAATCGTTCCTAAAACTCAAATTTTAAAAGAGGGAAGACAAATTGTTGAAAAGCTAAAAAGATTTTTACCATCTCAACTTTTCTCCGTTCCTTTACAGGCGGTTTGTCAGGGAAAAGTTATTGCCAGAGAAACAATTAGAGCTAGAGGAAAAGACGTTATAGCTCCTTTATACGGTGGCGACTATACCAGGAAGAAAAAATTGTTGGAAAAACAGAAAAAAGGCAAGAAAGAATTGAAAGAAAAAGGCCAAGTTCAAATTCCCTCAAGAGTGTTTTTAGAGATATTTAAAAGTTGAAAACAAATAAAAAACCTGTTACCATTTATTAGTTACCAACTTCTAGCCATAGGAGCTATTAAAAAACCAAGCATACTTAAAACTACCAAGGAAATTAAAATAACCCAGACTATTCTAAAGATATTGTTCTTTCTTTTTGACATTAATCTATGATACAAAAAATAAGGAAAAATAGAAAGGGGTGCTCTTTCAAAACTATATTTTTTTCTGTTTTAATCGGGTTTTTACTCTTTTCCATAATTAGTTTTTTGATCTTTTCTAGTTTTAGAATAATTAAAAAAAGAAGCGAATTATCAAGTAAAATTGAGAATTTGAACGAGCAAATTCAATCCTTAAAACAAAAAAAAGAACAACTGGAAGCCGGAATTTTTCAGGCAGAAGGAGAAGATTACTGGGAGGAAAAAGCCAGAGAACAGGGGTATAAAAAACCTGGCGAACAACAAATTGTGGTGTTGCTTCCGGAAGAAGGAGAAATTAAAGAAAAACAAGGGAAAAATTTGTGGCAAAAATTCTTGGAAAATTTTGGATTTTAAAATTGCGGGATTAGTATAGTGGTAGTACACAACCTTCCCAAGGTTGGTGCGCCGGTTCAATTCCGGTATCCCGCTTGGCCAGCGTAGCTCAGTGGTAGAGCAGGGTTTTCGTAAAACTCAGGTCGTCGGTTCAAGTCCGACCGCTGGCTCTTTTATTTTGGAAAAATTTATGATATATTTGAAAAAGTATGGAAAATATCTTAGATAAAATTGAAAAATTAGAAAAACAACTCTTCCGTCTGGAGGACTGTCTTTGACCTGGTAAAAAAAGAAGAAAAAATTAAAGAATTAGAAAATGAGATTCAGAAACCGAATTTTTGGCAGGACAAGGAAAAAGCAGTAAAAATCAATCAGGAATTGAGTAATCTAAGAAAAGAAGTTGTTGATTTTAATGAATTAAAGAAAGAATTAGTCGGATTGAAAACAGAGAAAGAAATTGAGGAATTTGAAATTAAATTGGAAGACGAAGAATTGCGATTTTTTCTCTCGGGAAAATACGACAAAAATAATGCTATTTTAACTATATTGTCTGGAGCCGGCGGTCAGGATGCTCAAGATTGGGCAGCTCTTCTTCTTAGAATGTATGAAAGATATTGCCAAAGAAAGGGATATAAAACTGTTATTTTACATCAGTCTTTCGGAGAAGGAGGAGGTCCTGAAGGAAGAATAGGAGTTAAATCGGCAACCTTGGAAATTAAAGGCAACTGGGCTTACGGGTTTTTAAAAAAAGAAACGGGAGTTCACAGATTGGTTAGGATTTCTCCTTTTTCCGCGAAATCTCTCCGACATACTTCTTTTGCTTTAATTGAAGTAATTCCCGAGATTACCAAAGAAGAAGAAGTTGAAATCAAAATTAAACCAGATGATATAAAATTAGATACCTTTAGAGCTTCTGGGCCAGGCGGACAGTATGTTAATAAAAGGGAGTCTGCAGTAAGAATTACTCATTTACCTACCGGGATAAAAGTAACCTGCCAAATAGAAAGATTGCAAGGATTAAATAAAGACAGAGCAATGAAAATTTTGAGAGCAAAACTTTATCAATTAGAAGCTCAAAAAACCGAAAAAGAATTAAAGAAAATTAAAGGCGAGCAGATTTCCGCGAGCTGGGGGAATCAAATCCGTTCATATGTTTTACACCCTTATAAGCTAATTAAGGATTTAAGAACTGGAATTGAAACTTCTAATGTTGAAACTGTTTTAGATGGGGATTTAACCAAGTTTATAACAGCAGAAATAAAAACAGATGATTGAATTTCAAAATATTACTAAAATTTTTCCTACTCATTCAATACCAACTTTAGCTTTAGATAATATTTCTTTTGAGGTTAAGCCAAAAGAATTTGTTTCTATTGTTGGAAAATCAGGAGCAGGCAAAAGTACATTATTGAAAATCATTTTAGCCGAAGAAAGACCGACTCAAGGCAAAATTATTTTTAGCGGACAAGATCTTTCTAAAGTAAAACCAGGAAACCTTCCTCAATTTAGGCGAAAGATTGGTGCTGTTTTTCAGGATTATAAATTATTTCCTTCAAAAACAACTTATGAGAATATTGCTTATATTATGGAAGTAATCGGAGCAACGGATGAAGAAATTGCCAGAGACGTTAATCAGGTTTTAGAAATTGTCGGTTTGGAAAATAAAGCTCAGAATTTCCCGAATGAACTTTCAGCTGGAGAACGTCAGAGAGCGGCCATTGCCCGAGCTTTAATTCATAGGCCAGATGTTATTTTAGCCGATGAACCTACCGGCAATCTTGATCCATACAACACTTTAGATATTATGCGTCTTTTTCAAAAAATTCATAATTTAGGAGCAACGATTATTTTAGCAACCCATAATAAGGAAATTATTAATTCTTTGGGTAAAAGAGTAATTACTTTAGAAGGAGGTAGAATCATTAGAGATGAAGAAAAAGGAAGGTTTGTTTTATAATTATGCTTACTTCAATTAAAAGAATATTTAAATCAGGATGGTTAAATTTTTCCAGGGACGGCAGCTTATCGATAGCTACTTGTTTTGTTATGATAATGGCGATTTCATTGGCAACTTCTATTTTCTTTCTAAAAGACATTAGTAAATTTTTAATTTCTACTATACAAGAGAAAGCCGACATTTCAGTTTATTTTAACAACACAGCCTTAGAGGAAGATATTTTAAATATTAAAGAAGAACTTTCTAAAATTCCCGAGGTGGAGAATATCAGTTATATTTCAAAAGAAGAAGTCTTGGATGAGTTTAACCAAAGACATAAGGACGATTCTATTTTAATGGAATCATTGGAAGAAGTGGGAGGAAATCCCTTTTTAGCTACTTTAAACATCAGAGCGTTTACAGCCAGCCAATATCAAGCAGTGGCAAGTTTTTTTGAAGATCCTGCTTTTGAAGGTTTGATTGAAAAGGTTGACTACTATCAAAGAAAGCCTGTGATTGATAAAATCTTTAGTTTAACTTCAGAAGCAAAGAAAACCGGTATTGTTCTGGCTATAATTTTAGCTGTTATATCCGCATTGGTTGTTTTCAACACAATCAGATTGGCTATTTTTAACCAAAAAGAAGAGATTGAGGTTCAACGGCTGGTAGGAGCGAGTAATTGGTTTATTCGTGGGCCGTTTCTGATTCAAGGGGCAATTTCCGGGATTCTGGCAACTTTGATTTGTTTTTTAATAGTTGCTTTGAGCTGCTGGTTCTTTAGTCCTAAAATTGAGTTTTTATTTCCCGGCCTTAATATTTGGAATTTCTTTACTAGCAGTTTCTGGGTCATTGTTTTAATTCAGTTAGCTATTGGTATTGGCCTAGGAGTAATTTCCAGTATCTTAGCGGTCAGAAAATACCTTAAAATTTAATTTCATTCGGGGATCGTCTAATGGTAGGACGTCAGATTCTGGCTCTGAAAATTGGGGTTCGAATCCCTGTCCCCGAGCCAAATCCGGCACATAAACCTCTTTAGCTTCCATAATCTTGGTTCTAATGTTATTCATAATACGGAGCTGAAACTTGTGGAAAATAAAAACCTCGCATAGCGGGGTTTTATGTTATACTTAATGAATGAAAAAATCTAAATTTTCACTTACACAATATAAAGACAAGAGAACTGTAGAACTGATGAAAAAAACTAACCATAAAACATTAGCCGTCTGGGCAATTGATTGTGCAGAGCGTGTTTTGCCCTATTTTAAAAAAAAATATCCAAGAGATCATCGACCCCGAAACGCTATCAAAGCACTTCAAGCATGGATAAATACAGGAGTGTTTAGTATGGCTGTTATACGCAAAGCTTCGCTTGCATCTCATGCTGCAGCCCGTGAGATAGGAGAGGATAATGCGGCTCGTTCTGCTGCCCGTACTGCAGGTCAAGCAGTGGCAACTGCCCATGTTCCAACTCATTCTATTGGTTCTGCAATTTATGCCCTACAGGCTATCCATAGAGCTACTAATTCCGATGCGGTCGTAGCTAAAGAACGAGATTGGCAATATCATCACTTACTTGAATTATATAAAACCAGGTCCTGAAATCGTCCGTCCAAATAAGCTAAATCAAGCACATAAACCTCTTTAGCTTCCATAATCTTAGTTCTAACGTTGTTCACAATACGGAGCCAATCTTTTTTAAAATTATTAAAACCTGCTATAATGAAAGCAGATTTTAAGTTTAGTGAGTAAAGGTCGGGAAATCTAATGTCTTAATTAACTTGCTAATTACTCTCTTTTTCTATTTTATATAGTGACACAAAGAAAGGGCGAGTCGCTGATTGGCAGGTTTTTAAAATATGACTATTTTGTGGATTATTCTAGGCATTCTTTCCATTCTTATTCTTGGGACCATTTTTGCTTATAACGGGCTAGTAAAATTCAAGAACCGAGCCAAAGAAGCCTGGGCAGATATTGATGTTCAGCTAAAGCGAAGATATAACTTGATTCCCAATTTAGTAGAAACAGTAAAAGGATACGCTACTCACGAAAGAGAAGTTTTTGAGAAGGTAACCGAGGCTAGATCTAGGGCAATGGGAACCCAAACTCTAAAAGAGAAGGGCGAAGCAGAAAACGTACTTTCTGGTACTCTAAAAACTCTTTTTGCTGTTTCAGAAAATTACCCTCAACTTAGAGCTTCAGAAAACTTCTTGGAGTTGCAAAGAGAATTGAGAGACGCTGAAGACAAAATTCAAGCTGCCCGGCGTTTTTATAATGGGAATGTTAGAGATCTAAATATCAAAATAGAGAGTTTTCCAGCTAATATTATTGCTTCTATTTTTAAGTTCAAGCAGATGGAATTATTTGAATTAGAAGAGCCAGAAAAAAGAGAACCGGTAAAAGTAAGTTTCTAATTCCTAATTTAGAATGGCTACTCTTTATACTCAAGCGGAATCTAATAACCGCAAGACTTGGCTTTTGATTACTACCTTTTTAATTTTTATTATTGCCCTAGGCTGGCTTTTTAGTTTTTTGCTAGATAATTATATTTTCTTGATTGTAGCAGTAATTATAGCCATTTTCCAAAGCTTTTTGAGTTATTGGCATTCGGATAAAATCATTCTGGCAATGACTCATGCTAAACCAATTGAAAAAAGGGATAACCCCGAACTTTATAGAATCGTTGAAAATCTCTCTATTGCTGCCGGTCTCCCCCTGCCCAAAATCTATATAATTGAAGAAAGGCAACCCAATGCTTTTGCTACTGGTCGAAACCAAAATCACTCTGTGGTAGCGGTAACCAGAGGACTTTTAGAAAAATTAGATAGAGCAGAATTAGAAGGAGTGATTGCCCATGAACTTTCTCATATTGGGAATAAAGATATGCTTTTAGGTACAGCAATTATAATTTTGGTGGGGGTTGTGGCTTTGCTCTCTAATTTATTTTTAAGAATCAATTTCTGGGGTGGGATAAGAAGACGAGACTCCAGAGATTCTGGTGGTCAGATTATAATGATTTTAGGAATTGCGGCAGCGATTTTAGCTCCAATCGTAGCCGCTCTAATCCGTTTGACTATTTCTCGCAAGAGAGAGTTTTTAGCCGACGCCACCGGTGCTCTCCTAACTCGTTATCCAGAAGGATTGGCCCGGGCCTTAGAGAAAATTTCTGCTGATTCAACTCCCTTGAAGACAGCTAATACTTCTACCGCCCATCTTTTTATTTCCTCGCCATTTAAAGGAAACCAATCTCAAAACTGGTTAACAAAGATGTTTATGACCCACCCACCAGTTGAAGAAAGAATTAAGGCTTTGCGAGAAATGAGCTAATCATTAGATAGGTTCTAATAGCGTCCAGTTGGGGGAGCAGATGATTTTTGTGAAACTGACCCGTTCTCGTCAGGAAAAGCTTCGGTTTTACCTCTCAAAAGATGGTTCTGAACCTGAGTGGGGAGCAAGGATAGTGAGGCGTCTGGGAGACCGAGCCACATAAAATCGCCAAACTAGCGGTTTTTCGGTAAAATAAAAAAAATATACTTAAAATTTAATGAGTTTTTCTAAATATACAATTAAAAATACAAGAGAGATTTTTGACGATTTAAAAACCTCTAAGAGTGGCCTATTAGAAAAAGAGTCAAGAAAACGTTTGAAAGATTACGGTTTTAATGAAGTCAAAACTAAGGAAGTTGGATTGTTTGATATTTTCTTAAGGCAATTTAAATCACCATTTATTTATCTTCTTTTTATTGCCTCAGTTATTGCCCTTTCAATTGGTGAGAGGATTGACGGGTTTTTAATTTTACTATTTGTTTTTATTAATGTTTTCTTAGGTTTTTTTCAGGAAGCTAAGGCTCAAAGGGCTGTTTCACTTTTGAGAAGATATCTTCCTTCAACAGTAAGGGTTTTAAGAGGAAGAAAAGAGCAAATCATTGATAAAAGGTTTTTAGTTCCCGGAGATGTGATTTTGCTTGAACCAGGCAATATTATTCCTGCTGACTTAAGAATTACAAAAATCCAAAACTTTTTAGTTGATGAATCAGTTTTAACTGGAGAGCCATTTCCAGTCGGAAAAATTACAGAGCCCCTTTCGAAAGAAACAAAAGAAATCTTTGAAGCAAAAAATATTCTTTTTGCTGGTACTTCAGTAATCTCTGGAGAAGCTGAGGGAGTAATAATCGGAACAGGTAAAAAGACGATTCTTGGTGAAATAACAAAATTAGCCGCAGGAACTACTCGAGAAAGCTTTTACGAAAAAAACCTTCTCAAATTGTCCCAAACTATTTTAAAGATAGTTGTGATAACAATTGTTTTTGTTTTCTTGGTCAACCTGATAATTAAAGGGACAGCGAATTTCTTCGATTTTTTAATTTTTTCCATTGCTTTAATAGTGAGTATTATCCCTGAAGCCTTGCCGTTAGTGGTTACTTTTTCTCTTTCTGGTGGAGCTTTAAATTTAGCTAAAGAGAAAGTTATTATTAGAAGGCTGTCAGCAGTAGAAGGCTTGGGAGATATTGAAATTTTGTGTACTGATAAAACCGGTACTTTGACTGAAAATAAACTTAAATTAGAAAATATTTATTCCCAAGATAAAGAAAAATGTTTACTTTATGGTCTTTTATCTTCTTCTTATGTTGAAGAAGAAATTGAATCAGCTCTTAATCCTTTTGATTTTGCCCTTTTTGAAAAGACTTCTAAAAAAATACGCGATTCTCTCAAAAATTTTCGGGTAATCTCTGAAATTCCTTTTAACACTTTAAGACTTAGAAATAGCACACTTTTGGAAGATAAAGATAAAAATTTAGTTCTAATTGTAAAAGGGGCGCCAGAAATCATTCTTAAGTTATCTTCAGAAATTGAAAGTGATCAAAGTAGAGAAACTATAAAGAAAGAGATAGAAGAACAGGGTAAGACAGGAAAAAGAATTCTGGCAGTCGGCTTTAAAAAATTTACAAATAAAAATTTTTCAGGGAAAGATGAAAATGGACTGAACTTCTTGGGCTATTTTTCTTTTTCTGACCCACTTAAGAAAACCGCTAAAGATGCAATTCGTCTATCTAGAAAATTAAACATTAATATTAAAATTTTAACCGGAGATAGCAAGGAGGTAGCAGGTCAGGTGGCAAAAGAAGTAGGATTAATTGAAGACCCCGGCAAAGTTATTTTAGGAAAAACACTGGATTCTTTGCCAGAAGATGATTTTGTAAAAGCTTGTGAAGAATTTTCAGTTTTTGCCAGAATTTCCCCCCAAATAAAATATAAAATTATTGAAACCCTTCAGAAAAAATATGAAGTTGGATTTTTAGGAGAGGGAATTAATGATGTCCCAGCCTTGAAAATCGCCAATTTAGCCATCGTCGTTAAGGAAGCCGCCGATGTTTCTCGGGAAGTTTCAGATATTATCCTACTTAAAAAAGACCTCAAAGTAATTGTCAACGGTATCAAGCAGGGAAGGCGCATTTTTTCCAATATAAATAAATATATCAAATGTACTTTAGCTAGTAATTTCGGCAATTTTTATTCAATAGCCTTGATTTCCCTGATGATCCCTTTTTTACCGATGCTGCCAGTTCAAATTTTGTTAGTTAATCTTTTGTCGGATTTTCCCCTAATTAGCGTAGCTTCAGATAATGTTGATACCGAAGAACTGAAAAAGCCAAAATTCTATCTATTAAATAAAGTATTTTTACTTATTATTTTATTGGGTTTTGTTAGTTTTATTTTCGACTTTATTTTCTTTGGCATTTTTCACAAAGTCCAGCCGGCTCTTTTACAAACCCTATGGTTTATCGAAAGTATTTTAACGGAAATCGTGCTTATATTTTCTATCAGAACTTCACATTTTTTCTTAAAAACAAAAAAACCAAGTTTTTCCTTAATGGCTATTTCTTTTTTTGTTTTCCTAATTACAATCATTTTACCTTTTACAAATTTTGGAAAAGAGGTTCTCCATTTCACTTCTCCTCCTCTTCCGTCTTTATTAATCGTTCTATCTTTAATTATTGGCTACTTTATAGTTAGTGAAATAGTAAAATTGGTTTATTTTCGTCGCTGGAAAATTAAAAACCAAGTTTATTACAAGAGGTAAAACCTTTTATACTATTTCATTTGTCTTGTCTTAGTTTAAAAGCATCCCGACCGAGAGGCATTGTGAGACACCCTTAAAAAGTCCTCATTTCTCCCTTAAACTACAGGTTCGAGACCGACTAGGGGAGCAAACCGTTTTTTGAACTTAAATTAAATATCCTAAGCAGGATGGTTAGAACTTTTATCGCCAAGAAGGCGGTTTTTTGGTAGAATAAAAATGAAAAATGTCCACATTGACTTATATTATTATTACTTCGCTTTTAATAAGCTCTTGTTCGCTGATCGGAGTTTTGTTTTTAACTGTTAGAAAAAAAATAATCGAGAAGATTCTTTTATATCTTGTTGCTCTTTCGGCCGGCACTTTAATGGGCGGCGCTTTTATTCATTTGATGCCCGAGGCCGCTGAGCAGCTATCAAGCAGAGTTCTTTTTTCTTTAGTTTTAGCTTCCTTTGTCCTTTTCTTTTTTATTGAAAAGATATTTCACTGGCGGCATTGTCATAAAGAGGTTTGCGAGATTCATAGTTTCGGCTATATAAATTTAATAGGGGACAGTATCCATAATTTCATTGACGGCTTGATTATTGCTGCCACTTTTTTAATAGATATTAAATTGGGCGTTGCTGCCAGCTTAGCCATTGCTTTTCATGAGATACCGCAGGAAATCAGCGACTTCGGCGTTTTGCTTTATGCTGGTTTTGAAAAAAGAAAGGCATTAGTTCTTAATTTCTTAATTGCTTTGACTACGGTTGCGGGGGCGGCTGCCGGCTATTTTTTATCCTTTAATTTGGAAAAGCTAACAATATATCTCTTGCCGATTGCTGCTGGGGGGTTTCTTTATATATCAACCTCTGACTTAATTCCCGAAATCAGGAAGGAAGAAAATCTCAAGAAATCATTAATTTCTTTTGTTTGTTTCTTGATTGGTATTGGGATTATGTATTTAACAAAAGTTTTTTTATAGAATATATTTTGTGAAAACGTAATGTTCAATTAATATTTCATCAGTTTAAAATACTGATTTTAACACTATGATTGTAAAAGAAATACAGTCAAAAACTATTCTATCTGCATCAAAGATTTATCAATATGTCATAAATCCCTACGTAGGTTGTCAACATGGCTGTTTATACTGCTACGCTCGTTTTATGAAAAGATTCACTGGGCACCGTGAACCCTGGGGTCAATTTGTCGACGTTAAGATAAACGCACCCGACTTATTGAAAATAGAAATTACTAAGAAAAAACCAGGGAATGTTTGGATAAGCGGAGTATGCGATCCATACCAACCACTGGAGGCAAAATATAAGCTTACACGCCAATGCTTGGAAATACTGGCAAAAAATAACTGGCCGGTTATAATCCAAACAAAATCTTCTTTAGTTCTGCGAGATATAAATATTCTAAAAAAAGGAAGAAATTTTAAAGTTGGTTTTAGCATTGCCACAGCCAACGACAGTATCAGAAAATTATTCGAACCAAATGCTCCGGCAATAAAAGATAGGATTAGTGCGCTTGATAAATTGCATCAGGCCGGCATACGAACTTACGCTATGATAGCACCGATTCTTCCCGGGGCGGAAGATCTCGCGGAAATTCTGACGGGAAAACACGTAGACTATGTGATAATCGACCGAATGAACTATGAACATGCCGATTGGGTTTACCGAAAATATGGTTTGGAAGACAAAATGACCGATGATTTTTTTAAACAGACAGAATGGAAACTTTCCTCGGCATTCGGAAAATTGGGAATTAGTTGTTGAAATATGACTCTACAGTGAAACGGTTTGATAGGCTAAGCCGCATCAAAAATCGCCCTTTTGGCGATTTTTTGATAGAATAAAAACGTATGAAATACCAAGATAGAATTTACGGAACAATTGAAATAAACGAGCCGGTCATTTTAGATTTAATAAAATCTTCGAACATACAAAGAATGAAAGGCATAGACCAGCACGGTTATTTTGAGCCATATTTTCCTGGTACTGCTTATAATAGATTTGAACATTTGCTCGGGGTTTTTATTTTACTTAAAAGATTTGGAGCTCCATTATTGGAACAAATAGCAGGACTACTTCATGATGTATCCCATACTGTTTTTTCTCACGTTGCTGATTACGTTTATAGTAATGGTTCTGGAGAAAAACAGAATTTCCAAGACGAAAGCTTTAAAGAGTTTATTGAAAAATCAGAAATTCCCGAAATTTTAAAGAATTTTGAAATTAACTACAAAGATATTTTAGACGACTCAAAATTTCCATTAAAGGAAAAGAAGCTGCCTGATTTGTGTGCAGACAGAATAGATTATTTTCTAAGGGAGTTAAAAGTAACCAATAAAGCCACGCAAGAAGAAATTGATGGATTTGTAGATAATTTTACAATTATTGATAACCTCTGGGTGTTTAGAGATAAAGCTTTAGCTAAAAAGTACGCATATTTATTTTTAGAAATAAACAACTGGTTTTGGTCAGGATTAGAATCAGCAGTAATGCTTAAAACTGCAGGAGATTTAGTGAAATACGCCATTGATAAAAAGATACTTACCAAAGATGATTTATTTACTACAGACGAGGAAGTTTGGGCGAAGATAAGGCCTGCAATGGATAAAGACGATGGTTTAAAACTATTAGTTGATAGAACTAATAATAAATTTAAATATGAATCTAATCGCAAGGACGACTATGATTTATATTCTTTGTGTAAATCACGAGTAGTAGACCCCTTGTTTTTAGAAGGTGAGAGTTTAAAAAGAGTCTCCGAAATAGATTCTGAATTTGTTAAACTAAAAGAAAAATACTCTAAACCCAAAGAGTATTACATAAAATTTTTAGAAAGAAGAAGTTAAACAGATTTTAAAATAATAATATGATTTATAAACATACTCAAATTGGATATCTAGTAATATTTGTTTTATTTGTATCTGTTTTATATTTTGGAATTATTTTAACAAAAACAGGTTCAGATATTGTTGCTGTTGCCGTAATGTTTCTAATTCTGCTATTGGTTGCTTCTTTTGCCACGCTAAATGTAACGATTGATGAAAAATATTTGCGAATTAAGTTTGGTTACGGCATATTCAGAGAACGCTTTGTACTGGAAGAAATAGTTTCCGCAAGAATCGTAAAAAATCATTGGTATTACGGGTGGGGAATAAGAGGGTGGACGCGGCCTCGTATGTTAATTTTCAATGTTTCCGGGTTTGACGTAGTTGAGATAAAGATGAAAGACGATAAGATATACAGGATAGGTACGGATGAGCCTGAAAAATTGGAATACGCAATTATACAATCAATTAAAGGATAAATGATTATAAAAACAGGATTAAAATCCTGTTTTTGTTTATTAGATTAAAAGAAATAACAAGCATTGAAAAAAGCCCTCAAAAGCGGTAAATTGAAGTAATATCCCAAAACAAATATGAAAATTAAAGATCTCCCAAAAATTGATAGACCAAGAGAAAAGCTAATCGCAAAAGGCCCTCAAAAACTTCACCAAACACGCAAACTGGTTTGAGTGTTTCCGGGAATAGCCCAATCTGTGATTTAATAAAGTCATCATGTCTTATAATGTCTCAACATACATAAATGAGATTTCCGAAAAGTGTAAAACCGGTCGTGCAGGAGAACATGCGTACAGACCGAGTTTCGAAAAACTCATCAAATCGCTAGACCAAAAACTGGGAGTTATTAACGATCCAAAACGTACAGAGTACGGTGCCCCCGATTTTATATTTGTAAGAGGCGATTTAATCGCCGGTTACGCTGAAACTAAAGATATTGATGCTGACCTTGATAAAATAGAAAAAACTGAACAGGTAAAACGTTATCTAGGCTATTCAAATCTGATTCTTACTAATTATCTTGAATTCCGTTTTTTTAGAAACGGAGAACATTACGGTGAGATAATTGTTATAGGAAAGATTATAAATGACGTAATTCATATCCAGGAACAATCTCTCAGTCTTCTTGAGAATGCTATTGCCGATTTTCTTGCTGCCAAGCCCGAAATAATTAAAAGCGGTGCTCGTCTGGCAAAAATCATGGGTGGCAAGGCACGGCGTATTCGCGACAATGTGAAGCAATTTCTCGCCACGGAATCAGACAAAAATGCTGAGCTTGTTCACGTGTATGAGACGGTCAAAAAACTTCTCATTCATGATCTTACACCAGATGCGTTTGCTGATATGTATGCACAAACTCTTGTCTACGGACTTTTCGTTGCTCGTTATCATGATGACACCCCTGAGAGTTTCTCCCGTCAGGAAGCACGCGATCTTGTTCCTGCATCCAATCCGTTTCTTAGACATTTCTTTGACCACATAGTTGGACCAAACTTTGATAAACGACTTGAATATATCGTTAATGAGCTATGTGAAGTTTTTTCTCTTGCCGATGTTCAGGAACTCATGAAGGAGTATTTTAAAGATGATTTATGGAGCAAAACTCACGAAGGCCCGGATCCAGTCATTCATTTTTATGAAGACTTTTTGAAAGAATACGATGCTAAACTGCGCAAAAAGTTGGGCGCATTTTACACACCTCTGCACGTAGTGCGGTTTATAGTACGCTCCGTTGATCATCTACTTGAAAAAGAATTTGGTTTGGCCGCTGGTTTGGCTGATACCTCAAAAACAGCAGCTGGCATCCACCGGGTCCAAATTCTTGATCCGGCTGTCGGTACGGGGACATTCCTTAGCGTTGCTATTCGAATCATCTACGAACGGTTACTTCAAAGTAGTCAGAAAGGTCGCTGGCCTGCATATGTACATCATGATTTACTTCCACGGCTGCACGGTTTTGAACTTATGATGGCGCCATATACAATAGCTCACTTGAAGTTGAGTATGGTGTTGAAGGAAACAGGCTTCTGGAATTTCCATCGTCGTCTTGGTGTTTATCTTACGAACTCCCTCGAAGAAAGTGTTACCCAAAAAGGTCTGTTTACTGGTTTTGGCTTTGCTGAAAGTATCGCCGAAGAGTCTAAAGAAGCGTCGGTCATAAAGAATAAAACGCCGATTATGGTGGTGATGGGTAATCCGCCGTACAATATTAGTTCTTCAAATAAAGGAAAGTGGATAAAAGAATTAGTTGAGGTCTATAAAACGGGATTAAAAGAACAAAATCTAAATGCTCTTCAAGATGATTATGTAAAATTTATCCGCTTAGCCGAGCACTTTATAGAGAAAAACGGAAACGGTATTGTGGCGATGATTACCAACAATTCATTCATAGATGGCATTACCCATCGCCAAATGAGAAAACATCTGCTTGAAACATTTGACGATATCTATATCTTTAATCTCCATGGTAGTTCCAAGAAAAAAGAGAAAGCGCAGGATGGCGGTAAAGATGAGAATGTTTTTGACATTCAGCAGGGCGTGGCCATTTCCATATTTGTGCGTAGAGGAGGCGAGAAGAAGAGCCTTGCCTCCGTCCATCATTCCGAGCTTTATGGTGAGAGAGAAGATAAATTCAAGGCGCTCAACGAAAGCAATCTGCAGACTATTAAATGGAAGAAACTCAATTATTCCGAGCCATATTATTTTTTTGTACCCAAAGATTTTGGTTTAGAGGATAAATATAACAAAGGTTTTAAAATCGACAACTTATTTATTGATTTTGGCAGCGGTATAAAATTCCGAAAGGATAATTTATTGGTCAAAAACCACTTTAACAAAGAAAGCGTCGAGAGCTTACTTAAAGATATAAATACTCTTGATAATAATTCTTTGTATGCCAAATATGATTTTAATGATACGTCTGATTGGAAATTGAATGATAAAAAGAAATTATTTATTGACGGAGATTCGGAAAATATAAAACCAGTGCAATATAGACCTTTTGATATAAGATATACATATTATCCACTTGATCGGATTAGTGAGATTATTCCAAGAGGAGATTCGCGATCATTGTTGATGACAAATTTACTTAATCCTAATTTGGCATTGCTTACGAGTAGAAATTTTCAGGCAGGAAAGCAGTTTGACCGTGTATTTTTGGCGAAAAAAGTCGTTGAGATTCATGCAGCAAGCGATCAAACCTATATTTTCCCTCTCTATTTATATTCCGAAGATGGTTCGCGCATGCCGAATTTGAGAAAAGAAATCGTCGATGAAATAGAAGAAATTGACGGCAAAGTTTCTCCTGAAGACATTTTTGATTACATTTACGCTATTTTATATTCACCAAACTACCGAGAAGAATACAAAGAATTCCTGAAAATTGATTTTCCGTGTATTCCTTATCCACAGAATAAAGAAATATTTTGGAAGCTTGTGGCGCTCGGCCGCGAGTTGCGTAATTTACATTTACTTGAATCACCGAAGGTGAATAAATTTATTACGACATATTTAGTTGATGGTACAAATATTGTTGAAAAAGTAGAATATAAAGACGGAGAAGTTTTTATTAATAATGATCAATACTTTGGTAATGTACCCGAAATCGCCTGGAGCTTCTGGATTGGTGGGTACCAACCTGCTCAAAAATGGCTAAAAGATCGTAAGGGTCATCGTCTCATCAACGAAGATATTGAGCATTATCAAAAAGTTATTGTAGTACTCACCGAAACTGATCGTATTATGAAAGAAATAGACAAATTAATCCCAAAATTGAGAAAAACTTAATAAAAGTTGAAGAATTAATTGAGAAATAAAATTATATATAGATTTATGGAAAATTCTACGCTCAAAAAGATTAATACTTAAAAATGGATTTACAGGAATTTAAAAAATATAATATCTGTCAGCAAGTTGGTATATCCACCGATGAATTCCCACGCATTATCACATTTATTGATTTCGCTAATGTAGATCATTGGTTCGATGACGACCAATACGATTTAGATGGTAGAGCGTTGCCTATCGACAAACGTATCGGAATTGATCTCGAAAAATTAAAGGAGTTTTTGTATCACTTTGCCGAAGACGCCCGTTTTTATTATGGGCACGATCCTTTAAACCTTAGTTTTATTACTGCCGCAAAATATATTTTTGGCAAACACCGAGTTTTTACTAAAAGGATCCAACAGGTCCGTCATAATCTTACGCCGTCTGATTCTGTGAGTAATACACGAATAGTTCATTCTGATGACCAGGGTGATTTTGTGTTAATTCCAAAATGTAATTTTGATGTAGAGATTTCTGTTGATGCGATTCGTCTTATTAATACCTATGATACTATTTGTCTTATTTCTTCGGATGCAGATTTTGCCGCCCTGATACGATATCTAAAGTCTAAATACCAAAAGAAAGTAATTCTTATAAAAGGTGGTCGGATTGATAGTTCGCTTGGCAAACTTCTCGATTTAAAAATAAATGCAAGCCAAATAAAATCTTATATTACTCAAATAAAGCAGAAACCCGGCATTAAGCCGGGCTCTGCAAATAGTTAACTCGTATCCACGAGCAGGTATTATTATATTAACAAACTGACACTCCCTGTCAAGTGGAAAAGACATTCTTAAAACTTTGCGCAATAAAATCGTCTGTAGAAGTCGGACTTCTATATTCAAAAAATAAAAATCAGAAAGAAAAATGGGGGGTCAACTCTATTTTTAACTAAAATTTAGGCCGAAATTGAGGGAAATCGCCAAGAGGGCGGTTTTTTGGTAGAATAAAACGTGGAATTTCTATGAATAAAATAATAAGAATTGCTTGGTGTGGATTGCACTTTGGCGAAGAGCCTTCGCTTGTTGGTAATAAAGGAGCCGGTACGATCTTTTTTACCGGTTGTAATTTACGCTGTGTTTATTGTCAAAATTATCAAATTTCACAGCAAGGCATTGGCAAAAATTATAGTCTGGAGGATTTAGTAAAAATAATGCTTAATCTTCAAGAACAGGGTGCTTTAAATATTGATTTAGTCACTCCTACTATTTGGTTTGAGTTAATAAAAGAAGCAATCATCGAATCGAAAAAAAGAGGATTGAATATTCCCATTGTTTGGAATTCCAATGCTTATGAAGATGTCGAAATGCTTAAAAAACTTGAAGGCTTAGTTGATATTTATTTACCTGATTTTAAATACAGCGATAATGAATTAGGATTCAAATATTCTGGAGTAAAAAATTATGCGGAAAAAGCAACGAAAGCTATTAAAGAAATGTTAAGGCAGGTTGGCAATTTGAAGTTATCGAAAAAAGGAATAGCTCAAAAGGGTGTTTTAGTCAGGCATTTGATTTTACCCAATAATATAGAAAATAGCATTAAGGTGTTAAACTTTCTTAAAGAAATTGATAAAGATCTTTATATTAATTTAATGACTCAATACGAGCCAATTGATAAAGCTCAGGATTTTCCAGAAATAAACAGAACTATAACCAAAAAAGAATTTGAAACAGTATTCGATCATCTTATAAAGTTGGGGTTTTTAAACGGTTGGACTCAAGAAATGGGGAGCAATGATTCTTTTCTTCCTGACTTTACAAAAGAAACTCCTTTCAGTTAAGCAGATTTATTAATTCAATATAGATGAAAATGGTGTCAATTCTAGTTTTTATCAAATACTAAAAAAAAACAGTCTTGACTGAATTGTATGAAAATCGCCAAGAGGGCTATTTTTTGGTAGAATAAAAAAATGAATAATAAACCAATACAATTGTCACCGAACTCTTTGAATTTATACCTTGAATGTCCGTGTTGTTTTTGGCTGGATAAAAAACAAGGGATTAAAAGGCCTCCGCCTTATCCTTACGCTCTTAATATGGCCGTGGATTTTCTTTTAAAACAAGAATTTGATAGATATAGAGCAAAAGGAGAATCTCACCCTTTATTGGTGGCAAACAATATTCCGGCCAAGCTTTTTCCGAACCAAGAACTGCTGAATGAATGGAGGAACAATTTTAAAGGTATAAGGTATTATGACAAAGAATTAGATGCCACTCTCTTTGGAGCGGTTGACGATATTTTAGAATTTTCAGACGGTAAATTAGCTCCTCTTGATTACAAATCTACGGGCAGTAAAGTGGCTAATGTATATGACCGTTTTCAGATGCAAATGGATATTTATACTTTTCTTTTGGAAAAGAACGGATATGAAACTGTTGGAAAAGGCTGTTTAGCTTTTTATATTGTTGATAGAGAAAACGGGTTTAATGACAAATTGCCTTTTAGAAAAGAAATTCATATGATAGATACCGATTTTTCATATGTACAAGGAATTTTTACAGAAGCAGTTGAACTTTTAAGAAAGAATACGCCGCCTTCACACAGCTCGGATTGTAAATTTGGCCAGTGGCTTGACGAAGTAGCTTATTTTTAAATCAGGTCGAAATTAAAAAATTAATTAAAAGACAAATTTATGGCAATTATTAAGAAAAAATGTTGGCCGGAATGGTTTGAAAAATTTTGTTCCGGTGAAAGAACTTTTGAATTGCGACTTGCTGATTTTGATTTGAAGACCAATGATATTTTAATTTTGGAAGAATATAATTCAGAAACAAAACAATATACCGGCCGACAGGCATCTTTTAAATGTAAAAAAGTTGAACATTCGGCACAGGATCCATTACGATTTTATAAAGTGGAAGATGTTAAAGAACACGGTTTTTGGATTATTGAATTGGAAAAAGAAAATAATTAAAATTTAGGTCGAAGTTGAAAAATTGTCGAGAAGGCGTTTTTTTTTGATATCTTTAATTAAAATTGATATAATAATGTCCTATGAGTAAAGTTTATTTTTTAAAAGTTAAAGAAAAATCTCCCCAAATTTTAACTAAAGCTGGTGAAAAAATTTTAAAAACTTTCACTGATTTTTTTAATTCGAAAGATAAATTAGCTATAAAACTTCATTTTGGAGAAAGGGAAAGCAAAACTTATCTAAATCCGGTTTTAGTAGAAGCAATTTATAATGGCTTAAAGGAGAAAGTAAAAGAAGTAGTTTTAACTGATTCTACTGTTTTATATAAAAGCGATCGTTCTTTTGCTTCTTCTCATAAAAAGTTAGCAATAGATCATGGATTCGGATTTGCTCCCATTTTAATTGCTGATGGGGAAAAAGGAAACGAAGATATAAAAATTGAAATTAACAAAAAGCACTTCAAAGAAGTAAAAATTGGGGCAGGGATAAAAGATTTCAATTCTATTTTAACTATTACTCATTTCACCGGGCATATAATGACCGGTTTTGGAGGTGCTTTAAAAAATGTAGGAATGGGTTTTGGAAGCAAAGGGGGGAAATTGGAAATGCATCAACATTTTAACTTGAAAGTTAATACTGAAATATGTCAGGGATGTGGAAATTGCCAAAAAGAATGTCCAGTAGATGCTATATCAATAAAAGATGGAAAAGCTCAAATTAATCACCAAAAGTGTATTGGTTGCGGATTATGTGTTTCAATTTGTCCTTATGGTGCAGTGGAACGTCCCATGAAGAATTTTTCGAGTCGGGATTTACAAGAAAGAATAGTTGAATATACTTTTGGAGTTTTAAAAAACAGAAAGAACTTTTTTATAAATGTTTTATTGGATATAACTCCTATGTGCGACTGCTGTAAAGGAATACAGGAGCCAATGATTCCTGATATTGGTATTTTGGCATCTGAAGATATTGTGGCTGTTGAACAGGCAAGTTTGGACTTAATAGGAAAAGAGAAGTTTCAAAAACCTGAAATAGATTCAACCGTTCAAATAGATTATGCTCAAAAACTTGGTTTGGGAGAAAAAAAATATAAATTGGTTGAAATAGAATAGAAAATTTTTAAATTGATAAACTTTTATTTAAAAAAATCGATAATTAATTAAGAAATAAAATTATGGATATAAAAGAAGTTATTCAAAAAAGATATAGCTGTCGGAACTATAAAGACACTTTAGTTTCAGACGAGAAATTAAAAAGTATTCTTGAGGCAGCTCGGCTTGCTCCTTCAGCTTCAAATCGTCAGCAATATAAATTCATTGTTATTAAAGATAAAGAAAAAAGAGAAAAATTAGCTGAAATATCTGGTCAGAGTTTTATTGCTGAAGCGCCAATTATTATTGCCGGTATTTCTTTAGAACCGGAAAGAGTAATGAGTTGCGAAGTTCCAACTTACGCAGTTGATTTAGCGATTGCAATGGAACATATAGCTCTTCAAGCTTGCGCTGAGGGCCTGGGAAGCTGTTGGATTGGATCATTTCCTCAAGAAGAGACAAAGAATATTCTTGAAGTTCCGGAAGAATATAAAATAGTTGCTTTGATGCCTATTGGCTATTCTGCAGATTCTAAAGAGTTAAAAGAGAAAAAGGATTTAGAGGAGCTTATCTATTATGAAAAGTTTGAAATTTGATATTAATTTATAAACCAATAGCAATATATCTATAAATACACCAAAAATGAGAAAATGTTCCCAATAATACGAATATATGAAATAATTCATGGAAACCAAACCCTTTAAAAAGGTTTGGTTTTTTAATTGCATATATTACAGCTCCGGTGATATAGAAAATACCACCTATTAATAACCAAAGAATTATTTCAGGGAACATTCTTATTGAATATAATAATGTTAGAGAAATTAATCCCATAAAAATATACAAAAACGTAGATACTTTTCTTGAAACATATTTCCAGAATAAATTTGAAAATGTAGCAAATATACCAAGAATTGCTAAAATCCATACAAGGATTAAAATTATCCTTCCCAATACTCCTTTTACTATAAGGAGACAAAAGGGAACATATGTTCCGGCAATAAGTAAATAAATAGTTGCATGGTCTATTTTTCTTAAATAAGAAATTTTTTCAGTAGCTTTTCCAAATAAATGATAAACAGTGCTTGATGAATAAAGAATAAAAATTGTTATACCAAAAACTAAAAACGAGATTGTTTCAATTGAATTTTGTGAATTAATTAATAATAAGATTGTTCCTAAAACAGCTAAACACATCCCAATTAAATGGGAAAATCCGCTGACAGGATCTTTAATTTTTTTCATAATAATATAATAACATACTTGGGCAGTTTTTATTTATCGCCAAGAGAGCGGTTTTTTGATAAAATAAAATATATGTATTATAGAGGTTCGATCAATGATCCAAAATTTAAGAAAACTAGAGGCTATCTATGCGGTTCTTTTGAAAATGCACCGATATTTTCAGAAAGGATAGAGGTTGCGCATATGGATTACGACGAATTGAAAAAACATATTAATAAAAGACATCATCATGATTTAATGGACGAATTCGTTATAGTAATTAAAGGTTATATGGAGCAAAAAGTAGATAATGATTTGTTGAAATTGAAAGAAGGTGACTTTCTTTTTGTAAAAGCAAAGTCAATTACAGATATAAAGAGGGTAGACAATAATACTAATATAATCGTTATAAAAAGTCCCTCTCTGCCCAAAGACAAGATAAGAGATTGATAAGACAGGTTTGAACGTTGTCTGTCTTACTGAATTGAGAATTTCGCCTATTCTTTTGGGCGGGTTTTTGATAGAATAGAAATATCAAGGTCAAATATAAATAATATAAAATTTATGGATAATAAAACTTTAAAAAGTTTAAGAGAAGATTTGATAGGTGAACTGGGAGCTATTAACCAATATCAGGAGCATATAGATGAAACTGACAACGAAGAAGTCAAAAAGGTTTTAGGTCACATTAGAGATGATGAAAAAGAACATTTTGCTGAGCTGATTAAAATTATCAGAAAATTAGATGAAACCCAGGAAGAGAAATTTCAAAAAGAAGAACTTTAGTTTATAATAAAGGTCTAAAAAATTAAAATATAAATATGGCAGAACAACAACAAATTAAAATTAAAGCAAAAGATGAAGAACTAAAAGGAACTTATTCCAATTTGATGCAGATTTTACACACCAAAGAGGAGTTTGTTTTAGATTTCTTTTTGGTTTCACCGCCAGAAGGAATTTTAGTTTCCCGGGTGATTATGAGTCCCGGACATACAAAAAGAATGATAAAAGCTTTAGGAGAGAATCTTGCCAAGTACGAGGAAAAATTCGGCAAGGTTGAAGAAGCCAAATCTTCGGAAGATGCTTTGGGTTTTCAAGTTGAAAAAAATTAATAAAAAACTTATACTTTAATAATGTCTAAGAAATCTAAAAAAACAACTCAGAAATCTTTACCTAAAACCGAAGTTATCCCGGCTAGAAAAACCAAGATTAAAGTGATTGGAATTGGTGGGGGAGCAAGTAATATTGTTTCGGAAATTGCTTCAAAAATAAAGAAAGCAACGTTTGTTGTGGCTAATACCGACAGTCAAGCTTTAAGAGTAGCTAATAGAAAAGCCCAGCGCTTTCAATTTGGTCAAAACATAACTCGAGGATTGGGAACGGGTATGGTAGTTGAAAAGGGAGAATTGGCTGCTCAACAAGATAGGGAAAAAATCAAAAAAATTTTAGAAGGACAAGATCTTTCTATTATAATAGCTTGTTTAGGAGGAGGAACGTCTTCAGGAGCAGCTCCAATTTTTTCTCAAATTTCTAAAAACTTAGGCAATATTACTTTGGGTATTTTTACTTTGCCTTTTAGCTTTGAAGGGGAAAAGAAAATGGAGATTGCCAAAATTGCTTTGCAAAAACTGAAGCCGAAACTAAACAGTCTGATTATTATTCCGAATGAAAGAGTTTTCCAAATTATTGACAAAAAAACTCCTCTAAAAACAGCTCTTTCAATAATAAATAAGAATTTAGCCGAAGGCTTACAAGGATTAATTGAAACCATTTATCAACCGGGTTTGATTAATATTGATTTTGCTGATTTAAAAACGGTTTTAGATGGCCAAGGAAGATTATCATATTTAAATAGTATTAAGGTTCTAAAAAAAGACGAAGGAGTTTCAGAACTAATTGAAAAAGTTCTTCATAATCCTCTTTATCCTTATACTATCCGGGGGGCTAAAGGAGTTCTCTTAAATATTTCCGGAGAGAAAGATTTGGAATTATCAGAAGTTAATCAGATTTCAAAAACTATTTCTGAATTGGTGAATAAAGAAGCAAAAATTATTTTTGGAATTTCTCAAAATAGAAAATATTCTAATAATATTCAAATTAGTTTATTGGCTACCGGTTGCGGTTTAAAAATTTTTTCTAAAGAAACTAAAAAGAAACAAAAAAAACAAAAGAAGCAAAAAAAGGTAATTGAAAAAAATATTCCGGCTAAGCCGTCAATTCCTAAATCCGAGAATAGAATTGTTAAGAAAAAGAAAAAAAGAAAACCAATAGAAAAACCAGTAGAGAAAATTAAAAAACCGATGAAAAAGCCAATGAAAAAAAATTCTAAAGAACAAATAAAGAAAATTCCAGTTTCTAATATAAAAACAGAAGAAAACAAAGAAGATACTTTAAATCTAAATCAAGTAAAAGTACCAAAGAGAAAGAATGCTCTTGAGATAGCTGCAGAAGCTAAGGCTGCTGAGGAAGAAATGCTGGAAAAAGAAAAAATTTGGGAAAGTCCGGCTTTTCTTCGCAGACAGGTTAAAAAAGATGAATAAAATTTATGACCTTGTAATTGTTGGTGGGGGGCCTGCTGGAGTTACAGCTGGGATTTATGCTGCACGTCAAAAATTAAATACGCTTTTAATTACCAAAAATTTTGGAGGACAGGTAGTTGGAAAAACAATAGCTATTGAAAATTATCCTGGTTTTAAAAAAATTTCCGGCCAGAAATTAATTCAAAAATTTGAAAGACATTTAAAAAAGCAAGAAATTGATATTAAGAATGATTCGGTTGCTAAAATAAAAAAGAATAACGAAATTTTTTTTATTTCAACTAAAAACAAAAATAAATTTCAAGCCAAAGCGGTAATTTTAGCCTCCGGAGCTGATCCAAGACCATTGGAAATTCCGGGAGAAAAAAAATTTATTGGACGAGGAGTAAGTTATTGCGCTATTTGCGACGGCCCTTTATTTTTAAATAAAATCGTAGCTGTAGTTGGCGGAGGAAATACCGGGTTTGAAGCAGCAATATTTTTAAGTAAATTTGCTAAAAAAATTTATATTTTAGAATATGGTCAAAAAATAGCAGCGGATGAAACTAATCAAGAGAAAGTTAAAAGAATTGAAAAAATTGAAGTAATTACCTCCGCTATTCTTAAAAAAATCAAAGGTAATCAATTTGTAAATTCAATAATTTGTCAAAATCAAAAAATTAAAAAAAATATAAATCTTTCTGTAGACGGAATTTTTGTCGAAATTGGCTTTCAGCCAGCAACTTCTTTTGTTAAAGATTTTGTTGATTTTAATCAAAAAGATGAAATTAAAATTAATCCTTGGACTTGTCAGACCAAAACCACAGGTTTATTTGCTGCCGGCGATGTTAGCGAAGTAAGAAACAAACAGATTGTAATTGCTGCAGGAGAAGGAGCAAAAGCCGCTATTTCCGTTTTTAATTATCTTCAAAAAAATAATTTATGATTTTTTCTTCAACCATTTTAGCTTATCTAATTTTATTTTTTGCTTTAGGATTCTTGTCTTATCGTTTTTTCTTATATTGGAGAGAAGCAAAAAATATTACTTCTAAAATTTTCTTCTTTTTTATTGTTTCTTTCTCTATGTTTGCTTTAATTAGGGTAGTTAGTGCTATTTTATTCTTTCTTAATTATAGTCAGGCTTTATATTATTCGCTGATTTTAATTACCTTTATTGAAAGTTTTGTAGCAGCAATGATGGCTTATTTGATAACTAATTTAAAATTTCACCGTATTTCTCCATGGTTAGCTTTTTCTGTGATATTTTTTATCGGATTATTAACGACTTTTTATAGCATTAATGTTTCATGTCAACCTTTAGTTGAAAGCTTTGGGGCAATTGATTGGGGGTTTACCACACCAGGGTTCAGTTTAAACTATTGGATTATGAGATTAGTGATACTTTTCTTTATTTTTATTCCTCTAACTATAATGCTAATTGAGCAACTTAAAACTACTGTTAATCCTATTGTAAAAAAGAGAGCTCTCAACCTTATCTTTGTTTCTCTGATTGCAGTAACAATTGGTATAATTGACTTTGTTTTAAGTAAACTCCTAAAATTAGATCTAATATATAGAGATGTTATCATTGGTTCTTTAGGTATTCTTTTATTTATAACTGTTTTCATTTCTCGAAAAACTACTAATTTACCCTATGTTAAGAAAAATTAGGAATATTAAAGTTCAAGGAATTAAAGCCAGGGAAATTTTAGATTCGCGGGGAAACCCAACGGTTGAGGTTGATTTAACGACCGATTTTGGCATTTTTAGGGCTTCAGTGCCATCAGGAAAATCAAAAGGAAAATATGAAGCAAAGGAATTAAGCGCAAAAAATGCCATTAAAAATATTAATGAAATAATTACTCCAAAGCTTAAAGGAAAAAATCCAGCTAAACAGAAAGAGATAGATAATTTAATGATAAAACTTGACGGAACGAAAAATAAATCTCGTTTAGGGGCAAATGCTGTATTAGCAGTGTCTATTGCTTGTTGTCGGGCAGGAGCTAAAGCTGAAAACTTATCTTTATATCAATACATTAGAAAAATTGAAAATTTAGAATTAAAAATTAAGAATTTTAAAATACCTACTCCCTCGGTTTTAGTTATTGAAGGCGGAGTTCATGCCGGAAATGAATTGGATTTTCAGGAATTTATGATAGTCCCTCAGGTCAAAGTTTTTTCAAAAGCTTTACAGATAGCTTCAGAAATCTATCAGGAATTAAAAAGTCTTCTTAAAAACAAATATGGAGAAAAAGCCGTTAATGTTGGAGATGAAGGGGGATTTGCTCCTTCAATTAAATCTCCAGAAGAAGCGTTAAATCTTATTTTGAAAGCAGCTAAAAATCTTAATTATCAAAATAAAATAAAAATTGTTTTAGATATAGCCAGTTCTCAATTTTATAGGAATGGAAGATATAAAATGAAAATCAAGGTTTTTACTTCAGAAGGATTGTTAAAATATTATTCAGATTTAATTCAAAAATATCCAATTTTAGGGCTAGAGGATCCTTTTTCAGAAGAAGATTTAGAAAATTTTTCCAAAATTACTAAAAAATTTGGCAAGAAAATAAAAATAATCGGCGATGATTTAACGGTTACCAACCCTAACAGAATTAAATTGGCTTATAGTAAAAAAGCTTGTAACGGACTGATTTTGAAACCTAATCAAATCGGTACTGTAACCGAAGCAATTGAAGCAGGAAAATTAGCTAAATCTTATGGCTGGAAAATTATGGTTTCTCATAGATCCGGAGAAAGTTGTGATGATTTTATTTCTGACTTGGCGGTCGGAATTGATGCTGATTTTATTAAAGCAGGCGCACCGGCAAGAGGAGAAAGAGTGGCTAAATATAATAGATTATTAAGAATAGAGGAGGAATTAAAAAAGAAATATGCCTAAACTAATTTTATTAAGACACCTTAAATCTCAATGGAACTTGGAAAACAGATTTACTGGCTGGACAGATGTGCCTTTATGTAAAGAGGGAATTAGCAATACTAATCAAATTGCTAAAAAAGTGTTTAAATCAAAAATTGATACAATTTATTCTTCTCCTTTATTTCGAAATCAGGATACTGTTGTTAGAATATTAAATTTTGATAAAAAATATCCTATTTTTATTTGGCTCGATAAAGGCAAAATGAAAAAATGGGGAAATTTCAAAAATACAAATGAGAAATACTTTCCTGTTTGTATTTCTGAAAACTTAAATGAGCGTTATTACGGAAAATTACAGGGACTCAACAAGGCTGAAATTATAAAAAAATACGGTGCTGAAAAGGTTCATCTTTGGCGGAGAAGTTTTGATATTACTCCACCCGGTGGAGAAAGCTTAAAAGATACGTTTAAAAGAACGATTCCTTTTTATCGCAAATATATAGAAATAGATTTGAAAAAAGGAAAAAATGTTTTAATTGTTGCCAGCCATAATTCTTTAAGGGCGATAATAAAATATATTGAAAAAATATCAGATAAGGATATTATTAATGTTGAAATACCTTATGGAGGAATTATTGTTTATGAATTTGACAGTATGCTGAAGCTGAAAAAATAAAAAAAGGTCTATTTAAAAATATTTAAATTTATGGTATAGTCAAAATATGTTTGAAAGAATTGTCAAAAACTTAATACCGATAGTTATTGTCGTTGGTGCCATATCATTTAGCGGAGCTTTGTTTTATTTAAATCAAGGCGAAACCGGAGAAAATACTTCTGATTCTCAGAAAATAGCTCAAACTGCTATAAATTATATTAATGAAAATATGTTGCAGGAAGGAACGACTGCTTCTTTAGTTAGCGTTGTTGAAGAAAACGGAGTTTATAAATTTCGTCTTAAAATTGCAGATCAAGAGTATGATTCTTATGTGACTAAAGACGGAGAGCTTTTATTTACAGACGGAATAAAAATTATCGAAGCTTCTCAAACGGAAAATCAAGAAGAAGCATCTTCTACAGAGGTTCCAAAAAGAGATATTCCTGATGTTAAATTGTTTATAATGTCGTACTGTCCTTATGGCTTACAGGCAGAAAAAATGTTTTTACCGGTTTATGATTTACTGAAAGATAAAACTGAAATGGGAATATATTTTGTGAATTATATAATGCATGATAAAAAAGAAATTGACGAAAATTTAAGAGAATATTGCATTCAGAAAGAACAAGAAGAAAAATATAGTAATTATCTAAATTGTTTTGTCTTAGATGGTGATTTTGAAAAATGTCTTTCTGAAACAAATATTGATAAAACCGGATTAGCTTCTTGTATATCAGAAACCGATGAAGAATATAATATTACCAGTCAGTATAACGACAAAAGCACCTGGATGAACGAAAGTTTTCCTAAATTCGATATTCATACCGACCTTAATGAAAAATACGGAGTCCAAGGTTCGCCAACCGTAGTTATTAACGATAAAGTTGTTAATATAAGTCCAAGGTCGCCGGAAAAATTTAAGGAAATTATTTGCCAATCTTTTAATTCACAGCCAGAAGAGTGTTCTACAACTCTTTCTAGTGATGCTTCTTCTGCAGGCTTTGGAGGAGGAAGTGGTTCTTCTAGTGAAGGAGGTTGTGCCGAATAAATTTAAAATGGTGGTAAAAGTTTATATTTCTCCTTCGTGTCCTTATTGTTTTACCTTGAAAGAGTTTTTAAAGGAAAACAATATAAAGTTTGAAGAAATTGATGTTTCTAAAGATGAAAAAGCTAAAGATAAAGTAATTAAAAAAACAGGTAAAATGGAAGTGCCAATGATAGAAATCGGCGACGAAGTAATAGTCGGATTTGATAGGGAAAAAATTTGTAAAGCTTTAAACATTAATGAGGGGTAAAATTAAAATTGCCATTAATGGTTTTGGCCGTATTGGTCGCCCGACTTTTAGAAGAATTTTAGATTATCATCCTAATTTAGAAGTGGAGGCAATTAATGATTTGACTGACGCTGAAACTTTGTCTCATTTACTAAAATATGATTCCCTTTACGGTATTTATAAAAAATCGGTAAAGTTTATCCAAGGCGAATTATTAGTAGACGGAGTTTATAATAGCAAAAGAATTAAAATTTTAGCTGAAAAAGATCCTTTGAAATTACCTTGGAAAAAAATGGGAATTGATGTTGTTTTGGAATGTACCGGCCGATTCACTCATTTAGAAGACGCTAAAAAACATTTAAAAGCTGGAGCTAAAAAAGTAATAATCTCGGCTAATTCTTCCGAAACAGTTCCTCATTTTATTTTAGGCGTAAACGAAAAAAACTATAATACTAAAAAAGATAATGCGGTTTCAATGAGTTCTTGTACAACTAATTGTTTGGTACCGATAATTAAAGTTTTAAACGATAATTTTAAAATTGTAAAAGGATTTACAACTACTGTTCATAGTTATACTAATGACCAAAAAATTTTAGACTTGCCCCATCATGATTTAAGACGAGCAAGAGCAGCTGCTTTAAATATTATTCCAACTACTACCGGAGCAATAAAAGCAATAGACAGAGTTCTTCCAGAATTAAAAGGAAAAATAGACGGAATTGCTTTAAGAGTGCCTACGCCGGTTGTTTCTATTTTAGATTTAATTTGTGAAGTAGAGAAAAAAACCACAGCTCAAGAACTAAACTATGTTTTCAAAAAAGCTTCTAATCAGAAAGAACTCAAGGGAATTTTAGGAGTGGAAGATGCTCTTTTAGTTTCTTCCGACTATAAAGGAAACTCTTTTTCCGCTATTATTGATAGTTCGTTTACTATGGCTCATGATAATTTAGTAAAGCTTGTTGCCTGGTATGACAATGAATATGCTTATTCCTGTAGATTAGCCGAATTCGCCGAATATATTGGAAAAAGAATCTAAGTGGTTTTATTAGATTAAACTTCGTAAAATTCTTATTTAGCCGAGCTGAACTTAAACTGGTTTTACCCAGTTTTTTATTTAATGTATAATAAAAGATAATGAAAATTCCTATTGAAATTTCCGCCAGACATATTCATTTATCCCAAAAAGATTTGGAAAAGATTTTTGGTAAGAAATATAAATTGACTCCTTGGAAAAAACTGACTCAACCAGGTCAATTTGCTGCTAAGGAAACATTGGATATTCAAAATAATAATAAAAGAATATTAAAAGTAAGAATTGTTGGCCCTGTTCGTAAAAAAACTCAAGTGGAATTGTCTTTGACGGATGGTTTTGATTTAGGGCTGAAACTGCCAATTAGAGAATCTGGAGATTTAAAAGGAAGTCCTGGAATTTTACTGATAGGGCCTAAGAATAAATTAAATTTAAAAGAAGGAGTAATTTGTGATTGGCGACATATTCATCTTAATCCAAAAGAAGCTAATAGATTAAAAGTAGAAAAAAAAGATTTTATTTCTTTAAAAATAGACGGGAATAGAAAAATTACTTTTCATAATATTAAGGTTAGAATAGATAAAAATTATCGGCTCTGTGTTCATTTGGATACCGATGAGGGAAATGCTGCCGGAATAATAAAAAAAGATTTCGGAAAATTAATTTTATGATTCTAGTATTAAACTGCGGTTCTCAATCTATAAAATGGAAGATTTTTAAGAAGAATTTGAAATTAGTTAAAGGAAAGGAAATTAAAATTAGTAATTCAAGAAAGTATAAAGAAATTTTAGAGAAAGAATTAAAAATAATTTCAAAAAATAATTTTCCGATTGAAAAAATTGGTCACCGAGTAGTTCACGGAGGAGAAAAATTCAGAAAACCAATTAAAATTAATGAAGGAATTCTAAAGAAATTAGAAAAATATAATAAATTAGCTCCTTTACATAATCCATTTAATCTTTTGGGAATAAAAACAGCTAAGAAAATTTTTTCGAAAGCAGACCAAATAGCAGTTTTTGATACTGGATTTTATCGAGATTTGCCCCAAAAAGCTTATATTTACGCTTTACCTGAAAATTTAAGGAAGAAATATGGTTTTAGGCGTTTTGGTTTTCATGGAATTTCTCATGAATATGCGGCTAATTTTATTGCAAAAGAAATTAATAAACCGTTAAGAAAATTAAAAATTATTAGTTGCCATTTAGGAGGAGGAGATAGTATCACGGCTATTAAAAACGGTAAAGCCATAGATACAAGTATGGGATTTACTCCAATGGAAGGGCTGGTGATGATGACTCGTTCGGGAGATGTCGATCCTGGAATAATTCTTGAGCTTTGTAAAACTTATTCGTCTCAAAAAACAAGTGAAATTTTAAACAATATTTCAGGACTTAAAGGAATTTGCGGAAAAAGAGATATGTTAGAAATTTTAAAAATGGCGAAAAATGGAAATCAAAAAGCAAAATTAGCTTTGGAAGTTTTTGTTTATCATATTCAAAAATATATAGGATCTTATTTTGCTATTCTTGGAGGTTGCGATATTTTAGTTTTTACCGGAGCTATTGGTTCAGGATCAAAAAAAATTAGAAATATGATTTGTCAAAACTTGAATATTTTAAAAAATAGTAAAATAATGTTTATTAAAACCGATGAAGAATTGGCTATAGCTAAAAAAATATGAAAAATAAATCTCAAAAAAATATTTTATGGTTTAAGGAAATTTCAACAAAAGATGTTTCTTTGGTTGGAGGAAAAAATGCTTCTTTGGGAGAAATGGTAGCTAATCTTAGTAAAAAAGGAGTAAGGGTTCCGGACGGTTTTGCCACCACAACGGCTGCTTTTTGGTATTTTATTGATAAAACAAACCTAAAGAAAAAGATTAATGAAGTTTTTAAAGATTTAGATGTCAATAATATTAAAAATCTTCAAGAAAGAGGAAAAAAAATTAGAGAGTTGATATTGAGAGCTGAAATTCCAAAGGATTTGGAAAAAGAGATTTTAGAAAATTATTCTAAACTTTCAAAAAAATATGGCGAAAAATATACCGATGTTGCAGTCAGAACTTCGGCTACAGCCGAAGACTCGTCGGAAGCTTCATTTGCCGGACAGTATTGGACATATCTTAATGTCAAAGGAGATGAAGAGCTGATAAAGGCCGTTAAAGGATGTTTAACTTCATTGTTTACTGATAGGGCAATTTTTTACCGGGCTCATCATAATTTTGGCCAATTAAATATTGCTTTATCAGTAGGAATCCAAAAAATGGTCAGGTCGGATAAAGCTTCAGCAGGAGTTATGTTTTCCTTAGATACTGAATCCGGATTCAGAAATGTTGTTTTAATTGATGGGAGTTATGGTTTGGGCGAAACCGTTGTACAGGGAGAAGTGACTCCTGACGAATTTTATGTTTTTAAGCCTACTTTAAATAAAGGATATCCGGCTATTATTTCAAAAACTTTAGGTAAGAAAAATCAAAAGCTTGTTTATGATAAAAAAGGAGGAATTAAAAAAGTTAAAATTGACAAAAAAAATCAAGAAAAATTCTGTTTGACAGATGAAGAAGTTTTAATTTTAGCTAAATGGACCTGTTTGATTGAGAAACATTATTCGGAGATTTCCAAAAAATGGACTCCAATGGATATAGAATGGGCTAAGGATGGAAATACAAATAAGCTTTTTATTGTCCAGGCCAGGCCGGAAACTGTTCATTCTTCAAAATTGGGTAATTTTTATGAAGAATATAAACTGGAAACTAAAAAGAAACCGATTTTAACCGGCATTGCTGTTGGAGATAAGATTGGAACGGGTAAAGTGCATCTAATTTCCGATACTTCAAAAATCAGCCAGTTTCAGAAAGGAGAAATCTTGGTGACTAAAATGACCGATCCTGATTGGGTACCAATAATGAAAATAGCTTCAGCTGTTATTGCCGATGAGGGTTCAAAGGTTTGTCATGCTGCTATTGTTTCCAGAGAGTTAGGAATACCTTGTATTGTCGGAACGATAAAAGCAACGAAAATATTAAAAAATTATCAACCAATTACCGTTGATTGCAGTAAAGGATTAGATGGAAAGATTTATTCAGGAGAGATGTTATTCAAAACAAAAAAATACAACCTGAAGAAAATTCCAAAATTAAAAACAAAGATAATGATAAATATCGGTGCTCCGGATGTTGCTTTTAAAACCTCGTTTTTACCAAATGACGGAGTAGGTTTAGCCAGAGAAGAGTTTATTATTAGTGAAAAAATTAGAATTCATCCATTAGCCCTCTATTATTATCAAAAAATAAAAAACAAGAAATTAAAAGAAGAAATAGATAAAATTACTCTTGGTTATAAAGATAAAAAACAATATTTTATTGATAAATTAGCTGAAGGAATTGCTATTATTGCTGCCGCTTTTTGGCCTAAGAAAGTAATTGTCAGATTTTCTGATTTTAAAACTAATGAGTACCGAGGATTAATTGCCGGAGAACTTTTTGAACCAAAAGAAGCAAACCCAATGTTGGGATGGAGAGGTGCTTCTCGTTATTACGATAAAAGATTTGAACCGGCTTTTGCTATGGAGTGCCAGGCAGTTAAAAAAGCAAGAGAAATTTTTGGTTTAAAAAATATAGTTATGATGGTTCCTTTTTGCCGCACACTTGAAGAAGGAGAAAAGGTAATTAAATTGATGGAAAAATATAAAATTTCTCAGCACAAAGACGGTTTAGAAGTTTATGTTATGTGTGAAATTCCTTCCAACGTGATTTTAATCGATGAGTTTTTGAAAATTTTTGATGGAGTAAGTATTGGTTCAAACGATTTAACCCAATTATCTTTGGGTATGGATAGAGATAATGCCCAAATTGTTAAAATTACCGATGAAAGAGATCCGACTATTAAAAAAATGATTAGCAAAGTTATTAATTTTTGTAATTTAAAGAAAAAATATTGCGGAATTTGCGGACAAGCTCCTTCCGACTTTCCTGAATTTGCCGAATTTTTAGTTGAAGAAGGGATAGAATCAATATCATTAAATTCTGATACTGTTATTAAAACTATTTTGGTTATAGCTAAAAAAGAAAAAAAATAAGATGAAATACGATATTATTACATTTGGGTCAGGAAGTAGGGATATTTTTTTAAGAGCTAAACAGTTTTCAATCGGCGATTTCAAGCCCGACCTTATTAAGAAAGAAATTTTATTGCCTTTTGGCTATAAAATTAATATTGAAAATATTCATTTTTATTCAGGAGGCGGAGGAACAAATACGGCTGCTACTTTTGTTTCTCAAGGGTTTAAAACTGCTTACTGCGGGATGATTGGCGATGATCCGGAAGGGGAAGAAATTTTAAGAGAATTAAAGAAAAAAGGAATTGAAACTAAATTTATTAGTAGAACTAAGAAAAAACCGACTAATTTATCAGTAATTTTTTCTAATTCCAAAGAAAGAACAATTTTAGTTTATAAAGGTGCATCTCAAATTTTTGATAAATTGCAAATTCCTTGGTCTCAAATTAACAATACTGAATGGTTTTATTTAGCTTCTTTTGGAAAGAATTCAATCAAAATTTTTAAAGCAGTTATAGATTTTGCTGAGAAAAATCAAATTAAAATAATGGCTAATCTAGGAATCAGTCAATTAAAGTTACCTATAAGAGATTTACATCCTCTTTTGAAAAAAATTGATATTTTATTATTAAATCAAGAAGAAGGCCAGATTTTAGTTAGAAATTCTACCATAAAAGGAAAAAACTTAATTAAAGAAATAAAAAAATTCTTTCCGGGAATCTTAATTATTACCAATGGAAATAATGAAATTTTTATATCCGATGAAAGATTTTTATATTCAGTTTTTCCTTTAAAAGTAAAAGTTTTAGACAAAACCGGAGCCGGAGATGCTTTTGGAGCAGGATTTTTATCAGGATATATTAAAAGTCAGGGGAACATTGTTAAAGCAATTCAGCTGGCGATTGCCAATTCCGCTTCTTGTATTAAAAAATGGGGGGCAAAAGAGGGTATTTTGAAAAAAAATCAGAAATTTAAAAAAGTTAAAGTTCTAAAAAGTGAAAAATCTTAAATACTATTTTAAGGAAGCAGAGAAAGAAAAGTTGGCTATCGGCCAATTTAATTTTTCTAACTTAAAAATATTGAAAGGTATAATTCAGGCGGCTGTTAAGTTAAAAAGCCCGATAATTTTAGGGACTTCCGAAGGAGAAAGTAAAGCGATTGGCTTGTCTCAAGCCGTAGCTTTGGTCAAGATTTATAGAGAAGAAACCGGCCTGCCTATTTTTTTAAACCTTGACCACGGCAAGTCTTTTGATTATATTAAAAAGGCAATAGATGCAGGTTACGATGCTGTTCATTTTGATGGTTCTTCTTTATCTTTTAAAAAAAATGTTGGAATTACAAAAAGAGTTGTGAAATATGCTAAAAAGTTTGGTACTTTAGTTGAAGGTGAAATGGGAGTAATTGGAAATGTTTCTGGAATTAAAGAAGTTCTAACAGATCCCTTAGATGCTTTAAAATTTATTAAAGAAACAAAAGTTGATAGTTTGGCAGTAGCTATTGGCAATTTACATGGAATTAGAACTTCGAAAATTAATCCAAATTTAAATTTAAAAAGATTAAAAGAAATAAAAAAGAAAACGGGAATTATTCCGTTAGTTTTACACGGAGGATCCGGTACTCCAAAATCAGACATTAAAAAAGCAATAAAATTAGGAATTGTCAAAATAAATATCAATACTGAGATAAGAATAGCTTATACTAATACTTTAAAGAAGGTTTTTAAGAAAAAGCCAAAAGAAATTATTCCTTACAAATATATGCCGGAAGTTGTCGAGGCGATTCAAAAAGTCGTTGAAGAAAAAATTAAACTATTTCGCCAATAAAACATAATATGTTAAATTTATCAGCAAAAATTAGAAAAGAGATTGGAAAAAAAGTAAAAAATTTAAGAAAAAAGGATATTTTACCCGGAGTTTTATATGGGCCTAAGACAAAAACTATGTCTTTAGAGATTGATTTAAAGGAATTTGAAAAAGTTTACAAAGAAATGGGAAAAAGCTCTTTAATTTCACTTGAGGTTGAAGGGAAAAAATTCCTAGTTTTAATCCATGAAGTAAAATCAGACTCCATAATTGAAAAGCCTATTCATGTTGATTTTTATCAGCCAAGATTAGATAAAAAAGTTGAGGCGACTGTGCCTTTAGTTTTTGAAGGAGAATCTTTGGTCGTGAAGAATTTAGAAGGAACTTTAATTAAAAATATTTTTGAAGTAGAAGTAAAAGCCTTACCTCAAGATCTTCCTCATGAAATTAGGGTGAATATAGAAAATTTAAAAACTTTTGAAGATAATATTTTAATTAAAGATTTGCTGGTTCAAGAAGGAGTAGAAATTTTAAAAGACCCGAAAGAAGTTGTTGCCTCAGTAACTCTGCCGGAAAAAGTAGAAGAGGAATTAGAAAAGCCAATTGAAGAAAAACCAGCTGAAGAAGTAGAAAAAGTAGGGGAGAATAAAAAGAAAGAAAAGGAAAAAGAGGAAGGAGAAGGAGAGGAAACGAAGAAATAAAAATTCAGCAGTATGTTTTCAATCAATATAAAAAGTGTTTTATTAGTTATATTAATTTTAGCTTTGGTTTTGCCAAGCTTTTTTGTTTCAGCAGAAGATGAAGATTTAGAAGAGATTTGTCAATCAATGGAAAAAATTGAACAAGATTGTCAAAATCTTTCCGATGCTGAATGCCGTCAGCTTTTAGAAAAGTGTGCTGGATATTATGAAGCGCAAAGCGCTGAAATTGAAAAAGATATTACTAAAACTGAAAAAGAAAAAGATACTCTTCAAAATCAGATTTATATTTTAAAGAATAAAGTAAAAAACCTTGATTATCAGATTTATCAGTCAAATTTAACTATTAAAGACCTTGGTGTTCAGATTGGCGACACAGAATCTTCAATTAAAAAAACTTCTTTAAAGATTGAAGATTCAAGATATCAATTAGCCGATATTTTGAGACATATTTATGAAAAAGACCAATTGTCTCCAATTGAAATTTTGCTTTCAGAAGAAAGAATTTCCGGTTTTTTTAATGACTTAACTGCTTTAGAGATTTTGAATTCTAAAAACAAGGAACTTTTAGAAGATATTAAAAGTTTAAAATCTTCTCTTGAGTCGGAAAAAGAATCTTTGGCTGGCGAGAAAGAAGATACTGAAAAGATGGTAAAAATCCAGAATCTTCAAAAAGAAGAGCAGGAAAAGACAAAAAAGGAGAAAGATTATCTTTTAAAACTAACCGAAACAGAATATCAAAAACAGCTTAAAGAACAGCAAGAGGTTGAAAAAAGAGCAATTGAAATTAGAGCAAGAATTTTTGAATTGATTGGAGTACCCAAAGCTCCTACTTTTGGCGAGGCTTTGAGTATAGCTAAGTATGTAGAAAGTATTACTGGAATCAGACCTGCTTTTTTGCTGGCAGTTCTAACCCAAGAATCAAATATTGGGAAAAACGTTGGACAGTGTTATTTAAAAAATCTTGAAACAGGTGATGGAATTTATATTAAAACGGGAAATATCGCGCCAAAAACAATGAGTCCGAAAACTAACATCTCTAATTTTTTAAAGATTACTCAAAAATTAGGAAGGAATTATTATGAAACTCCGGTTTCTTGTTGTATGTATTACAAAGGAGAACCTTATGGTTGGGGAGGAGCAATGGGGCCGGCCCAGTTTATTCCTTCAACTTGGATTTTATATGAAGACAAAATAAAAGAGATCACTGGTAAAACCGCTGATCCTTGGAATATTGGAGATGCTTTTTTAGCGTCTGGTATTTACCTTAAAGAATTAGGTGGAAATAAAAATGAATTTACAGCAGCTATGCATTATTTTTCCGGAACTTATTGGACTAAAAGCGAAGAATTTTATGGAAGATCAGTAATAGCCCTAGCTGCAGATTATGAAAAAGATATTAAAGCGATTGAAGGGTTTTGACAATCTTGTCTAATTTTCCATTCATAATTCCTTCAATATTATGAAAGCTTTTTTTGATGCGGTGGTCGGTTACTCTATCTTGAGGAAAATTATAAGTTCTAATTTTTTCAGCTCTTTGTGCCGCA
>Ga0265596_1000111_pt1 | contig 54210 bp, 48 predicted proteins | sample saktaG_FD_190143 | JGI IMG/M metagenome (GOLD analysis project Ga0265596, IMG submission 190143) | Saline water microbial communities from Sakinaw Lake, British Columbia, Canada - sak_2013_06_06_60m | ecosystem: Environmental > Aquatic > Non-marine Saline and Alkaline > Saline ...
CAGACCAGTCTCCTGGAGCAGCACAAGTAAAACTGCAAGAACAAGAATCAGAAGCGCAACTTTCAGGACAAATCCCGTCATTAGGGCCAGTATCAGTAGGATCTATAGGCAAAGTAACTTCGCATGTAGAAAGATCCCCATCAGGATCTGAGCAAGAAACCGTAATTGTAAAGCTTAAAGGATCACTAGTATCAGCAAATTGGAAAAATCCCAAAGACAAAAACAATAATACTAAAAAAATTATAGTTTTTTTCTTATTTATCAATTTAATTATATTCATTGCTGTTCTACGCTTATATCATCAACTGACGGAGGAGAAGTTGTGCCAGTTGTAACAGTTGTAGGAGTAGTACAACTAGTAGTACTACCACACGAAGTTGTAGGAGCAGTAGTAACAGTAGTGGGACGATAAGTTGTGCAGCCGCCTGGAGTTGTACTAGTTGTACAACTAGTTGTAACAATACAATGACATGCGGAACTACACACACCTGCAATCTTCCCAGCATAAGTATCGCTATCGCCTCCAGTACAACCGCAATCTTGAGCATGAGCAATGTCTGTTGATGCGCCGATTGAAGAAATAGACTTGTTCAAGGAATCATCTTTTTCTAGCTTTAAGATCTTCCCTCCAACCCGAATCATGGAAAAAATTACAGCCAAAACAAAAATAACCATTATTTTTAATGGCAGCGCTATTTTAGAATTTTTCTTACTGTTTTCTAATAAAGAAGAAATTATGATGGGAAACATATTTAATATATAATTAGTTTTTTACAAGTGGGCTCTCGCTATCATATCTCATCCAAAGAAGAGAAACACTTGCATCGTTATTAAGATTAGCGGCAAAAGTGACTATGTCGTTAATTTGAAAATCAGCAAAATTGACTCTCTCTTCGTCTGTATAAAATTCAGTTTCTCTAGTCATCCACACCTTTAGAGTTTCTTGGAAATCCACAACTCCATTTCTATATAAATAAAAGGTGACACTAGTAGAATCAATATCTTTTATCACCCCGTAGTCAGTGCCAATCCACTGCAGACTTTCTATCTCAGATTTATTCACTGAAATAAATCCATCTGGCAATTCTGCCTTTTTTTGGCCAAGATAGAATCCCCCGTAAAAAACTCCAGAAGTTAAAATTAAACCTATTAGGATGAATAAAATCTTCTTTTTCATAATTATAAAAACATTAATTCTGCTTTAATTTTATCATGGCCAAGAAGTTTGTCAAGCTAATTATGCAAGACAAGCATATAGTCGGGATTCAGATTGATTGATATCATTCAAATTAAAAGGCGGATATATCTTTTTAAAATATATCCGTCTTTTCTTCTTATTTTAGTCGAAGATGACAATATGCAGTATTGTATCATCGACTCCAGCAGGACCAAAAGTATTATTTAGCTTATTAACACTTTGGCCCTCCTCTAATTTCAGCTCCGTATCATCAACTGGCAGGATATAAATCCATCCCTTGTCAGTTGTGTTGAAGCCAGTAAAAAACCAACTATAACCAGCCCTTATCCATACCACAACCAAATATCCTTTTATATCTTTCTCTCTGGCGGCTTTTAAAAAGATCTGAGCATGTCTGATATAATCTAGGTCTAGATTTTTCAATTTATTTGTTTGATCCTCTTCCATAAACCTAATCAGCTCAGAATAGCTTGGATCTTTTGGATCTTCTGGAAGTTCAGCCAGTTCGGTTTTCAGCCTCTCTATTTGGACATCCCTTTCCTCAAGTTGAGTGGCCTGTTCATCAATTTTATTAGCTTGAGCCTTTTCTAGATCTCTCTCCAAAGCACATCCAGGTAGAACTAGCCCTACCAATACCGCTACTAAAACCATACTCACAATTTTTCTGTTCATGTTCCCTCCTTTCTTTTTTATTTTTCATATAAAGTTGTTAACGATCTTAAGATCTTACTTTCACTAATATAATAACATATGTTAAAATTCTTGTCAATATTTTGTACTGGTTCATATAACTCCTTCTCAGTATTTCTGTAAGATTCAAAGAACTAATTTACCAACTAAAAAGGTCATCATCTTACAAACTTAAGAGTGTATCATATGTATCTGAACCTTTACAGTATTTATGCTAATTTATATAAGTATTATAAATACCATATAATAACATATGGCACGATTCTACTAGACCAAAAGCTGAAATAAAAATATGCAAAATGTTCAGTTTCGCCCCTTTTATGCCAGTAGCATTAATCTACATCATAACAACAAAAGGATCTCTTCTTTCACTAATCTTAGAACTTTTTCATTAAGATTTTTCTTGCCAGACCAAAGGTTCTCCGATGAATATTGCAAATACCATATTTCTTTATCATTTTTCTATGAAGCTCTGTAGCATACCCTTTATGCTTGTTAAAACGATACTGAGGATATTTTTTATGATATTTAATCATCATCCTATCCCTGCTAACTTTGGCAATTATACTTGCCGCTGCTATGGAAAAAACCTTTTGATCGCCTTTAATAATTGATTTTTGAGAAACATTTAAACCAATTTTAAAGTTTCCGTCAATGATCAGAAAATCCGGCTTAATGTCTTTGACCGCTTTTCCCATTGCTATTTTCGTAGCTTCCAAGATATTGATTTTATCAATTATCCTTGGAGAAACTCTGCCAATCCCCCATTGTATCTTTGGATTTTTTGTCAGAAGAGTATAAAGTTCTTCTCTTTTTCTTAAAGACAGCTGTTTTGAATCTTTCACTTCTTTTAATTCTTTTGGAATATGAAAATCATGTTTAACAGAAATAGCTGCAGCTACCACAGGACCAGAAAGAGGGCCCCGCCCCGCCTCATCCAGCCCAGCCACTCTTTTATATCCCCTCTTCCATATTCTTTTTTCTTCTTTTAAATTCATTGTTCTATTGTATAATATATCATATTGCAATTAAAAAAGAGAGTTGATATAATAAACAAATATGGAAATACCATTGTCTCAATCACAAATTGAAGAAGAGATAAGAACGGCTCAAACAGAAGGAAGATCGGCTGATTTTAAAGGGAAAACTCTTTCCAGGCTTTTCTTTACAGACAAAGAAATAAATATTGGATTAAATCTGGAAGATTCTCTTATTAAAGAATCTGTTTCTCTTGGAAATACCACAATCAACGGAGATATAAACATGAAAGGCTCCAGAATCAAAGGAGCTTTTTATATGGCTTCCGGAGACTTAAAAGGAGATCTAATCCTTGAAAACGCAAGGATAGACGGCTCGGTTAACCTTGTTGGAAGCAAAATCAGTGGATCGCTTAATTTTAAAGAGCTTGCGCTAAACGGATTTGTGAGCTTGTCTAAAACAAGAATAATGGGAAATCTAGATTTTGAAAACATAAAAATAATGAAAACAGAATACGAAGGGCTTTCAATAACTGGAGATCTGTATATGAACCAGGCAGTAATCCAGGGAAAACTAAATTTAATCAGAGCAATCATAGAAGGCAGCTTGGATCTTTCAGTCGCCTGTCTTCAAGGTTCAGCAGACCTAAGTTTTGTTCAAATTGACAACCTTTTGATCCTAAAAAATACTATAATTAAAGGAGAACTAATCTTAAAAAATGCAAGCTATAAAAGAATGATAAAGCACTTCGCATGAACCAGAAATTTACTCATCTTCATGTCCACAGCCATTATTCTTTGCTCGACGGTCTTCCTAAGATCGACGAGCTTTTAGATTATGTGAAAGCGCTTGGCATGGATTCTGTCGCCCTGACCGACCATGGAGTTCTTTACGGCGCAGTAGAGTTCTATAAAAAAGCAAAGGAAAAAGGAATAAAACCAATTATTGGATGCGAGATATATTTGTCTTATGGAAAAATGGGAGACAAAAGACCGAATATTGACGATAAAAGATATCATTTGGTCCTTTTGGTAAAAAATAAGAAAGGATATAATAATCTTGTAAAAATAATTACTGCCGCCCATTTAGAGGGATTCTATTACAAGCCAAGAATTGACGAGGATTATCTGGAAAAACATTCTGAAGGACTAATAGCATTATCAGCATGCTTAAAGGGAAAAATCCCCCAATTAATCATCAAAAAGAAAATAAAAGAAGCTGAAAACTTGGCTCTAAAGTATCAGCGTATTTTCGGAAAAGGCAATTTCTATCTGGAGGTTCAAAGCCATCCAAATCTGAAAGAGCAAAAGAAAGTAAACGAAGCCCTGGCTTCTCTCTCAAAAAAGCTTAACATTCCATTGATAGCAACAAACGACTGCCATTATCTAAAACCGGAAGACGCTGAAGCCCAAGATGTCTTAATGCTAATCAACACCGGGGCAAACCTTGATGATCCTGGGCGATTAAGTATGAGGGCAGATGATTTTTCAATAAGAAGCCCGGAGAAAATGGCAAAAGACTTCAAGAATTTTCCAGGAGCTGTTGAAAATACAGAAAAAATCAAGAATCTTTGCAATTTTGATTTTGAACTTGGTAAAATAAAACTTCCTCTTTTCAAAGTTCCAGAAGGAAAAACCCCTGACAGCTATTTAAAAGAACTTTGCTACGAACGCTTGGAAAACCGATATCCAAAAGCAAATAAAGAAGTTAAAGACCGTTTGGAATACGAACTTTCTGTTATTAAAGATATGGGATTTTCTTCCTATTTTCTTATTGTCCAGGATTTCGTCAACTGGGCAAAAGAGAATAGAATTGTCGTAGGCCCTGGCAGAGGAAGCGCTGCCGGATCTTTAGTTTCCTATGTTCTCAAAATAACAAACGTTGATCCTTTAAAATACAATCTTCTTTTTGAAAGATTTTTAAATCCAGGAAGAACATCCAGCCTCCCCGATATTGATCTTGACTTTACCGACCGCAGAAGAGATGAGGTGATAGATTACGTAGCTCAAAAATACGGCAGAGATAAAGTAGCACAGATTATTACCTTCGGGACAATGGCTTCCAGGGCTGTAATCAGAGACGTTGGAAGGGCTTTAAAATATCCTTACGCTTACTGCGACCAAATTGCCAAAATGATTCCTCCTGCCTTTACGTTAGAACAGACTCTTTCCAGAATTGACGAGTTCTCCCAATTATATGAAACAGACCTAAAGGCAAAAAAACTTATCGATCTTGCAAAAAAACTTGAAGGAGTAGCTAGGCATGCCTCCACCCATGCTTGCGGAGTAGTCATATCCAAGGATCCTTTGGAAAATATTGTCCCATTGCAGCATCCGACCCAAAATGATAAAACTATTGTCACTCAATACGAAATGCACGCCATTGAGGATTTAGGACTTTTGAAAATGGATTTTCTCGGATTGAAAAATCTTACCACCATTGAAGATACCCTAAAGATGATTTACGCCATTAATCACGAAAATGTAGATATTGAGAAAATTCCAATGGACGATAAAAAAGTATACAAGCTTTTGCAGAAAGGCAACAGCATAGGATTGTTCCAACTTGAATCAAGCGGAATGCAGAGATATTTAAAACAGTTAAAACCGACTGAATTTGAAGACATCATTGCCATGGTAGCTTTATACAGGCCTGGCCCTATGCAGTTTATTCCTAAATATATTGCAAGAAAAAACAAAAAGGAAAAAATAGAATATATCCATCCTAAGCTAAAATCGATCCTAGAATCAACTCAGGGAATTTGCTTGTATCAGGAGCAAATTATGAAAATTGCCCAGGAAATGGCGGGATTCACCATGAGCGAAGCAGATATTTTAAGAAAAGCTGTCGGCAAAAAGATAAAAAGCTTGCTTTTATCCCAAAAGGAGAAGTTTATCAATGGCATGGTAAAAAACAAGATAGATAAGAAAGTGGCAGAAAAAATATGGTCTTGGATTGAGCCATCGGCAAGATACAGTTTCAATAAAAGTCATGCAACCTGTTATGCCACCATTGCTTACCAAACAGCTTATTTAAAAACATATTATCCTTTGGAGTTTATGGCTTCTCTTTTAACTTCAGAAAGAAATGACATAGAAAGAATCGGCTTCCTAATCGGAGAATGCAAAAAAATGAAAATTGAAGTGCTCCCTCCGGACATTAATGAAAGTTTCCGCAATTTTTCAGTAGTTCCGAAATTAAAAAAAATTCGGTTCGGGCTTCTGGCAATAAAAAATGTCGGAACCAATATCGTGGAAAGTATTGTAAAAGAAAGAAAAGAAAATGGAAAATTCTCTTCCATGGAAAATTTCATCTCGCGGATAAAATCAAATGATCTGAATAAAAAATCCTTGGAAAGTCTGATTAAAACAGGAGCTTTTGACAATTTTGGAGAAAGAAACCAGCTTTTCTTAAACATGGACAAGCTTTTAGAGTGGACAAGAGAAACTCAAAAAACAAAAGAAAATGGCCAAAAAGGCCTCTTTGAAAAAACAAAGTTTAGTCCCAAATTGAAACTGGATCCAATTTCTCCCGCTCCGGAAGACGAGAAGCTCAAATGGGAAAAAGAGCTTTTAGGATTGTATGTTTCGGGACATCCTTTATATAGATATAAGAAAGTCTTGGAACAAGCAATAGATTCGCAGTCATCGCCATTCAACTCATCAAAAGTTACGCCTATTTCCGAAATAAACGAAGGGTTATTGGACAACGATCTCAGGGATGGAATAAAATTGGGGCAAAAAGTAAAAATCGGCGGTATTATATCCAGCTTAAAAAAAATTATCACAAAAACAGGAAAGCCAATGATGTTTTTAAAAATAGAAGATCTAACCGGCATAATTGAAGCAGTAGTTTTCCCTTCGGCTGTTGAAAGAAACCCTTCTGCTTTTCAAGAGAGCAAAGTTGTTTTTATCTCCGGGAGAACCGACATGAGAGACAATGCCCCAAAGGTTATCTGCGAAGAAATAGAAGAAATGATAGAAGAATAAGCTGGATTTTCAATTATACATGTGATATATTCAATTTATGAAAATAAGCACTATACGCCACTCATTAGCACATATTTTAGCTTTGGCAATACAGGAAACATATCCTGGAACTAAATACGGTATTGGACCGGCAATTGAAAATGGCTTTTATTACGACTTTGAATTTAAAAAAGCCTTATCTTCTGAAGATCTATCGAAGATTGAAAAGAAAATGAAGGAAATGATAAGAAAGAACATTAAATTCAAAAAAGAAGTTGTTTCTAAAAATAAAGCAAGAAGATTATTCAAAGATCAACCATATAAATTAGAATTGATCAATGAGCTCCCAGCAAAAATAACCACTTATCAATCTGGAGATTTTGTTGATCTATGCAAGGGACCGCATATTAAGTCAACAAAGGAAATAAAAAAAGATTCTTTTGTTCTTACGAAGATTGCCGGGGCTTACTGGAAAGGAGAAGAAAAGAATAAAATGCTCACCAGAATATATGGAGCAGCTTTTGAAACTAAAAATGAGCTGAGCAACTTTTTAAAAATGCAACAGGAAGCGGAAAAAAGAGACCACAGAGTTATAGGACAAAAATTAGATTTATTTCACATTGACGAAAACGTAGGACCTGGTCTTATTCTCTGGCATCCAAAAGGAGCTCTTTTAAAGAAAATTATTGAAGATTATGCACTCAAACAATATATGGAAGCCGGATATCAATTAGTTTCCACTCCGCATATAGCCAAACTGAACCTTTGGGAAACATCAGGACATGCTGATTTTTATAAAGAAAACATGTTCCCTCCTATTCACCTTAAGGAAATATCAAACGAAGAAAAAGACGATTACCAGATAAAGCCGATGAATTGCCCTTTCCATATTTTTATTTACAAACAAGGCATAAAAAGCTACAAAAACCTGCCCATACGCTACACAGAGCTCGGCACTGTCTATAGATACGAAAGGTCTGGAACATTACACGGCTTAATAAGAGTAAGAGGATTTACTCAAGACGACGCCCACATTTTCTGCAGTCCTGAACAATTAGCTCCTGAAATAATTTCTGTTTTAAATCTTACCTTTAAGATATTAAAGAAATTTAAATTCAACGAATTTGAAATCTATCTTTCAACTAGGCCCAAAGAATATGCTGGAGCATTAAATGATTGGAGAAAAGCAACAAATTCATTAAAATACGCTCTGGATAAATTAAAAGTTAAATATACAATTGATCCAGGAGAAGGCGTTTTCTACGGCCCCAAGATTGACATTAAAATAAAAGATTCCATAGGAAGATTATGGCAATGTACAACTATTCAGCTTGACTTCAACCTTCCAAAAAGATTCAATGTAACATACATTAACCAGAAAGGCGCAAAACAGCAGCCAATCATGATTCACAGAGCTCTTTTAGGATCTTTGGAAAGATTTATCGGCGTTTTAACCGAGCACTATGCAGGGTCCTTCCCTCTGTGGCTGGCTCCTATCCAAGTTTTAGTTATACCTATTGGATTAGATAATAAAAAATACGCTCTTTCTGTGAAAGAAAAACTGGAAGAAAACGGTTTTAGAACAGAGATCAAAGATGAAAATGAAACAATTTCCAAGAAGATACGAGAAGGAGAAATCCAAAAAATCCCATATATGCTGGTGATTGGAGAAAAAGAAGAAAAAGCAAAATCAGTCAGAGTAAGAGAAAGAGGAAAAGGAGATATTGGAATGGAAAAATTAAGTAAGTTTATGGAAAAAATTAGAAAAGAATATGCCTGAAATTTCTCAAGCAACTAAAGATTTAATCAGGAACTATAAAATTTATCGCCAATCGCTCCAGCCGAGAGAGGGAGTTTTAACAATTCATGTAGATGAGATAGCCAGTAAAGTTGCTTCTTTTTACGAAAAAATAAGAGGAGTAGTCGAATGGCGAGAAGAACATCTTTTAAGAAAAACAGCTATTGAAAGAATATTGAAAAGAAGGCTTCTCTTAAAAAGAAATGGAGAAGTAATTGCCGAAGCTTTTGTCCAGGAGCTAATTAGAGGGGGGCACTTCCCGAATGACATTATTGAAGAAGCAAAGATTGAAATTGTCCAAAGAATAATAGATAAATATCTATTTATAATAAAAAACAGCTCCTCTCCCGAAGGAAAATCAAAAAACCATATCTATAACTGGATCACTGGATTGGCCAGCTGCGAAATAGAAGAAGTTCTTTCTCCTCCGCTTAAAGAAAAAATTCTGATGGAATATATGATGGAGCTGATGAAAGAACGTGCAAGAATAGTTACAAGCCATAAATCAAAGATTGAAATATCAGAAGAAGAAATAAACACTCAGCTCTATATTGCAATTCAGCAAGCAGTCTTCAGATTGGATAAAACAATTGTAAGCTATCATCTTCTGCTTAAAAAGTTTCCTGACTGGCGCAATCTCACTCAAGAAAGAAGAGAACAAATTGCAAAAAACATTCATCTAATCTGGGATAGCATTGAAAAAGATCTCAGCCATCCCATTGCAGGAAAGTTTTACAAAGTTTGCGAAAAATACGATACTCCATATTTAATTTTGGGAGATATCATAGATAACAACTACGATAACGCTTCCGAGATATTAGGAGATCCGGAAACCCTAGAGTCAAAAATAAAAGAAGTATATCGGAAAAGGTTAGAAAAGCTTAAAATAAAAATGAAAAGAGTCGGTATCTTCAGCGTCATCTCCATTTTTGTTATTAAGCTGCTGGTAGCAGTTGCGATAGAAATTCCTTTTGACAAATACTTTTCAGGAGAATTCGATTATTTTGGACTGGGAATCAATATTATTATTCCCCCGCTTTTAATGCTTTTTCTTATTCTAACTATCCGCCCTCCTAAGAAATCAAATCTTCAAAAAGCAACAATGGAAGTAATGAAAATTACCTATAAAAGAGAAAAAAAAGATTTTTACGAAATAAGGATTTTGCCTAAAAGAGGAGTTATTATAAATATAATGGTCGATTTCTTTTACTTCCTAAGCTATATAGTCACTTTTGGAATAATTATCTGGGGACTTACAAAATTAGATTTTGGAATAATCTCCCAGATAATATTTATTATTTTCTTCTGCTTAATCGCTTCAGCGGGCGTAAAGATCAGAGAGTCGGCAAAAGAATTAGTGATAGAAGAAAGGAAAGAAACAATGCTTCAGGGTTTCGTAGAAATATTCAGCATTCCTATTCTTAGAATGGGAAAATGGCTGTCTAGTCAATGGTCAAAATACAATATAATAGTAATTTTTCTTAATTTTCTAATTGACATGCCATTCCAGCTTTTTGTAGAATTCTTTGAGCATTGGCGAAGTTTCTTAAAGGAGAAAAAAGAAGAAATACATTAAAAGTAATTTTAAAAACATTACAAAACCGCAGAAAACTGCGGTTTTGTAATTGAAGCAAAATCTGATAATATAGGATTTATGAAGTATCATATTATTACTTTTGGATGCCAGATGAATCATTCAGACTCCGAAAGAATAGCGGCTTTTTTGGAAAAACTCGGATATTCCCATACCCTTAAAAAAGAAAACTCTGACCTTCTCATAATCAACGCCTGCTCGATAAGGCAGTCGGCAATTGACAGAATATGGGGAATGATGAAAAACTTCAAAAAACTAAAATGCAGAACTCTTTTAACGGGGTGCCTTTTGGAAAAAGACTTGAAGAGATTCAAAGAACATTTTGATTACATCCTTTCAATAAAAAGCCTTCCTCAATGGAAAAAATTTCTCAAGAAACAGAAATGTTTTCACTATCCCGACCCGAGAACAGCAGAAAAAACAGATTATTTAAAGATAAAACCAAAATACCAAACAGCATTTCGGATATTAGTCCCAATAACGTCTGGATGTGATAATTTTTGCTCATATTGCGTCGTTCCTTATGTTAGAGGAGAAAAAATCTCAAGGCCTAAAAAGGAAATAATCAAGCAGGTGAAAGATGCAGTAAAAAACGAAGTAAAGGAAATCTGGCTACTCGGAGAAAATGTTAATTCCTATTCCATAATTCCATTTTCAAAACTTCTAAGAGAAATAAACGAAATTCCAGGAGATTTTTGGATTTATTTCACTTCCCCTCATCCAAAAGATTTCTCAGATGACTTAATAGAAACAATAAGCAGCTGTGATAAAGTCGCAAAATACATAAATCTTCCAATGCAATCTGGAGACAATGCCATACTTAAAAGGATGAAGAGACCCTACACAATATCCTCTTACAAAAAAATCATAGAAAAAATTAGGAAGGAAATGCCCGATATTACACTTTCCACAGATATTATCGTCGGCTTTCCAGGAGAAACAAAGAAACAATTCAAAAATACAGCAAAGGTTTTTAAGGAAATAGGATTTGATATGGCATATATCTCCCAGTATTCGCCTAGGCCAGGAACATCGGCTTTTCTAATGAAAGACGATGTTTCCCATCAAGAGAAAGAAAAAAGAGAAAGAATACTGACAAAAATATTAAAGCAGACGGCAGTAAAAAGCAACAAAAAATATGTCGGCAGAACAGTAAGGGTTCTTTGCGAGAAAAGAAAGGGCAATTATATAATTGGGAAAACACAAACATACAAAACCATAAAGTTTGAATCAAATAAAAATCTTATTGGAAAATTCGCAAATGTAAAAATAACCAAAGCCCTCCCTTGGGGACTAAGGGGAGAGATAAAGGATAAAAGAATAATCGTCATTTTAGGTCCGACTGCTTCCGGAAAATCAGATATAGCGGTAAAACTGGCAAAGAAAATCAATGGAGAAGTAATTTCCGCCGATTCCAGACAAGTTTACAAAGGAATGGATATTGGAACAGGGAAAATAACAAAAAAAGAAATGCATAATATCCCCCATTATCTTTTAAACGTTGTTTCTCCTAAAAAAAGATTTGACGTTGTCCAATATAGAAAATTGGCCTTAAAGGCAATAAATGAGATTTTTAAAAAAGATAAAACTCCTATTATCTGCGGAGGAACAGGATTTTACATCCAGGCTCTTATTGACGGATTAATAATCCCAGAGGTAAAGCCCGACTGGAATTTAAGAAAAAAGCTGGAAAAAGAAACAGCTGAAAAGCTGTTTAAGAAACTAAAGAAACTTGACCAGAAAAGAGCAAAAACAATTGATAAGAAAAACAAGAGAAGAATAATTAGAGCTTTGGAAATTATAATTAAAACAAAAAAACCTGTTCCTCAATTAAAAAAAGAACCAATTCCTTGTCCTGTTTTGATTTTTGGAATATATAATTCTAATCTCAAAAAATTAATAGAAAAACGGCTTTTAAAAAGACTCAAACAAGGAATGGTAAAAGAAGTAAAGAACTTAAAAAAATCAGGGGTTTCCTGGAAAAGAATTGAAGAATTCGGGCTTGAGTACAAGTGGATAGCTAAATATCTGCAGAACAAAATTGAATACAAAGATATGGTAAAAGAACTCCAAAAAGACATCCAAGCATTCGCAAAAAGGCAAATAACCTGGTTTAAAAGAGATAAACGTATTTATTGGACTAAAAAACAAGAGATTTTGAAAATAATAAGGGAAGATTGATTAAATCTCCCCTTACTTAAAAACTTTTACTCCTATTCTTTAACAATAGGAGTTCTCGGAGAGATTCCGCTAATCGGAATTCCTCTTAACACGCCACTTGGCGTGTCAACACTGACAAATGATCTATCCATCCCAACAATCGGGCCTGCCTGGCCTGATGGGGTTATAACAATCCCACCATTTAGTCTTGTCTTTTCCGCTTCGTCTTTCGTCATTTTTATCTAACCTCCTTTTTCAATACATTTATTATACCACTCTATAAATATTCTGTCAAGCTTTGGAAAGACACTGTATTTTCTAATACTTTACGCTCCCAATCGTCTTTCCCGTTTCTATAAGTTTTCGTTTTAAGGCGCACTTTCCCAAGAGATGAAAAAACATCAGAAACGGCATCATGTTTTTTAAGATAGATGGATTTAGGCTCCTGAAGATTATATACCACCATTTTCTCCCCTTTTATTTGAAAAGCTTCTGAATCAAAAATTACTGAATCTTTTATTTCAATGTTTTTAACTCTTGCGAAAATTACTATGCTGTTTTCCACTTTCCCTCGTATCTTAGAGTTGATTAGAATGGAGTTCTTAATAGTTTTTGATTTAAGAACCCAGAACTTTTTTAATCCAAAAAAATCTCTCAAAGTTTCTCCTTCCTGGCTGTTTTCTGTTGTTTTTAAAAGATATTTTTGATACAAGCTGACTTTCCCAAAGTCCCACCAAAAAGTTTTTTCTCCTAAGTCCTTAATTTGTATTTCCTTGAACTTCTTTTTTACCTTTTGAACCCTCTGCCAATAATTAGCGCTCCCTCCTGTCTGCACATATTCCTTCTTAGTTGTAGAAAGAGGAATCCATAGGCCTGGTTCCATATCCATTCTTTTCTCTTTTTTATTCATATCTTCCTTGTACTCGTCAAGCAAGAATTTTAAAAGGTCAAAGGAAATTGAAAAAAATCCCAGGCTTTTAGCCACCCATTTTGCTTTTAGTTCTAAAAAATCTTCCCATGATACTTTTTCCCTTTCTGAAACTACTTTTCCGTTAGAGAAAAAAACTCCGTAATTGTTAAACTCTTTTTCCCACTGCTTTTCTGTTTTTGGAATCTTTCCTTTAATCGCAAATATTTCAATTGGATAACCTTCAAATTTGACATCTTTTTCCGGAATAACAATCTGGTCTCCCCAGAAAACAGACAATCTATTTTCTCTTGTGGAAGCGTAAATCTGTGTTGAGAAAACAACAGCGTCTAAAATCCTTAGGAAATCTTTTTTCCCATTGATTTTAACCAGTTTGGGAAGTTTAATTGCTGTTTTCCCCCATTGTTCAACCAGGCTTATTGGAGCCATTCTCTTGCCCATGCCAGAAGTATGATAAATGGCAATCTTTTTTCCTTTTCGGCTTAGAATCTTCGCCTTTTTAAAAGCATATAATGTGCCGAAAAATTGGCCCGCTCCTCTTGGCCAGTCCTCTTCCACTGTTATTATTTTCGCATTTTTTGGCACAATCTGGCCCCTTAGAGCTTCAAAACGATCCTTCCAAAAAACAGACTGTTCCTTGCTTGAAGAAACAATAATAATATAGTCAAAACCGTTTCCTTTTTTAATTATGGCGCGCATCTGTTTGATAGAAAACATATACAAAGCGAGTGAAGGGAGTCGAACCCTCGTTTCAACCTTGGGAAGGTTACGTAATGCCGTTATACCACACTCGCATTACCTTACCAGAATTTTATTTTGCCTAAAAACCTTGTCCAAAAATTATCTTCTTCTTTTGTTCTATCTTCGTTATCTTCATTTTTAACAACAGAAACCACCTGCTCCCCCTCATAACGAAGATTCAGCTTATCTTTGGCAATTTCCTCTAAATATTCTTCTGTCTCCTGATAAGAGATTCCCGCCTCTAAATCTTTTTTCTTTTGCTCCAATAGGCGCAGCTGTTCCTGCAAAAACTCATATCTTTCTGTAAGCGCTGCTTTTTTCTGGCTCATCTTAATGTTGGAAAAAACCAAAAAGCCGATAATCACTATTACTAAAACTCCCAGTATTATGGAAAAATACAGAGAATGGTTTTTCTCCTTTTTTTTCTTCTTAGATTCTGCTATCATATCTATATATGAAAAAAGACAAGCAAAGATCCATTCTTAAAATAATTTGGGTAATTCTAATTTCCTTAGTAGCCCTAAGCATGATTGGCTTGCTAGTAGCTCCTTTATTCTAAGGAAAGCTTAGCATTTTTTTCTATTTTTTTCAATTATCCGCCAAGAATTTCCAAGTATGAATGAGGGGGAATTTTAATTCTTCCTTTTTCTTTAAGCTCTTTTTTCCCTTTTTTCTGCTTTTCCAGCAACTTTCTCTTTCTGCTATAGTCTCCTCCATAGAGAGGAGCTATGACATCCTTCTTGTTGGCTCTCATTGTCTCTCTAGCAATAATCTTGCTTTCAACAGCTGCCTGCAAAGGAACCGCAAAAAGTTGCTTTGGAAGAACTTCTTTCAGCTTTTGAACTATTTTCCTTCCCTCTTTGACAGCTTCTTTTTTCGGAATAATCCTGGAAAGGGAGTCTTCCTTCCTCCCAAGAATTAAAACGTCCATTTTCACCAAATCAGCGGGTCTCCATTCTAAAAGCTCGTAGTCTATTGAAGCAAATCCCTGAGAAACACTTTTTAACTTATCGTAAAAGTTTTTACTGACAATTTCTCTTAAAGGGGTTTCGTAAACCAATTCTGATTTGTCTACTCCAAAATATGAAGTTTTAACGGGTTTGGCGTCAATGGTTTCCAAAAGCTCTAAAACTTTTCCCAGATAATTCATCGGGGTGAGGATTTGAAGCTTTATCCATTGTTCGAGCATTTCTTTAATTTCTGTTTGATCCTTCGGCCAATCAGCGCAAGTGTAAACAAAATCTTCTTTGCCGTTAGATCTAATTATCTTATAGACGACTGACGGCGTTGATAGAATCAAGTCCAATCCGAATTCTCTTTTCAGGCGTTCAACAATAATTTCAGCATGCAAAAGTCCCAGGAAACCGCATTGGAATCCCCTTCCCAATCCTTCTTTCATCTCAGGCTTAAAAGTTAAGGCAGCGTCGTTTAGGTTGAGTTTTTCTAATGCCGTTTTTAAAAGCTCAAGGTCATTGCAATTCTCCGGATAAACGCTTAGGAATATCATCGGCTTTGGCTTTTGGTATCCTTTCAGAGATTTACCTGATCCTGGACTTCCAATAGTATCACCTACTATTACTTTTCCAGGTTCTTTTATTCCGGTAGAAAGATAGCCGATTTCTCCTGGATTTAAAATTTCGACAGAAACCATTTTCGGAACAAAAATTCCAACTTCCCTCACTTCCCCCTCAATCTTTCCATTAATCAAATAAATTTTATCTCCCTGCTTTACTTTTCCGCCAAATATCCTGACAAAAGTAGTCACTCCTTTGTATTGGTCATATTTTGAATCAAAAATTAAAGCTTGAAACTCTTTTTCATCAACTAGTGGCGGAGGAACTTTTTCTATAACAGCTTCTAATAGTTTTTCAATATTTGTATTTTCCTTGGCAGAAATCTTTAAAATTTCAGACGAATTGATATGCAGTAAATCTGAAATCTCTTTTTCTGTCTGAGCAATACGAGCATATGGAAGATCAATTTTATTAATCACCGGGATAATGACAAGGTTTTGCTTTCTGGCCAGCTCTAAATTTCCAATAGTTTGGGCCTGAATACCCTTGCTGGCATCAACAAGTAAAATGGCTCCTTCCACCGCTGCCAAAGAACGAGAAACCTCATAAGAAAAATCAACGTGCCCGGGAGTGTCAATCAAGTTCAAAAAATATTTGCGTCCGTTCAAGATATATTCCATGCGCACTGGCTGCATTTTAATAGTAATACCCTTTTCTCTCTCTAAATCCATCATATCTAGATACTGAGGCCTCATATCATTTGAAGAAACAGTGCCGGTTAATTCTAAAAACCTGTCAGCTAAAGTTGATTTTCCATGGTCAATATGAGAAATGATAACAAAATTACGAATCATTGTTATTTTTTAGAAAACTTTTTTAACAAAGAAATAATTTCTGGCGACCCCAAGAAGAAAGAAGAAAAAGCATAGATCAAAACGCCTATAATTCCTCCAAAAACCGTTTGGATAAAAACTCCCGAGAACGTATTCATATTAACAAATCCTGAGGCAAACCGAAGAGAAAAATATGTAAAAACTCCAAGTAAAATAGAAGACAATAATATTTTCCAAAAAGACTGCCAGATTTTCTTTAATCTAATATCCCCCATTTTTCTCCTCAGAAAAATGATTAGCAGGAAAAACTGAAAGATCCCGGATATGGAAAGGGCCAACGGCAGTCCCACGACAGAAATACTTTTGATTCCTTCAAGTTTCAAGATGCCTGCCGTAAAGTTGTAAAAACCCTCTCCTTTTTCTAAAAGATGAACAAACAGAAAACTTAATGCAACATTGAGGGACACAGAAGCCAAACCAATAAAAACAGGAGTTTTCGTGTCGTGCAGAGAGTAAAAGGTTCTAGCTAAAAGAGGAATTAGAGCAATAGCAAAAATCCCAAGGCAGAATAATCCAAGAGAAGCTGCTGTAAGCCTTGTTTCCAGCCAGCCGAACTGGCCTGTTCCTAAAATAAGACGGACAAATTGTGCTCTTAACAAAAACATTAAAACTGAAATTGGAATCATTAAAAAAAGAACTTGGCGAAAAACTAAAGAAAAACTCTCAAGAAACTTTTCCTTTGCTTTATCAACCCAAGCCCTGGATAAAACAGGAAAAGAAGCTAAGGCAAAAGAAAGACCCACCAAGCTGACAGGAAAATATTGAAGATTGTTTGAAAAATTAAAAACGGCGATTGAGCCAACCGTTAGAGTAGAAGCAATGGCAGTAACAACTATTAGATTTATATGATAAGCTGCAGATCCAATGGTTCGCGGGATTATAAGTTTAAAAATTTTAACCAAGCCGGAATGTTTAAAATTAAAGATAAAGCTGTATCCGTAGCCAGAAGATTTTGCAGCCGGTATTTGTATAATCCAATGAAGGCCGGCTCCCAAGATTACGCCGAATGCCAATCCTTTTAATCCAAAAACTGGAACAAAAAACAAAATCCCAATGATTATCCCCAGATTATATAAAATTGGCGAAAGAGAATAAACTAAAAACTTGTTAAAATAATGAAGTATTCCTGAAAAAATTGAAGAAATCCCAAGAAGAATAGGACTTAAAAACATTATTCTTGTTAAAGAAATTGCCAAATCTCTACTTTCTTGATTAAATCCAGGAATAATAAATTTAATAAGATAAGGTGTGAAGACAGCTAAAAGGGCGCAAGCAACAACAAGTAAAACAAGAAAATAATTCAATGCATTATTCGCCAGCTTCCATCCATCCTGCTCGCTTTTTTTAAAATACTCGGAAAAAACCGGAAGAAAAACAGTAGCCAATCCTCCCATAATCATAATTCCAAAAACAAAGTCTGGAATTCTAAAAGCGGCAAAATAAATATCTAACTCCTGGCCCGCGCCAAATCTGCCAGCAAGCATCCTGTCTCTAGCCAAAGCTAGCAATTTGCTAATCAGACCAGAAAAGAACAACAGAGCAGCTGCTCTTGTAATAGTCCTGCTTTGAAAATTAAGAATTTTTGAAAGGCAAAACATTGTTTTAATTCTACCTTTTATCGCTTTAATTTACAATATTTGAAAGATCTGATATAGTTCTATTGGCACATTAAAATTACTAAAGGAGGAAAAATTAAGATTATACCTATCTCAAAATAATATTGAATTTGAAGAATGCGATAATATCAAAACTGTGATTAAAAAAGTTGATATTGTCTATATTGTTCGCATTCAAAAAAACCGTCTGAAGGGAATAAGAAAAAGCTTCTTTGCTGGAAATACCAAAGACAAAAAGATAATTTTTCTGCAACAAAAGAAGTCTATGAAATGAGTGAAGAAAAAGGAACTTTTTTTTGCCACCCAATGCCAATTGACAAAAAAGAAATGGAAATCAGGCCTGAAATAGAAAATCTGCCAAGAGTAAAAATCTTTGAACAGGCAGGATATGGAATTCCTATAAGAATGGCAATTCTTGATATCCTTTATCAAAACTCAAAATAAAGCAATTTCAGTATTATTCTCTCAATAACCTCGGAATAAACAGCCGAGGTTTTTATTTAAATTTATCTAAAATAGATTATTTATTATAATGAGAAACAAAAAAGAAATCCAAAGAAAAAACTTGACAAAAAAAATGAACCGATTAAACTAAAATAGTTCTGATGAGTTTGTGATCGCCCTGTAAAAAGGGAGGAAAGTCCGAACACTCACTCCTTATTTTTAATAAGGTTTAAAAATGTAGCGGGTAATGCCCGTCGTTCCAATAAAGAATAGAGGTGCGAACAGAGACGCTGAAGCTTGAAAAAGCTGAAGCACCCCTTATGGGGTGAGCTCGGCAGAAATGTCGAGGTGAAACGGCCAAATCCTTACTGGGTGCAAGAACAAACCGAAAGCTTTGCTTTATTCGTGCAAAACTTTCGTGAGAAGTAGTTCGCAAAACCCTAATGGTAACATTAGAGTTAGATAGATGATCACTTTAAACAGAATTCGGCTTATATGCTCATCAGAACATTAAAAAACACGGGAGAACCGCGTTTTTTAATTGCTTAGAATAAGTTTTGAGATTTATTATGATCGTCGAGAGCTTCATTAACCAATTGATCCGCTTCTTTGTTCTTTTCTCTCGAAACAAGCCTAAATAAAACATTTCCAAAGTCAATTTTTAAGTTCCATACTTTCAGAAAATATTCCCCTATCCTTGAATTAATAATCTTATACCTTCCCTCTAGCTGGCTAACCAGCAGCTCTGAATCGGAAACTATCTCAACTTTCAAAGATTTGACTGCTTTTTTCCCAAAGAGCAGTTTTGTTTTTTTCAAAGCAAAAATCGCTGCCTGGTATTCAGCTTCATTATTAGTAGCTTTTCCAATATACTCTGAATATTTTTTTAATATTTGGCCGTTTTCCTTCTTCAGAACTACTCCAATAGCCGATGGTCCTGGATTTCCTCTTGATCCGCCATCAGTATAAATAATTACCTTTTCCATTAATTTTCAAAATATTTTAATAGGCAGCTTTTAAATTTCTCTATTTTATCGTTTTTCACCGTAAAGCCAGCTGCCTGAGGATGACCACCATAGGTTTCCAAAAGTGACTTGCAACTAGTCATAGCTTTTACCACGTCAAATTCAGAAGTAGATCTTACTGCTCCCTGATTTTTGTTTTTTTGTCTTTCAAAAATAAAGACTGGCCGACAGTATTTACGGCAGATTCTGGAAGCTACTGCTCCCAATAAAATCAAAGGCCAGCATGTATCTCCTTCAAAAACAATAGTGCCCGGCAGACTGCCAACCTTTTGCTCTACCTGCAAACAGATCTTCTTGACTTTTTCCTTTTTTCTTTCAGCTTTCTTAATCAAGGACTTCACCATTCTTTTTGCTTTTTGAAGAGAAGTTTCTGTTAAAAAGATATAAATTTCATTTGAATGCTTTTTATTCTCTGCTGAGTTTAAAGGAGCAATAACTTTCTGAAAAAGATCTTGGATATCATTACTTTGAAAATTAGTCAGTTCTTTAAAAGCAAGTAATCCTATATTTTGAGTATAGGGCAAAGCTAGTAATCCCTGGCTTACTATTTTTTTGTTTTCTCCATTCAAAGGCATTTGGTCAGCCAAAGTAGCTAAAGCCGCTAATTCAAGAAACTTTTCAGGATGATCCCATTTATTCTTTCTGGTAAGCAATAATTCAACTAACTTATAGGCAATCCCCGCGCATGCAAAATCTTTAAATGGATAATTATCACCTTCTTGCTTCGGATCAACCACAATAGAAGCTTGCGGTAATTTCCCCAAAATTATATGGTGGTCAATGACTATTACCTCAAATCCCATTTCTTCAGCTTCCTTTATTTCTTCAAAATTACCTATGCCGCAGTCCATGGATATAAATAAAGCAGGAGCATTTTTCTTTAAGTATTTTAAAGCGCTCCTGTTGATTCCATATCCTTCCTTGCCTCTATCCGGAAAGTAGACAGATAAAACTTTTCCCCCTAACTTTTCAATAGCCATTTGGAGAATAATAACAGAACTCACTCCATCTATATCGGCATCACCGTAAAGAATAATTTTTTCACTATTCTTTATTGCTTTTAGAATTCGTGAAGTTGTCTTTCTTAAGTTCTTAATCTCCATATTATTTTAAAGCCTCTATTCCCGGCAATTTATTGCCAGCCAAAAACGCCAACATTGCTCCCCCGCCAGTAGAAATATGATTAAACTTTTCTCTAAAGCCGTATTTTGCCAAAAACATATTAGTTTCTCCTCCACCAGCTATCTTAAACGCAGAATAGTTTTTAACTATGGCTTGGACAATTGATTTTGATCCAATATCAAACGGCTCTCTTTCAAAATATCCCATAGGGCCAGACCAGATTATTGTACCAGCGCTTTTAATTAACAAAGAGAAAAGTTTAATGGTCTCTGGTCCAATATCAAAGATACATTCATCTTTTCTCACCCTGCCTATGGCGCTTTTATGCAAATAGTCTTCTTCTAGTCCAGATAAAGAAATTACCCCATCAACTGGCAGATGGATTTTTGGATTAGTCAGATTAATTTCTTCCAACTCTTTCTCCATTTCTTCTGGAAGAGAACCCTTTCCAATTAAAATCCCTTTTGCCATTAAAAAGGGTTCAAAGATTTTCCCGCCTAGAAGCAAATGATCAGCAATCTTTAAAAAATTCTTGATTACTCCAATTTTTGTAGAAAGCTTTACTCCTCCAACAATTGCAATTAAGGGCCTTTTAGGATTTTTTGTCACCCCAGACAGAATATCAATTTCATTTTGAAGCAAAAACCCCATTCCTGAAGGAAGTATTTTGGGAACTCCAACAACCGATGCATGAGCTCTATGACAAACACTAAAAGCGTCATTAATATATATCTCGCCCAATTTAGATAATTTTTGAGCAAATCCTTTATCATTCTCTGTTTCTCCTGGATAAAATCTAAGATTTTCCATAAGAACCACCTCCCCTTCTCTGATATTCCCTACTTTTTCTTTATTAGTAAACTTAATTTTTTTGCCTAAAAGCTCTTCTATTTTTAAAGATATTGGCTTTAGGCTGAATTTTTTTGATCTTCCTTTTGGTCTTCCCAAATGACTTATCAAAATTATTTTTGCCCCCTTTCCAATCAGATATTGAATAGTTGGAAGAGTCTGCCTAATCCTAAAATCGTCTTCTATTTCTCCTTTTTCATTCAAGGGGACATTAAAATCTGCCCTAAGCAGAATTCTCTTGCCTTTTAATTTAAAGTCCTGAACACTTTTAGCCATAGTTAAAATTTAATTGTTTCTCCCGGTTTTATGACTCTTCTTTCATTATGGTATTTTTCTTCTGGCTTTGAATCCTTTTTTAATGATTCTTCTAAAACTCTTTTCAATTCTTCCTGATTTACTTCTTTCCTTTTTCTCTTGGAAGAAAAAGAGGTAGGCTCTTTTTCTACTGCTTGATCAAGCGAAATAGATTTTTTCTGCTCCATCTTTTTTCGGCACGCCTTACAGTAGATAGGCCTTACACCATCAGGAGAAAAAACTACCTTAGTATCCTTTCCACATACAGAACATCTAGCGTCGTAAAGAACAGGAGAAGTATTCTTGGAAGGAACAGAGTGTCCAGATGCTTCTGTCCAGCGAGAAATTTTTTCCGCAACAGTTTTTTGAGGAGTTCCGTATCTTTGTCTGGAAATTTTTACAATTTTTTCCTTATTCGAATTATCTAATTCCGGAAGAGGAGAAAGAGTTTGAGCTGAAAACGGACGACCTGCTATGCCGTCAATCATTAGCTTCAAGTAAACATTATATTTACCCAAATTAACGAGATCTTCAGCAGTAAAAGTAGGAATAAACTCTTTTTCAAGAAACTCTGCATCTTCTGCACCTACCCGGAAAGAAATCAGAGTTCCTACATTTCCGAATACAGCATCACTGACAGATTCTGACATCTGGGTAATATATTGATGCCCTAGAATTAAAGCCAGCCTATATTTTCTAGCTTCAGATAAAACATTAACAAAACTTTCTGTGGCAAAATTCTGAAATTCGTCAACATAAAGAAAAAAATCAGATCTTTTTTCTTCAGCCATATCAACTCTAGACATTGCCGCTAATTGGAGCTTTGTGATAAGAAGAGCTCCAAGAAGCCTTGAGTTGTCTTCTCCCACTCTCCCTTTAGATAAATTAGCAATAAGAATTTTTTTTCCATCCATCACCTCTCTCATATTTATGGATGTTCCAATCTGACCAATAATATTTCTTATTAATGGAGCAGAAATAAATTGACCTACTTTGTTTTGAATGGCTGCTGTTGCTTCAATTTCATATCTTTGTGTATATCTGGCGAATTCCTGAACCCAAAAAGCTTTAATAACAGGATCGGTTACTTTTTCTATAACCTTTTTTCTATATTCCACATCAGCCAACATACGATTCACTCCCAGCAAAGTAGCTCCGGGATATTCCAATAAAGCTAAAATGCAATTATTTAAAATATATTCCATTCTGGCAGACCAAACATCCGGCCATATTTTTTTAAAAACACCCATAAGACCTCCTGCTACTAAATGCCGGTACTCAACATCAACTTTTTCCATGACATTAAAAGCAATGGGATAATCTATGTCAGCCGGATTAAAGTAAATTACATCATTTATTCTTTCTGGAGGAACAAAATCAAGCAAACTTTCTGCTGCTTCCCCATGCGGATCAATAAAGCCAACTCCTCTTCCTTCTTGAATATCTTGAATCGCCATATTTTTAAGCATCTCAGTTTTTCCCATACCGGTTTTTCCGACAGCATAAACATGCCTTCTTCGGTCATCTACTTTAATCCCAAACTTTTTTTTCTGATTTCTAAAAGTTGTTTCAGCAAAAAAATTTATTTCATTATCCATAATATTATTCAACTGGAAGCCCTGGAGGAGCTTCTCCTTTCTTATATTCAATTCTTGAAACAGAAGGAGCAGGAGCTACTATTCTTCCAGGAAAATGGAACATAGTGGCTAATTCTTCAGAATTAAACACAAATGTACCGCCAGGAAGAGGATATAAAGGATTGAATCGTTTGATATAATTTCTAAGCAGTCTCCTTTTTCTTATATACAACCTTCTCGGAAGGATAGAATTTAACGGTAGAAACCAAGACTTATGTATTTTAGTTAAAGTTTTTGGCGATGGCTTCATTCCATTTAGATTACTGGTACAAAACTGAGAAAAAAATCCAAAGACACTTTTTACCTGAGGCTTGAAAAAAACCTCTCTTTTCCCAATATATATAAACTTAATAAAGCATTCAAAAGCATATTTACCAATCTTTTCTTCTATCCCACGGACAATGTCTCTTTCTCCAGGAGAAAGAGACAATTCCGGAAAACTTAATTCCCGTTTCTCTTCTTCTTTAGAGGAAATCCCAAATGTTAATCCTTCAGCAGTTTCCTGTATTATTGATTTCGGTTTTTGGGATTCCGGCCTTTTTAGCAATTTCTCAACAATTTTTTTCCCTCTGGCTACATAGTTATTTTCTTCAACAGTTATTGGACAAGCGCAAATTTGAATCCAGATCTGTTCTTCGGGACCAATGTTTCCAAATCCTTCCATTAATGGAGCAAGCGGATCAATTCTTTTTTCTTCCTTGCTTGTATCAGGTTTTTCTTCAAAAAATTGGCTGTAAGTTCTAATTGGATAAACATCGTCTTTCAATAATTCATAAGCCGAACCCCATAAATCCCATTCTTTATTTGGTACGTCTTTCGGAACACTTTTTGTATAATCTTGTGACACTGAAATTTCCACATTGGGATATTGAGAATAAATTACAGATTCAACTCCATTGCGTATTGCCTCGGGAATCCTTATGAAAAAATGAACTTCCCCATTCCTTCCAACTATCTCAAAAGAATAACTTATAGAGACCTTGCCATCAACCCATTTCTCCCACCAATCTGGAGGATCATAACTAGTTCCCCACAATCCAAGAAAAATTTGTTCCATTGCTTTTATCGGCTTTATAATCTCTTCGGGCATCTTAATCTCAAGCAAAATCATTCTTTGCTTAGACGACCAGATTTCTCTTCTCCACCACAGCCAGAGAAATAAAAAAGGGCGCAAAAGAATAAACGGTAAGATAACCCACCACCAATTCTTTATAACGCTCAGGATTATTGCTAATTGTTCCATTATTAAGCCTCTCTTATTTTGTATTTTCCTTGAGAATCTCTTAGAAAATATCTTTTATTATTCAAGTTTAATAAAACAGTATTTTCTTTAACCATTCTTTGTTCTAAAACCCCTTTCAAAATATCATTTTGGGCTAATGGCCTTTTTGATTCTTTTATTATATTAAAAATTACATCTTTGACTACGCCAGGACGATACCCCCACTCTGAAAGCGCATAAATGCCCCTTCCCACTAAAATAAATCTTGGATCTTTAATCAATTCATTGTGAACAGTCTGAACATTTCTCCCTTCGCTAATAGCTTCGGACACTATGCTAAAATGCAACGGCTTATCTTCTTTTTTTAATGCCAAATAAGCTTTATCTTTCACCCCCTTAGGATTAATCTCAGGCCAATTAGATAATCCGTAAAGTCCTTCTGGAGTTCTTAAAATCTCTTTTGAAACTTCTAAATAGGAAAACACAGCTTTTTCTGGAAAAGAAGACTCATACTGCCTTAGAACTAAAGGTTTCTTGCTTTTCTTGAGTTCTTTCGCAAAATTACTAATTGCCTGCCTGGCTAATACTACTGGTTCTTTTCCGGTAGCCCAAAAGGGATAGAATTCTTCCGTTTCCTTAAATCTTTCAAGTCTGGAATCTAAGCTTAGTAAAAATAAAATCTGGTTTTTAAACTTTTCATCGCCAAGATCTGAAACTAAACTAGTTTCTCTTTTTAAATTTCCATTATTGTGGATCTCTTCCCAAAAACAAAGAAATGGAGAATCATTGATATCAACTTTTTTCTTAAGCTGGTTCAACCCGCCTTGCTCTATTTGACGGACTCTTTCTCTCGTTAAACCATATTCTCTCCCTATTGATTCTAAGGTAGACTTTTGTTTATTATCCAAACCAAAACGCTTTCTCAAAACATCTTTAGATCTTGGAGATAATTCTTTGAGGAAATTATTTGAAATAATTTGATAATTAAACACCATATTTCATTATTCAACCATATTTAGAGAATATGTCAAGTTGATTTTGCAGCCAATAACGGACTTGCCAAAAATATTGAAGAGTAAGTACCGCAAATAAGACCTATGATTAAAGCTAAGGCAAAATACTTTAATGTTTCTCCTCCTAAAAAGAAAATGGCAAAAAGAACAAGCAAGGTAGTCAAAGAAGTATTAATAGATCGAGCCAAAGTTTGATTCAAAGATTTATCTACAATCTCTTTAAAGCTAGAAGATTTGTTTATAGTCAGGTTCTCTCTAACCCTGTCAAAAACTACCACTGTATTGTTTATAGAATATCCGAGAATTGTTAAAAGAGCAGTAATTATTGGAATGGTAATCTGAATCCCGTAGAAGTGTCCCAAATAGGCAAAAACTCCAAGAGGAATAAAAATATCATGTCCCAGGGCAATCAAAGCAGCAATTCCATACTGCCAGGAAGGTATCGGCCTTGAAACTTTTCTAAAGGCAATAGTAATATATAAAAGTATTGCAAGCACAGCCAATATTGCTACAACTTTAGTTTTCTGTTCCATTTCTCTGCCGATAACAGGGCCTATGGTTTCAAATCTTAATTCTTCACTCCCTTCTAATCGCTCTATCATTTGCTGGTGAACTTCTTCTGAGATATCTTTTATCCTCAAGATTACTCTTTTCTCACTGCTTGGCTGAATCTTTACCTCTCCCAAGTCAAGGTCAGAAAGAGCTTCTCTTATTTCTTCATTTGAAGGTCGGTTCTCCTGGTATCTAATCTCCAAAATGCTTCCTCCGGTAAAATCAATACCAGGCTTCAATCCGAAAAGAATTAAAGAAACTAAACTTGCTAAAATCAAAAGTCCGGAAAGAGTAAAGTATATTTTTTTGTACTTAAGAAAAGGAATCATAATTTATTTCCAAAGCCATTTTACTTTTTCTAATTTTGTTCCTTCAAAAAATTTCAGAAAATTCTTGGTAACGAAAATTGCAGAGAATAAACTGATGAGAATTCCAACGCTCAATGTCAAAGCAAACCCTTTAACAAAACTAGTTCCAAACCCGAACAAAATTACAGCTACTAGTAATGTAGTTAAGTTTCCATCTCTAATTGACGGCCAAGCCCTTTTGAACCCCTCATCAATAGAAGCTGCAAAAGTTTTACCTTGATTAATTTCCTCTTTCATTCGTGAAAAAATTAATATATTTGCATCAATAGCTATACCGATCGACAAGATAAACCCTCCTATGCCAGCTAAGGTCAGAGTAACTGGAATAACCTTGAATAAGGATAAAACTATCGCAACATAAATAACCAAAGCAAGGGAAGAAAGGAAACCAGGCAATCGGTAAAAGAATATCAAAAACAAAATTACAGCAATTAACCCAATTATCCCTGCTTTTAAAGACTCTTGAAGAGAAATTTCTCCAAGAGTTGGTCCTATTGTTTGTTGAGAAATTAAATTAATAGGAACAGGCAAAGCTCCGGCGTTTAAATTTCTAGCTAAGTCTTTCGCTTCTTGAGCTGTAAATGAACCTGTAATTTGAGCACTGCCTCCTGAAATCTTCTCTTGGACAATGGGGCTTGAAATGGGAATACCGTCAATGTAGATTGCAATGGGCTTCCCAATATTTTCCATGGTAAGATCAGCAAAAATATCAGCTCCCTCGGAATCAAATTGAAGCAAAACTAATGGTTCGTAAGTAGTGTGTCCAAAACCTATTTCTGCTTTTTTTAAATATTTGCCAGTCAAAAGAGTAGACTGAAAAGGATCTTTAAAATCGCCTTCTCCAGTTTCTAGCACTTTTTGATTATCAACTATAATTTCTTCGTAGTTTTCTTTCTGTTCTTTAAATTCAAGAAAAGGAGTCCTCCCTATTTCTTTAATCGCTTGCCCTGGATCTGTAGCTCCTGCCAGTTCTACAATCAGCCTGTAGGAATTGCCACTTTGCTGAGTTTGAATCATTGGCTCTTTTACTCCAAAATAGTTAACCCTTCTTTCAATAATATCTCTTAATCCTTGCATAGAAGAATCATAATCAGATGATTCAATATTTGAAAGGTCAGCTTCGTAAACTAAATGAGTTCCTCCTTGCAAGTCTAATCCAAGCTCAAAGGGAACATTCCAAAAATGGGGAAAATCCCAATTTATTTTTTCATTTAGAAAATCAACTCCTTGATTTAAATATTTTGGGAAGCTAAAAGCTCCAACAAAAAAAGCAAGCACCAGGATAAAGATAATAGAAATATGGTTTTTCCGTTTTGACATTCCTTTAGCATAAAGCTAAAAAGCTAAACTGTCAAACAACTAGCCGTATTTTGGCCAGCAGCATTTCTTATATTTTCCTAATATTTAATAGGAATTTTAAAAATTTGACAACTTTTTTCAAGTAATCTACAATAAAATAATATGGCTTCTTCACTTAGTATTAGAATTAAGCCTCGAACTAAACATTCAAGAAAGATATTGGTTGAAATGGATGCTGACAAGCTGGAAAAATTGGCAGCAAACCTTGGTTTTTTCAGTTTAGATTTTCTGGAAAGTTTAGGAAAAGCAGAAAAAGATTACAGAGCTGGCAAAGTCAAAAAAGTTAAATCTCTTAAAGAATTGAGAAAATAAATTTATGCTTGAAATTTTTCTTACTGAAGAATTTCAGAAACGTTATTTAAATTTACCTCAAAACATTCAAAAGAAAGCTGAAAAACAAGAAAAACTCTTTCGTAAAAATCCTTTTTATTTATCACTCCACACTGAAAAGTTAGAACCAAAATCTAAACAGGTGTGGAGTTTTCGCATTAATAAGCAATACAGAATCTTATTTAGATTCATTAATGGCAACAAAGTACTCTATTTAACAGTCGGTAGGCATGACTGGATTTATAAACTAAGGTTCTAATTATTAACCTATGCTGGATTTAGCCGTATTTTGGCCAGCAGCATTTCTTATACTTTTTCCCGGAACCGCATGGACAAGGATCATTCCGTCCTGGAGCCTTTCCATGCACTTTTTGGTTAAAAGAAGGAGTTGGTTTTTTCTTTGCCTTAAAAATAGCATTAGCCAAAGAAGATTCAAAAGAAGAAAGAAGATTGCGAAACATTTTATGTCCCTCACTTTTATATTCAACCAAAGGATCTCTCTGCCCATAAGCTCTTAGTCTCACTGAATCCCTTAAATAATCCATGTTTTCTAAATGATCAATCCACAAAGAATCCAAAACTTTCAAGCTGACCAATTTTTCAATTTGGCGCATATTTTCAGATCCAACTTCTTTTTCTTTGGCTTCATACTCCTTTTCTGAAAATCCATGGTTTTTTATTACTATAAGAATATGTGATTTGAGTTCTGCTTTTTGAAACTTTTCTAAAATCTCATTTCTTTTCTTATAGAAAACCTCTCTATGTTTGTTCATTACGTCATCATATTCCAAAAGATGTTTTCTCAAGTCAAAATTCATTCCTTCAATCTTAGACTGGGCAGATTCAATGGCGCCTGACACTAATTTAGCTTCAATCGGCTGATCGTCAGGAAGATGTAGCCTTTCCATTAAGCCTTTTATTCTCTCTGCTCCGAAGATTCTTAAAAGGCTATCTTCCAAGGAAACAAAAAATTGGCTGCTTCCTGGATCTCCCTGCCTTCCAGACCTTCCCCGAAGCTGATTGTCAATTCTTCTTGCTTCATGCCTTTCAGTTCCGATAACTTTTAATCCCCCTTTCTTTTTGACTTGTTCTGCTTCTTCTGAATCCAAAGGATTTCCTCCTAAGATTATATCTACTCCGCGGCCTGCCATGTTTGTAGCTATAGTTACTGTTCCTTTTCTACCGGCTTGAGCAATAATTTCTCCCTCTTTCTCATGATGTTTCGCATTGAGAATACGATGAGGTATTCCTTCCATCTCAAGCAATTTTCCCAGATACTCATTCTTTTCAATAGAAACCGTTCCCACCAAAACCGGCTGGCCAAGCTCATGGCATTTTTTTATTTCTCTGACCACTGCCTTAAATTTTCCCCCTGTATTTTTATAAATCTGGTCTGGAAAATCATTTCTGATCATTTGCTTATTTGTAGGAACAACAATCACCTCCAATTTATATACCTTATCAAGCTCCTCAGCGGAAGTAAGGGCCGTACCGGTCATCCCGGCTAGTTTGGGATACATTCTAAAAAGATTTTGAAAAGTAATTGAAGATAATGTTATTGATTCTGATTGGACATTGACGCCCTCTTTAGCCTCAATGGCTTGATGCAACCCTCCAGAAAACCTTCTCCCTGGCAACATCCTTCCGGTAAATTCATCAACAATAATAATCTGGCCATCCTTAACAACATAGTCGCTGTCTTTTTTAAATAAAACTCCTGCCTTAAGCCCTTGTTCTAGATGATGAAGATATCTCATGCCTTTCTCCTGATAAATATCTTTTACCTCTAAAATCCCCTCTATTTTATCAATGCCATGTTCAGTAAGAGTTATTGCTTTTATTTTTTCATCAATCTCGTAATCTTCATCTTTTTGGAGCTTTGGAATAATTTTAGCAAACTCATCGTACATTTTGGAAGATTCTGTATCCGGAGCAGAAATAATTAAAGGGGTTCTTGCTTCGTCAATTAAAATTGAATCAACCTCGTCAATGATAGCAAAATTAAACTTGCGCTGAACAAAATTATTAGAGTCATAGGCCATATTGTCTCTTAGATAATCAAAACCGAATTCATTGTTTGTACCATAAGTAATATCTGCCAGATAAGCTTCTTTCCTCTGGCAAGGACGCAGATAGCTTTCAATAACTTTAAAGTTTCCAAATAAGTCCCGTTCTTGATCTTGGTCATTGCCCTGGTAACCTGGATCATAAAGATAGGCTGCCTCATGAACAATGCATCCTATGCTCAGCCCTAAAAGATGATATATCTGGCCCATCCAAACAGTATCTCTTTTTGCCAAATAATCATTAACCGTTATTATGTGAACCCCTTTCCCAGATAAAGCATTGAGGTAAACTGGAAGCGTGGAAGCTAGAGTTTTTCCCTCTCCAGTCTTCATCTCAGCAATTTTCCCTTGGTGCAGAGCTATTCCTCCGATTAGTTGAACATCAAAATGTCTTTGACTAAGAGTCCTTTTTGCAGCTTCTCTTACTAAAGCAAAAGCTTCTGGAAGCATATCGTCCAGATTTTTGTTTGTTTTAAGTTCTAGGCTTTTTCCTTTTAATTGCTCAACAGAAAGATTTTCAAACCTTGGTTCTAAACTATTGATTTTTTCAACCAAGGGATGTATTTTTTCTAAATATTTTTTATTGGAATCGCCAAAGATTTTTGAAATTATTGACATACTCTAATATATACAACAAATTTCAAGTTATTTCAACGGAACTATTGAAAAACTGTATGCTTTGTATATTTTAAATGGATGAAATTTTCTTTTGAAAATAAGAAGATCTTGATCGCTTCCGCCAAAGTCCAAGTATTGATAACCTTGTTTTTTTGCTCTTGAGAATATATTCCAAGCAAGAAACACGCTCATTTCTTTATACTGGTAATTATGGATGCTCATGCTTGGGTAAAAACAGTTAGCATTCGGAACTTTCCATCCGCAGAAAAAAGCTGCTGGAATATTATTAACTAACACTGCCTTTGCTTCTTTGCAACCTGGAAATCCGTTTTCAATAAACCTTAGATACTGTTTTGAATTTATTACATCTATATCTTTTCTTTTGTCTTTCCAATCGTAAATAATCTTTTTTAGCAATTCCTTTTTTACATTGCAAACATCTGTTATTCTCACTTTATTCCTTTTAATGAAATAATTTTTGGCTTTTCTCAGCTTTTTCCATCTCTTCCCTTTCAATTTCTTATCAAAATCAGAAAGTTCGTACATTGGCCAATAAGAAACGAAATGGGGTTTTATCGGCCTTAATTTTATTTTCTTAGATAGCTCAAATATTTCTTTTTTAAGATTTCCTTTGCAATCTTCAAACATTACTTTCTTATCCTTTCCTACATATTTTAAAAACTTTTCAATTAAAACAATCCTGTCTTTGTTTTTAGCAATAGGCTCTGCAGTAACTTTCCAAATATTATTTTTGTTATGAGCCAAAATTCCTCCTTTTTCTTTGAAGTCAAAATAAAAAATCCCATAATCTTTGGGAAAGTACTCATATAGGAAATAATATGGATGGTGATCTGGAACATCACCAAACTTTTCTATGTCCTTTTTTAATTTAGGCAAAAAACCCTTTGATTTATCAATCACTCTCATTTTTTTAAAGATAGCCCCAAGATCTTAGACGAGACTCTTCCTTTTTCCAGTGGCTTCCAATATCTAACCTATAAACAGCATTAGGAATAATAATCTGATTCACCCTTTCGTATGCCCTTCTTTTTGCCGCTTCCATTGTTTTTCCGCTACCATTAACTGTAAGTACGTATCCGCTTCCTGCCGTATAAAGATTTCCATCTTTCTTGCAAACCTGAGATAGCTTTATGTGCTCTTTATTATTCTTATTAACTCCTAAAATTGGAAGATTTCTTCCATATTTATTATATGAAATTTCAAATGGCATGCCAGCTCCTCCTATAATAACTCCAATGGCAAATTTATTATACACTTGAAACTTTTTTAGAGTTCCTTTAGCTACTCCATAAAGCAATTCGCCCCAAGGAGTTTTATGCAGCTCCTGCTGAATATCTACCTGTGGGTACCCAAATCTTGACGTAAAATCAATCGGATAAGCGCCTTTTTCTGTAACTATGCAGTTTAAATCTAGCCACCCGCGATAGTTGGTCCTGGCCAAATACGGTTTCATTCTCCCAAGAGTTTCCTTGAAAAGCTTTCCACCGTCTTCAGAATAGAACATGGAGGTTCCCATCTCTCCAGTCAATGGGCCCAACCCTCCCGTTAAAAAGTTCTTGTGCTCAAAAGTAATATTAACCGGTAAAACAAATTCTTTTCCATTGAAAAATGCTCCTGAGGCCATTTCAATTCCATCTATCCATTCTTGAAGAATAAAATCTATCTTTTTCTGTTTCGGCCACTGCTCCTGCAAATTTTCAACAACTTTATAAAGATCAAATCCATCTTTTGATTTTCCGAGATAGCAAGTATATCTTGCTGGCTGGCCAGAAACCTTAATTACATAGCGTTTTGGTCTTTTCTTAATAAATTTTAGAGCCGTTTTAAAACTTCTAAAACGCCAGGAGGGAGGAATTTTCATTTTTGCCTCTCCTATTATTTTCTGGGCAAACAATCTGTCATTCTCAATTTTGTCTCCAAACCTGTTTCCCCCAACAACCAAATATCCTCTTTCCCTTAAGTATTCTATATCTTTTCCGCAATCTACATCATCAAAAACAAAAACATCGGGCCAGTTTTTATGCTTTTTCCAATTTCTAACTCTAGGGACAAGGCCCCTGCTTACGTCCTGCATTTTCTTGTCCTGAATATACATCTTTACCTGATGCCCTTCTGAAATAAGTTGTAAGGCCAATGAGGCACTTTCTCCAAATATAGTAACAAAAAGAAATTTCATGGGATGAAAACTACTGCTACTAGAATCGATGTCCACAAACCGTTTTTGTCGCCCCTGGCAGTTTGAGTAACATTAGTAGTCTTAACAATTTTTTTACTTATTTTAAAAGCTTGTTTTCTGGAATCCCAGGCATCTTCGGGATTGAATTTAATTCCTAAAGTTGAAGCTAACATGGAAGCCGCTAAGTCTTCAGCATAAGGACCAGCAATATCTTCTTTTTCTCCGAAAGAATGATATTCGGAAATATATCCATAATGCTGATTTCCTGATGGAATTGCAACTCCGACCGATGTAGCAATTAATCTATTCGGTTCATTTGTTTCATTTTTAGACATAACACAATAAATAATTTGTCCTGGATTAAAAAAAGGTATACCTTTTCCCTTGGTAACCTTTTTACAGCCTGGAGGTAAAATACTTGAAACGAAAACTAAATTAAGATGAGCGATCCCAGCTTCCCTTAAAGCTAATTCAAAAGCTCTTAATTTATCTTTATGAATTCCAACCCCTTTGGTAAGAAAAAACTTTTTAGGAGTCATGGCTTATTTTTCCAATTATATTTCTTTTCTTTATATTTCTTTAGCTGAACCTGCATTTCATCTTTAACTTGGGTTATGGCTTTTCTTAAATCGGTTGACCGGGCTTCAGCTCTTAAGTTCTTAATTTGGCATACTGCTTGGAAAACCAATCCCTTCTTATGATGAAAACTTATTCTTCCAACTTCCACTCTAGCTATTCCATTGCCAAACTTTTCCAAGTCGCTTATTTTTCTTTTAATAAAACTTTTTAGTGCTGGGGTAAGTTTTAAATTTTCTGCTTTAGTTATTATTTCCATTTTTAAAAATAATAATTACTTAATTATTCCACTTTTAGAATTATTGTCAATGTTAAAAAGATAAATTTCTTCTTTTAGTCTGATCCCAAACTTTCTTTTTGCTTTTTCTTTTGCTAATTCCATTAATTTTATAATATCTTCTGCTTTTGCTTTTCTGTCATTCAAAATAAAATTGGCATGTTTTTTAGAAATTATTGCTCCTCCTATTCTTTTTCCCTTAAGTCCGCACCTCTCAATTAATTTTCCAGCCAAGACCTTTCCTTGATTCTTAAAGACAGATCCTGCAGAAAAAAAACTCAATGGATATTTCTCTTTTCTTAAAATTAAGATTTCTTTCATTCTGCCTACAATATCTTTTTTACTGCCTTTTTTTAATCGCAGTTGTGCTGAAAGAATTATCAAGTGCGATTTATGCTTAAAAACACTGTTTCTGTAAGAAAAATTGCATCTTTTGTTTTTAAAAATCCTTATTTTCCCATTATCAAAAGTTTCAACTTCTTTAACAATGTTTTTCATTGAGCTCCCAAAAGCTCCTGCGTTCCCTTGTATTGCTCCTCCCATTGTGCCTGGAATACCTGCTGCCCATTCAAGCCCAGAAAGACTTGCTTTTGCAGCCCCTTTAACTGCTTGGCTTAACAATAATCCAGACTCGCAATACATTAGGGTCTTTTTTATAAAACATTTATTGCTTTCTGCCTTAATTACTAATCCTTCATATTTCCTGTCAGAAGCAAGAATATTGCTTCCGCTTCCTAAAATAAAAAAGGGCAAGCTGTATTTTTTTGCCAATTTTACTGCCTTGATTAATCCTTCCTTATTTTTTGCTCTGAAAAAATATCTTGTTTTCCCTCCAATTTTAAAAGTAGTATATTGGGACAAAGAAATATTTTTCTTTATTCCAAAAAGTTCTTTTTCAATATTTTTTTTCATTTTAAAAAATGGGCTAGGAGAGCTATCTCCAACTCTAAGTCTTTAGTGAGTGCTAACCTCCTAACCCAAATATATTATATTAAAAAAGAAAATAAATAGCAAGGAAATAAAAAAACAACAGACCTCGCTCGAGGGAGGTCTATTGTCGACGAAGATTGGAGTCCGATAAATCGGATCCACTCACTGGTTTGAGTATAGCAAACTTAAATATTTTTGTCAATATTAAGGACAGAAGCTATGTCAGTAGCCCATTCTTCATTTATTAAAAGAGCCTGATCAATCTTTTCTTTTAAAATCTCTATATTTCCAGTAAAACTGGCAATTTGGATCAAAACCAAATGCCCTCTTTCTGCAGTTGGTTCAAGATCTACCGCCTTTTGCGCCAATAGAAGAGCTTCATTGATTTTACCTTGATAAAGATTTGTCTGAGCCAAATTCCAATATCCTTGCTGATTATCAGGGCTTGCTTCAATCGCTTTTTCTAAAACTCTTTCTGCTTCAATAGCTTTTGATGGATCAATTCTTGAATAATTATTGTAGATTTTGCCAAGCTTTAAAGAACTCCGGAAATTCAAGGGAACCCTTTCAATGCTTTCTTCTAATTCATTTGATATAAAATCAAGTTCTTCTTTAATTCTTTTTTCTATTTCTTCTTTGTCTTCTTCTGACCATTGAGAAGATTCCTCAATATATTTTTCCAAATAGCTTAAGCTGGAGTCTGCAAAAAACTCCTTTATTTGCACTTGTCCTATAGGAGAAAGCTCAAGCGTCTTTTTATACAACGAAAGTTTTTCCTCGGAAAACGGTCTTGCTCCTACTGCTTTAATTACGGAACGGTCTGCCCTGAACGGCTGAACTACAAAACTTACAAAACAAACAATAAAAAGAATTATGATAATCGGTATTGGCCAATTACTTTTTTTATAAGAATCATCTGTCTCTTGATTGCCAATAGCACCTGCAAAACCTAAGATTAAAAAGAACATTAAATACGAATTCACCATGTCAAAAACAGTAAAGTTCTGGATAAAGTAAGCAACCAAAGCAACCGAGAATGCTGAAGCTGCCCAAAAGCTGATTCTTCCTTTTAGAAAATTCTTCCATAATATCCAGAAGACGGCGGCAAAAACAAAGAGATATGCCAAAAGCCCCAATATGCCCGAAGAGTTTAACGTATCAAACACTATATTATGAGCTTGATCATACCAAATATCGCTTCCAAACTCTTCTGTAAAAAACTTTGGATTGAAATGTTTTGTAAAAGTTAATCCAAAGTTTCCCATCCCCCAGCCGAGCAAGGGACGTTCTTCCAATCCTTTTATACTTATTCTAGCTACCTCAAATCTCGGCTTTATGGAAGAAGAGCCAAACCGATCTACAAGTTTTTGCTCAACAGTGTCTGTTGAATAAATGGTAAAGAAAACGGAAAAAGCAACTCCAATTATTCCAATTAAAAGAAGGATTCTTCCGATATAACTCAGCATCTTTGTTCTTGTAAAAATGAGCCAAAGCAAAAATAATAAAACCGCCCCTCCTATGGTGGAAAAAAGGGCGGCTCTTGCAGTGCTAAAATATAAAGATAAAGAAATCAAACCGATCGAAAGTAGAGCATAGAAATTAAACGCCTTATTGAAGTTATTGATTTTTTCTTTATTTGTTTGGAAGAATAGATAAACAGCAAAAAAGAAATTAAAAAGTAGATAGGTCCCCAAAAATGAGGAATTCCCCAAGGTAGCTCCTGCCCGCGATGAGGCTCCTATTAATTCATTTCCAGTCAAAGCAAATAAGGAAATTATTCCCGCAATAACTGCTCCTAAAATAGAAACTCCAAGAATTAAAAACCAGTCCTTTTTCTTCTTAAAAACTGAAGAGAGAACAATAAAGAAAGCAAATAAATGGAACCACATTAAAAGTCCTGTCATTCTTTCATACTTTGACCAAAAGCTCTTCTGAAAATCAACTCCGAACACGGAACTTAAAATTAAAACAAGTAAAAGACAAGACAAAGCAATTAAAAGAATGTTGATTTTAGGACGATATTTTGAATTTCTAACAGCAAGAATGAGATAGCTGAAAAATATAATTTGGACTAAGGCAAAAAAATAAATGCTTTTGGGTCCGACATAAGGAAAGAAAAAATCAGAACTAATGACCAGAGGGGTAAACAAGCTCAGGCACACTCCATATTTAATTATTTTCAAAAGAATCTTTTCCATAGTTTGGGATTATTTTTTTTAATATATTTAAAATTTCTATTTTATCTTGATCTTGGGCTGCTTGCTCTAAAGTATTTAAAGCTTCATTCAATTTATCCAAGTTTTTCTCGGAAAGTTTTGCCTTGAAAATCTTTTTACTTTTAGTTGCTTCCGTACCCTCTTCAGCTGTAAGTATTTCTTCAAAAAGCTTTTCTCCCGGCCTTATCCCGGTATATACGATTGGAATGTTTTTATCCGGCTCAAACCCATAAAGCCTGATCATTTCTTTGGCAAGGTCTAAAATCTTAACAGGCTCTCCCATGTCTAAAACAAATATCTCTCCTCCTTCTCCTATTGCTCCTGCTTCTAAAACAAGAAGACATGCTTCGGAGTTTGTCATAAAATATCTTTTCATTTTCGGATCAGTAACTTCCACTGGCCCGCCTTTTCTAATCTGCTCCCTGAAAAGAGGAATAACGCTTCCTCGGCTGTCCAGAACATTTCCAAACCTTACGGAAATGAACTTGCATTGATTTTTGTTATTTGAAGCCCGGCATATCATTTCTCCAACCCTTTTCGAAGCTCCCATAACAGAACTTGGATTCACTGCCTTATCGGTTGATATAAAGATAAGCTTTTGGACATTGTATTTTATAGATAAATCAGCTAAAACTTTTGTCCCTAAAATATTATTCTTTACAGCTTCTTCGGGATGTTCTTCCATTAAAGGAACATGCTTGTATGCAGCGGCATGAAAAATTATTTGTGGAGAAAATTCTTTAAAGATAAAATCCATTTTCTTTTTGTCCTGGATATCGGATATCTGAGACTGAATTTTTACATCTGGAAAATCCCTCTTTAATTTGTTTTCCAAATTAAATATGCCTGTTTCGTCTTGGTCCAAAACAAGAAGAGACGATGGTTTGAATTTGGATATTTGATAACATAATTCAGAACCAATTGAGCCTGCTGCTCCGGTAATTAAAACCTTTTTCCCGAAGATAAAACTTTCTATCAAAGAAAGATCAAGCAATACAGGCATTCTTCCTAAAAGATCTTCAATATTCAAATCTTTTAAATTTTCTATTGAAATTCCTCCAATTATCTCGGACATAGGAGGAATAATCTTGATTTTCTTCAATCCAGCTTCTCTTCCGGCTTTGACTGCTTTTGAAATAAATTCTGACTCTGCCACAATCAAACTCTCAACATTTTTTTCTTTTACTATCTTTGGAATACTCTCTATTTTCCCGAGCACTTTGTAGCCATGGATAGTTATTCCCTGTTTCTGGGAGCTATCATCAACAAAACCAATTGGATGATATAGAGAGTCATTTGAGCTTAAAATACTTCTTAAAGCCTGTTCTCCTGCATCTCCGGCTCCAACTATAAGAATATTTTCTTTGCCTTGTTTTCGCTTAAAAAGCTGCAAAAGCAATCTTTTGGAAATTCTCATTCCTCCGCTGAGAAAGGAAACCAGGATAAAACTAATGAACAAGGTTGATCTTGGAAAACCTAAAAATATTTGGCTGTCTCTGAATAAAAACAAAGCAGCTCCAATAAATGAGAAACTGAAAACAATTGCTTTCAATAAGCCAGTCAGCTCCGAAGTTGAAAAATATGACCAGGAAAATGAATAAAGGCGGAAAAAATAGAAAAATGGAATACAGAAAAGCAGACAAAGAAAAATCATTCCCTCTAAATTAACAATATGCTCTTTGGGTATTTGGCCCTCAAATCTTAATAAAAAAGAAAACCATACAGAAAGAGGAATTAAAAGAGCGTCTCCTATTAAAAAAACAATACTTCTATTTTTTCCCATAAAACTCTTTAAGGCACTTTATTACATAATCTATTTGACTGTTTTTAAGCTCTGGATACATTGGCAGAGAGATAATTTGTTTTGCAAACTCCTCGGTTTTAGGAAGAGAAAACTTATTTAAATTTAATCCTTTTTGCAGATGATTTGGAATAGGATCTTTTATTAATGTTTCCACTCCTTTTTTCTTTAAGAATATAAAAAGCTTATTTCTCTTTTCAACTCTAATCACATAGTTTTGATAGGTATCAAAATATTCTTTTCTTGCTAAGGGTGCTTTTATCTCTTTAATATTAGACAATCCATTGCTATAGATTCCAGCAATTTCCCTTCTTCTTTTTATGTAGGTTGGAAGATATTTAATTTTTACATTCAAGACCGCTGCCTGGATATTATCCAATCTGGAGGTAAATCCATAGCAGACTATATTTTTCTTTGTCTTTTGGCCATGATCTCTTAATAGCTTTATCTTCTCAGCTATTTTAAGGCTGTTTGTCACTATTGCCCCTCCGTCTCCAAAACATCCCAAGCATTTTGCCGGATAAAAGCTGAAGCATCCTGTTATACCAAAAGAACCTGCTTTCTTTCCTTTATATTTTGCTCCCAAAGCTTGTGCCGCATCTTCAATTACCAATAGCTTGTGCTTTCTGGCAATTTTCATTATCTTCTCCATATTGCAACAAAAACCGTTAAGATGAACTGGAAGAATTGCTTTTGTTTTTCTATTAATAGCTTTTTCCAGCTTGTTTTCATCCATTAAAAAATCATCATTAACATCTATTAGAATAGGTTTGGCCTTGCAATGATGAATAGCTTCAATTGAGGCAAAAAAGGTATGAGAAACAGTAATCACTTCATCTCCTTCTTTTATTCCAGCTGCCATTAAGGAAAAGATCAGGGCATCTGTTCCTGAGTTTAGACCTACTGCATATTTTACTCCTAAGAATTTAGCAAGAGATTTCTCAAAGGTTTCTACGTCTTCCCTTAAAATTAAATCCCCATTTTTTAGTGTATGGAAGATAGCTCTATCAATTTCTTTTTTCAAAGAAAAATACTGCAATGGATAATTAACAAAAGGAACTTTATATCTCATGGGTTTTTAATATGAAATTAATTAACTGATCTGGATTAAAATGATACTTCTCTCTTATATATTCAGCGCTTCCTACTTTTGAGAAATATTCGTCTGGAACAGCAACTTTTCTTAATTTTCCCTTCCATTCCCTTTCCACAAGAATTTCAGACAAAACAGAGTTCAGCCCTCCAATAACATTATGCTCTTCCAAAGTTATTATTAATTTTTGGTTTTTTACTTCTTTGAAAAGAGCATCTTTGTCCACCGGCTTTAAAGTAGGAAGGCTTATCAGCTTAAAATTATACCCCATCTTTCTTAATTTTTCATTCAAAATCATTCCAATCTTTAAAAAGATCCCATTGACAATAAGAACGCCTTGCCTTCCACTTTTTAAAACAAAAGGCCTGCCAATATCGATCTTATCGCTTCTTTTATGAATTATGTCTTTAGTGTTTGTAAGTCTAATATATGTAGGATTTTTCGTAAGATATGATTTGGCTACTAGCTGCTCAGCTTCAATAGGATCTCCTGGAGATAAAACAGTAAGATTTGGAATAACTCTTAAAATTCCTAAATCTTCAATAGCATGGTGAGTAGCTCCCAAAGGACCGTAAGAAAATCCCCCACCCGCTCCAATAATTTTTACATCCAATTTCTGATAGGCAATATCGTTTTTAATTTGTTCCATGCATCTCATAGTGACAAAAGGAATAATAGAATAGACATACGGTTTTTTACCGCTTAAGGCAAGGCCGGCTGCAACTCCCATCATATTCTGCTCTGCCACTCCGCAGTTCACAAATCTGTCAGGAAACTTCTTTCTGAAGTTCTCAAAAACAGAAAAGCCCAAATCAGCTGTTAATAACCAGATTCTTTTGTCTTTTTCTGCTAACTTTGTCAATTTGTTTATAAAAGCAGTTCTCATAGACTTTCTATTGCTTTTTCGTATTCATCTTTTGTAAGGCTTTTGTAATGCCACTCAAGCTTATTTTCCATATAAGAAACTCCTTTCCCTTTAACTGTATGCGCGATGATCAAGCTTGGCTTTCCTTTTCTAAAAGGAATTTTTGAAAAAGCTTTTTTAATTGCAGAAAAATTATGCCCGTCAATTTCTTTTACCTGCCATCCAAACGCTTTCCATTTATCAGCCAAAGGTTCAAGATTCAAAACTTCATTCGTTTTTCCGAATGCTTGAAGCTTGTTGTAATCAATAACAGCCGTCAGGTTATCAAGCTTGTGATGAGCAGCAAATAAAGCTGCTTCCCAGTTAGATCCTTCGTCGCATTCTCCATCAGACATTAAAACAAAAACTCTATAATTTTTTTTATCTTTTTTCCCAGCTAAAGCTATCCCATTCCCTATAGGCAAACCGTGCCCCAAAGAGCCAGTAGAAGCTTCTATCCCAGGCACGCTTCCTTTTGTAGAATGGCCCGGAAGCTTTCCTCCATTCTTGCAGTATCCATTTAAAATCTTTTCTGGGAAGAATCCTTTTTGAGCCAAAGTGGCATATAAAGCAGCTACAGCATGACCCTTGGACAATATGAACCTGTCCCTGTTTTCCCTCATCTGATTTCTTAAAACTTTGAAATAAAGATAAGTTAAGATTTCAACACAGCTCAAACAAGATCCTATGTGGGAAGTTTGCGAATCAAACATCATTTTCAAGATTTTCTTCCTTATTTCTTTTGAGATCTTTTTATAATCCATTTCTTAATTATATTCTAATTTGCCCTAAAAATCAAAGGCGACTTTTATAGTTTTTATAATTATTTTTATATCTAGCCAAAAGCTTCTTTCTTTAACATATTTACAAGCAAGCTCAAGCTTTCTTGGCTTTATTACTTTTCTGTATGTAGCATGAGGATCCTTGCTCCATTTCAGAATTTCTTCCTCATGAATATTAGATAAAGTAGCTAAATCTGTCATTCCCGGCTTTACGCTTAAAATTAGATCTTTTATTTCTTTATCGTAAGTTTCTACTTCGCTTGGAACTTCAGGTCTTGGTCCAACAAAAGACATTTCTCCTTTTAAAATATTAATAAATTGCGGAAGCTCGTCTAAATTGTGTTTTCTTAAAAATTTTCCTATCTTGGTTAATCTTGGATCATCAGCAGCTGTAGATGGCCCTCCAAGATTTTCAGCATTTTCAACCATTGTCCTAAATTTGAAAATCCTGAATACTTTTTCATTCTTTCCAACTCTTCTCCCTCTGAAAAAAACAGGTCCCTTGGAACTAAATTTCACCTTCAGGGCAAAAATTAAAAGAAAGGGAGAAATAAATATTAATCCAATAAAAGAAAAAATAATATCAAATAGTCTTTTTATCATTTTGGTTCTAAAAAAATAAAAACAATTTTAAATGCGTATTTTTTCAAAAAAGGAATTTTCAATAATAACCTATCTATTGATTCTACAATTCTTAGAAAATATTTTCCAAAAGGAAGTTTTAGAATAGGAAAAAATATCCAAGATATTAAATGGAAAAAATAAACTTCTGTTTTATTGAAATACATTTTTGCTTTTTCTAAATCATCAATTTTAAAAATATGAGATATCTCCCATTCTGTTCTCTTTCCTTTGGCTTTATTTATTTTCCTGTTTAAATTAGAAAAAAAATTATGTCCCAATGTTTCAATGCCGATAAAATATCCTTTTGTTTTTAATACTCTGGCCACTTCTGGAAAAACTTTGTTTAAATCCAAAGAAGAAAACGCTCCTCCATTAAAAACAATATCAAATGAATTATCTGGTAAATTCATTTTTTCGCAATCCATTAAAAGAAAAGGTATTTTATTATCTGTTCTTTTTCTAGCAACTTCGAGAGATTTTTCAGAAAGATCAATTCCAGTTACTTCTGCTCCACATTCTGCTGGAAACATAGAATGAATACCATTTCCACATCCATAATCTAAAAACTTCTTATCTTGGCAATTTTTTTCAAACCAATTATAGCAAAATCGAAGACTGGATAAAGATTTAGGATTAAATCCTTCAAAATCCCCTTTTTGTTCTGCTTGATATTTCACTGCTTTATTATCGTAATATTCAATTTCTTTTTGTTTATATTCTTCCATTTTATTTTATTAAACCCCAGATTGATCCTAATCCGTATCCAATATGACGGCTTAAGAAAACAATTGGTATTAAAAAGAAATATTTAAACCCGTTTTTAATAGAAATCTTTATTGAGAAAAAAAGACTTAAAATGATATATATTCCGAAAATCAAATCAAATAATAATATTGTTATTGGGAAAAACAAGGAGAAGATTAAAAATAAGAATAAAGATAATACAAAGAATAATGGAATTAAATGTCTTAGAGAAAATATTCTTATCCCAAATTTTAAAGGATAAGTTGTCCATACTCCGTCAATAAAATTATGCTCAAAAAAATCTGCTAAATTACTTTGAGGATAATAATAAGCAGTAATATCTGGAACCAGAAGAATTTTACCTCCGGATGCTTTTAATCTTCTATTTAATTCAATGTCCTGAGATCTTATTAATTTTTCATTAAAAAGACCAATCTTATTAAACACTTCTTTCCTATAGCATCCTCCAAATACAGTATCAACTTCTATCGGCTTTTTTGAACCTGTCCGGAAATATGAGTTACCAGCTCCAAAGAAATGCGACAAACAAATAGCAATTGCTTTGGCAATTGGACTGTTATTAGAAGGAATTGTCCTTAAGACTCCACCGACATTATCTGCATTATATTCTTTTAAGTACTTTACGCATTTTGAGATATAATCATTTCCGTATTTAGCATGAGCATCCATTCTGACAATGATATCCCCTTTTGCTTTCTTGATCCCCATGTTTAATCCAAAAGGAGTATACTTCTCTTTGTTGTCTATAATTCTGATAAAAGGGTATTTCTGAATATATTCTTTTATAATGTCTTTTGTTTTGTCTTTACTGTTTCCATCAACAACTAAAATCTCCAGGTTTTCTTTTGGAAAATCTTGCTTAATTAAAGAGTCAAGGCATTTTTCTATAAACCTTTCCTCATTTCTGCAGGGAATTATTATTGAAACAAATGATAGAGTCATATCTTTGGTCTTATTAAATAATTAATTAATTGAATTTCTTTTTCCATTCTTTCTCTCCAACTCAAAATTTTATTCTTAGCAGTTTTTTTAGCATTTTTGCTTAATTCTAAGGTTAACTTTTTATCAGTTAAAATATTATAAGCCATTCTGGGTAAGCTATCTTTAATTTGGTCTAAGGGAACTAATAAAGAGTTGTAGCCATTTTTTAAAATTTCATCAGTACTTTCATCCTTTAAAGCAATTATGGGACAACTAAAATATAATGCTTCCATTAACTGGTTACCTAAATTAGTTATGTCGCTAACCATTAAAAATAAATCAGCTATTGAAAAATAATTAGCTATTTCAGAATGAGAGACTGCTCCAACAAATTTGATTTTATTATTTATATTATAATTCTCAGCTATTTTTCTTAAGTTTTCCATTTCCGAACCATCACCGACTATTACTAATACTGTATTTTCTAAACCATAATCATTAATTAACTTATGTAAAACATAAATAGCTCTATCTATTCTTTTCCAGATTTTTAATTTACTAACACATAATAAAACTTTTTGATGTTCAAGATTTAATTTTTGTTTAATCTCGGTTATTTTTCTTTGATCTAGTTCCATATCTTTCGAATCCAATCCATCCATCCAAAAATGAATTTTATTAGAGTTCACTCCTAATTTTTGAAGAACTTCTTTCCCCCGAGTTCCATCATTAGCAATTACTATAGCATTAGAGGGAGATTTAAGCCCCAAAATATGATACAGATAATATCTTCGCCATTTTTTTTCCTGATTTATATCTAAAGCTGTACCCATAAACCTAGTTATTACGGGTTTCCTAAAAATAAAACCTAAAATACTAGCTATCCGAGCACCATAAATTTCAAAACCATAAAATAAATCTGATTTCTCCTTTATGGTAATAAATATGCCCTGAATTGTTCCAAAAATTTGATACAAGAACCAACCCAAAAAATAAATAAATTGAGCCCCTAAAGTATAATCAGCAAAATAATCTTTTGACTTAAGAGAATATTTGCTATTTTTATTTTTCTGATAATTTTTTCTTTTAAATAAATTTTTAATAGAGCGAATTAAATAAAATATTTTCTGGAATATTTTAGGAAGACGAAATACTTGATAATTTTTACTTAGCTCACCAAAAATTATTTTGGGCTCTAGTCTATTGGGATAGTTAGCTGGAATTGCAGTGGTCATAGCTACTCGAAAATTAGATTTTAAAAAATAATAAATAGTATTTTTAAAAACCTGATTCCCAGCCATCTCTAAATCTCCCAATCCACCTATTATCAATATTTTTGGTTGCTTCATTAATTTAATTTTTACATTTTCTAACTAAAACCTTGATAATTTTTTCTCCACTTTTTCCATTACCAAATGGATTTTTCCAAATTCTTTTTTTTCCTATCATTCTTTTTGTACAACTTAAAATCATTTCTGGCTTTACCCCAGCTAAAATATTACTGCCGACATTCAAGGTTTCGGGCCTTTCTGTATTATCTCTTAATGTAATGCAAGGAACTTTCAAAATACAGGCCTCTTCTTGAACTCCCCCAGAATCTGTAAAAATTAATTTGGTCTCTGTCTCTAATTGTAAAAAATCTAAAAATCCAACTGGCTTAATAAATTTAATTCCACTCGGAATTTTTAATTTGAATTTGTTTATCATTTTTTTAGTTCTTGGATGAATTGGACAAATTATTGGTAAATTATATTTTCGATAAACCAACTCCAACCCATTTAAAATTCCTTTTAGTCTTTCTTTTTTATCAACATTTTCCGGACGATGAAGAGTTAGTAAAAAATAATTCTCTTTTCTCAAATTTAATTTTTGTAAAATTCTCGACCTTCTTCTTGCTATTTGTAAATTCTGATAAACAGCATCCACAATTGTATTGCCAGTGGTAAAAATCTTGTTTTTAGAAATATTTTCTCTAAGCAAAATCTCTGTTGCTTTCTTAGTTGGAGTAAATAAAAAATCTGAACAATGGTCAGTTAAAATTCTATTTATTTCTTCGGGCATTTCTTTAAAATACGACCTTAAGCCTGCTTCCACATGGCCTACTTTAAGGTGTAATTTCACCGCTGCTAAAGCTCCAGCTAAGACTGTATTAGTATCTCCTTCTACTAAAACAATATCTGGTTTTTCTTTCGTTAAAATTTTTTCAATTCCGATTAGCATTTTTCCAGTTCCTTCAGCTTGAGTTCCTGAACCAACTCCCAAATTATATTTTGGTGAAGGTAATTCTAATTCTTTAAAAAAAACTTTATCCAAGTTTTCTATATAGTGTTGGTTAGTATGTAAAATGAAAAAGTCAAAATGCTTTCTTTCGCATTCTCGGATAACTGATGACATTTTGATAATTTCCGGTCTAGTACCTAAAATTATGCAAATTTTCATATATTAGATTTAGCCTTTATAAATTATATAATTTCTTCTATCTTTAATTTGTTGAGACAGTAATAGTGAGTCTATATAAAATTTAACTCCCCAGTTTATTAATTTCAACGGTTGATATGTTCCCCAGATAGGAAAACTTCCTGGAATTGCGCCATTAATATTTTTATTTTTTTTATCTATGATTTGTTTTGATGTAACAAAATGATCTATTTTTAATGCTTCTTGGAAATATTTCTCTTCATTATAAATACAATATAATTCTTTAAATATTATTGATACCTGGGATAACCCAACTAAACAAAAGTTTTTATTTTTCATCTTCCATTTTTCGTCATAATAACTTCTTAACTGATTACTTCTATTCAAATTTATTAGCATATCTGCTGTTTTTTGAGCACAACTAATATATTTATCTTCTTCTAAGATTAAACCACACTCAATTAAACCTCGAAGAACATAAGCAATAAAGTGTAAAACAGATCGTTCTGACTTTATATAATAAGAATTTTCAAACCATCCATTTTCTCTTTGTTGAGTTAAAACCCAATCCAAATTCTTTACTGCAATCGATCTCCATTCTTCTTTTTTATCAATTTCTAGAAGTGCCCAGCTAACTCTACTATGATAACTATGATTCATAAAATTACTAGTGTATTTTTTCCATGAGCCATTTTTCTCTTGAGTTGTAATTAACCAATTAGCTGCCTCATTTACTGCTCTAAAATATTTATTTTCTTTAGTATATTTATATAACGCAAATAACCCAAATAAAATTTGACCAGTATCAAAAATAATAGGATTTTGATTGTCTGGTTCAGAAAAAGAACCATTTTTGTTTTGAATACTCAGTAACCATTCTCCCGCATCAATAATAGCATCTGATACTTCTTTCTTTCTATAGTCTGAATAACAAACAAAATTTAAGAGACTAGGAATAATATAGCCCGTAGTTTCCGGATAAGGCTTATCCCAACCCTTCCTTAGAGAATAGGAACGGGAAAATCCTCTTCTTCCACTTGCTCTAAAGCTCTCTAATAGCCAATCAACACCAGCCATTAAAGATTCACTTTCTTTTAATATTTGTTGTTTAGAGTTAAAAAGATTTTTAATCGTTAAGCTGGAAAATTCTTGAATTTTACGAGACTTAATTGTATCTATAAAAATTTGCCAATAGTTATACATTATGTTTTATTATAAGTTTTTGTTCCTTCCCAAGCTATAAATAAATCCAAAAATGGAAAAAATTTATGCATAAATAAAGAGATAATATTAGTAATACAAATAATAATTTTTCTTAACGAAGAGACATTTCCTCCACTCGCTTTATAATAAAGATATTCAATCTTGGTTTGAGAACAGTATTTTTTTAAGACATTATTTAATTTCCAAGGAATAAAGTACTTTTCTTTAAATGGAAAATTCTTTGGATACATCCATTTATTTCTATTTTCTAAAAATCTTTTCAAAAAAAATGTAGGAATTAAATAATCCGGATTTAAGGATAAAATATTTTTATCAATGATCAAAACTTTTCCATTTAATTTAAGTACTCTAATCATTTCTTTAATTGCTTTTTTAGTATCAGGAATATGCTCTAAAACCTCAATACAGATTAAAAAATCAAAGGTTTCTTTTTCAAATGGAAGATTAGTAGCGCTAGCCTGAATAAATTTTATATCAGGATTATTTTTTCTGGCTATTTTTATTAACTCAATTGAAGGTTCAATCCCAATCACATCAAATCCTAAGTCCTTCAATTTTCTGGAAATTTTTCCCTTACCACATCCAACATCTAAAACTTTTTTATCTGAAACCCTAGAAAGAAATTTTAAAACTTCTTTTAACTCAAAATCAGAATTTTCTACAAATTTACTAACTAGACCACCGTCCTTTAGTTCATCAAATCTTTTGAATATTTTATTCTCTAACTGTTTTTCATCTAAAGACATATATATTTATAAATAATTCTAATTATTATAGAACAATAAAAACTGTATTTTCAGAAATTTTATTGTCGAACTTTAGGCTCCACAAATAAGAAGTAGTATAAACATACCATTATATCAAAAAAAAGAATAGCTGAACCAAACAATAGCCCTATTTTAACTTTCATTAGTAAGGGAAATAGAAAAAAAGCTAGTGTATTGGCATCAGTTACTTCTGGAATAAGATATAATCGTTTAGAGGAAAAGGAGATTCTGATTTTCCCTATAAATTTATTTTTTATACTATCTGGAAGCACAATGCACTTATTCTTCTCTCTGTTTGAATATAAACGAAAAGGGTTCGCATCTGATATTAAAAATGAGAAAAAAAATACATAAAATATTCCTATTAAAATAAGAGAGAAATCTTTATTAAGTAAGTATTGGCCATAAACCAAAGAAGGAACAATAAAAAAAACTTCTAGGGCATCTACTATAGTGTCTAAATAACCACCAAGTTTACTCTCTCTTCCTTTTAACCTAGCTATCTTTCCATCTGTACAATCTAAAACAGTAGCTAGCCCACATAGAAGAGCCCCTAAAATTAGATAAAAATGAGTCCCCTGAAAAAAACAATAAGCTGAAGCTATGATCACTAAAAAACCTAAAATAGTAGTTTGATTAGGAGTAATTTTTGTAAAATTAGCAATCAACCAAGTTAATCTTATAGAAAGCGGGTCATAAACTAAAACAGCTGACCAAGGTACTTTCAGATGAAGGGTTCGTTTAATTTCTTTAATAGAATATTTTATTTTCATCTCTTTAAATATTTTTATTTGGAAATTCAGATTTCCACAATATGACCATCAAAGTGACAATTATCACTATTCCATGTTAAAATCAAATAGGCCAAAAGCTATAATTCATATTCCTTTATTTTGCAGAGCTGATCTAAACATATTTTGAAGACCATTGTATCTCATAACTACCGAAATATCATTAACTTTATAGATTCTTAATATTTCCAATTATTTTTTCAAAATACTCTTATTCTTAATAAGCACCTTTATCGTGAATTAGAGAGTTTAGACGATTACTTAATCCCGTAATTACAATAATTGTTCTTATATTTTTAAATTATATTTTATCAAAAAAATAATAATTTCAAATTAACCTTTTGGGATATTTATAATTAGTAACTTCTCCGATTGTATTTTCAAAATCATTAAAAATCATTTTATCTGAAACTTTTTTATACCATTCTACTGCATTTTTAGCAATATATTGAAATTGATCATAATTATTTAAAAGATATTTCAATCTCTCATTGTTCCCTTCTACTTCAGAAAGAGGAATATAATGTTTAAAAGGTTTTATTCCTAATAATTTTAAATCTGGTACTTCTGGAAAAATTGGAATAGCACCAGAACCCAAAGTTTCATAATACTTACTAAGTAGCATTGAAAATTTTATTTTTCCAAAAATTACATATTTGGCTGAGCCTAGATATTCTGACCACTTATTTAAATACCGAATAGGTGATCCACTATAAGGGTCTATTTGATAAACTTTACCCTTCCACCCTCCACATAAAGTACCAACATTGTGGAAAAACTCAATTTTATAATAATTAGAAAGTTCTAAAATTTGTTTGTCTAATGAAATTCTCGAAGCATAAACAGGATTAACGGTAGCTCCGATAACCAATAGATCAAGTTTTTTATTGTTGTCTAAGTTCGGACGAGCAAAAAAAGGTGAGTCAAAAAAAGGGGAAAAAACTATTTTAGTTCGAAGTGGTAATCTAAAATATTTTTTCCATTCGCTCGGATATGGAGTTAATAGAATATCCGGTTGGATCCAATCAATTACCCACTGATAACCAACATGTTCTAAGGGGAAAAAATCATGACCATAGAGAATAACTGGGATGTCTGGACGAGAGAATTTCCAATTATATCCCACATCCCACATAAAGATAAAATCATAGTTAGACCAATTTATTTTAATTGGCTTTTCTACCATATCAACCTGACAAGTATATGCTAGTCTCCGACGGAAAACAAGTCTCCAAAGACTACAATTGGGATTAAAAAAATCTTGTTTTCCTTGAATACATAAACATTTCGGTGTGGGTAAATCAGGATTACAACCGATGGAAAAATCAAAGTTTTGATGAAATTGAGTCCACAGTTCATCTCCATGTTTCTTACATAATTCTTGGCATTCCTTAGACTGAGAACAAAAATGAGAAACAAATAAATTTTTTTGTCTTATCCGAGACAACCATTCTGACTTTTGACAAATTGGACAAGTAAAATATGGATTAGGGCCCCCATAAATAAAAATTTCTTTTCTGGTAATTTTTTCTCCATCTAAGTTAAAGAAGCCTGGCATATTTAAATACCAGAATTCTCGTACCTCTCGGATTAATTGGCTCTGTGGTAATTTAATAATTCCGGAATCAGACCTTAAAAAGGGTAAATGTTGTTTTATTTTTGGAAAAATTCCATAATATATCTCTATTAAAAAGCTACTTCTCTTCAATAAGTTAGTAATCGGTCTTAATAGATAAGGAATTATTTTTCTGGTGAGAGTATAATAAGAACCCCTCTCTTTTAAGTTTTTTCTTAATATATATAACTTATAATTTTTATAATCTGAATTCCCCATTATTTTTATCTTTTGCACAATAAATTGGTATATTGTCCCTTGGAACATTTTTCTAACAATTCCTTAACACTGACAAATTCAATTTTTTTCTCTTTTTCGTTAATCTGATACAACTTAAATCTTTGACCGACAAGCATTTTTAAATAGTCTTCGGGTCTAATGTCAGAATTTTTAAGCAAATCTTGATTAAACTCGGTAAGAATTTTCAAATTTTTATTTCTCTTCAAAAGCTCTTGCATTCCTATAATTGCCAAACCTTCGGCTCCTTCTATATCCATTTTTATAAAATCAATTTTTCCATTGTAATTTTTAAAATAATCGTCTAAACGAATTGTTTCCACTTGAATAAATTTTTTCCTGCTTTCTAAGTTAAATATCGAGTGGGATCCTTTGTTATAATCGGAGAGATACAACTTAGCCGTTCCCATTCTATCTATAACTGCTTTTCTAATTAATAAAATATTTTTATACCTATTGATTTCTACATTTTTTTTAAGCAATGAGAAATTAGTCTGGTCCGGCTCAAAGGCAAAAATTTTACCATTTTTACCAACAATTTTTGCAAAAATTAAGGTATAATATCCAATATTTGCTCCGAGATCTAAAACGACATCGCCTTTTTTAATTTCTTTTTTTATAAGTTCTGTCTCGAATGGTTCGTAAACTCCCCATATTGATAGTCCCAAGGAGTCAATCGAGTCTAAAAACATTTTATGATCAAAAACATTAACGGGAGAATTTGGATCTCTTAAATGAGAAAGTAAGGAAAAATAAACAAATTTGATTGGATAAAATCTAGAAAGTCGATGCCCAAAAAGAAGTTTAATTCCTTTTTTGAATATTAAAAACATTATTTTCTGAATGGCCATAATGGAAAAATATATTTTATTAACTTTTTACATCCAAAAATACAAACAAAATAAACTATAATGCCAATCAAAATAGAAAGTAAAACATGAAAATGATAAACTTGTGGCTGGACTATTACAAAACACATTGCCATACCAGAAAGAGCAGCGTTAATAAAAGTAAATAGAAATTTAGAATTAAAAGGCTTTATTGAAGTGAACTTCAAAGTAAACCTAAAAAATAAAAAGAAAATTAAAAGGTTAGTAATCACAGTAGCTACAGCCGCTCCATAAAGACTAAACTTAGGAATTAGGATTAAATTCAAAATAACATTAACTATTGCTCCAATAAAAACTGCCCAGAAAATCTTTTTCTGATTGTCGGAAACAATTAACACCTGATAGAAACTATTATATAGAAACATAATTCCAACCATTAGGATTAATATCTGAAAAGCGAGGACCGACGGAGCATAGCTTTGATCATAAATAAAATCTATGATTTTTGGAGCCAAAACAATTCCTCCCACTGTTATAGGAAAAGCAAGAAAAATCATTATTTCCATTTGAGAATTCCAGATTTTTTGAATCCTTTCCTTGGATTCTTTAAATGCCCTACTTAAAACTGGATAAAAACTCTGAGAAATTAGAACCATTGGGATTAAGGCAGCACCAGTAATTTTATATACAGCATTATACCATCCAGTTTCGGTAATCTGTCCAAAATATCCCATCATTACTGAATCAATCTGAGTATATATAATAGTTAAAGTCCCGACTAAAGCCAAGGGCCAAGACATTAACAAAATCCTCTTCCAAATAGATTTGTCCCATTCGAGAGATAAACGATAAACCTTAAGGTGAAAGAATGATAAAAAAATGGTTAGACTAACTAAACTGGCTAATAAATAGCCATAACTTAAGTTTTCAACTGAAGGAAATCTCAAAATCACGAAGAACCCGAAAGTAGCTATGCAAATTGCCTGCAAGATTTTCGCCCAAGCTTCATATTCCATTCTTTGATGAGCTCTTAAAAAAGCGTAAAAAATTTCAAAAAAACAATTTAAAAAACTGTAAATAGCTAAAATCCAAATTACTTTTTGAATAAGAGGATCTAAAACAATAAAAAAAGAGCTAATGAAAATTAAAATTAAGGTCCCAAGCCCTAAAAGAATTTTTAATGAAAGAATAGACGAATATTCTTTTTCTTTAGTTTTATCTTGAGAGAATTCTCTAGTGATAATCTGCGGAGAAACAAAGCTAGAGAGAATACTTAATAGATAAATAAAGGCTATAGCAAAAGCAAACTTACCATATTCGGTAGCTCCCAAAATTCGGGCAACATAAATAAACAAAATTAATGTTAAGAATCTGCTTATTCCTTCGGCTACTGCTAACCAAAAAGTGTTTTTAAAGATGGTTTGCTTAACTGTTTGATTCTCGAACAAAAGAGATCTTAACTCTTGATAACTCTTAATTCTCATTTCTCTTTGTGATATAAAATTAAGTCAATAGCTTTGCTATTATAAATTTTCTTTAGAATTTCAGCATTACAGATAATACAATGTCCGCCAATTTTTCCTTTTGGTGGATAAAGAACCGGTCTGATAACATTATTTTTTCCCAACTTTTTATATCCCTCATTATAGGTCTTGTTAAAGTCAGTTACAGTTTCTTCAAAATTAATTCCAAATTTATCGCAGATTCCTTTCATTTCTTTGTGCCAAGCAATACAAAGACCATAATAAGAAGTACTTAGAAGTTTTCCTATTTCAGTTGTCTTTGAAGGAATAAACACTTTTGTTCTTATTCTTAAGCTTTCCAAATGTTTTTTAGCCAATTCCCCTGCTTTTTTATTATCAGCTCCTATATATTTTACAAAGGTTTTGATTCCTTTATATAAATTAGGATGAATTCCTCTTATTGGGCTATGGACAACCATAGCTCCAATTTTCTTTGTTGTACCCGGAACAACAGTAGAATGGATAATAGTTATCTTCGGCTTAATTTCTTTTATTTCTTTCTTCACTATCTTTATAAAGTCTACACTCCAAGGGATACAAACATTTAAAATATCTACTCCCTTTAATTCGTCATCTCTTTTTAAGTCTTTAATTTTCGGATTTTTATAAAGTTTTGCAATAGCTTTGCCAACTTCTCCATATCCCAATATTCCAATTTTGTTATTTTCTAATTTCATAACTAATATCCCAATAATTGATTAATTTTTGCTCTAGTACTTGAACCAACAAATCCAGTCCCTTC
>Ga0265596_1000113_pt1 | contig 53910 bp, 50 predicted proteins | sample saktaG_FD_190143 | JGI IMG/M metagenome (GOLD analysis project Ga0265596, IMG submission 190143) | Saline water microbial communities from Sakinaw Lake, British Columbia, Canada - sak_2013_06_06_60m | ecosystem: Environmental > Aquatic > Non-marine Saline and Alkaline > Saline ...
CGATCTTCCGGGAGGAAGGAACACCGATGCAGTAGGCATAAAGCAAGACCTTCACCATCAACTGCGGGTGGTATGGCGGATATCCTCGCTCCTCGTGAGCATAGCGCTCCGTTACCGCTGAAAGATCGAGTTTTCCACCACATCCGAGACAAAATAGGCCAGATGACCGCTGGGTAGCCAATCCCGCATTGATGCAGGCATCAGGAACGGCTGGTCGGGCTCGTAAGGACGGAATGTCTTGCTCGTAGACGACTCCTCGATTCAAATTTCCCTCATTATAGCCTACTTCCTTCGTCATGCGATTACTCGGACAGACTCCTAGCCATTTTGTATAGGCAGATTCTGTGTGCAGAAACATGGGGAGAAAGCAGGTCACAGCGGTTAAGTCCACCCACGGGCCACCCCCTGTGATGAGATAGGAAATTGAAAAAATAAAACCTCCATCTGAAATACCTAAACTCAGAGACTTGTGCGAAAAGTCGGCACGGTTTGCCAAAGAAAACACACGGTTGAATAAGCTTTTATGGAATAGTAAAATTAGCACAAATGCATACAGACGCTGGCCTCAGCGAATGAAGTCAAGTCGCTCAGGGACTCACCACATGGAAAATGAAACCAGTCACTCGAACCTCGGCACGGTGGTCTCGGTGCGCGGTAGTGTCGTAGATATACGGTTCGATGCATATTTACCACCCATATACTCGTTGCTGCACGCGAAGGAGGGGGAAATTGTCATCGAGGTTTTAGCTCAACTCAACGCGCATCTCGTGCGCGGGATTGCGTTGACGCCTACCCAAGGCCTCGCCCGCGGCATTGCTGTTGAAGACACAGGCGGGCCGTTGAAGTCGCCGGTCGGCAAGGGAATACTCTCGCGAATGTTCGACGTGTTCGGGAACGCTATCGACCGCCAAGCGTCGCCGACAGATGTCCAATGGCGCACAGTCCATCGAGCCCCGCCGGAGTTAGCTAGACGTTCCACCAAGTCCGAGATCTTCGAGACGGGGATCAAGGCCATTGATGTGCTGGTGCCGCTTGAGCGCGGCGGCAAAGCGGGCCTATTTGGTGGGGCGGGTGTAGGTAAGACAGTATTACTCACCGAAATGATTCACAACATGATCGGGCACCACGAGGGCGTAAGCATTTTTTGCGGGATAGGCGAACGATGTCGTGAAGGGGAGGAACTTTACCGTGACATGAAGGTAGCGGGTGTACTGCCGAACATGGTGATGGTGTTCGGGCAGATGAACGAGCCGCCGGGTAGCCGGTTTCGCGTAGGCCATGCAGCGCTGACTATGGCCGAGTATTTCCGAGACGACGAGCATCGCGACGTGCTGCTGCTGATCGATAATATTTTCCGCTTCATCCAGGCTGGCATGGAGGTGTCTGGCTTGATGGGACAGATGCCGTCGCGTCTGGGCTATCAGCCGACCATGGGCACAGAGTTGTCGCGTCTAGAGGAACGCATCGCCAACACCGAAGCCGGAGCCATCACGTCCATTCAGGCAGTGTATGTGCCGGCGGACGATTTGACCGACCCGGCGGCGGTGCATACGTTTTCGCATCTCTCGGCGTCCATCGTGCTTTCGCGCAAGCGGGCGAGTGAAGGACTTTACCCGGCTATCGACCTGCTGCAATCCAACTCCAAAATGGGCACGCCCGGCATCGTCGGCGAACGACATTATCTCTTGGCGCAGGAAATCAGACGGACGCTCGCGCAATATGAAGATCTCAAGGATGTCATCGCCATGCTCGGCCTGGAGCAACTGTCGCCGGACGACCGCAAGGTGGTCGCCCGCGCCCGGCGGCTGGAGCGATTCCTTACGCAGCCGTTTTTCGCCACCGAGCAATTTAGCGGTATTAAGGGAAAACTTGTCAGCCTCAAAGACTCGCTGGAGGGCTGCGAACGCATCCTGCTCGATGAATTCGAAGGTTACCCGGAAAGTGCACTCTACATGATCGGGGCGATTGAAGAGGCGAAAGAAAAGGCCCCGTCCGACAAACGAGCAGCCAAGGCCGACCCCGGGGCCAAACCTGCGACGAAGGTTGACCCGAAACCCGTCGCTGATTCCACATCCAAATCCGAACCGCAGCCGAAACCTAAACCGGAGGTTGAACATGCAGTCGACACTCATGAATCTTAAGGTTCTCCTACCGTTCAGAATTTTCGCTGAGGAAACCGGCGTTTTGCGTATCATTGCGGAGACCCGCGAGGGCTCGTTCGGACTCTTGCCACACCGACTGGACTGCGTCGCGGCGCTCGCACCCGGGATTCTGATCTACGAAAACGGAGTGTGGGGCGAGGTTTACGTGGCCGTCGATGAAGGGGTATTGGTCAAGACTGGCTTGGATGTGCTCGTCTCCGTGCGCAACGCAATTGGCGGAACGGACCTCAGCCAATTGCGTGAGGCGGTGGAGCGGGAGTTTATGAACCTGAACGAACGGGAGCAAAGCGTCCGCTCGGTGATGGCGAAAATGGAGAGTGGTTTCATTCGACGTATGGCGGCTTTTCACAATGACTGACGAACAACAACAAAATCCTTTGAAGCCGAAACCGTCGCTCAGTCAGGAGGTCGGTGCAAAGGCGACGCACAAACTCCGCGCACGTCGCCACGGCACGCGGACTGTCTGGTTTGGCCTCGGTATGATGGGGCTTATCGGCTGGTCGGTGGCGGTTCCGACAGTACTCGGCGCTTGGTTGGGTATCTGGCTGGACAAAAGCCATCCGGGAAGCTTTTCCTGGACTTTGACGCTGTTGGTCGTCGGTCTGGTCATTGGTTGTTTGAATGCCTGGCGTTGGGTGGCCAAAGAAGACAGGGAAATGCGAGACGAACAGGAGGATAAAGATGAATGAAACTTTGGGTCTGGTGCTAGCTTTGGGGACGGGGATTTTGCTCGGTGTGGTGTTCTTCGGTGGCCTCTGGTGGACGGTTCATAAGGGCGTTTCATCCAGACGACCGGCACTTTGGTTCTTCGGCAGCCTGGTGCTGCGGATGGGCATTACCCTTGCCGGATTTTATTTTATAACCGGCGGTCATTGGGAGCGGCTACTGCTGTGTCTCCTTGGATTTATCATCGCCCGGTTTATCGTAACACGGCTAAACCGGCTGGAGAAAAAACCAACATGCCTGGCACAGGAGGCCGGTCATGCGCCTCAGCCCTGATGAAATAATCTTCTGGCAATTCGGATTGTTCAAACTCAACGCCACCATTGTGTTCACATGGGGACTGATGCTAGTGCTGGCCGTTGGTTCAAAACTCATCACTCGCAAAATATCCACGGATATGAGACGTTCCCACTGGCAGAACCTTCTGGAAATCCTCATTACCGGTATGGAGAAACAGATTGAAGAGGTAGGCCTGGGCCAACCGCGGAAATATCTCGGCTTTCTGGGAACACTCTTCCTGTTTGTTGCCGTAGCCAGTCTCTGTACCGTCATCCCCGGCTACGAGCCGCCGACCGGTTCACTCTCGACCACGGCGGCACTCGCACTGTGCGTGTTTGTGGCCGTGCCGTTCTTCGGCATCGCGGAGCAAGGGGTAGGCGATTACCTCAAATCCTATACGAGTCCGACGCTCATCATGCTACCGTTTAACATCATCAGTGAACTGACGCGCACACTGGCCTTGGCAGTCCGTCTGTTCGGCAACATGATGAGCGGGGCGATGATTGTCGGTATACTGCTCACTATTGTGCCCTTCATCTTCCCAATAATCATGACGGCGCTGGGTCTGCTCACCGGCATGGTGCAGGCCTACATCTTCAGCATCCTGGCAGCGGTTTACATCGCGGCAGCCACGCGAGTCCGTGAACCCAAGCCACAACCTAATGCAGAACATTGAAACATGAACTACATCAACAAAAGGAGATACTATGGATAATATGACTTTTATCGCGGTAGCATCAATTGTCACTGCCGGCATCACTACGGCTTTCGGCACCATGGCCCCGGCGCTGGGCGAGGGGAAGGCGGTCGCGACCGCGCTGAGTTCGCTGGCCCAGCAGCCCGACGCGTCCACTACCATCACCCGAACACTTTTTGTGGGCCTGGCGATGATCGAGTCCACGGCCATCTACTGCTTCGTGGTCTCGATGATTCTCATCTTCGTCAACCCATTCTGGAACCACGTCATAGGCTAAGCTAAAGGAAAATAACGCGATGTTAATCGATTGGTTTACGGTCGGAGCACAGGTGCTCAATTTTCTTATCCTGGTGTGGTTGCTGAAGCGTTTCCTTTACAAACCTATCCTCCACGCCATTGAGGAAAGGGAGAAGCGGATCGCTGCCGAACTAGCGAACGCCGATAAGAAAAAGGCCGAAGCCCAAAAGGAGAGAGACGAGTTCAAGCACAAAAACGAGGAGTTTGATCAGCAACACGCCGCGCTTTTGAGCAAAGCGACGGACGAGGTTAAAGCCGAACGTCAACGGCTCCTCGACGAAGCGCGGAAGGCCGCTGCGGTCGTGAGTTTAAAACATAAGGAAACGTTGAGAAACGAAGAACATAACTTACATCAAGCAATCAGTCGCCAGACACAGCAGGAAGTATTTGCCATCGCACGGAGGGCGCTGACAGATCTCGCCACGACGAGTTTGGAAGAACGCCTCGTTGAGGTGTTCACTCGCCGCTTGCGAGATATGGATGGCCAGGCGAAAGTAGGCCTCGCCAAGGCCCTTAAGACAGCGTCTGACCCCGCGATCGTGCGCTCCGCGTTTGACTTGCCTGAGGAGCAACGTGCGGCTATACAAAATGCGCTCAGCGAAACCTTTTCGGCTGAAATCCACGTCCGGTTCGAGACCGCGGCAGACCTGATCAGCGGCATTGAACTCACCACGAATGGACAAAAAGTTGCGTGGAGCATCGCGGATTATCTAGCGTCGTTAGAAAAGGGCGTCGACGAACTTCTAAAAGAGACGGATAAACCCAAGCCTAAGCCTGAAGACAAAGGCGAGCCTCAACCTGAAGATACTAAGCCCGAAACAAAGAGCCAATGAACATGGAACCGGAGAGCCTCCAGAACGTTTACGACAGCACGTTTGCTGGAATAAGCCACGTGCGGGAAGCATTTACGCCGCACCTGGCGCCACGGGAGATCGGCACGATCACCAGTATCGCCACCGGCATCGCCAAGGTGTCGGGTCTTCCTGGCGTGGGCTCTGATGAATTGGTGAAATTTCCCGGCGATGTGCTCGGAATTGCATTCAACGTGGACGCGGATGAAATTGGCGTCGTTCTTCTCGGCGAGTACTGGCATCTCCACACGGGAGACGAAGTCCAGCGTACGGGCCGGGTTATGGATGTGGCCGTGGGCGATGGTTTGATGGGGCGCGTCATCGACCCACTCGGTCGGCCACTCGATGGCAAGGGGCCGGTGGCTTCTAGCAAGCGCCTACCCATCGAACGAACCGCCGCGCCCATCATGGACCGCGCACCGGTCACGGTGCCTCTCCAGACCGGCATCAAAGTCATCGATGCGCTCATTCCCGTTGGGCGCGGCCAGCGCGAGTTGATTCTCGGCGACCGCCAGACGGGCAAGACCACTATTACGATCGACACCATCCTCAACCAGCGAGGCCACGATGTGCTGTGTGTATATTGTACAATCGGTCAGCGCTCGTCTGCCGTCGCGAAGGCCGTGGCCACCTTGCAGGAAAAGGGCGCTATGGATTACACCGTCGTCGTCGTGACAGAAGGCAACGACCCACCGGGACTCACTTACATCGCTCCTTACGCCGCGACCAGCATCGCAGAATTTTTCATGGAGGCGGGGCAAGATGTACTGATCGTTTACGACGATCTTACCAATCACGCGCGCTCCTACCGCGAACTCTCTCTGCTACTACGCCGTCTGCCTGGCCGCGAAGCATTTCCCGGTGATATCTTTTATATCCACTCACGGTTACTCGAACGTGCGACGCACTTGCGTGAGGAACTCGGCGGTGGTTCCCTCACTGCGCTGCCTATCATCGAAACCGAAGCGCAAAATATTTCCGCCTATATTCCGACCAACTTGATTTCAATCACGGATGGGCAGATCTACCTCTCGCCGTCGCTCTTCCAATTGGGCGTGCTGCCTGCGGTCGATGTCGGGAAATCAGTTTCCCGCGTTGGTGGTAAAGCGCAACGAGCAGCCTACCGAGCGGTGGCGGGTGACCTGAAGCTCGCCTACGCGCAGTTCGAGGAACTCGAAACCTTTTCACGCTTCGGAGCCCGCCTGGATGAAGACACTCTCAAGATCATTGAGCACGGACGGCGAATTCGCGCCTGCCTCAAACAGCCTGAATTCGCCCCGGTGGCCATGCCCGCACAAATCGTCGTGCTGCTGGCTTTGAACGCAGAATTCTTCGAACGCGTGCCGCTTGATCAGATGACAGACGCCGAGCACGCCCTACGCGAAGTGGCGGCGGATATCCCGGCGGAGTTGCGCGAGCGATTGGATACCGCCGAACAATTGAGCGACGAGGATCGTGAAACGATTATCAAAATCGCCCGCAATTCGCTTGCTCGCTTCCAGCCCAAGCCTGAACCAGAATCCAAGCCGGAAGTCCAAACAGAGGTCAAGCAAAAGCGTAAGCCTGAACCTGAGGAGAAATCATGAGCGATACTACGGCGAATCTGCGACGAAAGATCGACGGAGCCGGGGATCTCCAATCCGTCGTAAGAACGATGAAGGCCGTGGCCGCCTCGAGCATCGGACAATACGAGAAATCGGTGCGCGCGTTGGCTGATTACTATCGCGCTGTGGAGATGGGGTTGGGCGCATTCTTCCGGGAAAACGGTCCGCCGCCCCCGATTGCAGAACGGAAAAGACAAACAGTTGCGGGTGCTATTGGCGTGGTAGTGTTCGGTTCTGACCAGGGACTGGTGGGCCAGTTTAATGATGTGTTGGCCGATTATGCGGTCAAGACACTGGCAGATCTGCCGGCCAAACCAGAGGTATGGGCCGTCGGTGAGCGCGTTCATGCGCGCCTGGCGGACGAGGGCCTGCCACTGAGGGGACTCTTCACCGTGCCGAACTCCGTCAAGGCCATCACCCCGCTCGTCGGGCAGATTCTCGTGGAGAGCGACATGCGCTACAACCAGGGTGGGGTCACCGAACTGCACCTCTTCTACAACCGCCCCAAGTCTGGGGCGGTTTATGTACCCGTCAGTCAGCGACTGCTACCGCTGGACGAAAAATGGCGGCGTAAGTTGGTCGAACTTCCCTGGCCGACGCGAAGCATGCCCGAGATCATGGGTGGTGGGACCACGGCCTTTAGGGCGCTCATCCGCGAATATCTTTTCATTTCACTGTTCCGGGCGTGCGCAGAATCCCTCGCGAGCGAGAACGCGAGCCGCCTGGCGGCGATGCAACGTGCCGACAAAAACATCGACGAATTGCTGGAGGACCTTAACGGGACATTCCATCGCTTGCGCCAAAGTGGTATCAACGAGGAACTGTTCGACGTCATCTCCGGCTTCGAAGCGCTGAGTGCAAATGTGGACTAGGCTTTTTTGTTAAGGCATCCAGGGCTGCCTGTGCCGCGAGAGGGACTTGTAACGATTGCCCCGTGTCCTCAAGTTGATCATCTCCCCGAAAATAGGGCCAGACGAAATGCGAGTTTTGTGGGATGATTAATAAGTTTGAAGGCGGATCATCCCATGGAGAAATCCCGATATATTGCAGAATAAATAACCTTTGCATTTAGCAGACAGAGACGGGTACACCATATCCGAGGTATGTAGGAAATGGGCTTCTGTGAACTGAGGTCTGATGTCATTTCTAACAGATGCAATAAATCAACGCATTTGATTAATGCGGCTTTTAAACGTATAGTTAAGTGCGTGGTTTCGCCACGGCTGTGTCTGACTGAATTACATTAACGCACCACCCCGCCTTAATTTATTCACGGTTCAGATGCCCCCGCTTTTAAATCATTAGTTAAGTCGTCAGCAGGCGCGATGCGAGAAGATATTAATATTGACAAATAAAAAGGGCGCCGGAGTTGAAAGCAACTGCATTTCAACCCCGGTTCTGTCGATACCAGCCCTGCAGACAACCATGGAGCGTGACGTCCCACTGGATGTTTTCGGTGAGAAAGGAGTCGATGAATTCGCTCCCACTGCCGCTCTGTGGCAGGATCTGGTATTCATAGAGCACGGGCTGGAAGACCCCGGCGCGTTGGAGCTATACGGCAAGCCCCCGCCCGGTGCAGCGGCTGATGCGGTGGATTTTTATGATGACCCGATACACCTGTACCTGCGTGAAATCGGCCGGGTGGACCTTCTTACGGCAAAGGAGGAGCGGTCATTAGCCGCAAGGGTCGAGGATGGGCGGTATCTCGCGGCGCTGGAAAAACAGTGCAGGGCCAATCCGGACCATTGCGAAACGGAGATAAGCGTAATAATTGCCAGTTTGCGTAAATTGGTCTCTGCCCACCCGGTCATCTCTGCTTTATATAGAAACCTGGGGATTGAATGCGGAAACGGTTTCAAACAGTCTATTCTCAGGCCGGAACTGCGAGCTGCAGTAGACGGCATCGTGGAAATATCCTTTGTCGAAAAAGTAAGCGCCGAATGCGGGAAGACCTTCACAGAGGTCTGGCACGATATTGCCGATATATCCGTCTACAGCCGGCTGTTGCCCCTGAAGGTCTACGATGCCGCAGGGAGCCGGACTTCATGGGATGAGCTTGGATTGCTGCTGGGAGAGCCCGTGGACGAGGGCTTGCTTTTGAAGCTGCGGCCGCTGGTCAGTCAATTCAGGCAGTATTCCGACAGTGTAAAGAGAGATGCCGGTAAATCTGCCAGGCATCTTATCGAGGCCAACCTGCGGCTGGTAGTAAGTATTGCCAAGAAATACGGTATGCGCAATTTACCCATCCTGGACCTGATACAGGAAGGGAACATAGGGCTGGTGCGCGCCGTGAATAAATTTGAATACAGGCGTGGTTTTAAATTCAGCACCTACGCTACATGGTGGATAAGGCAGGCGGTTACCAGGGCCCTCGCCGATCAGTCACGTACCATCAGGATACCTGTTCACATGGTAGAAAACATAAACAGGCTGATGAGGACAAGGAGACAGTTGAACCAGGAAACCGGGGGCGAACCGAATATTGAAGAGATCGCCATTGCGATGGAGCTTCCGGTGGAAAAGGTAAACGAAATCATGAAATTAACCAGGGTCCCGATATCACTGGAGACGCCGGTGGGAGATGAAGGTGATAGCCACCTGGGCGATTTCATAGAGGACAAGACGGCAATAGGGCCGAGTGAGACGGCCACTATCGGATTGCTGAGAGGGCAGATAAATGAAGTCCTGGCCGAGCTTACCGATAGGGAGAGAAGGGTAATCCTGTTGCGCTTTGGTCTGGAGGATGACAGGGCGAGGACGCTTGAAGAGGTTGGTCAAGAGTTTAACGTGACCAGGGAACGTATCCGTCAGATCGAAGCCAAAGCACTACGTAAGCTACGACATCCAAGCCGGAGCCGCAAGCTCAAAGATTACCTGGAATAAACAACGTTTCGTCTTTGCTCCCTCTGATTTGATAGGCTGCTTTTTACCAGCGCAATCTCACGTTCAATTATTGTAACTAAATTCCGCACGGACATTCGTGAAATGAGAAAGGGGTGCGGACATGCTTTCGAGACGAGGCCCGGCTCGAGTGGTTCAGGGCTGGCAAGGACTTTAGCAACGGTCTGGCAGTACTTGACGTAGTGTGAACTTAATCCCTCGGTCTGCTTGGTGAGAAGATACCCTTGAACCAAAGACTTTAATGACGTCCCCGAAACCGCATCCACCTTAATGGAAATAACCATTTGTTCATTTAACGGACCTGCCTCAAAGACCATGAGGTCTTTGTTATGTCCAGTCTGTATTATGCTTCTTGATGAACTATATTGTGTAATGACTGAAATCCACATCTATGGTCGGGGTGAGTGGATTCGAACCACCGGCCTCATGGTCCCAAACCATGCGCGCTACCACTGCGCTACACCCCGCAGGGCAAAAGTATAGGTTACAAAAAAAGTAGAGTCAAGAAATATGTCGACAGAGAACCGTTAGGTCACCGGCAATTGGGACAGATATCGAAGAACCCCGGCTCGAGGTTCCACTTCTTCCTGATATACTCAAGCTGCGCCTCGGGCGCCCAGTACATGCCGCACTTCGAGCACTTCTTCAGCTTGAACTCCACCTTCCAGTTGTAGATATAGCGGACGCCGTTCTTCTCCTCCATCTTCACCGCCCCGGTGGGACATACATAGTAGCAGGAGCCGCAGCCTATACATGCTTTGGCCTTCTCCAGGAACGGCGGTTTTGGCTCCTTGGACACGCCGCGGTTGACCAGGCTGATAGCGCTCACTCCGACCACCTGCTCGCAAGCCCGGACGCACAGGCCGCAGACGATGCAGTCGTGCTTCTCCCAGTACTCCTCCCTGAAAGAGGGTTTTTCCAGGCCGTACTCGGCGGCCAGCTCTTTAATGACCTTGTTCTCGCTGCACCTTGCCAGCAGCAGGTCCAGCAACATCTTGCGGTTGCGGATTATACGAGGGGAATCCGTCTGAACGACCAGCCCCTCCTCCACGGGATAGAGACAGGACGTGACGATACGGGTCTTGCCCCCTCGAGTCACTTCAACGATGCACAACCTGCAAGCGCCGAAGGGCTCGATGGCCTCGTGATTGCAGAGCGTGGGTATTTTGATGCCGTGGTCCCGGGCAACCTGCAGCACCATGCTGCCCTTCTCAGCAGTATACTTGTTGCCGTTTATGGTCAGGTTTACCAGCTCACTCAATGCTCACAGCTCCCATCTTGCAAATATCATAGCAGGTGCGGCACTTGATGCACTTGGATTGGTCCAGTATAACGGGCTTTTTCTTGCCCATAAATGTGATGGCCTGCGTGGGGCAGGGCTTAACGCACCTGCCGCAACCCGGGCACTTCTCATCGATGATGCTGAAGCGTATCAGGGCCTTGCACACCCCGGCCGGACACTTCTTGTCTTTGATATGCGCCTCATACTCGTCCCTGAAATACTGTATGGTGGTCAGAACCGGGTTGGGGGCCGAGCTGCCGAGGGCGCACAAAGCGCTGTCCTTCAGGTGCGCTGAAAGCTCGGTTAAAAGCTCCAGGTCGCTCTCCCTGCCCTTGCCCTCGGTGATGTCCGTCAGTATCTGGCGCATCCTTTTGACGCCCTCACGGCAGGGCACGCATTTCCCACATGATTCCTCCTCGAGGAAGGTCAGGAAGTAGCGGGCCGTATCCACCATGCAGTTGTCCTCGTCCATCACGATCATGCCACCCGATCCCATCATCGAGCCGGCTTTGATCAAAGAATCGAAGTCCACCGGCAAATCGAGCAGCTTCTCGGGAAGGCATCCGCCAGAGGGTCCGCCCGTCTGCACGGCCTTGAATTTCTTGCCACCGCGTATGCCGCCGCCGATATCGAAGATGATGTCCCTCAGCTTGATGCCCATGGGCACTTCCACCAGGCCAGTGTTGTTGACCTTGCCCGTCAGTGAGAATATCTTGGTGCCGCTGTTGCCCGGGGCGCCTATCTTGCTGAACCACTCGGCCCCGTTGTTGACAATCAGAGGTATGTTGGCCCAGGTCTCCACGTTGTTCAGACAGCTCGGCCTGTCCCACAGTCCCCTCTCCACGGTATGTATGTACTTGGCCCTGGGCTCGCCGGTCTTTCCTTCCAGTGACGCCATCAGGGCAGTCGATTCTCCACAGACAAAGGCGCCGCCTCCCCTGTTGACCCTCACGCTGAAATCAAATCCCGATCCCAGTATATTTTTCCCGATCAGCCCGAGTGCCTCAGCCTGCTCGATGGCCAGGGTAATGTTCTTGAGCGCCAGGGGATACTCGTTACGCACGTAGATATAGCCCTGGTGAGAGCCTATGGCATAGGCGCCGATCACCAGCCCTTCCAGCACGCTGTGGGGGTTGCCGGTCAGCAGGCCTTCATTGGCATATGCGCCGGGATCACCTTCATCGGCGTTGACGATTACATACTTGATCTCGCCTTCAGCTTTGCGGCACGTCTCCCACTTGGTACCCGTGGGGAATCCGCCACCGCCGCGGCCCCTCAGGCCGGAATCTTTGACTATCTGTATGATCCGGTCGGGCTGCAGATCGAAGAGGGCTTTGGACAATGCCGAGTAGCCGCCTATGGCGATATAATCTTCGATGCTGGCGGGATCGATCCTGACATTGTTACCCAGCACGATACGCTGCTGCTTGGTGTAAAAGGGGATATCGTTCTGCCGGCCAACAGCCGGTTCACCTGCTTCCTGCTTGAAAAGCAGCCTCTCGATGGGGCCCTTTTTCTGGATGGTGTTATCGAGTATCTCGGGGACATCCGATACCGCGATCCTCTGGTAGAACACATTTCCCGGCTCGACTATGGCGATGGGACCGCGCTCGCAGAAACCGTGGCAGCCCGTGATCTTGAAGTCCACCTGGTCCGCCAGGCCGCGCTTCTCGATCTCCGCCCTGAAAGCCTCGGCTACCGGGTTGCTGCCGTACGGCCTGCAGGCCGTGCCGTTGCAGATCGAGATGCGGCGCCTGCCCGCGTCTCTTTCCTGTGCCAGCTTCTCCTGGAGTGCGGCCAGCGCTTTAGCTGTTTTTAATTTACTTGCCATCAGTACTATTCTTTAAATTTATTTAACATGGGCTCGACCTTGTCATTGGTCATATGCCCGAAGAACTCTTCATCGATCTTGACCACGGGACCGGTGGCGCAGCAGCCCATGCAATTCACGGTCTCAAGGGTAAAGCCGCGGTCCGCCGTGGTCTGGCCCCGCTCGACGCCGAGCTGGCGCTCCAGTGATTCCAGGATCAGGTCGGCGCCTCGCACATGGCAGGCCGTGCCCTGGCAGACGTTGACGATGTGCCTGCCCCTTTCCTTCAGGCTGAATGCCCGGAAGAAAGTCGCCATACTGTAAACATGGCTCTGCGGTATATCCAGCTTTTTGCTGAGCTTATCCAGCGCTGTACGCGGCAGGTAATTATACTCGGCCTGGATGTCCTGAAGTATGGATACCATCTGGCTGCTGTCGCTGCCGTATTTTTTAATAATCGAGGCTACTTTATCTTTCATTTTATTTTCTTCAGGCCCGCAAGCTGCCTGACCTTGTTGTACTCCTCAACCACCTTTACCTGTATCTCGGCGATGCTTTCCTTTGTCAGGTGACGGTAGCGTCCCTGCAGCTTGAGGTAATCCTCTACCGGCCTGAGATAAGGCAGGTCGATATTCAATTTGTACTGGCCATTCTCGATTTCGTAAATCGGGAAAATACCCGTCTCGACCGCCAGCCGGCCAACCTTGATAGTCTGGTTGGAGCGACAGCGCCAGCCGGTGGGACAGACCGACAGGATGTGAATGTACGAAGGCCCCTTGACCTTTACAGCCTTTTCAACCTTTGTCATTATGTCAATTGGATAGCTGGAGCATGAGGTTGCCACATAGGGTATATTATGCGCCGCGGCTATGGCGGCCATATTTTTCTTCCAGGTATGCTGCCCCATGCTCTTTTTACCCGCCGGCGCGGTTGTGGTCGAGGCACCGAAAGGCGTCTCGCTTGATCGCTGTATGCCTGTATTCATATAGGCCTCGTTGTCATAGCAAACGTAAAGGAAATCGTGTCCTCGTTCAAGGGCGCCCGACAGGGATTGCAGGCCGATATCCGCCGTGCCACCGTCCCCACCCATGGCCACGACCTTGACCTCTTTTGTATACCCGTGCTTGCGCTTGAGTGCTTTAATGCCGGATTCGATGCCTGAAGCCACGGCCGAGGCATTCTCGAAGAGGGTATGGATCCAGGGGACCTCCCAGGACGTTTCAGGCAGCGGTGATGAGATGATCTCCATACAACCGGTAGCCATGGAGATGATGGTGTTGCGGCCCAGCGCTTTGCACACGTAACGCACGGCCAACACCTCGCCACATCCCGAGCACGCCCGGTGACCGGACGCTATATACTCGCCCTTCGTGACCAGCCTGGGCACGTAAATGCTAAGAGTTTCCACTATTCCCTCACTCCGTACATGATCGTTTCGGCTGTTCGGCCTGCTTTAATCTGCTGCAGACCCATCTCCACCAATTTTTCAAAATCAGCCGGCGACACGTCGCGCCCTCCCAACCCACCGACTATGCTGGCAACCTGCGGCCTCTTATCACCCGCATAAAGGGCCGCCCTGATCTCCGAGCAGATCGGCGCCGGACCCCCGAGCGATATCGCCCGGTCCAGGACGATAATGTTACTTGCTCCCGATAAGGCCTGTACCATCTCCTCGTAGGGGAAGGGACGCCACAGGCGTACCCTGACCAGTCCGACCTTCTTGCCCTCACTCTGCATCTTATCGATGGCGTCCATGGCGTTTTCACTGTAGCCGCCCGCTGTCACCAGCAGCGTCTCCGCGTTGTCCGCCTTATACTGTTCAACCAGCTTGTAATGCCGTCCGGTCAGTTCACCATACTTGCGCCATACATCAAGAATCACCTTCCTGGAATCTCGTAACGCTGCATCCAGATCTTTCCTGGTCTCTGCATACATGTTGGGCGCGGCGAAACAGCCCATACTGACAGGATTGTCGGGGTCCAGCGTGTACTTACGCTTATAGGGAGGCAAGAATCCATCTACAGTCTTCCGGTCAAGCATCTCGATAGGCTCGATCACATGGGAGACATGGAAGCCGTCGACATTAATCATGGTGGGCAGCAGGACGTCCGGGTGCTCGGCGATATAAAAGGCGCATATCACCTGGTCGAAGGCCTGCTGGCCGTTTTCAACGAACATCTGTATCCAGCCGGAGTCCCTGGTACTCATGGCATCCGATTGATCACCCCAGACATTCAATGGGCCGGATAGGGCGCGGTTGGCCACGGTCATAACGATGGGCAGGCGCATCGAGGCCGCCACCAGCAGTACCTCGTGCATGAGTATAAGGCCCTGACCGGCAGTGGCGGTGAATGTCCTGGCCCCCACGGCGCTGGAGCCCAGGCATGCGCTCATGGCAGAGTGCTCCGATTCAACCGGTATGTATTCGGCATCGAGCTCACCGTTGGCCACCATCTCGGCCAGACCTTCCACGATGTGAGTCTGGGGAGTTATGGGATAGGCGGCAATGACATCGGTGTTGGCCAGTTTAACGGCCTCGGCGATTGCCAGAGATGATTCAATACCGGTGCGCTTCGACGTCATGATTAAGGTCCCTCAACCATCTTAATAGCCCTGGTCCAGCACTCCTGTGCGCAGATACCACAACCCTTGCAGAAGAATGGATTGGAGCGAAAATAGCCGTCGCTCTGCTGGCTGATGCAGAACTCGGGACAATAAAGCGAACATATGCCGCACTTTATACAGACGGCATCATTCCACTCGGGATGCTCCGATTTCCAGTTTCCGGTGCAGAACCGCTTGGTGTTTCCCACATCTGTGACCGCGCATCCTACCAGCAGCTCGTTCCATTTGGGGAGCTTCTCAGCCTGGAACTTTTTCTCTTTCTTGGGTCCGCTTGTGGTTATCTCGCCCAGCACTGTGCTGTTAAAAGCCCGGTTGCAGGCCTCGTAATTGGCTTTTGAGCGGGCGCCGAATTTATCGGCCAGCGGCTCATTCAACGAGTCCATCTTAATTATGCCTGTGGCCTTTATCAGTGCGCCCAGCATGGTAGTATTGACAATATTCACCCCCAGCAACTCCCTGGCGATGGAAGATGCATTGACCACCGCCAGCTTCCAGTCGCCGCTGAACTCCTGCTTAATATCCTCGATAGCGCTGGTGCTGTTCACGATCAAAGTCCCACCCGGCTTCAACCCATCCACCACGTTTATCAGCGTTACCAGCCCGGGATCAAGCACTATCACGATGTCCGGTTCCACTACCCCGGAACGGATTCGAATGGGCGTGTCCTCGCTGATGCGGTTAAATGCCAGCACGGGCGCGCCGCGTCTCTCAGGGCCGAAGCTGGGGAAGGCCTGTGCGTACTTGCCCTCGCGCATCGCAGCCAGCGCGGTCAACTCGGCGGATGTAACCGCTCCCTGGCCACCCCGTCCGTGCCAGCGAATTTCGATAGTTGTACCCTGTTTCATCTCTTTAATCTCAAATATGCATGGGTTCGATGCGCCCCTGGAGGGACTTGAACCCTCGCACCCGGCTTCGGAGGCCGGTGCTCTATCCCCTGAGCTACAGGGGCACAGAAGTCATTTAATCAGACATCATCAATTCCCGGACCATTGATAGATTGTTTAGTATATCAAGTTTATTTTTTATTTGGCAAATCAACCGCCTGACGGGTTGATGAAAAGAGGCAGCAGGACAAGAAAGTAGACGGCCAAGATGACCAGCCCCATGGGTACACCTATGACGGCCCATTCCTTCATGCTGATTTTCAGCCTGCCGGCTGACACGATATTGGGTATATTGCCGGGTATCAGCATGCCCCCCGCTATTAACAATCCCATGACGATGGCTGTGATCTGCGACAGCAGCATGCCCGGACCTATCTCCACTGCGGTCAGCGTCGCGTTATCCAGGACGGCAGATATTGTGTTAATCCAGTAAAGGGCGGCTGCGGGCACATGCACCACGTACCAGACTATGATGGGCTTCATGCCCTCCCCCAGCAGTATCAGCGCAGCAATAAAGAAATATACCCGTATGGCCCGAAAGATCACGGTCTTCAATGTTTCCGAGTACTGTTCCGAGCGCTTGAAGTTGCTGGTTTGCGTATGCCTGCCGACATAGAAGGCGCCGAAAAGGGCGATGGCCACAACACCGGGTATCACATAGAGGCCGAACACCTGCAGGCAGAAGAGGAAACCGGCATGAAAGGGCGGCCCGGAGAGCTTGGAGACAAGTATGGTTGAAAGCGGTTCGCCCACAGGGGTCAGGACGGCACCCAGCCCCATGGCGAAACATGCTACCACGGCAAACTTGATTTTCTCCTTTCTGTTCAGCGGGATGGTCGCGATGATTTCAGAGAGTAGTACGGCAGTGACTATGACGGAGACCACGCTGCATAAAAGGCCGAAGGTCAGGATTATGAAAAAAGCAAACAACCTCCAGCCGAGCTTTGAGGCAATGGTGAGAACGCCCCGGCAAAAGACCTTGTTGAAGAAATGTATGATAAGACCGAATACCAGCACGACCTGAAAGATGCCGATGGGGACGTTGCTGATCTCGACCGGCGCTTTGAGCGCCTCCATCACCAGTTCCAGGCTCCACAGACCGGAGATGGTCACGGCGCAGATGCCCATAAAAAGGAAGAAAAGCTCGAGGTTCTCCTCGACCTTCTTCACAACAAACGGCAGTATCAGCACTGCCAGGATTACCAGGGACAGCCCCACGGCTATGGCGACTACGGGCTGGTCCGGCACCTGCACGGCAAAAAAGTTGCTGTTCATCGCTTAATCAAGATATACGCTTAACTTAATGAGATCCGGGATCGAATAATTGAAGTGTGAAAAATCAGGAATCTATCTCGCAACCCGTGGTCTTAATCAATAACACAGGGATATCCGTAGCCCGGAGGATCTTCTCCGCCACGCTACCCCAGAATAATCTCGATATTCCGGAGCGTCCATGGGTGGCCATGATGATAAGGTCGACGCCGTTATTTACAGCATACCTGACAAGCCTGTCCGCCGCCCTGCCGCTCAGTATCACTGTATCGACTTTAATGCCCGCCTGGGTAAGCTGGTCGGATACCTGTTCGAGGTACTTAGCCGCCTCTTTCTTGCCCTCGGTTTCGATCTGCTTTATCTCGTCATCGCTGAGCGCTATCTTGCCCTTGGTAGGAATCTCCAGCGGCTCAATCACGCTAACCAGCTCCACTTTGGTAGTGGACTTTTTAGCAATAGTTTCAATATGAGGAATAACGCATTCGGCGACCTGTGAGCCGTCCAGCGGCACCATTATTTTCTTATACATGGCCATGCCTCCTCAGCAGTTCAAAATCCTCGACGGCAGTTAAGTTGCAATGATATCATTGAAAACCTCACAATTCAATCATAACTTATGCTATTTCGCACAGGCAAAGCACATCGGGCAGTAGCGGCCTGGCAATTGCAGTTTTTTTCATGCATATCCGGGGTGATATAATAGACGAACAGCAGAGAGCAATGCACTTCCGAAAGGCGTTCACGGCATCCGGATTTATGGGGGAGGCAAAGATCGGCAGGAATTTGTTTGGAGATTAATAGCCGAGATAAAACTATTTGAATTTATAGCCCTGCTCCTTGAACAGCTTCATGCAAGTATCTACTACATCCGGATCGCAGCAGTTTTTTCCTCTATATCCAAGATGATATAATAAACGAACAGCGGAGAGGTGACCGAGTGGACGATGGTGCCGCTCTCGAAAAGCGGTGGGCGAGAGCCTCGTGGGTTCGAATCCCACCCTCTCCGCCATGTTTTTTATCAGGAGAGGTGCTGGAGTGGCCTAACAGGCGCGCCTGGAAAGCGCGTGTAGCGTCATTGCTACCATGGGTTCGAATCCCATCCTCTCCGCCACTCTGACGGCCGACGTGGCGAAACACACAGAATTATGAATTCCGATGTTAAAGTAGGACTGGCGCTGGGGAGCGGCGCCGCGCTGGGGATGGCGCATATCGGCGTTATCAAAGCCCTGCGTGAAGCCGATATCCCCATCGACATGATCGCCGGGACCAGCATGGGAGCGCTGGTCGGGGCCTGTTATGCCGCCGACGGGCAAATAGAGGACTTGGAGGAGCTCGCACTCACGGCAAACCTGCGCAAGATAACGCACCTGCTGGACCCCAATTTCACCCTTATCCGAGCAGGTTTTTTGCACGGCAAACGGGTGGAGGGCTTTCTCAAGCCGATCATCGGCGACCGTGACGTCAACCAATGCAAAATCCCCTTTGCCGCTGTAGCCACAGATATTCATTCCGCCCAACAGGTCGTCATCACGCAGGGATCGCTTATAAAAGCAGTGCGAGCCAGCATATCCATACCGGGCGTGTTCGTGCCGGTGAATTACGACGGCCGCTACCTGGTGGACGGCGGGGCGATCAACCCGGTGCCGGCGGACGTGGTGAAATCCATGGGGGCGACGTTTATCATAGCTGTAAATGTATTAACTGATCCCAGGAAGCGCAGACACCTGGGGTTAACCGGAAATATTAAATCACGCAGGGCGCCGGGCATGATGAATACACTGATACAATCCATCTATATCATGGAATACGAGATGGTGCGCGCCAGCATATTGAAGGCCGACATCATGATCGAGCCGGACGTGAGCAATATGGAGGTCTACGAGTTCCACCGCGGCCCCGAGGCGATCGAGGCCGGATACAGGGCAGCGGTCGCCGTTATCCCCGTGACCAAAAGGTTGCTCGACAACGAGCAGACTATTTGATCTGCCGGTCCATACCCCAGCTCAACCATCATGCTCCCCTTTTAACAGCCGCTGCGCGACCGCCTTTTATTGCATCCCCGATGCTTGTGTTAAAATACCTCGATTTATATGCCTGACGACAGAGAGCTTAAATACTGGATCGGTTTCACCAAGATCTCCGGCATCGGAAGGGTACGCCTATCTTTGCTCAAGGGGCATTTCGGCTCACTTGCCAGCGCCTGGGCTGCGCCCCGGCCGGAGCTGCTGAAAGCCGGCCTCGAGGCCGGCTCTGCAGACAACTTGATAACTACCCGCCCGGGCATAGACCTGGATAAGGACCTGTCTCTTATCGACAGGTATAAGATCAAAGTGATCACCTTTGAATCTTCGGACTACCCCGCGCTATTGAAGGAAACGCATGACTATCCGGCGGTTTTATATGTTCGCGGTGATCTGGCGCCCGCGGACGCCGACAGCGTGGCAGTGGTCGGCACGCGGAGGGCTACATCATACGGCAGGCAGGTCGCCGAGGATATCGTGGGCAACCTTGCGCTCAACGGCATAACCATAATAAGCGGCATGGCCAGGGGCATCGATACGATCGCACACAGGTCGGCGCTGGAAGCCGGCGGCAGGACGATCGCGGTGTTCGCCTGCGGCCTGGACATCGTCTACCCGCCGGAAAACCTCAAGCTGGCCAAGGACATACTCGAGAACGGCGCGCTGATCAGCGAACACCCCCTGGGGACAAAGCCCAAGCCGGAGAATTTCCCCCGGCGCAACAGGATCCTCAGCGGCCTCAGCCTCGGCGTGCTGGTGGTGGAATCGGGGGAAAGGGGCGGCGCGCTGATCACCGCCAGCTTTGCAGTAGATCAAAACAGGGAGGTTTTCGCGATACCGGGCAGCATACTTTCCGGGATGAGCCGCGGTCCCAACAGGCTGATCCAGGACGGCGCCAAGCTGGTGCGAAACCATGTCGATATACTTGAAGAGCTGCGCCTCCCCGTGGTTTCCCGTCAAATCGAGATGAAGGATACCCTTACCCCCGGCGGGAATGAATCGATTATAATAAAATGCATCTCGGAGGAACCGGCACACGTCGATGAGATCTGCCGGGCCAGTGGGCTGGATATATCCGCGGTCATAAGCTGCCTGGCGATCATGGAGTTGAACGGCCTGGTCAGGCAAACAGGCGGCATGACCTACGCGCTGAACAGCCGCCTGAAAATTTAAATTGCTTTGATTTGAGAGAATTATGACTGTAAAACTTGTAATCGTTGAATCCCCGGCCAAGGCCAGGACCCTGAGTAAAATCCTGGGCAAGAACTACGTGATACGGGCGTCCATGGGACATGTGCGGGACCTCCCGGCCGACCGGCTGGGCATATTGATCGACAACGACTTCGAACCGGAATACAAAAATATCCCCGAGAGAAGGTCGGTGCTCAAGGAGATCAGGGAGCTTGCCAACAGCGCCTCGTCCGTCTACCTGGCCACAGACCCCGACCGCGAGGGCGAGGCCATATCGTGGCACCTGATCAAAGCCGCCAACCTGCAGAAGGATAATATCCCCCTCAGACGCGTAACCTTCCACGAGATCACTCAGGAAGCAGTCGAGCAGGCGTTTAAAAACCCCCGCCCTATCGATATGAAGATGGTCGACGCTCAGCAAGCCAGGCGCATACTCGATCGCCTGGTCGGGTACAAGCTGAGCCCGCTGCTCTGGAAAAAAGTCCTTAAAGGCCTCTCGGCCGGCAGGGTGCAGTCGGTAGCGGTCAGGCTGATCGTCGACCGCGAGAAAGAGATACTGCAGTTTGTGCCGGTTGAATACTGGACCATTGAAGCTAAACTCGCACAACAGAAAAAGAAGGGCGTATCCTTCAAGGCCTCATTTATCGGCCTGGCGGGCGATGGCAAATTGGATATACCCGATACCGCCAAATGCGAAAACATCATATCTGACCTGCGCGAGTCCCAATACTCGGTGAAATCAGTACAGAAAAAAGAGGTTGCCCGCCAATCGGCGCCCCCCTTCATCACCAGCACTATGCAGCAGGAGGCCTGGCGCAAGCTGCATTACACCGCGAAAAAAACCATGGTCATCGCCCAGCAGCTCTACGAGGGGCTGCCCATCGGCGAGGAGGGCGACACCGGACTGATAACCTACATGAGGACCGACTCTACCAATGTAGCAGCCTCCGCCGTTGAGGAAATACGTTCCTATATATCGGCCAATTTTTCCAAACAGTACCTGCCCGCGACCTCCAGGCATTTCACCAAGAAAGTTAAGATGGCCCAGGAAGCGCATGAAGCAATACGGCCGACCAGGGCAGGCCGTGACCCGGACAGCATCAAGAAATTCCTCAATAAGGACCAGAACCAGCTTTATGACCTTATATGGAAAAGGGCCATCGCCAGCCAGATGTCCGCAGCGCTTTTCGATACGCTGACCGTGGATATCGAGGCTGAATGCACTAAAAACAAATTGATCTACCTTCTGCGCACCAGGGCTTCCAAGATGAGTTTCCCGGGTTTTATGGCACTGTATACGGAGGGACGCGACGAGGAGAAAGATGAGTTCGACGACTTTAATTCGACCGCCATCCCCCAGTTGAAGGAAGGCGAACCGCTCAACCTGGTCGACCTGTTCCCCGAGCAATTCTTCACGCAGCCGCCCCCGCGCTATACCGAGGCTACACTGATCAAAGCCCTGGAACAAAAGGGCATCGGCAGGCCCAGCACCTATGCGCCGATTATCTCCACCATACTGGACAGGGAATACGTTTTTAAAGATGGCGGGAAGCTGCGCCCCGAGGAGATCGGCATTATTGTCAACGACCTGCTGGTAAGCAATTTCCCCAATATCATAGATTTCAATTTCACGGCCAGGATGGAGTCAGAGCTGGACGAGATCGCCAAGGGGACGATGGACCGCCAGTCCGTGATTAAATCTTTCTATACCCCCTTTGCGAACGATCTGATCAGTGCCCAGGATAAATTGCAGAAAGTGGTCATCAAGTCCGAGGATAAGTGCCCGGAGTGCGGCAAGGACATGGTGTTGAAATCAAGCCGTTACGGGAAGTTCTGGGCCTGCTCGGATTACCCGAATTGCACGGGCAAGAAAAACGTGGCGGTTAACCGGGGCCCCGCGCCCGAGCCATCCGACGAGAAGTGTCCCAACTGCGGCGAGGCAATGGTCATACGGACCGGACGCTACGGAAAATTCCTGGCCTGCACTAAATACCCGGAATGCAAGACGACCAAAAAGATTTTCGGGCAGCGTGAAACCTACCATGCCCGAAAGGCGAAGTCCTGACACATTGACTATTGGTGCTGAATGCCACTGCTGACACAGGGAGCAAGAATTTGAGCCGACTATCTTCACTGCGCGACAGTTTCGCGTCAAACGGGATAGACGGCCTGCTCATCGGCTCCGCCAGCAACAGACGCTACCTGTCCGGTTTCACCGGCAGCGCAGGTTGGCTCGTGATATCACCGCAGAGATCCTGCCTGGCCGTCGATTTCCGTTACGTGGAGCAGGCCGGACAACAATCGCCCGGTTTCGAAGTTTTATATATTAAGGGCGATGTCAGCGGATGGCTTGCCGACCTGGTGGCCGGCATGGGTATCGACAGGCTCGGCGTTGAGTCCGATCACATATCACTGACCGTCTACCAGTCGGTCTGCCGGGCGGCTCAGGCATCGGGAGACAAGTTCCATATCATACCCGTCAAAAGCCCGGTCGAGCCTCTGAGGGCGGTCAAGGACGCAGATGAGCTGGCCGACATAACCAGGGCCTGCGCCATCGCGGACAGGGCGTTGGAGCAGATAGTGCCCTCGATCAAGGAGGGCTTAACGGAAAAACAGTTGGCCTGGCAGCTCGAAAGCTATATCAGGCAGCAGGGTAGCGAACCCCTTCCCTTCGAGCTAATCGTAGCCTCGGGACCGAACTCCGCGCTGCCTCACGCCAGGCCGACGGACAAACCTATCGCCGGGGGCGAGCCCATAATCATCGATATGGGGGCCAGGCACGGCGGCTATTGCTGCGACATGACGCGCACTTATATTATCGGGAAGGGAGATGAAAGGTTCAATAATGTCTACAACACGGTGCTGGGCGCTCAAACATCAGCTATAGCTTTGATCAGAGAGGGTATGGGTGCGGGTACTGCGGACGGCCTGGTTCGTGATATTATTGATAAAGCGGGCTACGGCGACTCATTCGGCCACGGGCTGGGGCATGGCGTCGGACTCGATGCTCACGAATGGCCGCGCCTGGGACCGTCCAGCGATGATATACTGGCAGAGAATATGGCCTTCACAATCGAGCCGGGGATCTACCTGCCCGGGTGGGGCGGGGTCAGGATTGAAGATACCGTCGTAATCTCCGGCGGCAAAGCGCTGGCCCTGACCAACACGGGCAAAAGGTCCCGTTTATATGGAGGTAAATCATTATGATCGACGCCGGTGAACTAAAGAAAGGTATAACCATCATGCTTGACGGTCAACTTTACCAGGTGCTGGATTACCAGCACATCAAAATGGGAAGAGGCTCGGCTCAGATCAGGATAAGGTTGAGGGACGTCAAGGCAGGGCACATCGTGGAAAAATCATTTCAGGCCAGCGAAAAATTCACCAAGGCCTTTCTCGAGAGGCGACAGGTGCAGTTCCTCTACAACGACGGCGACCTGTATCACTTGATGGACAACGAAAGCTACGAGCAGACGGCTGTGGACAAGAGTTTGATGGGCGAAACCGTCAACTACCTCAAAGAGAACATGAACATGGAGCTGCTCACGCACAAGGGTGTCCCCATAGGAGTGGACCTCCCCATATCGGTCGAGTTGAAAATAGCCGAGACCGGTCCCGGGTTCAAAGGGAATACAGCCAGCGCCGGCGGAAAGCCGGCCAAAATGGAGACGGGCATCACCATCCAGGTACCCTTTTTCATCAACACCGGCGATACCATCAAGGTCGATACCAGGACAGGGCAATATCTGGAAAGGGTCAGTTAATCCTTGATCAAGGCCGACCTGCACGTTCATACCAGGCGCTCGGTTGACTCCTTCATGACCTATCAGCAACTGATTAAAGCCTGCCAGTCCAAGGGCATTAATTGCGTTGCCGTGGCCGACCACGGAACCACGCTGGGCGCCAGGGAACTCAGCAAGATAGCCCCTTTAAAGATCATAATCTGCGAAGAGGTGCGCACCCCTTACGGCGAGATAATGGGTATGTTCCTGCATGAAGATATACCCGACAAAATCCCTGTCGACGAGGCCATAAGGCGCATCCGCGAGCAGGGTGGCCTGGTCTGCATCCCCCATCCCTACGACCGCGTCAGACCCTCCGCCTTCCGCAACGAAAAGATGCTGGAGGAATTGGCGGACAGGGTGGATATTATCGAAGTATTCAATTCGCGCACCCTTTTCCCCGGCGCCGAAAAAAAGGCGCGCAGCCTTGCCCGGCGGCACGGCAAGCTGATCAGCTTCGGGTCGGACGCCCATCACCCTGCGGAGATAGGCTACGCGCTGGTGGAAATGCCGGATTTCAACAGCCCGCGCGAATATTTGGACTCGCTGGCATGCGCCAAACTCTTCGGCAGGAAATCCAGCCCGCTGATACACCTCATCACCACCACGGCAAGGCTGATAAAGTTCACCAGGCAGGAATAGCAAGGATGCTGAGAATCGGCTGGTTTTCCACCGCGCGGGGTGACAGCTCTAAAAAACTGCTGGATACTGTGGTCTCTACAATCCGCGAGGGCGGGCTTGATGCCCGCATCGAGTTCGTCTTCTGCAGCCGTGAACCCGGCGAATCGGAGAAGACGGATATTTTTCTGGCCCAAGTCAGGGAATACTCAATCACGCTGGTAACCTCCTCTGTTAAAAAGTTCGCGGGCAGCTTCAGGCAGCAGGTCGGCGTGAAAGACGGTGACCTCCCCGGATGGCGCCTGGAATATGACCGGCAGGTCATGGCCGGGCTGGAAGGTTTCACGGTGGACATATGCCTGCTGGCAGGCTACATGCTGATCGTGGGCCACGAGATGTGCAGCAGGTTCAATATGATCAACCTTCATCCTGCGTTGCCCACCGGCCCCAAGGGCGCCTGGCAGGAGGTCATCTGGCAACTGATGAGAGAGAGGGCGGCCGAGTCGGGCGTGATGATACACCTGGTCACACCTCAACTGGACAGGGGCCCCGTCATCTCGTTTTGCAAATACCCGATCAGGGGTGAGAAATTCGATGCGCTGTGGGATTCGCTGGGTGACCTTCCAGTGGACGCACTAAGGCAGGCCGAAGGCGAGGATAATGTGCTGTTCAAACTGATCAGGCAGCGTGGTTTCATCAGGGAGACACCGCTGATTATCGATACATTGCGTTCATTCAGCCGGGGCAGGATCAAGATAGATAGTCAGAAAAGGCTGCTGGACAGCCGCGGATTGCCCATCGCCGGCTACGACCTGACTGCCGAGATCGACCGTCAGATATCCGAGTAGTTACTTCTTGTCTTTCTTGGCCGACGGTGCGAGCACATCGTCGATCAGCCCGTATTCCACCGCCTGCCTGGTATCGAAATAAATATCCCTGTCGGTATCCGCGCGGATCTTATCCAGCGACTGGCCGGTGTGCGTTGAGAGTATTTTGGCCACCAGCTCATCCAACCTCTCGAACTCCTTGGCTGCGATTTTGATATCCGTAATCTGTCCCTGTGTCCCGGCCCGGCCCTGGTGCATGTGGATCGTGGAGTTGGGCAGGGCATACCTTTTACCTTTTGCGCCGGCGCAAAGCAGGACAGTGCCCATGCTGTAGGCTGAGCCCACGCAGATTGTGGATACATCCGGCTGGATCAGCTGCATCGTATCGTAGATGGCCAGTCCCGCCGTGACAACCCCACCCGGCGAGTGAATGTACAGGCTTATATCCTTCTCGGGGTCCTCCCTGGCCAGATACAACAACTGGGCGACGATAACATTGGATATCTGATCGTCTACCTGCGTGCCCAGGAAGATGATCCTCTCCTTGAGAAGCAGAGAGTAGATGTCCATGAACCGCTCCCCCCTGGCGCTGCTCTCAACAACTGTTGGTATTATATTAAGTGGTGACCTTTTCATCCGGTACCTCCATATTTATATTATTGTCCTGTCCAGTGACCAGTTTGATCAGAAAATCCATGGCCTTGTTGATGATCATCATATCCCTCAGCGATTCACGCGGCCTCGGCTGGTTAAACAATGCCTTCACCTCTTCGGCCTTGCCCTGCTCTTCGCCGGCCATCTTATCGATCGACTCGTTCACTTCATCGTCGCTGACTGTTATGTTCTCGATCTCAGCGATCTTGCTGGTAACCAGATAAGCCTTAACCCGGTCGGATGCCGCCGGTTTAAGCTCCTCTCTGTGCTGCTCCAGCGTCTTCTTGGCGTTGACCAGGTAACCCTCCAGACCCTTGACCCCGTCCGGGAAATTCCTGGCCTCTTCATTGACGATATGGTCTACTTCCCTCTCGACCAGTACGGGCGGAAAATCTATGGCACTCTGCTCGATAAGCGCGGTGATCAGCTTGTGCTCGAACTCTTTTTTAAGGCTGTCATCTGCGCGCGCCTGCAGACTATTTTTTATCTTCTCCTTCAGGTCCTCCAGGTTTTCGCTACCGGCATTCACGGCGAAATCACCGTTGATCTCGGGCAGGCTCTTCTCCTTGATCTCCCTGATTTTCACATTGAAAGAGTATTGTTTACCGGCGATCTCCTTGATCTCGTAATCGTCCGGGAAGGCTAAATCAATAGTCTTCTCCTCATCCTTAACCATCCCCTCAAGCTTCTCGGCAAAACCGGGCGCCGGGTACTTGGAACCCTGGTTGACTTCATAGGCTGCGTCCTTTCGCGATAGAATAGTCTCTTCCCCACGCTTTCCCTCAATGTCAACCGTCACAATATCCCCGAATTGCACCGCCCTGTCGGCGGGCACCAGCGTGCCGAACTGCATTTGCAGTTGCTCTATAACCTGGTTGATATCGTCTTCGCCTATCTCTTTTTTGCCCATCTCCATCCTGATGTCACGGTAATTGCCCGGCGTGATCTCGGGCTTGGTGGGCACTATGGCTTTGAATATAATAGGTTCTAGCTGCACCAGCTCTATCTTGGGCTCGTCGATGGCAAGTATGGACTCGTTCTTGATGGCTTCTTCGTAGGCTTCGGGCACCAGGTGCTCGAGGGCCTCCTGCATAATGGCCTGCTTGCCGATGTGCTGCTCGACCAGGGAAACAGGGGCTTTACCCTTCCTGAAGCCGGGAAGGACAACCCTCCTGGCCAGGTGCTCAAGGGCGATGCCCATGTATTTATCGGTTTCAGTGCCCTCCATTTCGACGTTCAGGGCAACCTGGCAGTTCTCGATCTTTTCCGATGTAGTCTTCATATTAACCTTTCACCTTGAGTTATTATAACATTGCAAAATCGGTCTTCAAAAAGCTATCTGTCAAACCTGGGGTTCGATTATTTTCAGGTTCAACTCCTTGAGCTGCTCATCCGATATGGGCGAAGGCGCATCCGTCATAAGGTCTACGGCGGCCTGGTTCTTGGGGAAAGCAATAACGTCCCGGATGCTTTTACTGCGGGTAAGCATCATGACGAAGCGATCGATGCCGGGGGCGACGCCGCCATGCGGTGGCGCTCCGTACTCCAGCGCCTCCAAGAAATTGCCGAACTTGGCCTCGGTCTCTTCCTTCGCATAACCGAGAATGTCGAAGATCTTTTCCTGCATGGCGCGGTTATGTATCCTGATGCTCCCGCTGGAAAGCTCGCAGCCGTTGCAGACGATATCATAATGTCGGGCGCGCACTTTCCCCGGGTCGCTGTCCAGCAAGTGGATGTCCTCCTCGTAGGGCGCCGTGAAGGGGTGATGCATTGAATCCCACATCTTCCTGTCGCAGTTCCAATCAAACAGCGGAAAATCCGTGATGAAAACGAAGGCCATCAAATTGGGATCGCACAGGTCCAGTCGCCTGCCCATCTCGCGCCTCAATTCGTCGAGCACCTTGTTCACTATGCCGGCCTCGCCCGCCGCAATCAGCGCCAGGTCGCCCGGCCGGGCCTCGAACCTGCCCAATATCTGCCTCAGCTGGCCTATATCCAGGTGCCTGGCAGCCACAGACTTGATCCTTTCGATGCTGGCGCTCTCAGCGCTCTCCGCCTTCTCGCCGGGCAGCCAGGCCAGCGTGATCAGCCCTTTTGCCCCGCACGATTTGGCCAGCTCCGTCAGTTCCTCGACCTGTTTGTGCGAATAGCCGGCGCAGCCGGGTAGGCAGATGCCCCGGACCCTGCCGCCGCCCTCAATGGCTGACTTGAACACTATGAACGGGCTGGCCGCCACGACGTCCGAGATATCCCTCATCTCAAGCCCGAAGCGGATATCAGGCTTGTCCGTGCCGTACCGTTCGAGCGCCTCGGCGTAGGACATCCTGGGGAACGGCTTGACCAGGCGCATGTCGGGCTTCACGGTCTCCACCAGCCCGGTGAACATCTCCTCCAGCAATACAAGGATATCTTCCTCATCGACAAAGCTCATCTCGAGGTCGAGCTGTGTAAACTCGGGCTGCCGGTCGGCCCGCGTATCCTCATCGCGGAAGCAGCGTGCCACCTGGTAATACTTCTCGATTCCTGCCACCATCAGTAACTGCTTCAACTGTTGCGGTGATTGCGGCAGGGCATAAAATTTCCCGGCGTGGATGCGGCTCGGCACCAGGTAGTCGCGCGCGCCCTCCGGCGTGCTTTTAATCATGATGGGGGTTTCAACTTCCACGAAGCCACGGTCATCCAGGAAATCGCGCATGTACTTGATCACGCGGTGCCGCAGCATCAGGTTGTCGCGCATGCCCGCCCGCCTCAGGTGCAGGTAGCGGTACCTCAACAGCAGCGATTCGTCGATATCCACCTCTTCATTTATGTAAAACGGCGGTGTTTTCGAGGCGTTGAATATCTTCAGGCTGCCGGCCAGTACCTCGACTTCACCTGTAGGCAGCCTGGAGTTGTCCGTTCCCTGCGGCCTGCGGGACACCTTGCCGCCAACCTGGATTACGTACTCGTTGCGTAGCCCGTTGGCCGTGGCGTGGATATCGGGGGCAAGCTCCGGATTGAAGACCACCTGGGTGATGCCCCCGCGGTCGCGCAGATCGATAAAGATCAGCCCGCCGTGGTCCCTTCTCCTGTGCACCCATCCGGCCAGGGTGACCTCTTCACCGGCATTGGCCCCGCGCAATTGACCGCAATTATGACTTTTAAGCAAAATATCCTCCCGGGGGTAGAATTATATCTTAATACGTTTATAATTCACAAAGTTTGGGGTCGGCCGGGCATGGCCGCATGTGCGAGCGGAAAGGAGCGGCCGGGGTTAGCAGTCAGCGGTATTGGCTATTCTGTATTTTTCGCGCAACCCGGGCTTCTCTATCTTGCCGGTGGGGTTCCTGGGCACTTTGTCGAATATCACCTTCCTGGGAACCTTGTGCCGGGCCAGGTTCTTTTTGCAGTACTCGATAATCTCATCTCCGCTGATGCCGGCGCCCGGCCTGAGATCCACGATGGCTATGGCGATCTCACCCAGCCTTTGATCGGGAATTCCGATTACGGCCACGTCGTTCACGGCGTCCAGGTTGTGAATGGCATCCTCCACCTCGACCGGGAATATATTTTCCCCGCCCGTGATGATCACATCCTTTTTCCTATCAACTAAATAGATAAACCCGTCCCCGTCAATAGTAGCCATGTCTCCAGTTAAGAGCCAGCCGTCGCGCAGGGTCTCCGCCGTCTTCTCCGGGTTTTTGTAGTATTCCTTCATCACGCCATCACCTCTCACCGCCAGCTCACCGATTTTTCCGTCTTCAAGTAAATCACCGTTTTCATCGACTATTTTAGTCTCCCAGTTAAATCCCGCCTTCCCGATAGCCCCCACCTTGTGGATGTTATCCACGCCCAGGTGCACGCATCCCGGGCCGCTGGCTTCGCTCAAGCCGTAGTTTGTATCGTATTGCATGCCGGGAAAGACCGCCATCCAGCGCCTGACCAGCGAAGGGGGCACTGGCTGCGCCCCGATGTGCATCAGCCGCCAGCAGCTCAGGTCGTAGTCCTCTTTTCTCACCTTCCCGTCTTCCAGCGCAACCAGTATATCGTGGGCCCAGGGCACCAGCAGCCATACGATCGTGCCGTGCTCTTTGTGCACAGTCTCCAGTATATTGCGCGGGCTGACCTCGCCAAGCATGGTCGCCCTACCCCCCGTGATAAGGCTGCCGAACCAGTGCATCTTCGATCCCGTGTGGTAAAGCGGCGGGATCAGCACGAAATTGTCCGACTTCTCCTGGCGGTGATGGGCATACTCCGTTATGGCGGCGCACCTCAGGTTATCGTGTGTCAGCAGTATAGGCTTGGGCGCGCCCGTAGTCCCGGATGTAAAGTACAGGCTGCAGGCCTCATTGCAGCTTATATCGACAGAGGGACGTGACGTGGGACGCCGGTCAACCCAGGGGCGGTACCCGGTCATGTATCCCGGCAGATTGCCGCCGAAGGCGAGAATGCCCTCCACCCCATGAAGATTCTTTTTAACCGCATCGACCCTCTCGATGAACTCCTCACCGATGATCATGAACCTGGCGCCGGATATCTCCGCGCAATACTGGAAGTCGCTGCCGGTGAACCTGAAGTTGAGCGGCGCCACCCATGCCCCACTCCTCAATATGCCAAAATAGACTGTTAACCAGTCGATGGAATTCATCATCCACAGTATGACGCGGTCGCCTTTCTTCACGCCCGTGTCGATCAGCGCATTGGCCACGCGGTTGGCCTCGTCATCCATCTGCCGCCAGGTTATCTCCCGCCGGTAATTGCGGCTGGGCTTTAGCTCTACCAAAGCGCAATCGTCCGGGTACATCCTGGCGTTTCTGGCCAACATCTCCGGAATTGTGATCATCATCTCATAACCTCAGAATGGTACGGCTCGCCCGGCTAATATCTTGCCAGGCTCGGCAGGAATGTAGCAATCTGTGGAAATGCCAGCAGGATGACTGCTGCCACGGCCAGGGCAGCCAGGAAGGGTGCGATGCCCTTAAAGATGGTCTCGAGCGGTATGTCAGGGGCGATACCCTTGATGACATACACGTTCAAGCCCACAGGGGGAGTGATGACACCTATCTCGGTCACCAGCACTATGATGACGCCGAACCAGATGGGATCGAAGCCCAGCGCCAGCACAACGGGATAAAATATAGGTATGGTAAGCGTGATGAGTGCCAGCGAATCCATGAAGCATCCGCCGATCATATAGATGATGACGACAATGCCCATTATAGCCACGGGCGGCAACGGTAGAGAACCCACCCACTCCGTGAGCATCATGGGTATGGTAGTGATAGCGATGAAATGGCCGAAAACGGTAGCCCCTGCCACGATTATCATGACAAAGCAGGTGATGCGAACAGTGTCCTTAAGGGCATTGATAAAGCCCGCCCAGGTAAGTGTCCTGGTTATCAATCCGATGAGAACGGCCCCGGCCACGCCTGCGGCGCCTGCCTGAGTGGGACTGAACCAGCCGAAGAAGAGGCCCAGTATCACAAAACAAAAGAGAAAGAGCATCTCGATGATGCCTCTGAGCGCCTCCATCTTCTCCTTGAATGTGGATGCTTCGCCGGCGGGCGCCAGCTTCGGATTGCGCCGGCAGATGATGGCCACAGTGGCCAGCAGCAGCACGGCGATCAGGAGACCGGGGAAAACGCCCGCCATGAACAGTTTCCCGATAGACTGCTCCGTGAGTATGCCGTAGACGATGAAGATGGTGCTGGGCGGTATCATGATGCCCAGGGTGCCCGCCGCAGCCACGATCCCCGTAGCGATTGAGTCGTCGTATTTGTAGCGTTTCATCTCGGGGATGCAGACCTTTCCCATTGCGGCGGCGGTGGCGCTGGTCGAGCCGTTGATGGCGGCAAATCCGGCGCACCCGATAACGGTGGCCAGTGCCAGCCCGCCGGGGAATTTACTGAACAGCACGTAGCCCGCGTCATACAGGCGCCTGCTCATACCGGACTCGGAGGCGATGCAGCCCATCAAGGTGAACATGGGTATAACGGTCAGCGAATACGATGAAAAAATATCGAAAAAATCGCGGGCAACGAGATTCATGCCCGCTGCCGGTGTAACTACTATGCTGAACCCTATGAGCCCAACAAAGGCCATGGCGAAGCCCACCGGCATGCGCAGCAGGAAGATTATCACCAGAACTACTACGCCGAGTAAGCCGAGGAGTATATTGTCCATTTATTTACGACGTCCTCAGCATCTTGATCATCTGCATGATAAGCACCAGCACAACCACCAGGCTGCACAACCCCAGTCCCCAGACAAAGGGATAGTAAGGTATCAGCAGCGTCATGGACACTTCCCCGCTAGCCTGGAGCGCCAGCCCGTAAGTGTAGCTCTGCCAGGCCAGGATAAGGAAAAGGCAGATACTGAAGCAATGAACGATAGCGGAGATCACCTTTTGCGGCGCGCGCGGCAATTTCCTCACCAGCATCTCGACCTCGATATGCCCGTGGGCGACCTGGGTTTGTGCGATGGCAAAGGAGATAGCCACGACGCTGAGCAGGCTTACAAGCTCGATACCGCCTATGAGCGGCAGCTTGAAGAACTTGTTCCCGCAGATGTCGATAAGCACCATGGCAACCATGACCATCAGACTGGCGCAGGCCATCCAGTTCAACCAGCCCGCTATGCTGGTTACAATTTTTTCAAACCTGTTAAACATCGGCATTAATGACGGGTGGCAGGCATCACCCTGCCATGCCACCCGTCTAAACTATTTATTGTGTGATAGAGCTATTTTGCGAATTCGGAGTTGACGAAATCAATGCACTGCTGGTCGGTGGGGGTTTTGCCTTCCCAATACTGCGCCCTCTCCATCAGGTATTTCTCATACTGCTCAGCCGGCAGCCCCTTGGCCTCCCTTTCCTTGATGTAGCTATCTTTGAGCGGCTGTGTTGCCTGCACCCACCTGGCTGATTCTTCCGGTGTCAGATCGATCACCTCGCGGCCGTCGAAAGTCTTGAAGAACTGCATCCCTGATATGTCATAGTAAGTCCAGGTCTTAGCGTGCTTCTCGATCCACTCGTTGCTCACGTCAGTGAAAACCTTCTGGATATCGGGGGGAAGGCTGTCCCACTTGTCCTTGTTCATGACCACGTACATATTGGCGGTGCTGCCCACCTCCGGGCATTCAGTGACGTATTTCACCACCTCGGCCTGCTTCCATCCCTCCAGCGTCTCACGCGGCGTGTAGCTGCCGTCGATGGTCCCCTTGGACATCAGCTCATAGGCCTCGTTCTGGGCCGCGCCGTACCCCTTGCCACCCAGCGCTTCAATGATGCTGGCGCCGACGCCGGTGGACCTGATCACCATGCCCTTCAGATCTTCCATCTGCCTGACCGGCTTATTGACTGAGAATATGACGCTGGGACCGTGGGCATGAAAATAGAGCACGTGTACGTTATCGAATTCCTTGGGCTTGAACTCGTTATAAAAATCGTTGGCCACCATGGTCGATACGTACCCGTTGAAATAGCCGTGCGGCAATTCCACCATCTCGGATGCCGGGAAGCGGCCCATGGTGTAGGAGACCACGGACATCCCCATATCTGAAAGCCCGTTCAAAACACCGTCATATACCTGCGGCGCCTTGGTCAAAGTGCCGCCCGAAAACACGGTAATCTTGACCCTGCCGTTGGTGCGGGCATTGATCTCATCGGCGAACTTCTGGGCCAGTATGGCGTTCTTGTGCACCGGGGGAAAGAAAACACTGTAAGTAAATTCATATGTCTTGTTGTCGGAGACAGCAGGCGCTGCCGAAGTATTGTCCGAGGGCGCTGCAGGCGCGGGGCCGCATGCCGCTGCCAGAACTAAAACCAGTATCGCGGCTAACAGAATTTGCATGAATCCCGTCCTTTTCATAGATATACCTCCACTAATATTAATAATACGGGGACAACCGGGGCTTTATGGGATCGGTCGGGGTGGATTCGTGACTCCAGCGCCGCCGGGAAGATCCGGCAGCTCATCCAGAGTCACTTACGGTAGATATATTTGTTAGCGTGCATCTATTTATACTTGCTTATTGCCTGCCACGGCGGCAAATCGTAAACAGTATATTATATTACTACGAAACGCTGCAAATCTGTCAAGTCCCCCCTGAGTAAGCCTCTCATCCTTCAGGCCCCGGGCTAACATTGCAGCTACATTGATAGCGAATGGCAGGAACTGAAAATAATAATATCAACAATAGTCACACATCTGTTTGAAAGGAAATGCGTCCCTGGAGTATGCTGTAAAGGCGGCCTGGCTCTAATGAAGCGCATGAATGTGACTGCCCCAATACGTTATTATCATAATTCTATTTATAGGTATCGACATTGAAAGATTTAAAACGGCTTCTGCACAGCGCTTATTTACGTCTTATTCGCCACATACTACGGCTATACCGTATTCTCCGTAACATATATTTGCGGTTCACCGGATTGCTGGATATCGGATATTTACGTAAATGGCTGACCATTGGAATATTAATCGGTCTCGTAGCAGGATTCGGATCAATTCTGTTTTATCTGGCAATAAAGTGGGCGTCCGCACTTTTACTTGGATATTTCGCCGGGTATACGGCGCCGTTGCCGGGAGGAGAAGGGGAAACCGTTGTAACGGCGATCGGCAGATTCTGGGCCATACCACTTGTTACCACACTGGGTGGCCTCGCCAGCGGTCTGCTCGTTTTCAAATTTGCGCCTGAAGCTGAAGGGCACGGCACAGACACGGCAATCAACGCTTTTCACAATCAGAACGCCCACATTCGAGCCCGTGTACCCGGTATCAAGATGATTGCCTCTGCAATTACAATTGGATCAGGAGGCAGTGCAGGAAGAGAGGGCCCAATCGCTTTAATCAGCGCCGGATTCGGGTCCATACTGGGCGATGCACTCAGGCTTAACAACCGCGAGCGGAGGATAGCCCTGACCGTAGGTATCGGCGCCGGCATCGGCGCTATCTTTAAAGCACCCCTCGGTGGAGCGCTGCTGGGTACCGAGGTGCTCTATAGACGTGATTTTGAAACTGACGCCATCTTTCCTTCATTCATAGCATCCATTACGGGTTATGTAATATTTGCATCGTTCAACGGCTGGGCTCCGATCTTCACCATACCTGCAGGGCTTGAGTTTAATAGTCCTCTTCAATTAGGCGGCTACATACTATTAGGGCTGGCATGCGGACTGGTAGGCATGCTGTACGGCCGCACTTTCTATAAAATGCGAGACTATTTCAGATCCTTAAAAATCCCGAACTACCTGAAACCGGCCATCGGCGGATTGGGAGTGGGCATAATAGGGATGTTCTTACCGCAAGTACTTGGACAGGGATATGGATGGGTCCAACTGGGAATTAATGGCGATTTCACAGCACTCCCGGTGTATTTGATGGTTGGAGTGCTGGTCGGAAAAATAGTCGCCACCAGTTTATCGATAGGTTCCGGAGGAAGCGGTGGCGTATTTGCGCCGGGCCTGGTGATCGGTGGTATGGTAGGCGGAATAGTCTGGTGGCTGCTAAAGGACTTCACATTAATCGTCCCTCCGGAGCCTGATGCATTTGTTATCGTTGGCATGATGGCATTGTTTGGTGGTATCGCCAAGGCTCCGCTGGCAATTATGATAATGGTAAGTGAAATGACAAATAGCTACGTCCTGCTGGCTCCTTGTATGATCGCCGTAGTCGTGGCATATTTTTCATCCGGGAATAGCTACATATATGAAAACCAGGTTGCCAACAGGGCCGCATCGCCAGCCCACAAATCAGAATACTCGGTTCCGCTGCTGACGAGACTGTCGGTCGGCGAGGCAATGCACTCTATTAAAGCGGCGGTTACCCCTGACACTAACCTGAAAGAAGTGGAGACAATAATGAAAAACGAGCGATTGGATGCGCTGCCGGTGATGCAAGGAGGCTCCATCAGGGGTATCATTGCGAACCTGGATATCGTCCGGGTGCCGAAAGCGGAGAGAGTATCTAAACTTGCTAAGGACTTTATGAGCACCAATTTAAAAGTCTGCTATTCGAACGAACAACTCGATGTCGCCCTCGAGCGTATGAGCCACAATAATATCAGTCATTTGCCGGTGATGGATCATAACCAGCCCCTTGAACCAATAGGCATGCTGTGTATAGAGGACGTGATCAGCACGTACCGCTCCAATGTCAGAGCTTCAGAAATTGGTGAACAATAGTACACCGGCTGGACGAATGTTCGCTATTTATTCGATCCATAAGTAGTCAAGATTTTCGAAAGGTGGTAAATTTAACTCGCTAACGTCAAGTGATTGGTGAATAATTAAATGGGAGGTATGCTATGACTTTTCTAATCAAAATGCTTGAGCAATCATGGATGATGTGGTTTTGTGGTGTGTGCGGCGACGCCCTCACGATAACAGGTGTTGTATTCGCAGTATTGAACCAGTCCGTAGCCGGATTCACTCCCATTGTCTGGATATTACTGGGAATGGTGTTCTATCTGTATTTTGTCATGTCCCTGCTTGCCCGAATTGTAGCAAACATAGGAGGGACTAAGTAGCTGAATTAGCGCAATGTGAAAACAGTCTCAAACTCACCTTCAGGTTATCAGATTTCCCAGGGGGGAAAGGCATAATAAATACTGATAGTACCGTATAGGTGACTATTCCTGATTTTTGGCAGGAGGGCTTGAGCGCCATGCAGGAAATAGTGGTGGCATGTACTTTCAGAGATGAATCTGAGTGTGAAGGATGCAACCTGAATAGTTATTTAGGCTGCAGGTACAGCAAACGGGATTTCTGTTTTTTTACGTTAAATCAAAAGAAAAAGGCTTACGAAACAGCAGGATATAATAGGACTTTTTCTTAATTCAATTCGGGTCATTGCTTCTGTGGTATGACAAATCGCGATATCATCATCAATTAGTTATTATCATGTTTTTCCTTTATTCCGTTAAATTCAGGTTATAGCGCTTGAAATATGTAATTTTCTTATACGGAGAATAGCTTGCGCCGCAAACTGATATTTGCTTTGCTCGTCCTGTACGGTTTACTAGTCCTCTACGTAACGGTTACTCTGACAGCCGGGGGCCACGTGCCTGGCGTCATGGTCCCTATTTGTACACTGACAGGCTTCAGCTTTTGCTTGCTGCATGCCGGCGACCGCCTGGGCTGGAAAAACACCCTGCTCCTGCTCGGCTTTGTATTCGGGGTAAGCTTGTTATTCGAAAGCTTCGGCGTGGCCACCGGGCTGGTATACGGCCCCTATCATTACACTGAAAAACTTGGTCCGAAATTCCTTGGCCTCGTACCGTACCTCATCGCCGTGGCCTGGTTTATGATGATGTATCCCTCGTTTGTAATGGCTGAATGGCTCATCCCTTCGGCATGGACAGGCGCAAAGCGCCTGCTGTCGGCCGCTGCAATCGGCGGACTGATAATGACTGCCTGGGATGTGGTTATGGATCCGATCATGGTCGCAGCTAATTACTGGGTTTGGGAGTTGCAGGGAGCCTTTTTCGGCGTCCCTTTGCAAAACTACTGGGGATGGTGGCTGACAGTTTTCACCACATTCGTTCTGTACCTGCTGGTCACACGCAACCGGTCCTCCGCAAAAGAAGCCGGATTCGATCGCCTGGCGCTGGTCGCGTTCATGATCACCGGCTATGGCAACGTGATCAGCGCGCTTTCCAGCAACCTGGCCGGACCGGCCCTGGCAGGGTTCTTCGCCCTGACTCCATGGGTGCTGCTGACCTGGATAAGAACCGGCAAGAGATAGCTGCGGAAAGCTCCCTGCACGCCACTTTTGATGGGGTCGCAACCGGCCGGTAAATCGGGGCGGACTACGCCGCAGTTGTATGGATTGAAGCGTAAAATGATAAAATGACAGTGCCCTGGTAAAACCACACTTGATACATTATATTAGGCAGACAACCTGCCAATTATTTTTGCGGAGGTAGATATGGCCATATATTTGATGCTCTCAACCCTGACTGGTGACGGCAGAAAGGCGATCGAGGAGTACCCCGAAAGGCTGAAGGAACTGAATAAGGAAGTCGAATATATGGGGGTAAAAATATTAGCCCAGTACGCGTTGCTCGGGCAATATGACTTTGTACACATCATTGATGCTCCCAATAATGAAAAGGCGGCCGAGCTGGCCATCCATCTTTCCGCGGGGGGTCTGCAGAGCCTTACGCTGGCGGCCATCCCCCTGGACAAGCTGATCGAAACGCTTAAAAAGAAGCCGCAGGTGTTTTAACCCTTCAGGACGAGTTTGAACTTATCTGCCCCGCACCATTATAATTAAGCTTCAAATTTAAATCGGTGCTGTGCCGGGTTCATCGTGAGCAAGATCCGTAAACTTCTGTCGGGCAACGAGGCTATCGCCCTGGGCGCATACCATGCCGGGGTGAGGGTGGCTACGGCCTATCCCGGGACTCCCAGCACCGAGATACTCGAGAACATGGCCCGGTTCAAGGACCTGTATGCCGAGTGGTCCACCAACGAGAAGGTCGCTATGGAGGTGGGACTTGGCGCATCATACGCCGGTGTGCGGACGCTGGTCTCCATGAAACACGTGGGGTTAAACGTGGCGGCCGACCCTTTCATGGCGGCGGCAACCACGGGCGTGCACGGAGGACTGGTCATAGTCTCCGCCGATGACCCGGGCATACACAGCTCCCAGGGCGAACAGGATAATCGTCACTTCGCCAGGCTGGGACGGGTGCCCATGATCGAGCCCGCCGATAGCCAGGAAGCGTACGATTTTGTGACCACAGCCTATGAAATCAGCGAGAAATACGATACGCCGGTCCTATTCCGTATAACCACCAGGGTCGCGCATTCCAAATCTGTGGTCGAGGTGGACATGGCCACGCTGAGGGCCGAGAGGAATAAATATTTTCACCACCACGTTGAAAAATATGTCATGCTGCCGGGACATGCACGCCTGAGGGTGCCTCACATGCACAATCGCATGGCCGAGATCACCGCGCTGGCCGAGGTGACCCCGCTCAACCAGGTCATCGAAGGAGATAACCGCACGGGCATCATATCCAGCGGCGTCGGCTATGAGTACGCCAGGGAGGTGTTCCCCGGCGCCTCGTTCCTCAAGCTCGGATTGATCTACCCGCTGCCTCCGAAACTGTTGCAACGCTTTGCCGGGCAGGTGAAAAAGCTGTTCGTGGTCGAGGAGCTGGACCCCTTCCTTGAGGAGACCATCAAGACCATGGGAATCAAGGTCGAGGGCAAGCAGCATATCCCCCGCCATGGGGAGCTAAATATCGGCGTCGTGCGCCATGCCGCTGTAAAGGCAGAGTTCCTGCCGCCGGCAGGTGCGACAACCGCAGCGACTATTGGTGACCTGCCGGGACGGCCACCCCTGCTGTGCGCCGGCTGCCCGCACGCCGGCGCTTTTTTTGTGCTCAGCACCATCGGAAAAAGGTCGAAGGTGCTTGATGCCAGCGGCAGATCGGAGAAGGAGTCCGGGCTCATCATCACCGGCGACATCGGCTGCTACACCCTAGCCACATATCCTCCTCTGCGCGCCATGGATACCACAGCCTGCATGGGAGCCAGCATCGGCCAGGCTATCGGTTTGGTCAAGGCCGGCGTAACGAGCAAGGTGGTCGCCGTAATCGGCGATTCCACTTTTATGCACTCGGGTATTACAGGCCTCATCGACGCCGTCTACAACGACGCCAGTATCACCGTGATCATCCTCGACAACGGCACTACGGCCATGACAGGTCACCAGGATCATCCCGGCTCGGGCATATCCGCGCAGGGCGCAACAACCCAAAAAGTCGCTATCGAAAAAGTGGTCGAGGGCGTCGGTGTAAAGAATTTACAGGTGGTGGACGCCTTTGATATGAAGGCTATAAGATCCGCCATAAGGTCGGCCCTGGACAGCGGGCAGTTGTCCGTAGTCATAGTCAGGGGAAAGTGCGCGGTCACCAACAGGGTGCGCAAGAACAAACGCCGCGTAGACCAGGATGCCTGCAACGACTGCGGGATATGCCTGATGATCGGTTGCCCGGCCATACAGAAAAAGGACGGCAGGGTATATATCGAGGCCGGCACATGCATGGGAGACGCCTGCGGCATCTGCCAGCAGATCTGCCCCAAAAGGGCTATTGGTCTGGAGGTAAAAGGGGCATAATGAAAAGCCGGGACCAGGGCAAACAGGACATATTAATGGTGGGAGTGGGCGGCCAGGGTATCATCCTGGCCAGCGATATACTGGGCGACGTTGCGCTGGACATCGGCCTGGACGTCAAGAAGACCGACACGCTGGGCATGGCGCAGCGGGGCGGCAGCGTGACCAGCCACCTGCGCATCGGTCAAAAGGTGTGGTCGCCCCTGATAAATGCTTCCGAAGCCGATATACTGCTGGCCTTTGAAAAACTGGAGGGCGCCCGCTGGGTAGGCTACTTGAAACCGGGCGGCGCCGTGATCATCAACAACATGGCTATTCCGCCGCTATCGATATCACTGGGTACACAGGTATACCCGGAGGACGAGGCCATACTCGATTCTTTCCGGCGTATCACCGGCGCGGTCTACCTGGTCGACGGTACGGAGCGGGTGGCGGGACTGGGTGACGCCCGCACGCTGAACATCTTTATGCTGGGATATCTATCGCGGTTCCTGCCTCTTAAGATAACCGACGCACAGTGGGAAAAAGGCATGGCCCGGCATTTGCCGGCCAAAATCCTGGACTTGAATAAACGCGCTTTTGAAGCGGGAAGGGAGACAGCAGCCGGTGTCAATATCTGATAATGTCCGCACACGCATGGCGGCAGGGTCGTGGGTGCGTCGAATGTTCGAGGAAGCTGCCGTCCTGAAGAAGAAGCACGGCGAGCACAATGTCTTCGACCTTTCGCTGGGCAATCCGATCATCGAGCCTCCCGCGGAATTCAAGCACGTCCTGAGGAAGCTGAGCGAGAACCCCATGGCCGGCATGCACCGCTACATGGAGAACGCCGGATACGAGGAGACCCGGAGATCGGTGGCCAAGCAGGTCTCCCAGGAAAACAACATGGATGTCTCATTCCAGGACATCATTATGACCGTAGGCGCGGCCGGCGCAATCAACGTGATACTCAAGACCCTGTTGAACCCGGGCGATGAGGTGATCGTGTTCGCCCCCTATTTCATGGAGTACGACAATTATATCGACAACCACGGCGGGGTAACCGTCGTCATCCCCACCGATGACAAATTCCTGCCCGACCTGGACCTGCTCGATCGTGGAATCAACGCCAGAACGAAGGCTGTGATCATTAACTCGCCCAACAACCCTACCGGCGTGGTCTACAGCGAGAAGTTCGTCAGGCAACTCAGCCGGGTGCTTGAGCGCAAAGAAAAGCATTTAAACATCGCCATATACATGGTGAGTGACGAGGCTTACAGCAGCCTGACCTACGACGGCCTGGCGTATGTGCCCATCCTGCAGACTTACCACAGGGCTCTAATAGCCACGTCGCATTCCAAGGACCTGGCTCTGCCGGGGGAAAGGATCGGCTACATCGCCGTGCACCCGACAATCGAGCACCGGGAAGAGATCATCAGCGGTCTGATCTTCTGCAACCGCATACTCGGCTTTGTCAACGCCCCCGCGCTGATGCAGAATATAGTTCGGCACCTGCAGCATGTAACGGTCTCCATACCTGAATACCAGGAGAAACGCGATTTTCTGTATAATAACCTGGTCGGCATGGGATACAAGGTGATCAAGCCGCAGGGTGCTTTTTACATGTTTCCCCGGACGCCGATCGAAAACGATGTGGAATTTGTTCACGAGTTGCAAAAATTGAATGTTATGACCGTGCCGGGCAGGGGCTTCGGCAGCCCCGGCTATTTCAGGATCTCCTACTGCGTCAATCACAGAACCCTCGAAGGCGCCCTTGACGGCTTCAAGAAAGCTGCCGGGATGTTTAGACTCTTCTGAATTGGGCGGTCCCCGTCGACAGACCACCGCCCCCCCATTAATTCACATGATCGACACGCATACAATTCCACAGCTCATAGAAGCCAACCACCGGAGGTGGGGCGGGCAGGCTGCCATGTGCGTAAAAAAACGCGGCATATGGCATCGCTATAGCTGGACGGACTACTACCACCGGGTGAAATACTTTTCGCTCGGCCTGGTGAGCCTCGGCCTGAAAAAAGGGGATGTGGTCTGCATCATCGGCGACAATGAGCCCGAGTGGTTCTGGGGGGAGTTCGCGGCGCAGGCCGCCGGCGGCATAGCCACGGGCGCTTTTGTAGATTCCATCCCCTCTGAGTTGAAATATATCGCCAATCATTCCGGCGCCAGATTTGCGCTGGTCAACGACCAGGAGCAGACAGACAAGTTCCTGGAGATTTGCGACGAATTGCCGTCCCTGCAGAAAATCATCTACTGGGACCCCAAGGGGCTGGGCAACTATGATGATCCCCGCCTGCTCAGTTTTAACAGCGTCATGGAGATGGGATCTGCCTTCGATCGGGCCACCCCCGGAGTATTCGAGAAAAACATCGCAACGGGCGATCCCGGCGATACGGCTTTTATTTATTACACCTCCGGCACCACCGGATTGCCCAAGGGGGCCCTGCTGACACACCGGGCGCTGGTCAATACGGCCCGGGGATTTGTCAGCGTCTATCCCCTGGATGGGAGCGACGACCTGGTGTCCAATTTCCCGGCCGCCTGGGTGGGAGACAGCTACTTTGCCACCATTCCCCATTTGCTGACCGGGGCTCGCCTCAATTTCGCTGAGGAGCCTGATACTATCGCGGAGGATACGCGGGAGGTCGGTCCCGATTTCGCAATATACGGCCCGCGGCAGTGGGAGAGCCTTGTCAGCGAGATACAGGTTAAGATAACCGACGCGCACCCGCTCAAGAGATTTTTCTACCGCCTTCTGATGCCGGTCGGCTATAAAATGGCGGAGTTTAAATTCGATGACCGCAAGCCGGGACCTTTCTGGAATACTCTCTATAAATTTGCCCACTTGCTTCTACTGAGACCGCTCAAGGACCGCCTGGGTCTGAGCAGCGTGCGGTTCGCCGTGACGGGCAGTTCGGTGCTCAGCCTTGATACCTTCAAGCTGATCCACGCCATGGGTATCGAGCTCAGGCAGACCTACGCCAGCACGGAGGCGGGATTCATCTCCTCACACACCAGGGGAGACATCGATTTCCAGAGCGTGGGCCGTCCCGCGCTGGGTGTGGAAGTCAGGGTGTCCGACGAGGGCGAACTGCTGGTGAGGAGCGACTGCGCCTTTTCGGTTTACCTGGGTGAGCCCGAAAAAACGGCCAGGATAAAGAAGGACGGCTGGGTGCATACCGGCGACGCGGTGAATATCAACGATAAAGGCCACCTTATATTCCTGGACAGGCTGGAGCATATGGGCAGCCTGGTCAGCGGCGCCAGATATGCCCCGCAGTATATCGAGGGGAGGTTGCGCTTCAGCCCGTATATTAAAGACGCCATGGTCATCGGCGGCAGGGACAAGTCCTTCGTGGCAACAATGATCAACATCGATTTCGCCATGGTAGGGAAATGGGCTGAGCGCAGTGGCTTACCCTACACCACCTTTGTCGACCTGTCGCAGAAGCAGGAAGTGGCAGACTTGATCAGGAAGGACCTGATAAGGGTCAATAGCTATTTGCCGGAGCTGTCCAGGGTAAAAAGGTATATGCTGTTGCACAAGGAGTTCGACCCCGACGAGGCGGAACTCACCAGGACGCGCAAGCTCAGGCGCGAATTCATGGAGCTGCGGTACAAGCCCGTCATCGATGCCATCTACAACGATGCTGATTCACTCACAGTCGATGCCTCTGTCACCTACCGCGACGGCAGGAAGGGAACCGTGTCCACGTTGATAAGGATATGGGACATCTGATATGACGCAATTACTGCAATACACCGTGACCGGCCTGGCGGTGGGCATGATCTATGCGCTGATCGCCCTGGGCTTCGCGCTGATCTGGAAATCCAGCCGCGTGGCCAACCTGGCGCTGGGACAACTGGTGCTCATCTCTTCCTGGTTTACCTACAGCATGCTGGTGCAGCTCAGGCTGCCCGTCTGGGCCGGCATGATATTGACCATATTATTCGCCATCTTTTTAGGCTGGATGATCGAGCGCCTGACCCTGCGCCCGCTGATCGGGCAGCCGATACTGTCCCTGATCGCAGTCACCCTGGGAATCGGCTACTTCCTGGAGGGCGTGGTCACGGTGGTATGGCCGGTAAGCGTGGCCAAGCTGCCTTCCCTCTTTCCACAGGAGCCGGTCACCATCGGCACTGCCGTCATCTCGCAGGAATACCTGTGGGCAACGGGCATATCGTTGGTACTGTTCGGCCTGCTGTCGCTGTTCTTCAAGTTCCACAAAATGGGTATCGCCATGCGGGCCACTGCGGACGACCAGCTGGCCGTGCAGGCATGCGCAGTGCCCATAACCAGCATCTTCTCCATGTCCTGGATCTTCGCCTGTATAGTGGCGGCCATCGGCGGCATATTGATATCGAGCATAGGCGGCATCACCAATGGTCTGATCGAAACCGGGTTCAAGTCGTTCTCAGTGGTGATACTGGGAGGTCTCGACTCGTTTATCGGCTGCATGGTGGCAGGACCGATCATCGGGCTGTGCGAAAACGTGGGCGCCGGCTACCTGACGCCGCTGCTGGGCCCGGGCATAAAGGACCTGATACCCTTCGTTATAATCATCATCGTCATGCTGATAAAGCCTTACGGCCTGTTCGGCGAAGAGAGAATTGAGAGGATATAGCCGATGAGTCTACCCTGCGGTATACGAAACTACTCGTACAATACGGATACGGCAATTATCCGCACCAGGACACAGTGGGTGCTTTTTATCCTCTTCCTGCTATTCCTCTACACCATGCCGCTCTACCTTCCCAGGTTCGGCCTGGACGTGATGAACCTGATGGGCATCACCATCGTCTCCATCGTCGGGCTGAATATACTGGTAGGCTACTGCGGGCAGTTGTCCATCGGGCACGCCGGCTTCATGGCCGTAGGGGCATACACCACGGCTATACTGGGCAACAGCCTCGGCCTGCCCTTTCTGGTATCCTTAATTCTCTCAGGATTCTCGGCAGGACTAATCGGGCTGCTGTTCGGCATGCCCTCGCTGAGGGTCAAGGGATTCTACCTGGCCATCACCACCATCGCAGCCCAGTTTATTATCATATGGATCATCAACCACTGGACCGACGTAACGCATGGCTCGATGGGCATCAGCGTTGCGCCGGCCGGCATCGGCCCCTACCAGTTCGACAGCGAGGCAAGCCAGTTTTACCTTATCATGTCGGTGGCCGGACTGAGCATACTCTTCGCCACCAACCTGGCCAGGAGCCGTATAGGCCGGGCTTTTATCGCGGTCAGGGATAACGACCTGGCGGCGGAGGTGATGGGCATCAACGTCTTTTCCTACAAGCTGCTGGCATTCTTCCTGGGCTGCTTCTTCGCGGGTATTGCAGGCTCGCTCTTTGCCCAGTGGCGCGGCAATATCACGTCCGAGGACTTCACCTTCGGCCAGTCCATCCTTTATATAGGCATACTGATTATAGGCGGGCTGGGCACTGTCATCGGCCCCATACTGGGAGTGGTTTTCATCAGGCTGCTGGAACAGTTCGTGATGTTTTTATCGCCCATGATAGAGCATACCTTCAGCGGACTGCCTTCAGGCTTCGCCACAGGGCTAAGCCCTCTGGTATTCGGACTCGCCATGATCGTGTTTCTGGTCTTCGAGCCGCGCGGCCTGGCCCACCGCTGGCAATTGTTCAAAGCCTCGTACAGGATGTGGCCGTTTTCGTACTAGTGTACAAACGATAAAATAACGTCTTACGACTTGATTATAGAATTGAAAGGAGGTTAATGTGAGAAGAAGTAAAGTGACCCTATGCCTGGCCGTGCTGCTTGTAGCGGCGCTGGCCATGTCCGTCCTGCCCGGCTGCAATCCCGCAACACCGCCCGCCGGTGAGAAGGTGATCAAGCTGGGACTGAGCGTTCCCTTCACCGGCGCCGCAGCCGAGAAAGGCGCCCCCATCGGCCAGGGACAGCTCGACGCGTTCAAGTATATTAATGACGAGTTGGGCGGGGTCGAGGGATACAAGATAGAGCCGGTCTGGTATGATACGGCCTACGATTCGGCCAAGGCGACCACCATCGTCAAGAAGCTGATGGATGATGGTTGCGCATTCTTTACAGTTGTTTCTTCCAAGGACATGAACGCTTCCAAGGAAGCGGCCAACAGGGCCGCTTTTCCCGGGATGGTGTGCTTCAGCTCCCCATCGCTGACACATCCGCCCATGCATATCTACGCACAGCTTCCCGATTATGGCGATGACTGGGCTGCATTTGCACGATATTATCTTCAAAATATCTGGAAGGGCGAGGGTAAGCCTAAAATGGCCCTCATGCTGCTGAATAATTCCACAGGCTACGGTGTGAAGGACGCCGCCAGGGCCGCTGCCGATGAACTGGGCATCGAGATCGTAGTGGTCGAGGAGCATACCGCCACTACCATATCAGAGACGGATGCACTCACCAGGATCAAGGACAAGAGTCCGGACGTAATCTTCATATCCAGCACGCCAGCCCCTACGGCAGTCATCCTGAAGAACGCTTACGACCTCAAAATGACACCGGGTACGACGGTGGGATGCGCACACGCCAGCTTCACCAAGGCGTTAATTGACCTTGCGGGCAAAGACGTGACCCAGGGTATCTACGGCGTTTATCCAACGGTCAACTGGGGGGATAACGTGCCCGGTATGACCAAGATGATGGAATACTGCGACAAAAGGCACCCCGAGTACGCCGGCAACAACGATTACCTTATCGGCTGGGCTTCGAGCCTGATCAATGCCGAGACACTGCGCCAGGCCATCAAGGTGTCGGGCGGCGATTCCCTTATGAAAGGCGATGCTGCAGCCTGGGCCCTGGCGGAGAAAAACGGCTTCATGAACGTCAAAAACTACGACGTGGAGGGTCTGCACGGTCCGGTCGATTTCTCCAACCCCGTGGACAAGCGCGGCTCAAAATCGGTCAAGGTATTCCAGGTCCAGGACGGCAAGATGGTCTCCCAGACTGGCTGGGTGGATGCGCCCAACATACTGTACGAGAATTTCGACTGGTTCGGAAAATAGAGTAATCTGGCTATACAATGTTAAAACTCAACAACATTGAGGTCTCATACCTCAATGTGGTTAAGGTGCTGCACGGCATCTCCATCTCGGTGGAAGACGGCCTGGTGGTCGCCTTGCTGGGCGCCAACGGCGCCGGCAAGACGACTACCCTCAAGGCCATCTCCGGACTGCTGAGGGTTGAAGAGGGCGAGATCACCGATGGTACGATCGAGTGGGACGGAGTCAGGATCGACCGCAAGAACGCCGTCGACATCGGCAAGTTGGGCATCGTGCAGGCGCTGGAAGGCCGGCGTGTCTTCGGCCATCTCAGCGCCGAGGAGAATCTGCTGGTGGGCGCCTTCTCGCGCTCCAGCCGGCAAAAGGTGAAAGCCGACCTTAACATGGTATACGGCTATTTTCCTCGCCTGGAGGGTCTCAGAAAGAACACCGCCGGTTACCTTTCCGGCGGGGAGCAGCAGATGCTGGTAATAGGGCGCGCTATGATGGCCGCGCCTAAACTGATGATGCTGGACGAGCCATCTTTAGGCCTGGCGCCCATGATCGTCGAGCAAATATACGATATCATCCGCAAATTCAATATGGAGCGCAGCACTTCCATTTTGCTGGTTGAGCAAAACGTGCGGGTGGCTCTAAATACGGCGCACTATGGATACGTCATGGAAAACGGGCGCGTCGTGCTGGACGGTTCAGCAGACTACCTGAAGGGGCGGGAAGATGTCAAGGAATTCTACATCGGCATCTCGGCTTCGGGTGAAAAGAAGAGCTACAAGGAGATCAAGCACTACAAGCGCCGCAAGAGATGGCTGTAATAACAGCCTGAGCGGGAATTATAAATACTACCCCTCGCCCAGGTAGGCTGCGATGACCTTCTGGTCCACGGCCATCTGGGCGGGGGTGCCTTCAGCGATCTTGCGGCCGAAATCCAGCACAATGATGCGGTCGGCGATATCCATGACCACGCCCATGTCATGCTCTATCAGGACGATCGAATCCACGCCGTCGCGCAGCACGGGCGTGGCTGGATAAGTATCACCCTGCCCCTCGAATATGTCGTAGATAAAGCGGGCGATGTCCTCCTTCTCCTCGAGGTTCATACCCGCCATGGGCTCATCGAGCAGGATCAGCCGCGGCTCCAGTGCCAGCGCCCGGCCCAGCTCGACCCTCTTTCTCAATCCATAGGGCAGCGAGCCCACGATGGTCTTCCTGATGTGCTCAATCTCCAGGAAGTCAATGATGTCCTCCACGGTCTTCCTGTGCTCGATCTCTTCGCGATGGGCCGGCCCGAAATAAAGCATCGTGCTGAAGATGTTCTGCTTCATCAGCAAATGCCGGGCCGCCATGATGTTGTCCAGCGTGCTCAGTCCGGCGTAGAGCTCGATATTCTGGAACGTGCGGGCGATGCCCATTTTGGCGATGCGGTCCGATTTGATGCCGTTTATTTTTTTACCGTTGTACCTGATCTCGCCCTTCTGCGGCTTATAAAAGCCGTTAATGCAGTTGAGCAGGCAGGTCTTGCCCGCCCCGTTGGGGCCGATTATGGCCAGTATCTCGTTCTTGCGGATATCAAGATCGATATCGGTCAGCGCCCTGACACCGCCGAACCAGAGCGATAAGTCCCTGACGCTGAGTATGGTTTCTTTTTCAGTCATAATCAATTAAATGTATCCGATATAGCTATGTCACAGTCAGGGCAGCCGAGGTTGTATGTTACCACTAAAGACGTGTGGTTTAAAAGTCTGTGCTCTAAATTACATCTATCGGGAATACTGACCGGTTAAAATCAATTCCTAAAAAGAAATCCTGTCTTTCAATAAACTTTTTTGTATTAAATACGTTCTATCATCTGCCGGAGTATGGATTCAGGAGGAAATATGATTAAAGTGTTACGTCTATCGCTCAATATAGGTCTCACGGTGGCAATGGTTATTGCGGCATTTATTCCCGGTGTGACCGCATCGGCTGATGACATCGTTGAGGCAACTGCCATCGGTGAAGTCACCGACCCGGGCATCCTGCCGGATTCAGGCTTTTATTTCATGAAAAGCTGGGGCAGGAATTTACAGTTAATGTTCGCAGCTGGTGAAACCGAGAAGGCGAGGCTGATGTTGCAATACTCAAATGAGGACGCGCTGGCATTGAAGAAACTATGCGCTATGGGCAAGTGCGATGAAGCTGCCAAACACGCCGGGCAATACTCATTGCAGCTACAAAATGCAATTCAGACCATGGAATATGTAAGGGTGCGGCAGGGAGCAAGTGTCTCCGCAGCCCTGGATACCGAATTAGAGCAGAATTACCTTCAGCAGCAGGGAGTCCTACTGTCAGTGCTGGAGAAAGCGCCGGAAGCAGCTCAACCCGGCATACTCAACGCAATCGATAATTCCAGCAAACATGTCAGTGCAGTGATCCTGGCACATCAGGGACAGGCGGCACTGGAGCAATATCAGGAGCAGGTAAAGCAACAGACCAGTAATATGGGAGAGGACTCGAAAATCATGGTTCAGGAGAGGCTGCAGATAATGCACGGGCAAGCTGAACAATCATCCACCAGTACTTCTGAACAGGGCGTAATGACCCCACAGACAACGCAGACTCAGACACAGGCTCAAATACAAACGCAGACACAAATACAGACGCCTGTACAGCTTCAGCAGCAGACAGGGCTACAGGTACAGCTTTTGCAGCAGACAGGGCAGCAAAGTAGCCAGCACAATACGCAGAATCAGGCAGGCGGACAGTCCGGCGGAGGCACGGACAACAATACTCAGGGTAACGGTAATTCACAACAGGGCAAATAGAATCCGCCTGGGGCATCTTCTTTTATCTGGCAATCGTAATGTCAGGTTTGCGGATCATCAGCTTCTAATGTTGACCACGTCTCCTGGAAATCGCGGGCTTTCCTACCCCTCATCCCTGCCGTCTTCTGCTCTATGCGCCTGTCCTCGTCAGTGGTTTTATAGGATTCCAGAAAGCTCTTCTTAAACTCCGGGAAGATACCCCCAGCAATGGCCTCCCGGGCCTGATCGATCAGCTTCTGCATGAAGAAAAGGTTGTGTATGGTAGCCAATCTGTAGGCCAGCAGCTCTTCGCACTTGAAGAGGTGGTGCAGGTAGGCGGCCGTGGCAAATGAACGACAATATAATGGCATTCAATCTAAAATTATTTATTGAATGACAATTCTGCTTTATAAGAATAAGACGATGCGCATGAAAATAGAAGGAAAATAGTCGTTTGCATATTGAAGGGATGCAGGTAAAGTAGGATAATAAAACTGGAAAATCTTAATTAGAGCTTATCTGATGTTGACTGTTGATATCGCAAGTGAGCTAAGGATTGCTACAGCAGTCAGTAGATTCTCTGAATATTCCAATGAAATAGAATCCACTATTAATCGACTGAAAACTGATCAGTCACATTATTCATCCATACAAATAGAAGGTATTCTTAATGGCAACGCAGTGTCCGCTTTACAGCATCTTATCCCTGTGAATATCAGAAAAGAAGCCGGAATATTCTTTACAAATACTGACCTAGCTGACCGTGTGGCTACGCACTTAGCCCCGTTATTAAATAGAAGAATTAAACTGCTTGATCCTGCATGTGGTGCGGGGAATCTACTTGTTGCATGTGCGCGATACCTTCCAGTTGAAAATTCTCTTCGTACTACTTTGCAGACATGGTCGCATATCATCGGAGGCTATGATCTTTTTCCAGAGTTCGTTAGAGCGGCTCGCCTGAGGCTCATACTTATGGCAGCTAGTCGCCACACTGAAGAAAATAACATGTTCGACAATATAGATATAAATAATTGTTTCCCCGATCTTGAAGTCAAGAATATGATCTCATGTCAACTAATTCCACCGGTCACGTGCATTGTCGTTAATCCACCATTTGGATATGCACCCTCGCCAGAAAACTGTCAGTGGACAACGGGTAGGACACAGATTGCCGGATTATTTATAGAGAAACTGATTAGGAATGCACAAGAGGGACAACACATAGTAGCCATATTACCGGATGTATTAAAAAGTGGTACTAGATATAAAAAATGGCGAAATTTAATAGTTAAACTCTCCGCATCCATAGAAGTAGAACAGATAGGACGTTTCGATGCAGACACTGACGTGGATGTGTTCATTCTTCACGCAGTAGTTGGTAACGCTAATGACATACAAAAAAAGTGGCCATGTCAATTACCAATTACTAAAGGACTAACACACAGAGTGTCAGATTACTTTGACATTCACGTTGGAACAATCGTACCTCACCGGGATACTGATGAAGGGACGTCATATCCATATATACATACAAAGACAACCCATCCATGGGAAACTTTAGAGCGAATAACTGAAGAACGAGTAATAACTAAAAGAGCATTCTCACCTCCGTTTGTAACAGTACGGAGAACTTCTAGTCCATCTGACATTTATAGGTGCGTGGCTACCATAATAAATGAAAGACGGAAGGTTGCTGTTGAAAATCATCTAATAGTTTTACTTCCTAAAGACAAATCGCTTTTAAGCTGCAGACAATTAATGAAAATTTTTAAAACAAAGGAAACCAATGAGTGGCTAAATCAAAGAATTAGATGCCGGCATCTTACAGTGACTGCGCTAAAGGAATTACCGTGTAACGAAATTGCAACCTAGGTATGGGGCAAATTAGGGGGTTGAAATGATAGTTGATAGACGTGTTGGCAGCCAAGATATAAGCTGGTTCCTAGATTTATATTCAAATAATCAGTTGGATATGGAACCACCCTATCAAAGAAGGAGCGTGTGGAGTCCCAAAGACAGACGGTTCTTTTTGGACACTATTTTCCGTGGATATCCAAGTCCCCCCATATTTCTACACAAACAAGTAATTGAAGGGAAAACAATCTACGCTGTGGTTGACGGAAAACAAAGGCTCGAAACCATATTTAGATTTGCCGACAATAAGATTGCTATTGATAAAGATTTTGGAGATATGAGGCTTGCTGGTAAAAAGTGGAGAACAATTAAACGTGATGAAGAGCTCGCACGCAGTTTCTGGGATTATGTCATCCCCGTAGAACAAACTAACATTATCGATTCCGGCTTGGTGAAGGAGGTTTTCGATAGGCTAAACCGTAATGCCAGAAAACTGGTTGAACAAGAACTCAGGCACGCCAAGTACGAAGGATGGTTCATTACATTTGTTGAGAACGAATCTGAGTCTCAAGATTGGGCGAAACTCGGGGTGGTTACTACCGCTCGGGCTAAACGAATGAGGGATGTCCAATTCTTATCTGAATTATTAATTGTGCAACTAAAAGGGCAGATAGGAGGTTTCGATCAGGAAGAAATAACAAATTACTGCGCCAAATACGATGATCTATCTGATCTTGACACACCATTCGATGAATATTCATGTAGGGCTGATTTTGAGACCGTGAAAAAGTACCTTTTAGAACTCGAGAAAATAGGCTCCATCATTAACACATATGCAAACGATTTCACAAATCTATACAGCCTTTGGGCAATTCTGTGTTTAAACCTTGCCAGATTACCTGCTTCGAATGAATTCGCAGTGAAATACGCGGCCTTTATGAAAGAAGTTAATAAATACAAGAATGCCGACTATTTTGAAAAAGCAGTAAAAGGCGAGATAACACCGCCTATTTCTGAATCACTAAAATATTATCAAAACAGCATTGGCGCAAGCACCGAATTACCACAAAGAGAAGAACGGCACCGCCTGCTGCAATCACTCGTTGCTTAGGAAGTGACTTTCAGATGAAAGTACCAAAATCTCTACGAGATCTTCATTTATATCAAACTGAAATATATGGCAGATTGCAGAGCCAAGTTGATATTTTCATGAACATGCATAAAGACACGAATTGGCACTACATTAGCAGATTAAAGGAACTTGAAAGCTTCGCTCTCAAAATGGAGACAGGCCGATATGAAAATCCGGAACACCTGGAGGATTTCTTTGCATGTACCCTGGTTGTAGAGAATCTAGGAACAATGGCTAAGGCAGAAAAACTAGTTAGAAAACGGTTCAAGTTTCATGAAAGAAGGCCGTCTTCAGATACGATCACGACTAAGCCATCTGATTCATTTCGGTTCGATGATACAAGGTTATATGTTAAATGGAGAGATGATCCGCGTACTTCGCCCACTGGTCTTGACAATCTTATTTTTGAAGTACAAATCAAGACTTTTTTGGACTGAACCCCTGTAACTGGACAGATGAGGTTAGGAATACCGGCAGAATCAAAGCAGGGTAAACTAAAATGAAGGAGAAAGGATTCTGCCATGCAAGAGAGAAGGAACTTCACCCCGGAATTTAA
>Ga0265596_1000118_pt1 | contig 53589 bp, 44 predicted proteins | sample saktaG_FD_190143 | JGI IMG/M metagenome (GOLD analysis project Ga0265596, IMG submission 190143) | Saline water microbial communities from Sakinaw Lake, British Columbia, Canada - sak_2013_06_06_60m | ecosystem: Environmental > Aquatic > Non-marine Saline and Alkaline > Saline ...
TAATCAAAGGTGAATCTCCCTCTTCGCTTGGCTTATAATCCTTAATATTAGGCAGTTCTACTGGCAAATCTTTCTCTGAAACAGGAAGCCAACCCTGCCCACCGGACAGGCGGGCACATTTCTTACAATTAATCATTGGTATTGGTTCACCCCAATATCTTTGTCTGGAAAAAATCCAATCTCTTATCTTGTAATTAACTTTCTTACCACCAAGCTTTCTATTAGCTAACCATTGAGCAATTTTCTCTCCTCCTACTTCTGAAGACAAACCACTAAACTTACCCGAATTAATCATCTTTCCGTAACCCTCAAAAGCTTCTTTTAATGGAGAGTTAGAATCAATAACCTGGATCATTGGCAAACTATGTTCTTGAGCGAAATCAAAGTCTCTTTGATCATGAGCTGGAACAGCCATTACCGCTCCTGTTCCATATTCAGACAAAACATAATCAGCAACAAAAATAGGAATCTTTTTATTATTAACAGGATTTGTTGCTTTAATTCCTTCTAATTCAACACCTGTCTTTTCTTTATTCTTTCCCTTCCTAGCCTTCTCAATATACTTCTCTACTTTACCATAATTTTTGATCTTGTCTTTTAATTCTTTAATCAAAGGATGTTCTGGACCCAAAACAACATAAGTACAACCAAATAACGTATCTGGTCTTGTTGTAAAAACAGAAATCACTTCTTTAGAATCATGTATTTTAAAATTAATCTCTGTTCCCTCACTCCTACCTATCCACTCTCTTTGACCAGCTTTGACTCTTTCTGGATAATCAATTTTTTCTAAATCTTTTAATAGTCTATCAGCGTATTGAGTAATCTTTAATATCCATTGTTCTTTTTCTTTTTCAATCACTTCCCCACCACAACGTTCACACCTTTCATTCACTACTTCTTCGTTAGCTAAAACAATCTTACAAGAAGTACACCAATTAACTGGCATCTTATCTTTATAGGCTAAACCTTTTTTAAATAGTTGAGTGAATATCCATTGAGTCCACTTGTAGTAACTAGGGTCTGTTGTATCAATCTCTCTTTCCCAATCAAAAGAAAGACCCAATGACTGCATTTGCTTCTTAAACGTCGCTATATTCTCTTTAGTAGCTTTAGCTGGATGAATATTGTTCTTAATAGCGTAGTTTTCTGTCGGCAAACCGAAAGCGTCCCAACCCATTGGGAATAAAACATTGAAGCCTTGTTTTCTTTTCATTCTAGATAAAATATCTAAAGCGACATATGATCTTGGATGACCAATATGGAGTCCTGATCCTGAAGGATAAGGAAACTCAACCAAAGCGTAATACTTTGGTTTTTTAGAATTGTTAACTGCTTTAAAAAGTTTGGTTTTATCCCATTCTTTCTGCCATTTTTTCTCAATTTTCTCAGGATTATATTCTTTCATAGCTATTTATGGTATTATTTGTGATATTGTCTATAATGTCGTCTATAATGTCGTTTACAATGTCGTTTACAATGTCGTTTACAATGTCGTTTACAATGTCGTTTACAATGTCGTTTACAATGTCGTTTACAATGTCGTTTACAATGTCGTTTACAATGTCGTTTACAATTATTCTTTATATTACCACAAATCAAATCTAAAAAAAAGCATAACATAAAAATTGGCCGAGGTCCGACCTCGGCCAATTTCTCGGGCATTTTTTATTGCACTTTTATTCTAAAAATATTTCAGAATATTCTTTTGATTCTCCCTTATTTTTAATATAATCTTCAACAAATTCTTTGCACTTGTTTTCTCCTCCAAATAACTCTAAAATGAACTCTCTCTGAGTAACTGAAGAAAAGTTTTTTGTTCCGATATAATCAGAATAACTAGACCATTTATATTCTTTTAAAAATTCTGTTGTTTTTTTGAAATCTTTATCTTCAACTCTTATATTTTTCCAATCTTTATATATTAAAGAAATTGGGTTTGTGCTAATATAGGCAAAAACAATCTCTAGCTGCTCATTTGTTGTAATTTTAACTGCTTGAAAATTACTCTGGAAAACATGTCCTTCTTTATGATATTTTCTATTTATATATCCGCCATATCCTGTGCCAATTTTTCTCATAAATTCAGTTATTCCGTTATCTCCCACTTGTTTTATTAATAAATGTATATGATTTGGCATGAAGCAAAAGCATAACAACTCTACCATTTTATCCCTCTCATCGATTCTATCAGCAATGGCCGAGGTCGGACCTCGACCAACTTTTTTAAGACGATCTATTATCCTTCTTCTCTTTTTTATAGAAACGGATTTTAAATTATTAAATTCGTAGATAGAAAAAATTCCACGATAATAATCGCTTATATCTCTAAATAATAGATTACCATCGACTCCTCTTAATATTATATGGGCTATATCGCCATTTTCAAATTTCTCTTTTCTATAGGGCATATTATTATTTAAATATAGATAACCCGCAGTCAAGCTATGGCCGAGGTCCGACCTCGGCCATACTACTATATTGTTTTATATAATAACACGTTATTCTATACCAAACAAATCTCGAGTATTCCAAACAGTAGCGGAGGCTACTTCATCAAAACTTATCTTTTTGATCTTAGCTATTTCTTCAACAACATATTTAACAAAGATTGGCTCATTTCTTTCAGCACCAGCGCTAGGAGGAGTTAAGTAGGGGCAATCTGTTTCAACTAAAATATTATCTAAACTAACATTCTTAATAACTGTTTTTAAATCAAACTTAAACATTATTCCATTGATACCTAAGAAAAGACCCTTGGCTAAATATTGTTCTGCTTCTTTCCATCTTCCAGTGAAACAATGAATTACTCCCTTAACATCACGTTCTTTTATAATCTCCAATAAATCTTCGTGAGCCATACGACAATGAAAGATAACGGGAAGATTTAATTCTTCAGCTAAACTTAACTGTTTTAATAAAACTTCTTTTTGTTTATCTTTAAACAAAGCATAGTCTTTAAAATAGTCTATTCCTATTTCTCCTATTGCAACAACTTTAGAAGACTTAGCTAGTTCTCTATATTTTCCACTGTCAAATTCTTCATCTTTGACATGGATTGGATGTAAACCAATAGCAGCATACATATTTTTATTCTTTTCAGCAATTTCTACTGCCTTCTTGCTTGTCTCATAGTTTGAGCCGACATTAGTAACATAAAGATCTTCTTTATGACAACGCTCAATGACTTTTTCTAAGTCATCTTTAAAGGCATTAAAATTAAGATGGGCGTGTGAATCTATTAACATATTCTTGGGAATAAAGATTCACCTCTTTTATTTGAAAACTTATTACTTTTACGAGTAATTTCTTTTTTAATCTTTTCAGCTGTCTCCGGCAGAAACGGCTCAAGTAATTCTGATATATTATCTAAAACAATTAATAAGTTATCTAAAACCTGAGCAGAGTTAGAATTATGCTCCCAAGGTTTTTCTTTTTCAATATATTTATCACAAAAACTAATTAAATCCCATATAGATTTAAGGGCTTCATTGAATTTAAATTCTTCTAGCGCTTTCTTATACTCCTTTTGAGCTTTAATAATCTTCGGTTCAACATCTTTAATATTCCCCGGTTTAAAGCCAACTTTTTCAGCCATTGTTTTAACTCGAGCAACAAGATTACCGATGCCAGAAGCTAGGTCAGAGTTATATCTTTGTTCAAACTTCTCATAACTAAAATCACCGTCTTCTGTCGAAGTAATTTCTCTTAGGAGATAATATCTAACAGCATCTACTCCATATTTATTAATTAATTCAATAGGGTCAATTACATTACCTAAGCTTTTGGACATTTTCTGCCCGTCAACACTAATAAAACCATGAACAAATATTTTCTTAGGAAGATCTATGCCTAGAGATAATAGCATTGCTGGCCAAATCAAAGCATGAAACTTTAAGATGTCTTTACCAACACAATGAACATCGGCTGGCCAATATCTATCAAAATTAATAGCTGAGATATAGTTTGTTAGAGCATCAGCCCAGACATACATTACTTGAGAATCATCTCCTGGTACAGGAATCCCCCATTTTAGCTTTTCTCTTGATCTAGAAAAACTAATATCTTCTAATCCTTGCTTAATAAACCCAAGCATCTCATTCTTTTTTGTTCCAGGGATTATTTTTAATTCATCTTTTTCTATTTTCTTTCTAATTTTATTTTGGTATTTTGAAAGACGGAAGAAATAATTTTCTTCTTCTATCTCTTCTGGTTCTTTTTTATGAACAGAACACTTACCATCTTCTAAATCTTTATCGGTAATAAAAGCTTCGCAACCAGAACAATAAAGTCCTTTATACTTCTTCTTGTAAATATCACCATTCTCTTCTAATTGTTTCCAAAACTTTTCTACTACTGGCCAATGTCTTTTTCTGTCAGTTGTCCTGATAAAATCGTCGTTTGATATATTTAAAGTTTTGGTTAGTTCTAAAAACTTACCAGATATTTCATCAACAAAATCTTGAGGACTTTTTCCTTCTTCCTTAGCCTTCTGAGCTATTTTAGTCCCATGTTCATCTGTCCCAGTTAGAAAAAAAACGTCTTTTTCTAAAGCTCTATTCCAACGAGCTAAAACGTCTGCTTGAATAGACTCCAAAGCAAACCCAATGTGAGGAGGGGCATTAGTATACGCTATACTTGTTGTAATATAAAACTTATCCATACCCTCCTTTTACCACACTTTTTAGACTACAGCAACTTTCTTGTCCCTTCTTCTTTGGAGAAATTCTTTAGAAAACTCAAAGATTATCCCAGCTAGTGGAATAAAAAGTATCGCTCCCATAATCCCCCAGAGATTTCCACCAACAACTAATGATAATAATACTAGAGCCGATGGCAATCCAACAAACTTTTTCATCAAGATAGGAGATAAAACACTGTTTTCTATCTGTTGAATTGCTCCAAAAGCAACTAAAGTAAGTATTGCTTTGAATTGTTCGGTTGGAAAAATAATAACAAAAAGAACAACAGCTGTTAACAATGGTCCAACATAAGGAATGAAATTGAGAACACCTGCAAAAAGAGCCAGAGTAAACGGGTATTTAATATTAAATATTAGAAAAGCTATATATGAGGCAACGCCAACAAAAACAGAAGCTAATATTCTAGCACCAAACCATCCAGAAACTTTCTTTTGACATCTTGCCCAAACAGCCATAACCTGAGATTCATATTTCTTAGGGAATAAAAGTATCAATGCTCTCTTAATTCCGCCCTCTTCCAAAGAAAGAAATATAGCTGTAATAATAACAAATAAAGTAGTAAAGACTCCACCAAAGATAGAAAATAAAGCACCAAAAATATTACCAGCCATACCCTCCATCGTTTCTCCTAATGTTTGAAGGAAAGTTTCAATACTAGAAAAAGCTTCAAATCCCAAACCTTTTAATGGTGGCGATATCTTTTCAAAATAAACAGGGAAGTTATTTAAGAACGCCTGAATTTCAGTAATAAATATTGGCACCATTAATAATATCAAAACACTTAATAAACCAAAAACTCCAACATACAAAAGAACAATAGCTAAACCTCGTGGTATTTTCTTGCTCTGTAAATAATTAATAGCCGGATTAAACAGAATGGATATCGTTAAAGCAAAAACAAACCAGATCAAAATATCCCTGACAGCAAAAAGGATATAGAAAACAGCTACAGCAATAGATATTTTAATTATTGTTTTCCAAGATATATCCAATATTTTTTCTTCACTCATAATTTAAGTAATTTTTGAAAATTAGCTTTGTCTTTAAATGGTCCTATTAGAGCTAAGTTAAGCTTTTCTGTTTTAAAGACATCCTTACTAACTCTTAGGATATCATTAACGCTTACTTTATTAATTTTAACATATATTTCCTTAGGAGTTAAAATCTTTTTCTCTAAAAGCTCTTGGACTCCATAAAAAGAAGCTTGGGCATCCGATGCTTCAAAAAGCAAAGCCATTTTTCCTTTAAAGTGATCTTTAGCTTTTTTAAGCTCTGCTGGTGATATCTTTTCTTCACTTATCTTCTTATACTCCTTCAAAATAGCTATTATCGCTTTATCAACTCTTGTGTTATCCACTCCAGCTGAAGTAACTAAGAAACCAGCATCTGCATCAGAACTAACAGAAGTTCTAACATAATAAGCCAAGCTTAATTTTTCTCTTACTTCTATAAAAAGACGAGAACTCATCATTCCACCCAAAATTAAACCCAGTACCTCTAAGGTAATTTTATCTGGATGAAAAACATCATAACCTCTAACACCCAAACAGAAATGCGTTTGATCAGTATCTTTATAATTAACCAAACAATGAGGATTATCTTGTTCATCAACAACAGGGGTCTTTTCAACTACCTTGCGAGTACTAATCTTAGAAAAAGCTTTTTTAACCCTTGCTTCAGCATTCTTTGGAATATTACCAGCCATACAAACAATTGTATTTCCTGCTGTGTATTGAGTTTTAATATAATCAAGAAGCTGTTTTCTTTTTATTCCTAAAACACTCTCTTTAGTACCAGCAATATCCCAACCAGCCGGTTGATCTCCATACAATACTCTGGTCCATAAGCTTTGGACATAAGAAGAAGGATGATCATAATACATATTTATCTCTTCAAGAACAACTCCTTTCTCTTTTTGAATTTCCTTTTCTTCTAATTTTGAGTTTAAGTAAATATCAGACATAACATCTAGGGCTAAATTGAAATAACTACCATCAACTTTAGCATAATAGCCAGTATAATCTTCTCCAGTAAAAGCATTATACATTCCACCAACAGCATCTAACGGCTTTGAAATAGAAACTTGATCAGGTCTCTTCTTAGTTCCTTTAAATAATAAATGTTCCAATAAATGAGAAATACCACTAATCTCTTTTCTCTCATATTTAGAACCAGTTCCAGCTAAAACTAAAACAGTTACTGCTTGAGTCCCTTTTTGGGGAACAGTAATTATCCTTAACCCATTTTTTAGAACAGTTTTCTTAAACATTACTTTATTATAATCTAAAATAAGAAAAATAAAAAGGGATGGCCGTTTGGCCATCCCCGTTAATCAATCTTTATTAACTCAAAAACTCTAGTAGCTTATCTATTTTTACTCTCTTTTGTTTCATTGTATCTCTATCACGAACAGTAACGCTATCATCTTCTAAGCTATCGAAATCAACAGTAATAGCTGAAACACAACCTATTTCATCTAACCTTCTATATCTTCTTCCGATAGAACCAGATTCATCATAAAGGCAAACCATGTCTGCCCTTAAGAGATCATAGACTTGTCTAGCTTTCTTAACTATCTCAGGATTATTCTTAACTAAAGGTAAGACAGCTACTTTAACAGGAGCTAATCTTTTATCAATATTAAGAACAATCTCCATTTCTTTTTTAGCATTCTTGCCTCTCCCTCCTTCTATTTCCTGATAAGCTTCAGCTAAAAAAGTAAACATACTTCTATCAACACCAACAGATGTTTCTATAACATAAGGATAATAGCCTTCGTATTTTAAATCTTCTCCACTATGCTTAGCATGATTAGATAAATCCCAGTCGCCTCTATTATGTACCCCCTCTATTTCTTTCCAACCAAAAGGAAACTTATACTCAATATCCACTGCCCTCTTAGCATAGTGAGCTAATTCATTTTTTGGAACTTCATATGTTCTCAAGTTCTTTTTACTAATACCTAAATCATAATACCAATTTAATCTTTTCTTCAACCAATACTCAAAGAATTTATCAGCATCCTTCGGAGGACAAAACCACTGCATTTCCATTTGTTCAAATTCACGAGTTCTAAAGATAAAATCTTTAGGATTAATTTCATTTCTAAAAGCCTTACCAATCTGAGCAATTCCAAAAGGAACTTTCTTTCTCATTGATTGCATTACATTCTTGAAATTAACATAGATACCCTGACATGTTTCTGCTCTTAAGTATGCTACTGAAGCATCATCTTCAACTGGACCAACAAAAGTTTTCATCATTAAATTAAACTTTTTTGATTTAGTAAAAGAACCTCCACAATCTGGACATTTATCTTTAACAAAATCCTCTCTAAATCGATGATGACATTTCTTACACTCCACTAACTCATCAGCAAAACCAGCACCCAAGTGTCCTGATGCTTCCCAGACTCTAGGGTTCATTAAGATAGAAGCGTCTATCCCAACTATGTCATCCTTCCCTCTAGTCATTGAGTTCCACCAAGCATCTTTAATATTCTTTCTCATCTCTACTCCTAAGGGACCATAATCATAGCAAGAGCCAAAGCCTCCATATATCTCAGAAGAAGGAAAGATAAAGCCCCTTCTTTTAGAAAACGATACTAATTTTTGCATTAAATTATCCATTAATATATATTAATAGCTGGTGCTATGCTATCTATAAACTCTTCTGTCCACTGATCTTCACCACTAACCATTGCTTGGCCAACAATAACACTCTCTCCACTTGAGAACGGCTTTAGTTCTACTTGAAAAGCGATATTCGAAGAAGCTCCTTTTTCAAGACTACCAATCATCCAAACAATTTCTCTACTATTACTATCATAAGCAAACTTTGATGATTCTGATTGAGGAAAAATATTGCCTGTTAATTTAACTGTCGAAGGAAGAGTTGCTCTTACCTTAACATTACCAACATTATTTAAGGAATTGTTTACCTGCCATAAAACAGTATAAGTTGTTGCTTCTCCCATCGCTGGTGGATTAGGACCAGAATTGCCAAAGACTTCATCGTTATAGTCAGCTCTTTGAGCAATCTTTAGATTAGAGTTAACTTTTGTTTCAAACTCCTCTTTTATTTCAGAAACCAAAACTGATGTTTTCAAAACAGCATTATTATTCCAATTATCTTTTAAGTCAATCCAGAAATCTACTTTACCTTCTTCCCCTCTCGATAAATACTTAAGACCAGGAACAGTTCTCCAATCCCAAACAATAGTATGATCCCCTTTATTAAATTGTCCAGCATCTACTTTAGTTGTATCATAATCAAAACCTTCTCCATCCAAAGAAACGACTAAGAATAAATCTTGAAAAGGATCATCGCTAATATTTCTAAAGAAAACTTCATAATGTAACATCTCTCCGGGACTGGCGATATAGCTTGATTGACCATTTATTTGTTGAAAAACAGAAAGCTGAGGCTTAGTAATCTCTGTTCCTCTAGTAATTTCTTTTAGTGGGATAAATTCATCATCTTGCCAAATCCCAATTGTTGCTTTAAATATTTTATACTCTTTTAATTCTCCTGACAATCTACCTCTAATTTCAATACGACCTCCTTCGGCTTTATTCAATAGAGGGATCTCCCATTCCGTCTTATCAAAACTTGATGGAGTACTGCCTAAATATTCAAAGCCATCAGGATATTCCATTCTTATACTTAAATCTGTCAGAGGATAATCTAGACTTGAAAAATAGTTTAATAAAAACTTAAAGTCTCTGCCAGCTTCAACTTTAGAAGATAAATCAAAATCAAAAGTTAAAGGAACAGAATCAATCACAGTATTTAAAGTTGTTTCTGATTCGTAGCGTGCTTGTAGATTCTTCGGCTGATAAGAAAGTCGCGCTTTGGCTGTCTTTACTTCTCCTTGCTTTCCCAAAAGACGTCCTTTAAATTGGAATGTTTTTTCTTCCCCAGGATAAATATCACCTAACTCTTCTGGCCCTATTTCAATTCTCTTTTGAGTACCATCTGCTAATAAAGTATATTCTGGAAACTCAAAGATTAAACGAGTATCTTCTAAAGTAACCTCACCATTGTTTTTATACTTGACGGTATAAGTAACCTCAGAAGAAGCAGAGGAAGTGTTAGGACCTAAGATTTCTAGTTTTAATATCTCTTTAGAGAAAGGATTTCCTTGCCAAAACCAATAACCAGCAATTGCTAAAATTGCCGCTAGAATTATAACGATGATAACAATCTTTTTCATTAATATATACTATACTATATTATAGCGTTGAATTCAAGAACTTCAAATAATAATCTGCTATTTTTTGAAGCTCTTCTCGATGTATTTCATTTGTTTTAAGACGTTCTAAAATATTCCAATCCCTCTCTAATAACAATCTAATAATCTTTATTGTTTCAGGAGAAACGTCCATTCTGTCGTTAGATTTATCAAAACACTGAGCACAAAAGATTCCTCCTTCTTGAGCATTGAAATAGAGTTTTAGAGGAATTAATTGTTTCTCACAATAAACACAATTATGTAAATTAATCTGATAACCTAAAATAGATAAAAGATTCCAAAAGAAATAATGGTAGATCAAATCAAATGATAAACTTAGTCTCTCGAAAGATTCGTTAAGTAAGCTCCAAATTCTCTCATCTGACTCTTGTCCTCTAATTAATCCATCTACTAAGTCAACCATCTGACAAGCTATCTTTGTTTTCTCCAAATCACCCCTGATATTTTCAAACTTATTTATCAAAATAGCATCGGTTAATGTTTTATAGGCTTTACCTTGAATAAATTCTATCTCAGAGAAATAGAACAATTCAACTCCGGAACGAAGCTTTGAGGTTATTTTTCTAATAGCTCTTCCTAAAATATCTACCTTCCCATAATCCTTCGTATAAACAGTAAAAAGCTGATCTGCTTCCCGCAAATCAGTCTTTTTCAACACATAACCTTCTGTCCTGTAATGAGTAGCCATAATTAAACACCACCAAATTTCTTCAATTCATTAATCTTTCTTTCAATCTTTAATCTCTCACCATATGTTTTTCCCAGCTTACTTTTTTTCATATAGCCCAAAGCTGCTTTGTATTCTCCTTTAGAAATCTTCTCACCATACATTCTAGGAAAAACTTCCTTTTCAAAACCTATTCGCTCTTTCATAGCATATTTCTTTCCTCCAGTTCCAAGTCTATTGATTGATGTTTTCCTAAGAGCTGATCTAATTTCGGCTCTTGAAACAGAGTCTTTTTTTTCAAATAGTCCCATATTATTGTTTTTTAATTGATATATAGCAAACTTTTTTATTTATCTTCACTTCCTTGCCATCAACTTTATCTTTAATATTGAATTCTTTTGCTCCAACTTCTTTCTTAAACTCCTCTATGTTTATTATGTCAAAAGTAGAGTCAATAACAACAGAATCTTTAGGAGTTAAACCCATCTCTTTTCTTATTTTACTAACATTACGAACCATTTCTCTGTACTCTCCCTCTTTTTCTAACTCTTCAGTAATCTTAGTGTCTAATTTAATTTGTTTTCCAACAGTTACCTTTTTAACATTCACTTCATCTTTTATTAATTCTACCAAATTTTTGTCTAACTTATTTTTAATAACTAATTCTGATAATGGCTGTCTAACTTTAATTCCTGATTCAGCTCTTTTAGCCAAAGCTAATGTTACAATATCCCTAACTTTAGACATCTTCTCCTCTAATTTATCATTTGTCTTTTCAGCTTTTGGCCAGTCGCATAAGTGAACTGACTCTGGCATTTTAGCTGTCTTTAATCTGCTATACATCTCCTCTGCAAAGAAAGGCATCACTGGAGCGATAAGCTTAGATAGATTTAATAAGATATAGTATAAAGTAGAGATAGCTTCTTTTGATTCTTCTCTAAATCTCTTTCTTGATCTTCTAACATACCACAAGGACAAATCTTCAATAAAGAAGTTTTCTATAGACAAAACTGCACTTCCAGCATTATAGCTATCTAAATCATTACTAACTCTTTTAACTAAGTTGTTAAATTTAGATAAAATCCATCTGTCTAAAACGTTCTTAGATTTCAAATTAGAATAATATTTTTTATCAACATAAGTTCCAAAGAATTCATAAACATTATATAATGTTAAAAGTTTTCTTTTTATTTCTTCAGCAGAATGGAAACCAAACTTTAAATCATTGACCGGATTTTGTCTCATATACATCCAACGCATCGGATCAGCTCCAATCTTTTCTACTGCATCATCAAACCAGATAGCATTACCTTTTGATTTATGCATCTCCTCCCCTTTTTCATCTTTAACAGAAGCAAATCCAAAGATAGTTTCAACGGGGGCCTTACCTTCTAAAACAGTACTCATAACAATTAAAGAATAAAACCAATTCTTAAATTGCCCTGGAAATGACTCACAAACAAACTTGGCTGGAAACCAGTCAGCCATAGTAGAAAAAGGCACTATCCCAGCATCAAGCCAAGGATTGCCAACATCTTTAATTCGAGAAACCTTTTCTCCGCACTTAGAACATTTAATCTTCACCTCATCAATCCATGGTCTATGAGGAGAATAACCTTCAAACTTATCCCAACCAGAAACTGCTCTTTCTTTTAGTTCTTCTTTTGAGCCAATAACTTCAAAGTCCCCACATTGGCATTCATAAATAGGCAAAGCTAATCCCCAATAACGTTTCTTAGAAATTAACCAGTCATGCATATTCTTTAACCAATCCAATTCTCTTTCCAAGCCAAATCCAGGAATCCACTTAATGCTTTTAGAAACCTCTAACAACTTCTTTCTTATCTTATCCATAGAAATATACCATTCATCAACTACTCTGAAGATAAGTTCTGTCTTACATCGCCAACAAGTTGGATATCTATGAAGATAGTCTTCTATTTTAAAAACAAAGCCTCTTTCTTTTAAGTCGTTGAAGATCCATTCTCTAACTTCTTCTGATCCAACAAACTGACCAGCTAAATCTCCAAACTCTTCTCTATAGTTACTTTCATCATCACTTAAGTCAACAACGGGTAGTTTTAGTTTCTTGGCTAATTGGAAATCTTCAGCTCCGCAACCAGGGGCGATATGAACTATACCTGTTCCATCTTCTTCGGTAACATCTTTCCATAAAATAACTTTATGTTCTTTAACGCCAGACAGTTCATCAAACATACCTTCGTATTCTAACCCTTCTAAATCCTTCCCAGCCATAGCTCCAATAATCTCTCCTTCTACTAAACGAGCTTTCTTCTCCAAGAGAATATATATTGATTCTTCCTTTTTAACTTTCACGTATTCTAATTCGGGATTAACAGCTAAAGCAACATTCCCTGGTAACGTCCAAGGAGTTGTTGTCCAAACTAGAAAGAAAGTATTTTTCTCTTCTTTAACCGGTAGTTGAAAATAGATTGATTTATGAGATATCTCTCTATACTCTTCAGTTAATATTTCGTGTTGAGAAATAGCTGTTCCACAACGAGGACACCAAGGAACACTATCGTGGCCCTTATACAATAATCCCTTTTCTTTACAAACCTTAAGAAAGTTCCAGATAGTATAGTTATTTTCATCAGACATTGTAAAGTATGAATTATCCCAATCCATCCATTGACCTAATCTAATTGATTGATCTGTTTGAATTTTAGAATATTTTAAAACTCTTTCCTTACAAGCATCAACAAACTTATCAATACCAAACTTCTCAATATCCTTCTTGCTTTTAAATCCCTTTTCTTTTTCAACTTCAACTTCAACCCATAAGCCCTGACAATCAAAGCCATTCTGATATCTTTGATCAAATCCTTTCATCGCATTATATCTCTGGAACAAATCTTTGTAGGTCCTTCCCCAGGCATGATGAACACCCATTGGATTATTGGCTGTAATTGGTCCATCTAAAAACGACCAACGTTTTTTGCCTTTGTTTTTCTTTTGAAGTTTCTTGAATATTTCGTTCTTTTTCCAAAACTTCAATATTCTGTTTTCATTTTCTGGAAAGTTCATTTTATTATAAAGTATTGACCAACATCAGGCCAGACACCTTTAGGATTTCTTTGCTCTAAAAGATCTTCGTCACTAAGCCCTTTTAAATAACCCATCATCAACCAAATCGGATCAGCATGACTAACAATTAGTATTGTTTTATCTTTATACTTCTCCTCTATCTCCTTTATTACCGCCACAACTCTTGTTCTAACATCGTTCCAACTCTCTCCATCAGGGGTTGGCTTAATAAACCTTTCCTTCCTATCAACAAAATATTTTCTATATTCATCACCGGTTTTGCCACTAAAAACACCAAAGTTTGTATCTCCCAGTCTTTCGTCAAAAATAACAGTTAATCCATTCTTTTTAGCTATTATTTCGGCTGATTTTTTTGTTCTAGAAAAGTCTGAAGAATAAATCAAATCAATCCCTTTAATTTCATCACTAGCTTTTTCAATCATTTCTTCTCCCTTTTCAGTCATCGGTAAAGTCGGGTTCTCATCGGCCGGATAAAGAATATCCAGCTTCTCGGCTTGATATCTTGTTTCCCCGTGCCTTAAAAGTATATATTTATTATTCACATTTTTTCGGGTGCAGAAATACCCATTAAATCTAACACTTCTTTTAAAATGCCTCTTGTTATTTTGACCAAAGCTAGTCTAGAAGCTGTTAGTTTTTTATCGTCACTAATAACCGGACAACATTGATAAAATCTATGAAAACTTTCAGCTAATTCTATAGCATATTGAGGTACTCTTTGTATCTGATAATCTTTAGCCGTATCTTCTATTATTTCTGGAAATCTAATAACTTGTTTCAGTAGCTTCATATCTTCCTCCCCTAATAAATTAAGGTTTGATGGTTTAACTTTAGCTTTACGAAGAATACTAGACATACGGGCATAAGCATATTGAACATAATAAACAGGATTCTTCTCTGATTTCTCTTTAGCTAAGTCCAAATCAAAGATTAAATGAGAGTTAGCTCCTCTTTGGATAAAGAAGAATCTAACTACATCTAATCCTAGGTTATCAATTAATTCTTTGATTGTTTTGTAAACTCCCGCTCTTTTAGACATTCTCTTAGCTTCACCTGATTCCATTAGTGTAACTAATTGCATAATAATAAAATCTAGCTGTTCTTTATCATGCCCCAAAGCCTCAACAGCTGCTTTCATTCTACCAATATAGCCATGATGATCAGCGCCGAGAAAGATAATTAACTTTTTAAATCCTCTGTTAAATTTGTTTTTAAGATAAGCTATATCGGAAGCAAGATAAGTTGTTTCTCCATTTTCTTTAACCAATACTCTATCTTTATCATCACCAAAAGAAGTGGATTTGAACCATAAAGCATTATCTTTTTCGTAAGTTAAACTTTTCTTTTTTAAGAAAGCTAAAGATTTAGCAATCTCTTTAATTAAACTCTTTTCTGAAAACCAAATATCAAACTTGATCTTCATCTCTTTAGTAATCACCTTTTTATTTTCTTTCTGAATCTGAGTAGCTGTTCTAGCCTCTCCTTTATAAACTCCTTCTTTCAAACCTTGGACTTGTTTACCTCGGTCGTTGATATAGAACTCACGAGTAACGTTATAACCTGCTTTTTCTAAAACATTAGAAAGAACATCTCCACCAAAACCACCTCTACCATTACCTAAGGTTAAAGGCCCAGTTGGATTAGCGGAAATAAACTCAACATTTATCTTCCCCTTTCTTACCTTCAACTTAGTATCAACTTTAACCTTTTTTAAATATTCATCAGAGAGAAAGAAATTAATAAACCCTGGCCCAGCAATTTCGACCTTCCATCTCTTATCTTCCATTTTCTTAATTAATAATTTTGCTACTTCTTGAGGGTTTTTTCCTTCTTTTCTAGCAATAATCATTGCTACATTAGTTGAATAATCACCATGATCTTTTGAACACTCAACTAAAACCTCCGGAAACTTGTATTCCTTGACTGCTTTCTCTATTGCTTTCTTGATTTCTTCTCTGACCATCATATATCAGTTTAACTCATTTCAGTAATAAAATAAACCCCGCTGAACGGGGCTTGTTCTAAATACTTTATTTTTCAATTATGACTTGTTTCAGTATCTTCTCAAATATTTCGGGGTTATTAGCTGCAAAATCAGCTAGCACCTTTCTATCTAATTCAATATTATTCTTCTTCAAGGCACTAATAAACTTACTGTAAGACGTATTGTGTTCTTTGCAAGCAGAACCAATATATGTTTGCCAAAGTTTTCTAAAATCTCTCTTTCTAACCTTTCTATCTCTAAAAGAATAAGTAAAAGCCTTTTGAACAGCTTGTTTAGCTAATCTAAATTTAGACTTTCTTCCCCACTTAAAACCCTTAGTATATTTTAATACATTCTTTCTTCTTTTATTAGCACTTGTTCCTCTTTTTACTCTAACCATACTATTTTATCTTGCTAATTTTTTAACTTGTTTAGCTAAAGGACCAGTAACAACGATCCATTTTCTCGATGTTCTTCTAAATTTTCCTGATTTTTTGGCTCTTAAGTGATCTTGACCGATAGCTCTTCTCATTACCTTTCCAGTCTTAGTCACTTTAAACCTCTTGGTTATTGATTTACGTGTTTTCATCTTTGTTATTGTTTAGTAATTATCATTGTGAATCCTCTTGGCTGTCTTCTTATCTCTCTTTCTGTTTTTATTGGGACAATTTTACTTAATGTTTCGGTAAACTTCATTATCTTTTCTCTAGCAAAGTCTCCATGAGCTTTTTCCCTTCCTTTTAATCTCATTTCTATCATTACCTTGTCACCTATCTTTAGAAACTTCTCTGCTTGCTTAGCCCTTGTTTCGGCATCGTGATCTGAAATATTAAAAGTCAACCTGATGCTCTTTAGCTCTCCTCCTTTATTATGCTTAGCTGATTTTTCTTTCTTTTTGAGACTATAGACATACTTTCCATAGTCCATTATCTTACAAATTGGTGGATCTACTTTTTCTGTTACTTGAATTAAATCAAGCCCTTTTTCTTTAGCTTGTTTAATAGCTTCTTCTAATGGCATCACTCCAAGCTGTTGTCCTTCCTCATCAATCAATCTTACCTCTTTAGCTCTAATGCTATTATTTATTGTTGGTCTTTTTGTTTGTGGTTCTCTTTTTTTATACATTTTTTTAATTGGTGGTACGTAATAAATTTACTTCGTAAATTTAAACGTACCTACCACGTTTAAATTTTTCAAAGAAAAATTTATTACGTGGTGGAGATGGAGGGAATCGAACCCTCGTCAAAAAGATTAATTAAAATAGGTCTACAAGCTTAGTTCATAAGAACAAAAGTTGTGCCTCGAATTTTTAAATGGTTTCTTGAGACAAAGAAATCATCTGTCTCGATGTATAACACCCTTCTTTACCTATCGAGCATCTGGTAAAGGGATGGCATTAAGCAAAAGCTAATGCAGGTTTCTTGAATAAGTTTGCACTTATATAAGATGTTGAAAGTTTTACCTCGCACCCATTGGGTGCTAGGTTTACCAGTTTTCAGCTGGACTTGCACTATTTTAAGCAATTCCTTTTTCGAGTCCTGTCATCCCCTTTGGTTAATCTCTCTTTTTATTTCTCTATCAACGTCTCTCTTTTTAATTGTCTCTCTTTTATCAGATTTTTTCTTTCCCTTACTTACCCCGAACTCGAGCTTTATTTTAGCATATTTAGTATAAACTTTCAAGGGTATTAAAGTCAAGCCCCTCTCCTGCGTCTTACCAATCAAATATTCTATCTCTTTTCTATTCAACAAAAGTTTCCTTGATCTTTCCGGATCATAATCAGGAGAAGCATTTTTGGGCTGATAAGGAGGGACACTGGCTCCAACTAAATACGGCTCTTGCCCTCTGATAACAACATAAGACCCACTTAAGTTTATACTTCCTTTTCTTATTGATTTAACTTCTTGTCCATTTAAAGCAATCCCTGCTTCAAACTTTTCAAGGATCTCATAATCAAATCTTGCTCTTCTATTATCACTCAATACTTTCATTAGTTTATCTTACCCTTTTTGAAAATAAAGTAAAAGGCCTGTATTAACTACAGGCCCCGTTTGTTTATTTTGATGGTAAAGCACATTCATAACAGAAACCTGCTTTATTTTGGCCTAAAACATTAAATAAATCGTCTAGAGTATTATATAGTAGACTTTCTACTTTCAGTTTTTTGGCTCTGTCTTCTAATCTTGGTGTTGATTCAGCTAACACTTCTCCATCTCTTGTTGTTTTGCCATAAGGACAACGAGAACGAAGCTCTGGGTAAGAAGCCCTAACATGGATTTCAACTTCAATCTTAATTCCTCCGGCTGTTGTTAGTTTAGATATTGATTTGATTTTAGGACCTAAGTTTTCTCCAATTTGAGTTCCTCTAACAACCGAATCGTCACAAACAACAATTATTATTCTCTTGTTTTTTAGAATGTCTTGCCATATCTGATTCAATCCCTTTCTGGCAAGTATATTAAGAAAATCGTTGATCGTTTCTGCTGTAATCAGAATTTTATGGAAAGCTCTACTTTTTCTTTCTCCGTCACTTTGACCAAGAAAGCTTCTTATGAAACCATACTTAATTAGCCACTCATCATAAAAGGGTAATCTTGTTATTTCACCTTTCATCATTGCTACGGCAAACTCTTGATTATAACCAATAGCATGAAAACGACCAGAGTCAGGGACAGGTATTATCACATGAGGACAAAGCCCATTAGCAATGTCTCTTTTAGCCAAACAAGCTCCCAACTCTTTCCTCACTAGTGTTGCTGGCTTATCATTGACCAGCGCTGCCGGGTTAGACGTATAACACGGATAAAAACTACACTTTTTATGATTTGACTTGTCTGGCTTTATCATCACTTTGTAATCACCGTTTGAAAAACAGATTGTTTCTCCTGGAATAACTTCACGAACTATATTAAAATCCAGATTGTCAAAACCTCCACTTTCAGAGGAAACAATTGTTGCCCGTTCCCTTCTGTGAGTTCCGATAATTAAGGGCCACTGACCAGCGGAACAACGAACAGCATATATCTTATCCTTGTTTAAAAGAAGAAAAGAATAAGCTCCTTCTACTTTTTTTTGAACAAGCTTTATGCCATTAATAATTGATCTTTCTTGAGCTATAATTTTGGCTATTAATTCAACATCGTCGGATCTTTCAAAAAGATGACCTGAGTCATCAAATTCTTTAGTTAATTTTTTAAAATTGGTAATATTTCCGTTAAAACAGATGGCAAACGAACCAAATCTTGATCTTTTTGCTTGGAAAGGTTCTGCACTTGACCCGCAGTAGCCAATACCACCGTTACCAGAAAAATCTTTCATTTTATTAGCAAAATTAGCAGCGAAGAATCCTGGGGAACTTTTGCAAATTAACTTGTATTTATCAGCAGAAGCCAAACCAGAATGATCCTCACCTAAATGCCGCACATAAAATGTCCCCCAATAAAGAATGTCTCTAAAATAGTTGCTACCAACACTTGAATTGACACTAACTCCAAATAATCCTGCCATTACTCTACTCCTTAGATTAATGATATATTTTCAATGAACAAACCACCTTCTATCTAACATAAGTCAATAAAAAAAACAAGGAATTAAAAATAGAATCAAGAGTAGTTAAAAGTAGTCCCGGACGACTTCGGTCGTCCGGGACTACTTTTATTTATTTAAAGTATTTTAATAACTTATCTAATGGTTGAGTATTAATAATATCTTTCTTTTCTGCCCAACCACGACGAGCTTGAGATACGCCAAACTCCATTAGATCTAATTGAGGTAGATGATGAGCATCTGTTCCAATTATCATTTTTACTCCCATTTTTTTAGCCTTTCTAATATTACTATCTTTTAAATCTAATCTATGAGGAGAAGAATTAATCTCTAAAATAACATTGTTTTCTTTAGCAGCTTTTAATATCTGATCAAAGTCGACATCATACTCATCTCTCTTCTGAAGTATTCTTCCCGTTGGATGGGCAATAATATCAACGTTAGGATTTTTTATAGCAGTAATTATCCTTTTAGTCATTTCCTTTTCCTTCATCTTCAAACTAGAATGAACTCCAGCAATAACATAATCCATTTGTTTTAAAACATCATCTGAGATATCGATAGAACCATCTGGTAATATATTAGATTCACATCCGTGAAGAATTTTTAATTTTAAATTTTTAATTTTTAAACCTTTATTTAGCTTTTCTATTTCCTTTTTCTGGTCTAATAATTCTTTCTCGTTTAATCCATTCTCTATCTTAAGGAATTGAGTATGATCAGAAATACCAATATATTCATAACCTTTTTCTATAGCTCTCCTAGCGATTACGGAAATAGAATTATCTCCTCCGTCCCAATCAGAATGACAATGCAAATCTCCTTTTATGTCTCCCAATTCAACAATCTTTGGAATCTTTTTAACAACTTCCCCTTGATTCTCTCTTATCTCTGGAGGAATCCAATTGAGACCTATCGCTCTATAGACATCTTCTTCTGTTCTACCAGCAATCATTTTATTCCCCCTGAAAACCCCGTACTCATTTAACTTTAATCCTTTATCTATCGCTATCCGACGAGTAACAATATTATGTTCCTTAGATCCAGTAAAGTATTGTAAAGCTGAGCCGAAGCTCTTGGCTGAAACAACCCTTAAATCAACGTCTATGCCTTCCTCTGTCCTTATAGAAGATTTGGTTGAACCTTTACCCCAAACCTTAGCAACATTATCCATACCAACAAAAAAGTCCATAACCTTCTCTGGCTTCTTTGAGACAACTAGAACATCTATATCCCCTATTGTTTCTTTTCTTCTTCTAAAACTACCAGCAACATTTACTTTTTCTACTTCTTTTAAATTCTCTAGTTTTCTTAAAATATCTTTAGTTATAAAAGTTGCTTCTCCGAGAAGAAACCGGCCACTACTTCTTTTTAGAAAAACTATTCCTTCTAATATATTCTTCTCTGTCTTTTCGCCAAAACCTTCTAGGGAAGCAATCTTGTGTTTTTTAGCTGCTTTTTCTAAATCTTTTACATTCTTAATCTTTAACTTTTCGTAAAGAACCTTTGCTTTTTTAACACCCATACCTTCGATAGCAATAATCTCATCTAATTTAACAGGAACCTTCTTTTTTAATCTATTAAAGTCTTTTACTTTCTTAGTCTTCAAAAACTCCTCCATTTTCAAAGCAATATTCTTACCAACGCCTTCTATTTCTTCCAGACTTTTTAATCCTCCTTTGTTATAAACATCTTTTACATCCTTATCTAACATTTCTAAAACACTAGCTACTTTCCTATAAGCATTAGATCTAAAAGAAGCCTCATCCATTTCTAGATAATTAGCCATGCTAGAGAAGATTTTAGCAAGCTCTTTATTGTAATTCATGATTTAGGCATTGGAAATATCCCATTTTGAGGAACCTTAGGTAAAATATCTTTAGCAATAAGTAAGAATAAAAAGGCGGCAACAAAACTCAAAACACTAACCCCTATAAAAAGAGGGATGAAGCCAAAAGACTCAGCTAAAAAACCACCAACAATTCCAGACAATCCAGCACCCAACCCGATTGAAGTACTATCTAACCCCCAACACAAAGCTTCTCTCCTTTTAGTAATATGCCTACCAAAAATAGCATACCAAGAAGGAACAGCCATAGCCATTCCTAAAGCATGTATTCCTTGAGCAACATAAATATGCCAAGGTAAAGTGGAAAAGATAAAAATAATTGGTGTAATTGCTGCTAAGATAGTTCCTAAAAACATTGCTAAATAATCATCTTTTTCTCCATGATTCATATCTAAATAATTAGCGATAGGAATTTGTAAAAATGATTTAGCTAATAAATAAATACCAACAGCCATACCGGCTACTTCCACACTTCCTCCTTTAATATTACCGATAATAAAGACAGCTAAAATAGGGCTTATTAAGCCCCAACCAGCGTTTAAGAACAAGTCAGAAAAGACTAAGACCTTAATTACTTTATTTATTCTTCTTCTTATTCCTGTAGCCATTAAAATATTATACCATAATTAACAAAAAAACACCTCTCTTTGAGAAGGTGCTTTTTTATATCCTCGGTTTCTTATCTTTATGAAACTTCTTATCCATCTCGCCAATAATATCTAACAACAATGGGTCATCAAATAGTTCTCTAGCCCAAGCCCACCAAGGTCCTTGAGGTGGCTTCTTATACTTCTGCCAATACTCCATAGATTGAAGAAAGTTCTCTATTCTATCCATCTGACGGAAGAATCTTCCTTCCGCTGATAAACCATTTTCGTAATCTAACCAAAGAGATTTCATTTCTTTTTTCAATCCAATTGGTAAGTTTTTAATTAACTGCTCTAAAGCTTTATTCTCTCTTTTATGTTTTTCTTTAGCTAATCTTCTTCTTTCAGCATTAGAAAACCTTGGCCAAGTTTTCATTAGCTCTGCTCTTTTCTTCTTGCTTCTAGGAAGAATAGAGTCATAAGGAGTTGTGTCCCCAGCATAGACTTCACAAAGATCATGCATTAACGCCATCTTCAGAACTTTCTCAATATTAAGGTTCTTCTTTTTATCTCCTAAAACCCAAGCCATTACAGCCGCCCTAAAAGTATGTTCAGCAATACTTTCTGGATTCTTGATATCGTTAATAACCCAACCTCTTCGTGGTTTACCTTTTAGTTTTCCTATCTCGTGAAAAAAATCTACAAGATTATTCATAAGTCTAAACCCCCCGATGTCCATCGGGGGGCTTACTTTAGCTATAGTTTATTTTCTTTATAACATAGATACTTTTAATTGGCGATGAAACCGTTACGCTATCTCCAGTTGTATGGCCTATCAGTGCCTTACCAACCGGTGATTCGTTACTTATTCTCCCTAACATTGGGTTGGCTTCAAAAGTTCCAACTATAGTAAATTGGTCTTTCTGTCCATCAACTACTACAGAAACCGTTGCTCCTAAATCTATCTCATTCTTGTGTGTCTTCAGTGGCTTTTTAATTATTTGCGCTTTCTCTAGAACGTATTCTAATTCAGCTATTCTTGTCTCAAGGAAGTTAAGATCTTCTTGAAAAGTAATATAATCTGGGTTTAAATCTTCTGACTCTAAAATACTGGGAGCTTCACCCTTGATCTTTGAAGATCTAAGAGCCTTTAATGTCTCGTACTCTTTCTTTAATTCTTCCAATCCTTCTTTTGTTAAATAAAAGTTATCTCTTTCTTCCATAATAATTTCCTATATTTCATTTTAGTCCTGCAAACATCTTTGTCAAGCGATTAAAAACCCCGCCGTGGCGGGGTTCTCTTTAATATCCCATTGGAGGCATCGCCGGTGATGGCTTATTCTCTTCCGGCTTATTAGCAACAACACATTCTGTTGTTAAAAACATACTAGCAGCAGAAGCTGCGTTTTGGAGAGATGACCTAACAACTTTAACTGGATCAACAATCCCTGATTCCATTAGATTGCAATACTCTAGAGTTTCAGCATTTAATCCAATTCCTTCTTCACTTCTTTTTATGATACTAATAACTTCGGCTCCATCTATTCCAGCGTTTTGAGCAATCTGTCTAATCGGCTCTTCTAAAACTCTCTTCAAAATACTAATACCTATCTTTTCTTCTCCTACTACTTCTAACTCATTTAATTGTGAGCTAGCTCTTAATAAAGCTAATCCTCCACCAGAAACAATTCCTTCTTCAACAGCTGCCTTAGTAGCTGCTAAAGCATCCTCTGTCTTGTGTTGTTTAGCTTTCTGTTCTACTTCTGTGGCAGCTCCAACTTTGATTACTCCTACCCCACCAGAAAGTTTTGCTAATCTTTCTTGCAACTTCTCTTTATTAAAATCAGTAGCTGATTCTATTTGATTCTTTATTTGAGCTAATCTGTCATTAATCTTGTTTCCTTTTCCTTCAATGATAGTTGTGTCTTCTTTTGTAGAAACGATTCTTCTACAAGAACCAAGCATATTTAACTCAACATTTTCTAGTTTTAATCCTTTTTCTTCAGTGATAAACTCGGCTCCAGTAACAATAGCTATATCTTCAAGCATTTCTTTCTTTCTATCACCAAACCCAGGAGCTTTTATCGCCAAAACGTTAAAGACTCCTCTAAGCTTATTAACAACTAGAGTGGCTAATGCTTCTCCAGTTATTTCCTCAGCAATAATAACTAACTCTTTTTTACCTGATTGAGCTATCTTCTCTAATATAGGAAGAATCTCATTTAAAATAGATATTTTCTTATCAGTTATTAGAATCATTGGCTCTTCATAAATAGCTTCCATTCTTTCAGAATTAGTAACCATATATGGAGAGATATATCCTCTATCAAACTGAAGTCCTTTAACAATGTCTTTTTCAATGTTAAGTGTTTTTGACTCTTCAACTGTTACTACTCCGTCTTTTCCAACTGCATCAACAACTTCAGCGATTAAATTACCTAATTCTTTGTCTTCTGCTGAAATAGTAGCTACTTGAGCCATTTCTTCTTTAGTATTAATTGCCTTAGCCATTCCTTTCAACGTTTCCACAATCTTATCAACACCCTTTTCAATTCCTCTTTTGATAGCTAATGGATTAGCTCCAGCAGCAACATTCTTTAACCCTTCATTAATCATTGCTTGAGCCAAAACAACAGCAGTCGTTGTTCCATCACCAGCAACATCATTAGCTTTTTCAGCCACTTCTTTAACCATCTCAGCCCCTAAGTTCTCTACTCTATCTTCTAGTTCAATCTCTTTGGCGATAGTCACTCCATCATTAGTAATGGTTGGCGAACCGTAGCCTTTATCTAAAACAACATTTCTACCCTTTGGACCAAGAGTGACCTTAACAGCATTAGCTAATTTATCAGCTCCTGCCCTTAATTGCTTTCTAGCTTCTTCGCTAAATTCTATTTGTTTTGCCATATTATTCTACAATAGCAAGAATGTCTTCTTGCTTTGCGATTAAATATTCTTTATCTTCTATTTTTATTTCACTGGGACCATATTTTGAGAAAATAACTTTGTCGCCAGCTTTAACTTCCATAGTAATATTCTTCTTACCTGGACCAACAGCAATAACCTTGCCTTGTTCAGACCTTTCTTTTTCAACAGTATCAGGTAAAAGAATACCGCTCCTAGTTTTTTCTTCACCTTTGACAGGTTCTATTAGTATGTGATCAGTTATTGGTCTAATATTCATATATATTATTAAGTTATTTTTTAATACCTAAAAGTTTAAACCAAAACAAAAAGCCTGTCAAGCAGACTTTTCTATTTCAAATATTGGCCAGTGTATGACTTTTTATTCTTACTTATCTGATCAGGAGTTCCTTGGGCAACGATATGGCCTCCTTTATCTCCTCCTTCAGGTCCTAAATCAATAACCCAATCAGTACACCTGATAAAATCAGTATTGTGCTCAATAGAAACAACTGTATTGCCTTTATTGGCTAACTCTCTTAACACTTTTATTAATTTATTAATATCATCTAGGTGAAGTCCTGTTGTTGGTTCGTCTAAGATGTAGAGTGTTTTACCAAATGACTTCCTAGAAAGTTCTGTAGCTAATTTGATCCTTTGAGCTTCTCCACCAGATAAAGAAGGGGCTGGTTGACCTAACTGAAGATAGGAAAGACCGACATCTTTTAATGTTTTTAATTTCTGGAAAAGACCAGGAACTTCTTTGAAGAATTCTAAAGCTTCATCAATAGTCATATCTAATACTTCTGAGATATTCTTTCCTTTGTAGGTTATCTCTAATGCTTCTTTGTTATACCTCTTTCCGTTACATTCACTACACTCTACATAAATATCAGGCATAAAATACATCTCAACTTTTACTTGTCCTTGTCCTTCACAAACTTCACATCTACCACCTCTAACATTAAAACTAAACAAGCTAGAAGTGTAGTTTCTTGCTTTAGCTTCTTTAGTCTTAGAAAAGATATCTCTAATATATGAAAAGGCACTAGTATAGGTAGCTGGATTAGAACGAGGAGTTCTACCTATCGGAGATTGATCAACTAAAACAACTTTATTTAATAAATCCATACCAATAATCTCCTTGTATTCTCCCGGATCATCTTTAGCTCTGTAGAATTTCTTAAGTAACGCTTTAGCTAAAATATCATTCATTAAAGAGCTCTTACCAGACCCAGATACTCCAGTAATACAAATAAACTTACCTAAAGGAATATCAATATTAATATTTTTAAGATTATTCTCTTTAGCTCCTTTAATAGTAAGAATCTTATCTGTTTTAGAATTAGAAACTGAAGCCTGTATCTTCTTTTTCCCAGACAAATAATCACCTGTTAGAGTTTTGGCATTTATTGCATGCTTAGGAGTTCCTTCAAAGATTATTTCTCCTCCATATTTCCCAGCTCCTGGACCAACATCAATTAACCAATCACATTCTTTAATAGTTTGCATATCATGCTCCACGACAACAACCGTATTACCAAAGTCTCTTAATTTCTTTAAGGTATCTATTAGCTTCTTTTGATCTTTAGGATGGAGACCAATTGATGGTTCATCAAGAACATAAAGCACTCCGGTTAATTTAGAACCAATCTGAATAGAAAGTTTTATTCTTTGCTCTTCTCCGCCAGATAAGGTACCAGCTTTTCTATTTAAGGTTAAATAATCAAGTCCGATATCAATCAGAAGATTGCATCTGTTAATAATCTCTTTAACAATTGGCTCCGATATTTTAGAAGGATTAGAAAAGTTACTTTCAAAGAATTCTTTTAGACTACCAATAGACATCTCTGTTAATTGATCTATGGACTTTCCTTCTACCTTTACTGCCAACACTTCTGGTTTTAATCTTTTGCCTTTACATTGAGGACATTCTTTAACTACCATATATTGTTCTATTTCTTTACGAGTCCAATCAGAATCAGTTTCACGATATCTTCTTTCTAGATTGTGAACTGCTCCCTCAAACTTTCCCTGCCTACTCGGCAGGCAGGTATTACCATAAAGAACTTTTTCTATGGCTAACTTAGGTAATTTACCCACTGGCTCATCAAGAGAAAAGTTATACCTTTCAGCTAAATCAGTTAGTTGTTGATAGAGTTGACTTTGCCTACCAGCTCTATTGAAGGTTCTCATCCAAGGGATAACCGCTCCTTCAGCTAGAGTAAGATTCGGATTAGGCATAACTAATTCAGGATCGACTTCTAATTTCTCGCCAAGACCAGTACATTTAGTACAAGCCCCATAAGGATTATTAAAAGAGAATAATCTTGGTTCTAATTCTGGCAAAGATATACCACATTTTTCACAAGCAAAGTGGGTGCTGAATACTAAGTCTTTATCACCTTGACTAACAATAACAATTCCTATCCCTATTCTCAGTCCTATTACTAAAGAGTCTCTTAATCTATCTACTTCTTTAGCGGTTAAACTATCAACAACTATTTCAATATCATGCTCTTTATTTCTGTCTAATACTTTCTCCAAAGATTCTTCAGCGGTATATATTATTCCATCTATTCTGACCCTGACATACCCTCCTCTCTTTATTTCTTGAAGAATACTTTGATGTTCTCCTTTTTTAGACCGAATTACTGGTCCCAAGATAATTATTTCTTTTTTAAGCTTTAAAACCTGATTTAATATTTGATCAACAGTTTGAAGAGAAATAAGCTTACCGCATTCTGGACAATGAGGTTCTCCAGTTCTGGCAAATAAAAGACGGAGATAATCATAAATCTCCGTAACAGTTCCAACAGTGGAACGAGGGTTGTGAGTAGCTTTTCTTTGGTCAATAGAAATAGCTGGACTAATACCTTCTATCTTTTCAACATCTGGCTTGCTCATTACTCCCAAAAACTGACGAGCATAAGCTGATAAGCTTTCTACATATCTTCTTTGTCCTTCTGCATAAAGAGTGTCAAAAGCTAAAGACGACTTTCCAGAACCAGAAATACCAGTAATAACAACTAGTTTATTCCTCGGAATCTTAACGCTAACATTTTTCAAGTTATGAACTTTAGCGCCTTTAATTGTGATGAATTCTTCCATCATATATAAGTATTCCATTATACTAAATTATCTAAACTTTTTCAAGTAGTAATAAAAAAGGGTACCTTATGGCACCCTCGTTGAAAAGCTCTATTAGACCAAACGAACTTTCAGGTCACTATAGCCTTCGTTAAGCCAGGAACACTCCCAAGTCCCATCACTCTTTTGCGTTAGAAAGCGATTGCCCCCATACGCATCTGGTATTTGAATTCGAGAAACACCTTCACTCTCTATTTTTCGACCAATAACAACTGCTTCCTCAAGGACTACATTGGTCCGACCCAACCCTACTTGAATAGAACGCTTCATTTCGAATCGAACTATTTCCCCTACACAAGGAAACGATCCACTAAATTCTAATTGATTAGGCATAACAGATCCTTTCGTAAAATATGTTTTGATGAAAATAACAATGTTCGTATCATACATTTTTCATACAACTAAGTCAACAGAACGTGGTAATGTATACACACATATTGCACTTTTTAGAGAATATTAATTTGCCATAAGCCTGGCTTATGCAAACTTATGTACATTTATGTATGTTTATTTAATTTTACATCTACTTAGACATAAATAGAAGTAACGCTTTGTGGATAAGTTAAAAAGATTGACTTTTTAGAGAATATTGATTAAGATAATATAATGAACATCGGAAAGTTACTCTTTCATATTATCTCCGGATCATTAGGTATTTTCATAGCAGCCAAAGTGGTCCCAGGGGTACAATTTTACGGAAACTATCTTTCCCTTATAATAATTGGTGTTGCTTTAGGGATAATCAATTTCTTCATAAAGCCAGCTTTAAAGGCGCTATCTTTTCCTATAAAGATATTAACTTTAGGATTATCTAGCTTAATAATAAATATGGCCATTATCTGGCTGATAGAGATTATCTTCCCTAGGGAACTAGAAATAACTGGATTAATACCTTTATTCTGGACAACGCTAATAGTTTGGGGATTGAACCTATTTTTCGGATTACAAGATAAAAAATAAACTTATGACAATATTATCAATTACACAAATAATAGTTGCTATTTTGTTGATAATTTCTATTATGCTTCAACAAAGAGGAACTGCTCTCGGATCTGCTTTTGGTGGTGGTGATAGTGGCGGAGCTTACTCAACCAGAAGAGGTCTTCAGAAGAAGTTACTTTGGGCAACTATATTTTTAGGAATAATATTTATTATTTTAGCAGTAGTAAGCCTTATTATCTAAATGACTAAAAAATGGCCCGATAGAAAGCAATGGGCACAATTTTTCAAGATCTTAAACATAAAGGAAAGATTCGTTTTTCTTGGTTTTCTATTGCTCTTTTTAGCCGCATTCACTACTCTTTCTCTTAATATCTACTATAGCAGTACCATAGAAATGCCAACAGAAGGAGGCGTCCACATTGAAGGAATTATTGGACAACCGAGATTTATTAACCCTATTTATGCTAATTCTGATGCAGACAGGGATCTAGTACAATTAATATTTTCTGGATTGATGAGATATAATACTGAACTAAACGTCGTACCCGATCTAGCTGAAATATTCAATATAGAAGATGATAGAATATACACCTTCACTTTGAAAAAAGAATTAAAGTGGCAGGACGGCAACCCTATCACAGCAGATGATGTTATTTTCACAATTAAAACAATCCAAAATCCTGACTTTAAAAGCCCCCTTCAAGCCAATTGGGTTGGGGTCGATGTAGAAAAAGTTGATGATTTAACAATCAGATTTATTTTGAAAAAACCCTATGCCGCTTTTTTAGAAAACTGCACTGTCGGAATATTACCTCAGCACATTTGGCAAAATATACCACCAGAGAACTTTGCTTTTGATTCTCATAATTTAGATGCTATTGGTTCTGGTCCCTTTAAGATAAAGAAAATAAAAGAAAAGAATGTGCAAGTAACCTACATTACATTAAATCAAAATTCTCTTTATCATGGGAAAAAACCAAACATATCTGAAATAAAGTTCTTATTCTTTCAAAACGAAGAGAGTTTAATTAAAGCAACTAAAAAAGGAGACGTTAATGGAGTCTCTTTAACTTCAGCTGTCTCAATTGATAAAGAATGGGAAAATCATTTAATGTCTTTACCAAGATACTTTGCTATATTCTTTAATCAACAGAAATCAGAAGTTCTGAAAGACGAAGATGTCAGACTAGCTTTAAATTATGCTACTAATAAAAACGATATTGTTAAACAAGTTTTGAATATTGAAAATGAAGAACTAATAAATCAGAAAGTGGTTGATTCCCCTATCTTACCAAAAATCTATGGTTTTGAATTACCAGAAAACATATATGAATTCAATCCGGAAAAAGCCAAAGAGATTTTAGAAGAAGCTGGCTATAAAGGAGAAGGAATAAGAGAAAAAGTAATTGAAAAAGAATTAGCCTTTTCATTTAAAAGTAAATTAGCAACTGGATCAGAAGGCAACGAAGTAACAGAACTTCAGAAGTGTCTTTCTAAATATTCCGACATTTACCCAGATGGAACAGTATCAGGTTATTATGGCTCTAAGACAGCTGAAGCAGTCAGTCTCTTCCAAGAGAAGTATTATGAGGAGATTCTGGAGCCTTATGGCTACACGGAGGGAACGGGCAGCGTTGGTAGTAGTACCAGAGCTAAATTAAATGAACTTTGTTTTGAACAATCAAATGAAACATTAAAACTAAAAATAACCCTAGTAACTGTTGATCAACCACAAATGGTTCAGGTAGCTGAAATAATAAAAGAACAATGGGAAGCTGTCGGAGTAGAATTAGATGTTCAGCAATATTCTTTATTCCAATTAGAACAAAACTTTATTAAACCAAGAGACTACGATACCTTGTTATTTGGAGAAGTATTGGGAGCTATCCCCGACCCATTTCCTTTTTGGCATTCATCTCAAAAGAAAGATCCTGGTTTGAACTTAGCAATATATGATAACAAAAAAGCTGATACTTACTTAGAGGACAATAGAAAAGCTACTGATTTAGGAACCAGAGCTAATAAACTCGATTCTTTCCAAAATATCTTAATAGAAGATTTGCCATCAATTTTCTTATATAGCCCAGATTTTATTTACGCCACCTCTAAAGAGCTTCAAGGAGTTAATGTAAAAAAAATCACTGATCCATCAAAGCGCTTCATCGGCGTTGAAGATTGGTTCATTAAAACAAAGAGAATATTAAAATAAAAAATATGAAAAATGAATTAAAGATTATTCCCCTTGGAGGATGCGAAGAAGTTGGTAGAAACATGACTGTTTTTGAGTATGGAAGAGATATTATTATCCTAGATATGGGATTACAATTTCCAGAAGAAGACATGCCAGGGATTAACTATGTTATTCCTAATGTAGACTACCTAAAAGGCAAAGAAAAACAAATAAAAGCTGTTGTTTTCTCTCATGGTCATATGGATCACATTGGAGCAGCTCCAATATTACTAACAAAGTTACACAACCCGCCTATTGTCGGCAGACCATTCACCTTAGATATGGTTAAATACCGAATGGAAGACTTTGACAGAGGAAGCAGTAAGAAAGTTAAATCTATATACATAAAGAACATTAATGAGAAATTAAAGTTTGGTGATTTCATTATTAGTTTCTTCCCTGTTGACCATGCTATAATGGACGCTATGGGCGTTATTATTGAGACACCCTCGGGAACAGTTATTCATCCCGGTGATTGGATGATAGAACATGACCCACTGAAAAGCAAAAACATAAAGTATACTGATTTGTCTAAGCTTAAAAAACCAACTACTTTAATGTTAGAAAGTTTAGGCTCAACTAACACAAAAACGCCTGTTACTGAGAGAGAGATGTTTGATAATTTAAGAAAGATTATCAAAGAAGCTCCCGGTAGAGTTATTATCGCTACTTTTTCTTCTCAAGTTGAAAGAATAAAGCAAATACTAGAATATGCTACTCAAAATAATAAAAAGGTCGCTTTAGATGGTTTTTCTATTAAAATGAGCCTAGAATTAGCTAAGAATTTAGGCTACGTTAAACCCAAAGAAGGAACTATAATCTCCATAGATAAAGTTAGTGGTTACAAAGATAATAAAGTGATTATTCTTGTTACTGGTGCTCAAGGAGAAGAAAACGCTGCTTTGTCAAGAATTGTTAACAATGATCACCGATTTATCAGAATAAAAAAGACTGATACCGTTGTCTTTTCGTCTTCAGTTATTCCGGGGAACGAAAGAAGCATTCAAAGGTTAAAAGATAAAATCTATCGATTATCAGATTATGTAATCCATAGTGATGTTATGGATGTCCATACTTCTGGACATAGTAATAAGAAAGATATTGAAAAGATTATTAGTGAGATAAAACCAACTTATTTTATCCCTGTTTATGCCAATCATTTCTTTTTAAAAGAAGCTGCTAAAATAGCTTACAGCTTAGGCATGAAAGAAAATAAAGTTGTTGTCCCAGATAATGGTTCTATTATTAGTGTTAATAAAGATAATATTTCTGTAGCTAAAAACAAAGCTAATACGGAATATGTTTTTGTTGATGGTTCGGGCATAGGAGACGTTGGAGAGATTGTTTTAAAAGACAGACAGAAACTATCCGATGATGGAATATTTGTTATTGTTACAGTTGTGGATAAAAAAACCGGTCAAGTGAAGGGCTCTCCTGATATAATATCTAGAGGGTTCATCTATTTAAGAGAATCTAAAGAATTACTTGCTCAAACAAGAAGAAAAGTTGTTAAAATAGTTAATGAAGCTACTGGAAATGGCGGAGCCGTTAATTGGGTTAACATCAAAGAAGACATCAAGAACAAAATTACTCAATTTCTTTTCTCTAGAACTGAGAGAAGACCAATAATATTAGTCGTCTTAATAGAAGTATAATTATGCGCATAATATCTGGCATACAACCAACAGGGTCAATACATATAGGGAATTATTTAGGAGCAATTAAACAATGGCTAGAACTTCAAGAAAAAGAGGATTGTTTCTTTTTCATTGCTGATCTTCATGCTCTCACTATCCCCTATGATAAAGATGCTTTCCAAAAAAACATCTTAGAAACGGCTATCACTTATTTAGCAATAGGTGTTGATCCTCAAAAAAGCATCTTTTTTATTCAATCTGATATTAAAGAGCATACCGAATTGTGTTGGTTATTAAATACCATCACTCCCTTAGGTGAATTAGAAAGAATGACTCAATTTAAAGATAAGTCAAAACAATTTAGAAAAGATATTAATTCTGGATTGTTAACTTATCCTGTTTTGCAAGCAGCTGATATATTATTATACAAAGGAGTCGCTGTCCCTGTTGGCAAAGATCAAGTTCAACATGTTGAGCTAACCAGAAGTATTGCTAAAAAGTTTAATAGTAAATTTGGCGAAACATTTCCCGAGCCAAAATCTCTCCTTTCAAAAACAGGAGCAAAAATAATGTCACTAGCTGATCCGAAGAAAAAGATGTCTAAATCCCTTGGACCTCAGCACTATATCTCTTTATTCGAAGATGAAAAGGAGATTAGAAAAAAAGTAATGTCAGCTGTAACTGACACTGGTAAAGAGATAAAATTTGATGAGAAAAAAAAGCCAGGTATTTCCAACCTGTTAACTATCTATAGTTTATTCAGTAATAAATCAATTAAAGAAACAGAAAAGAAGTTTGAGAAAAAAGGTTACGCTGAATTTAAGAAATCTTTAGCTGATCTATTAGTAGAAAAATTAGGAGAACTCAAAAAGAAAAGAAAAGAGATTTTATCTAGAAAAGTCTATGTTGAGGAAACCCTAAAACTTGGGGCTAAAAGAGCTCAAAATATAGCTGAGACAACAATGACTGAAGTTCGCCAAAAAATGGGATTAAAATAGCTTACTTAATTCTTTGGTCTTTTTTTCAAGAAGATCTTTAGTATCTGCCTCTATTGTTAAACGCAATAGAGGTTCTGTGTTTGATGGTCTCAAATTAAACCACCAATCATTATATTCAACAGTAATTCCATCTGAGCAATCTTGTTTTCCATCAAAATATTTTTCACTAACTAGTTTCATGACTCTTTCTTTATCATCACATTCAAAGTTCATCTCGTCATTTTTAAAGTAGGGAGACAAACCATTGGTTAATTCCGACACTTTCTTACCTGATTTTGAAATTACCTCTAGCAATAAAAGAAAAGCAATAAAACCAGAGTCCGAAGTAAAACTATCTCTAAAAGAATAATGACCAGAAACCTCTCCTCCCATTATCCCATCACTTCCATCTATAGCATTCATTATATTAACTGCGCCAACTGGAATTTTAATCGGCACACCTCCCCACTTCTTAATAAACTCTGGCACAGCTTTAGAACAAACTAGATTATAAATTATTGCTTTCCCTGGGTTCTTCTTTAAAAGATGTTCAGCTAAAAGAAGAATTGTAACATCTCCTTTTTTAAAATTACCTTTTTCATCTATTAAAAATATTCTATCTGCATCTCCATCAAAAATAAAACCGAAATCAGCTTTTTGCTTTTTAACTTCTTCACATATTTGGCTAGATGATTCCTTTAATAGCGGGTTTGATGGATGAGCTGGGAAGCTCCCGTCTAATTCAAAGTTTAAAGGAATAATTTCTAAAGGTAATCTGTCTTGAATTAAAGGAATAACTTTTCCCGCCATTCCATTCCCAGCGTCAACAACAACCTTAAAGGGTTCTATATCACCAATAAAAGAGAAAATATGATTAATATAGTCAGACCATATATCTATTTCTTCCACTTTTCCTCCTTCAGCTTCTTTATAGTCATTCTCAACAACATCTATCAAATCTTTTCCTCTAATAAACTCTACTCTATCTCCATTTTTCCTAATCAATTTAAAACCATTATATTCTTTAGGATTGTGCGAAGCAGTTATCATAATGCCTGTTTCATAACCATAATGACCAACAGCAAAATAAACACCTTCTGTTGGAACTAATCCTATATTATAGACATCTGCTCCTTGAGAAATAATACCTTTACTTAATCCATCAAAAAGCTCTGGAGATGACAGACGCATATCTCTCCCAATAACCACTCTTTTTGTTCCCGTATATTGAACAAAAGCCTGACCAATCTTAAAAGCAGTCTCTTTGTCTAAGTTTTCCCCCCTTATATCGTATGACCTAAAGATTGATAAATCCATGATAATTTATTATAGCACAATGAATATGGGGTTGACCAATTAATTATAAATTGCTACAATTACAGTATGAAAAATTATGAGTTAACATATCTAATTTCTCCGGATCTTTCTGAAGAACAAGTTCAGACTTTAATAGCAAAAATAAACGATGCCATTAGAGCGGATAACGGAAGTGTTAGTAATACATCAGGACCAGCTAAAACAAAGTTGGGCTATTTAATTGAGAAAAACGCTGAAGCATTTCTAGTTTCTACTTACTTTTCATCAGATCCAGACAAGGTAGCTAATCTAGAAAAAGCTTTAAAGGAACAAAAAGAAGTCTTAAGACATATTATTGTTGTAAAGAGAGAATTTAGAGAAAAACCAGCCAGACTAAGAAAAAGCACTAAACCATCAGCTCCTGAAACAGAAGCTGAAAAAGTCGAATTAAAAGAAATTGATCAAAAAATAGAAGAGATTTTACAGTAATATGAATTTAAATAAAGTTATACTTGTTGGACGCTTAACTGGCGATCCAGAAGCAAAAACCATTCCATCAGGTCAAAAAGTTTGTTCTTTTGGATTAGCTACAAATAGAGTTTGGACTAATCAAGAAACTAAACAAAAAGAAGAAAAAACAGAATTTCATAATATCGTTTTATGGGGCAGATTAGCTGAAATAGCCTCTCAATATTTAACTAAAGGAAGTTTAACTTTAATAGAAGGCCGATTACAAACAAGAAGCTGGCAAGATCAGTCTGGAAATAAGAAATATAGGACAGAAATAGTTGGTGAAAACATCCAAATGGGACCAAGATCGCAAGGACAAGGAACATTTACTAAGAAAGAACCAGTAAAAACTGAGCAAGTTTCGTCAACAGAAATACCAGTTATAGAAGAAAAAAACAAAGATAAAGAAATAAGGGTAGAGGACATCCCTTTCTAAAATTATGGAATGTTACTTTTGTCAAAAAAACATAAAAGAAATAGATTTCAAAAATGCTGAACTTCTTACAAAGTTCATTTCTGGTCTTGGAAAGATAAAGGCTAAAAAGAGAAGTGGTCTTTGTTCTAAACATCAACGTCTATTAGCAACCGCCGTAAAAAGAGCCCGACATCTAGGACTCTTATCAGCTTGTACGAAATAATCCCCATCTCTGGGGATTTTTTCTTATGCTTGCTCTATAACTAACTTTTTCATCTCTTTCAATATGGTAGGGTTTTCCTTTAAGAAGGCTTTGGCTCCTTCTATTCCTTGGCCTAACTTATGTTCTCCATATTGGTACCAACTACCTGATTTCTTAACCACTCCACTCTTTAACCCAACATTTAATAAGTCCGCTACATATGAAATTCCTTCGTTGTAGTAAATATCAAACTCAGCAACCTTGAAAGGAGCAGCTACTTTGTTTTTGACTATCTTAGCTTTGACTCTATTACCAATAATAGCTTCCCCTTGCTTTATTTGCCCAGTTTTTCTTAAATTGACTCTAACTGAAGCATAAAACTTTAAAGCCATTCCTCCCGGAGTTGTTTCTGGATTCCCGAACATAATCCCAATCTTCATTCTTGTTTGATTAAGGAAAATAACAGCTGTTTTATTACTCTTAGAAATAATAGAAGCCAATTTTCTTAAAGCCGATGACATTAATCTTGCTTGGAGTCCAATCGTTGTATCCCCTATTTCTCCAGCAATCTCTGCTTTAGGAGTTAAGGCAGCTACAGAATCAATTACGACTACATCCACCCCTCCAGAAGAAACTAATGCTTCTACTATTTGAAGCGCCTGTTCTCCAGAATCAGGTTGAGAAATCAAAAGATTATTTATATTGACACCGATCATCTTAGCATAATCTGGGTCTAGAGCATGCTCAGCATCAATAAAAGCAGCTACACCTCCTTTCTTCTGAGCTTCAGCACAAACATGTAAGGCGACTGTCGTCTTACCCGAACTCTCTGGTCCATAAATTTCAATCACTCTTCCAATAGGAACACCTCCTATGCCTAGAATATTATCCAGAGAGATACATCCTGTTGAGATAGCACCAATATCAACTTTTCTCGTTTCATTAAGATTCATAATGGCTCCTTCGCCAAAACGTTGTCTTATTTCATCTAATGCTTCTTGTAAATTTGATTCTTCTTTTTTTACCATAATATTTATTTATTTAAATTTTCTTCCACTCTTCATCTTGCTCCTCTTCAGGAACTGGGATATCAGAGACATCTTCTTGTTCTGAAGCATGTATTGCCTCCACGTCACCAAAGATATCTCTTGGCTTCGCTCCGTCAGCTGGACCAACAATTCCTCTATCTTCCAACATATCTATTAATCTAGCTGCCCTAGCATAACCGACCCTTAACCTTCTTTGCAACAATGATGCTGATGCTTTATTTGATTCAATAACTAATCTTTTAGCATCTTCAAATAACGAGTCACTACCACCCTCGTCAAAAGAGCCAGAAACTGTCCCACCAACAAATTCTTCTCCACCTCGAGAAACAGATTGTATTAATTCTTCATCCATATCCAATGGTTCTCCTTTATCATTGATATACTTAATAACTCTCTTCACTTCTTTTTCAGAAACATATGATCCCTGAATTCTTTTTGGCTTAGGAGTGTATGAAGAGATATAAAGTAAATCTCCAGCACCTAATAACTTTTCTGCACCAGCTGTATCAATAACAGTTCTTGAATCAACTTGAGAAGCTACCTGAAAAGTTACTCTTGAGGTGATATTAGCCTTAATTAAACCGGTGATAACCTCTACTGAAGGTCTTTGAGTAGCTACTACCAAGTGGATACCAACTGCTCTAGCCATTTGAGCCAATCTAACAATGCCAGCCTCAATATCTCTGCCCTTAGCCGCCATCAAATCAGCTAACTCATCAATAATAACAACAATAAATGGTAAAGGAGTTGTTCCGTCGGCCAATGCCTTCTCATTAAACGACCCTATATTCCTTGACTTACCTTCTGCTAAAACTTCAAACCTTCTTTCCATCTCTCCCGTCAACCATCTTAAAGCTCCTATGGTTTGATTAGCATCATAAAGAATTGGACACAACAAATGAGGTAAATTATTATAGACTGGAAACTCTACTCTTTTTGGATCAACTAAAATTAATCTTAATGTTTCTGGCCCAGCACTCTTAAAATTAGTACTTGGCTGATAAAGTAAACTTAGAATTAAAGTATTTAAAAATATTGTCTTACCAGTACCAGTAGCACCAGCTACTAATAAGTGAGGCATTCTGGTTAAATCGGTATAGACTGGCACGCCAGAGACGTCTCTTCCTAAGGCAATGTTTAGATTAGCGTCTGACTTCTGGAAAGAATCATTCTCTATTAGGTTTCTCAAACGAACTTCGGCTCTTCCTTTATTTGGAATCTCAATACCGACTAACGGTCTCCCTGGGATAGGAGCTTCTATTCTGATAGGATGACTAGCTAAAGCCAATGCTAGATCGTTAGAAAGTCCCGTTATTTTAGAAAGCTTAACTCCTTCAGCTGGTTTCAGAGTAAATTGAGTAACGGTTGGGCCAATATTAATCTCTGACATTTCAACATTAATATTAAAATTTTCTAATGTTCTTTTAATAATAGCTGCATTTACCTTTGTATCACCGCTAGTGGGAGCTCCCTTTTCAGAATCTAATAGACTTAAAGGCGGTGGTTCATAGGCAAAAATATTCGAACTAGTCACTGGTTTTGCTTCAAGCTTCAATGGCTCTTTCCGCTTCTCCTCAAAATGAGGGACTTCTTCTGCTTTAAACTTAGGAGCAAATATCTTTTTAATAATAGACGCCTTTTCTATCTTTTCTTTATCAACTTCAGCCTCCTCCTCTTCGACAGCTGTTCTCTTGAGAAAATGCCAGAAAATAACACCACCGATAGCAATCAAGGCAATAAAGATAAGTTGAGTTGCCCAAAATCCTAAATACTTTAATAGAGGCCAAGACAATAAATAACCTATCCAACCGCCCCTCTTCAACTCTGAATCAAAAGCTCCTAACAATCCTGTAAGTCCTATTATTGAAATTAAACTAGCCAAGACAACTGGCCAGAAAATCTTCTTACCTCTATCAAATAATTCTTGATTTGCTTTAGAATTTAAGAAAACCAATCCCGATAAAACAAGTATTAAAGGAATAAGAAAAAGAGTAGTTCCTATTAAAAATCTTGAACCCATAATAAAATAATTACCAACACTTCCAGCTAAATTAAAGAAGCTTAACCCAATAATAACAGCTAATAATATTAAAATTATTCCGAGAATCATCTGCTTTATCTCAGTTGGCAAAGCAAATCTATGTTTTCTTTCTTTTTTAAATTTCTTTTTCTTCTTACTCATAAGTTAATTATAACGTTATAAAGCAAAAAAACAAGGGCTAAAAAATGTGCTTAACCAGGTTAAGCACATTTTACTCTAGTCTAGTTACTCTAATATTAAGTTTTCGATTTCTTGATATTTTTTATCTACTAACACATTTTTTACTAAATTAAGATAGTCATCAGGTATTGGCAAAATTTCTTCAAACGCTCCTTTTTCAACAATAAGAGAATTTCTCAAACCAGCATATTCATGGTGAGTACTCCATAAATAATATTTTAAATCTTCTAAGGTTGATTCTATATCTTTAATACCTTCTTCTTTCCAGTTAGGATTTTTAACTCCTAATGGATTTAAAACATTTATATAAACAAGCAAATATTGGAGATATAACTCATCATCGACAGGAATGCTTTTAAACTTATCGCGGTATAAACTTCCTACTCTTTCATATTTATTATTAAAATAACTTGCGTATCCCAATCCAAGCTTGTGCATAAATTGAGTTATTCCACCCTCTTTAATCTCCTCAATTAATAAATGATAATGATTGCCCAGAACACAATAAGCTAAAATCCTTACCAATTTCTCTCTTTTTTCTCCTTCAATTACTATATAATCCTTAAGAGTATTAAGCGTCAATCTCCCCCTATTACGTTGTATCTGCCAAAGAATATTAGTAACACTCTTAGCATCATTAAAAAGACAAAGCCCTTGTAAAAAACGCCAAAAATCTGCGTCTTCTCTGCAGATTAGACACTTAGCCACACCTTGATTATATACATGGTATATTTTCCCAACCACAAACGGAAATTTCCTTTTTATATTATTTAAGGGAATGTGCTTAACCAGGTTAAGCACATTCCAAAATTAGTTATTTATTCTATTTTAACACATAAAAATTAGAAACCAAAAATGTGCTTAACCAGGTTAAGCACATTCTTTAGTCCTTTTAAATTCCTTATTTCTTAAATCCGGTTCCAGCTGGTATTAACTTTCCGATTATAACGTTCTCTTTCAATCCTCTTAATTTATCTTCTTTACCTTCCATAGCAGCTCTAATCAAGACACGAGATGTTTCCTGAAAGGAAGCTGATGATAAGAATGAGTCTGTTGTTAAAGAAACACGAGAAATACCGAGAAGAGTAACTACGGCTTTGGCTATCTTCTTTTTATCTTTTTTAGCTTTAACATTTTCTTCTAGGAATTTTGCTCTTTCAACAATTTCACCAGTAGTGAAATAAGTATCTCCCACCTCTTTAACTTTTACTCTTGAAAACATTTGACGAATGATAACTTCAACATGTTTGTCATGGATAATTGCTCCTTGAGAAACATATATCTTTTGAATTTCATCTAAAATATATCTTTCAGCGTCTTCTTTCCCCCTTGCCTTAAAAACCTCCCTAAGATCCAAGCTTCCTTCACATAATTGTTGTCCTTTAACAATATCGTCACCTTTTTGAATAAATAAAGCTGTTTTAGCTGGTAGTTTATACTCCACAAAATCCTTCTGATCTTTAACTTTAACTTTCAAAACTCTCTTATCTGTTATTTCAACAACTTTTCCATCTATGTTAGAAATCTCTGCTTTTCCTTTTGGTATTCTTGCTTCAAATATTTCTTGAACTCTTGGAAGACCCATTGTAATATCACTTCCACCAGCAACTCCTCCAGTATGGAAAGTTCTCATTGTTAACTGAGTTCCTGGTTCACCGATAGCTTGAGCGGCAACAATTCCAACTGCCGATCCTTTTTTAATCAGTTTATTTGTTCCTAAGTCCCAACCATAACACTTTTGGCAAACACCTCTTATTGATTTACAAGAAATAGCTGAGCGGATATTAAGCTTCTGGATTTTTTCTTCATCACAAATCTTTCTCCCTAATTCCCAATTGATAACATCTCCCTTTTTAAGAACAGTTTTTTCATCAATCTTAATATCTTCCAGAGTAGTTCGACCAACAATCTTATAACAGAAATCTTGTCCAAGAACATCAGAATCTTTCTTATAAACCATAAAGCCATCTTTATCTTTACAATCATTCTCATGAACTATTACTTCATGAGCTACATCAACAAGACGTCTTGTTAAATAACCAGCCGTAGACGTTCTTAGAGCTGTATCCGCTGTTCCTTTCCTAGCTCCATGAGTAGAAATAAAGTACTCTAGAACATCAAACCCTTCCTTAAATGAACTCTTAACTGGTAATTCAATAATCTGTCCGGAAGGATTAATTACCAATCCTTTCATACCAGCCATTTGAACCGGCTGGCTCCAAGAACCTCTTGCCCCTGAATCAACCATTGAAAAGATAGGACCCATTTCGGGTAAAGCTTCTGGAACTAGTTTCTCTAGTTCTGATTTTACCTTTGTCCAGACCTCAATTACCTTACTTCTCTTTTCTTCTCTAGAAAGCAATCCTTTCTTAAAGTGACCATTAATAGCTTCTATTTCTTTTTCAGCATTTTCAACTATCTGTTTTTTCTCCTTTGGAACAATCAAATCACTCATTCCCCAAGTTACACCAGAAACAGTAGCTGCTTCAAAACCAAGATCTTTAATCTTGTCCAAAGTAGTCTCTACTGTTTTTTGATCAGCTACTTCTATTGTATGACCCACTATCTTCTCTATTTTTTTAGAGGTCATTGTATCATTAACAAATTCATGATCATCAGGTAATGCTTCGTTCATTAAAACTCTGCCAACTGTTGTTTCTAATATCTCTCCATTTATTCTAATCTTAACTTTAGCTCTAATATTAATATGCCCCTGTTCTTGAGCCATAATAGCTTCTTCTTTAGAAGAAAACACTTTTCCTTCTCCCTTAGCCCCTTTATTAATCTTAGTAAGCCAATAACAACCTAAAATAATATCTTGTGTAGGAGAAACCACTGGCATGCCAGTTGCTGGTTTAAGCATATTATTAACTGAAAGCATTAACTCTTTTGCTTCTTTCTGAGCTTCATCGCTTAAAGGAACGTGAACAGCCATTTGATCACCATCAAAATCGGCGTTAAAAGCTTTGCAAACTAACGGATGAAGAACAATAGATATTCCTTCAACTAATACTGGCTGAAAAGCTTGAATACCTAAACGATGAAGCGTTGGAGCTCTATTCAGTAAAACAAATTTATCTTTAACAACGTCCTCTAGAATAGCCCAAACATCATCTGTCCCTTGTTCAATTAATCTTGATGCTCCTCTTACATTGTAGGCTAGTTCTTTTTCTAGTATCTTTTTAATAACAAACGGTTTAAATAACTCTAATGCCATCTTTTTGGGAAGACCACATTGATGAAGTTGTAATTTAGGACCAACAACAATTACTGATCTTCCTGAATAGTCAACCCTTTTGCCTAAAAGGTTTTGTCTAAATCTTCCTTGCTTTCCTTTAAGCATATCAGCTAAAGATTTTAATAATCTTCTACCTCCAGTAGTAGCTGTTGTTAGAATTCCTTTTCTCATTCCGTTATCAATCAAAGCATCAACGGCTTCTTGAAGCATTCTTTTCTCATTTCTAACAATAACTTCTGGAGCAGCAATTTCCAATAAATATTTTAATCTATTGTTTCTATTAATAACTCTTCTATAAAGATCATTTAAATCAGATGAAGCATATCTTCCACCGTCTAATTGAACCATTGGTCTTAAATCAGGTGGTAAGATAGGAATCATTGTGAAAAACATCCACTCTGGTCTAAGATTTGCTTTAACCATTCCTTGTAAAAACCTTAATCTTCTTAAAAGCTTCTTTTTAGTCAAAGCTGTTGCTTTTTCAATTTTAACTTTTACTCCTTCTATTTCTTTCTTAATATCTACCTTTTCAAAAAGTTTTCTTAGTGTTTCTGCCCCTGTTCCCGCCTCAAAAACCTCTCCATATTTTAAGGAATAATCATAATACTCAACTTCAGAAAATACTCTTAATAACTTAATATCATTTACCTCTTCTTTAGCCCTATCTCTAGCCGATTTTAATGCCTCTAAAGAAACTTTTTGTTTTTTTTCATCTTCAATTTCAGATTTCATAGATCTAGATTTGCTCTTGTATTCCTTTTCAACTTCTTCTAGAACATTCTTTTTTGCTTCTTCATTAACACTAGTAACAATGTAAGCAGCAAAATAAATAACCTTTTCTAATTGATTCATTGGTATATCTAAAACCATTCCTATTCTTGAAGGAACACCTCTTAAAAACCAGATATGCGAAACAGGACAGGCCAGTTTGATATGTCCCATTCTTTCTCTTCTAACTGTTGCCTTGGTAACTTCCACGCCACACCGATCACAAATTATTCCTTTATATCTTATCCTTCTATATTTCCCACAATAACATTCATAATCTTTCTCTGGGCCAAATATCTTTTCACAAAACAAACCATCCTTCTCAGCTTTCTGAGTTCTATAATTTATCGTTTCTGGTTTAGTTACTTCACCATGAGACCAAGATAAAATATCTTCTGGTGAAGCAATCTTTATTCTTATTGCTTCTAGATCTTGTACTCGCATATTATTTTTCTCTAAGCTTTTCTTTTATTTCAATATTCAAGCCCAAAGATTTTAATTCTGATACTAATAAATTAAATGAGGCCGGTACATTGGGATTCCTTATTGGATCTCCTTTTAGTATTGCTTCATAAGTTGCCGCTCTACCTAAAACATCGTCTGACTTAATTGTTAGAACTTCTTGTAATATATTTGCTGCTCCATATCCTTCCAATGCCCAGACTTCCATCTCTCCAAATCTTTGTCCACCAAATTGAGCCTTACCACCCAATGGTTGTTGGGTGATTAAAGAATAAGGGCCAATAGAACGCATATGAATTTTATCATCAACCATATGAATAAGTTTAATCATATACATATAGCCAACTGTAATCGGTTCTGGAAAAGGTATTCCTGTTCTTCCATCATAGAGTATGAACTTTCCATCTTCTGGATAACCAGCTTTAACTAACTCTTCTTTAATATCCTTCTCATTAGCTCCAGCCATAGATGGAGTTTCTGAAATATAGCCCAGTTTTTTAGCTGCCATACCTAGATGTGTTTCTAATATCTGTCCAATGTTCATTCTGGAAGCAACACCTAAAGGATTAAGAATAACATCTACTGGTGTACCATCTTTTAAAAATGGCATTTCTTCTTCAGGAACTACTCTTGAAATAACGCCTTTGTTCCCATGACGTCCAGCTAATTTATCTCCTGCTTGTATCCTTCTCATTACGGCTATTTCTACTTCAATTCTCTTAATAATTCCTGGGTCTAATTTATGACCCTCCTCTCTTGAAAATACCTTTACCCCAACAACTCTACCCCTTTTTCCATGTTGCATAACCAGAGAACTATCCTTAACATCTCTAGCCTTTTCACCAAAGATAGCTCTCAAAAGTCTTTCTTCAGCTGTTAGACCAACTTCTCCCTTTGGAGAAATCTTTCCAACAAGAATATCGTTAGGTCCTACTTCTGCCCCAATTCTAACAACTCCCTCTTCATCTAAGTCCTTTAGTTTCTCTTCAGAAACATTAGGAATATCACAAGTGGTAACCTCTGGTCCTAATTTGGTTTCTCTGACATCACAAGAAAAATTTTCTAAGTGAATTGAAGAAAAATAGCTATTTTTAACTAATCTTTCTGAAAGAATAATAGCATCTTCAAAATTATACCCTTGCCAAGACATAAAGCTAACCAAAACATTTTGACCTAAAGATAGTCTTCCATTAGATATTGCTCCTCCATCGGCTAGAATATCACCCTTCTTCACCATTTGTCCTTTTTCAACAGATGGTCTTTGGTGAAATGATGTATATTGATTAGTTCTAATAAATGTTTTTAATTTGTATGTTTTTTTATCAACAATAACATGCTGAGCATCAACCTCTGTTACTTTCCCGTCTTCTTCGGCAATAACTTCTTGTCCTGAATCTCTAGCTACTCTTTCTTCTACCCCTGTTCCAACTAAAGGAACTTCTGGGTTAACTAAAGGCACTGATTGTCTCTGCATGTTTGATCCCATTAAAGCTCTGTTAGCATCATCATTCTGTAAGAATGGAATAAGTGATGTCCCAACAGAAATACATTGTTCAGTAGAAACATCAATATAGTCAATTTTATCTTTACTAATAACTCCTGGTGATCCTTTCATTCTAGCTTCAACATTAGCAGATGTTATTTTTCCTGTTTCATCAATATCTATTCCTCCATGAGCAATATTATACTTTTCTTCTTCAAAAGCATTGAGATAATGGATTTCATTAGTAATCTTACCATCATTCACTTTGTAATAAGGCGTCTCAATAAATCCATATTTATTAACTTTCGCATAGCCAGCTAAATGATTTACTAATCCAATATTTGGACCTTCTGGTGTTTGAATAGGACAAATCCTACCATAATGAGAAGGTTGAACGTCTCTTACCTCAAATCCTGCTCTTTCTCTAGTTAAACCACCTGGCCCAGTAGCTGATAATCTTCTTTTATGTTCTAATTCAGCTAAAGGATTTTCATTATCCATAAACTGGCATAGCTGAGAAGAAGTAAAGAATTCTCTGATAACAGCCATTACTGGTCTCGGATTAATAACATTAGAAGGAGCTATCTCATGAGGATCAACAGTTGACATTCTATCTTTAAGAATTCTTTCCATCCTCATTAATCCAACTCTGATTCTGTTTTGAATAATTTCAGCTATAGTTCTTACTCTTCTATTACCTAAATGGTCTATTTCATCTGGCGTTCCTTCTGGATCATTATTTAATCTAATAATTTCTCTCATTGTTTCAACAATATCACTAACCATCAATACTCTATCTTCCGGATTGATTGCTTTCTTTTCTTGTTGTGGTTTTAACCTAGGTAGTCTTTGCCACATTCTCCATCTACCAACTTTAGACAAATCATATCTTTCAAAATTAAAGAAAGTGTTTTCAATCAATTCTTTGGCTGTATCAGGTGTAACTAAATCACCCGGTCTCAATCTTTTATAAATCTCAACTAAAGCTTGTGGTTGATCTATAGTAATGTCTCTCTTCAGTGTCTCTTCTATATAGTCTACGTCTGGATTGTTATTAACATCAGCAAATAATTCTTTGATTTGTTTATTATCATAGCCACCCAAAGCTTTTAACAATGTTGTGGCTGCTACTTTTCTTTTTCTGTCAATCTTTACCGCTAGAAGCCCCGTTGATTCAGTTTCAAATTCAAGCCAAGCTCCTCTATTAGGAATAATTTTAGCTCCAAATCTATTCTTTCCTCTAACAACCTGAAGGCTAAAAAAAGCACCAGGCGAACGAATAAGCTGGGCTATAGCTACTCTTTCTATTCCGTTGACAATAAAAGTTCCCCTGTCTGTCATTAGGGGAAAATCAGCTAAAAAGACTTCTTGTTCTTGAGATTTACCGGTTTTAAGATCTACTAATTTAGCTTTTACTCTTAAAGATGCCTCATAGGATTCATTATTTTCCTTAGCCTCTAAATCTGACTTATACTTCGGTTCTTCTAAAACAAAATCGGTAAACCAAATCTCATACTCTTTACCAGTATAGTCTCTAATAGGAAAGATTTCCGAAAACAACTCCTTTAATCCTTCTTTCCAAAACCAATCCCAACTCTCCTTTTGAAGAGCGAGAAGATAAGGACGCTTAAGGGAGACCTTTGACTTTGAAAAATTCTTAATTTTCAACTTTTGCATAAACGCAAAAAATTCCCCAAGATAAAGGGTTAATGAATTTTATTTAATTTATTAAAAAGAAATTAAAAACAGAATACTTTAATTAGTATTTAAACATTCGCTTACTTTACATCTTAGTCTATATCAAATATTTTGTCAACCCTTCACCTTAGAATTAAGGTGAGGGATCAAGGAGTTTAAGCCCCCCCGAGGGGGGCTTAACTTAATCCTTTGGTTCTTCTTGAATATCTTCCTCAATAGGAAGATCTGTTGTGTTTCCGTCTATGCCTGATAAAGCTTTCTTGCCTGATCTCAAGTTTTTGAGAATAATTATTACCACGTCATTGTTAGGATTTGATACTTGGAGAACTTCAAAGACTTTAATTGCTTTCTCTTTTTCACCTTGCTTATCATAAACTAATCCTAAGAAATAAAGAGCATTAGCATAATCAGGACTTAACAAGACCGTTCTTTCTAACTCAAGTCTGGCTTTTTCAAGATCACCTAATTGGTAATAAATCATACCTAATTGGAAAGCCAATCCAACATCAAACGGAGCTATTGATTTAGCTATCTCTAGTTCTGTTGCCATTCTCTCCTGATCTCCCTTTAATTGATGAACTAATGCTAATTGAAAATGAGCAGAAGCATAGTCTGATTTCAATCCAATTGCTTGATTAAATTTAACTTCAGCATCTTCAAGTAATTTAGTTCTTTCTTGTTTTTTATCCTCAGCCAAACCTCTCACTTCTGCTAAAATAGACATTCCTGCTTGGGTTGGGAAGAATGGATTAGCTGGTTCAAGCTTTAAGGCTTCATCGTAAGCATTAACTGACCAATCTTTAGTTCCACCAACCACTCCTATCAAATTCTGATAGATATAGCCTCTGACAGACCAGTTAGCTACATTAGCAGGGTTAACCTCAGTAGCAGTTTTTGCAGCATTAACGGTACTATTAATATACTGTTGAACTTTTTGCATAGCCTCTGCTTTTGGTAGATTTGGATCTGATCCAACGGCATTCATTGCCTGAAGATATATTTGAGCAACTTCTCTCCAATAGAGATCTACTTTTGGACTAATCCTAACTGCCGTTTCTAATTTATTCATCGCATCTGTTCCTCTCCCCTCTTGTACAGTTTTTATAGACTCTAGATAACTAACAGCTGAAACATATCTTTGACCTTCCAATATCAACACTCCCAATCCTAGAATAAAGATTATTGTGAATCCAAAAGTAACTCCTAAGGTTACTAAAGAAGACGGTTTTAAAACAACCTCTTTCTTGACAGGGTAAAGAATGGAAACGAAACAAGCCATTAGAACGAAGTAAGTAAGATCCATAGACAGATTTGATGAGTAGAGGAAATAGGCAACACTAGCCGTTAGAAAACTAATAAAGATTCCCATACCAAGGGTCAAATAAAAATCTTGTCCAAAATCTTCGTCGTCTTCTTCTTTCTTTTTATATGACTTACCGAATAAAAACTTTACTCCATGAAAAGCAAAGAATCCTATCAAAGCTAGAAATCCTAATACCCCTAAGATACCCATTGTTCCCATAATGGTTAGCATTCTGGAACTAGCCCAATCAAACTTAAGGTTCCAAAAATTACTTTCATTGAAAGAAATATCCTTTGATTTAGCAAAGTTATAACCAAAAGTACTTGGTCCTGATCCAATAATAGGACTTTCCTGTAAAGACTTCCAAGAAATATCAAAACTTGCTTTTTGGGTCAAGTAGACTTCGTTTGGTCTTTCAGCAGATCCTGGTATCTGGAAATCAAAGAAACTAAACAACAAAGCCATTGCCAGAAAAATCATTGGTAAAATAATCCAACGGTTATCAAAGATGTCTCTTCTCTGTGTCCCAAAAGCAATGACTAAGGCTGAACCAACAATAACAATCCACCAAGCAACGTTAAAGTTGATCATCAATAAAAGAATAGCTGCTACAATAGTAGATACTATAAATAATATTCTTAACTTCTTTTGCTTGCTTATTGTTAGAAAAGTAACAATTAGAGGAAGCATAATAGCCGCAAAAACAGCTAGCGCGTTTACTCCACCTATAGTATTAAAGGAAGCTACTTTAGTAAAATCAACTGGTAAGATGAACTTTCCAAAAACCTGTAAAAGACCATAAAGCATTGCTACTGATCCAGAAATAACTAAGGTAACTGCTAGATAAAAGACTTCTTTTCTCTTAAATGTGTTGACAATCAAAAAGTAAAGCAATGTTAACCCTAAAACAGAAAGAGTACTTTCTGAAGTTATTTGAGGCCAACCCCAAAAGCTTCCATACCTCCAAGCAGAGAATATATTAGAAGCGATATAGGCTAAAAGCAATGTAACTACTGGTATATGAACCATACTAAGATTGAATTCAATCTTGCCTACAATCAATACCTTTAGCATCCAAGCAAAGACAGCGACCAACGCTAAAACTATTAATAATGCTTGTTTGTTAAAATCAAGCACATTTGCTGTCCAAGGTAAAAACAAAATTGGCAGCAAAAATACCAAAAGGTACATACTAATTTTAGAAACCCTATCACAGATTTCAGTAATCGAGAAAGATTTGTATTCCTTCATATATATGTGTATTTTTTAATTAATTTATACTCTTAATTTTATATCAAATAAAGTTAAAGTCAAACTGACTTTTCCACTAATTTTTCACATGCTTGGCTAGAGCAAAAAGCCATGTATCTTTAATTTATTATATTCTCATAATGATTAATCCTTTTTATTTCGCCTATTTCATCTAGAACAATACAAACTCCATCTATTCTATAACTATTTATTTTTTGTTTCTTAAAAGCCATATAAGCATTGGCATTTTTAAATAATTTTCTCTTTTTCTCATTATTAATAGCATCTTCTGGTGTTCCGAATCTTTCACCAACTCTTGTTTTGACTTCTACAAAAACCATTATTTTATCTTTCTGGCAAATCAGGTCTATTTCTCCCCATCTATTTTGAAAATTCTGTTCTACAATCTGATAGCCTCTCTCTTCTAAATAATCCTTTGCCATTTCCTCCCCAATTTCTCCTAATTTCTTATTATCCATAACAACTAATTTTAAATTTCTAATTTTTAATTTTATAAATAATGTTTTAATGATTGAATGTTTAAAAATTACAAAATTGTTTTTTAATTCTCCTTAAACCTATATTGGATTGCTTCAGCGATATGACTTGTTTCTATCTTTAAAGAATTTTCCAAATCAGCAATCGTCCTTGCTACCTTTATGATTTTGAAATATGACCTCGCCGACAAATTAAATTTATTAGCCGCTGATATTAAAATCTGTTTTGCTTCTTTAGGTAACTGGCAATATTTTTTGATCTGCTCATTTTTCATCTCGGCGTTAACAAATATACCATCATTAATAAATCTATTTTTCTGCAATAAACGTGCATTAATAACTCTTTCTCTAATTTTAACTGATGGCTCTAAAAATTGTTTAGCATTATCGTCTTCTGCTAATTCTTTAACATCTACTACGGGAACTTCTATATGTAAATCTATCCTATCCATTATCGGACCTGATATTCTTTTCTTATATTTTCTAATTTCTCTTTCAGAACAACTACACTGTTTTTTAGGATGCATTAAATATCCACAAGGACATGGATTAGCTGAAGCCACTAAGATAAACCTAGCTGGATAATCAACACTAATCATTGTGCGAGAAATTGTTAATTTTCCGTCTTCCATTGGCTGGCGTAAAACCTCCATTACTGAGCGAGGATATTCCGAAAACTCGTCTAAAAACAATACTCCTCTATGAGCTAAGCTTACTTCTCCCGGCTTGGGCTTAGATCCACCGCCAATAAGACCTACTCCTGAAATAGTATGATGAGGAGATCTATAAGGACAGTTAGTTATAATTGATCCTCCCGGTGGAATTTTTCCAGCCGCCGAATATATTTTTGTAACTTCTAATGATTCCTCTTCTTGTAATGAAGGCAATATCCCCGGTAAAGCTCGTGCCAACATTGTCTTTCCTGCACCAGGACTTCCCAACAAAAGAATGTTATGCCCACCAGCTGAAGAAATCTCTACTGCTCTCTTTGCTTGTTCTTGACCTAAAATTTCTGCCATATCAAAATCTGGTTTGGCTTTAAAGGTATCTACTTCTTCCTTCCTATATTCTAATGGTTCTATCCTTGATTTGTTTAATAAATAAGACAATAGAGAACTTAAGCTTTCTACGGGAAAAATATTTACTCCTCTAACAACAGCTGCTTCGTTAGCCGAATCTTTAGGAACAAAAACATTTTTAAAATTATTTTCTTTAGCAAATAAAGCTAATAAAAGACCTCCTCTAGTGTGACGCAAACTACCATCTAAAGATAACTCTCCAAAGAATAAACTATTTTCAGGAATTTTAAAATTTGCGACCGAAGCTAATAAAGCTACTGCTATAGGCAAATCATAAAAAGAACCTTCTTTGGGGATATCGGCCGGAGCTAAATTAACGGTAATTCTTTTTTGAGGAAACTCTAACCCCGAATTCAAAATAGCCGTTCTTACTCTTTCCTTGCTTTCATCTACTGACTTTGCTGGAAGTCCGACAATTTCAAAAGTCGGCAAGCCTCTACTAGCTATATTTACTTCCACGTCTACCCCTATTGTTTCTAATCCAAGATTTGTTGCTGATTGAACTTTAAGAAACATAATATTTATTATTTTCTTTTTTAATTTGACCTTTTATTTCCATGAAAGAAATTAATCTGCTAATTTCTTGTATATTTTTATTTAATTTTCTAGACAAACTATCTATTTCCATCGGTTCTAGTTGTAGTTGTCCTAATATTTCGTTTTCCGAAAGACTCCCCGAGAAGCTTAGCTTCTCGTTGCAACGAGAAGCTAAGCTTCTCGTCGTTCCTATATCATAGAATTTTAAGATATCTTCTGCTGAAGTTACGATTTCGGCTTCACCGTTTTTAATCAACTGATTTGTCCCGTAAGATAACACACTCGTTAAAGGCCCCGGCACAGCAAATATTTTTCTGATATATTTTTTAGCTAAATTAGCGGTTATCAATGATCCGCTTTTTTCTCCAGCTTCTATTACCAACACGGCTTTGGATAATCCAGCAACGATTTTATTTCTTTGAGGATAAGTCCAATAAGCTGGCATTGTATCTCCCTCATATTCTGAAACTATTAAACCATTATTCTCTAGAATTTCGTTATATAATTTTACTTGGTATTCAGGATGAACTCTATCTATTCCACAAGGCATCACTGCAATAGTTTTCCCACCGACATCCACTGCTGATTTATGAGCAGTAGCATCTATGCCATACATAAACCCAGAAACAATCGTTATACCATTAGTAGCAATTTTGCTAACTAATTTTTGGGTAATCTGTCTGCCATAAGTCGTCATTCTCCGAGAACCAACTACTGCCAAGCAATTTTCAAATAAATCATCCGTCCATTCACCTTTATAATAAAGTTGCTTTGGAGCATCTTTTCCAACATTTTTCAGTAATTCTGGGTATTTATTATTATTTATCTCTATAATATTGTTCACTAATTTTTTAATTTTTTAATTTTTAAATAATTCTTTAATTTTTTAATTTTTAAACATTCAATCATTAAAACATTATTTATAAAATTAAAAATTGGAAATTAAAAATTGTCTTATACTGTTCTTGCTAAAGTGAAATAATTTATGTTTCTAAAACCTGCTTTATATAACACTTTACGACATTCCTCCATCGTCGCTCCTGTTGTATAAACATCATCCACCAGCAATACATTTTGTGATAGGCTAAGCCTATCACAAATGGCGAAGGTGTTTTGGAGGTTGACTAGGCGTTGTTCTTTGTTTAAACTTGCTTGATCGGGAGTTTCTTTTGTTTTTTCCAGTAATTTTACCACTGGTAAGCCTGTTTTTCTGCTAATTTCTTTAGCAATTATTTCTGCTTGGTTAAATCCTCTTTCTTTTTCTTTTTTAATATACATTGGCACAAAAGTTATAACCGTATTTTTATCAATTTCAAATTCTTTTTTATTTACTATTTCTCTGACCATATCATACGTTCCACCATACTTTATTTGATGAATTGCTTTTTTGACAATTCCATTATATTCCCAGAAACTTGTCAGAGGCCAGGCCTCTGACAAATCTAGCATAAATAATTCACAGTTTTTACATATATACTTCCCTTCTTTATTACAACCAAGACATTTCTTCGGGAATAATATATCCAAAACAATTTCTCTAATTCTCATCATTATCAATAATTCTATTTAAGTATTATCCCACCCTTTAAATTTGTTCCACCAGGAAATTTCATTGAAGGATTAACTAATGGTTCTACCGTAAAAGTCCCTGAAGACGAAGAAGAACAACTTGGCTGATCATCGCAAACAAAGACATAATAGTCATTAGAACCAAGTTCTGATGAAGTGGTTGTATAATCACAGGTTATGGGATCTGTTAAGTCATAATCATTTTTATTTGAACACCACTCTCCTCCATCACAAGCAGGAGTAGCTGCTGTAATAGCGTCTGTTTTACAAACCAACATTTTTATTCCTTCGGCATCAGTATCATCCCAATCAACAAAAAAAGTAACATCATTTCCTTGCTTCACAGGATCTGGTGAATCACTAACAGAAGTAATCGTCGGAGCTTTGTTGGTTGCTGGAGCAAAAGACATTGCCGCTATAACCTGTTCTCCATAGCTAAGATAACTCCATGACATTTGTTGAGTTCCTGCTGGAGTTTTAGGACCTCCAGTATCGCTAAGACCCGCAAAATA
>Ga0265596_1000131_pt1 | contig 50042 bp, 55 predicted proteins | sample saktaG_FD_190143 | JGI IMG/M metagenome (GOLD analysis project Ga0265596, IMG submission 190143) | Saline water microbial communities from Sakinaw Lake, British Columbia, Canada - sak_2013_06_06_60m | ecosystem: Environmental > Aquatic > Non-marine Saline and Alkaline > Saline ...
TTTCTTTAAGAACAGATGGTAATCATCAACTTCCTGGTTATGCATTGAAATACTTAGGAAAAAAGAAAAGTTATTTAATGGGATTTGCAACTATTTTTGGAATTTATTCTGCAATTGTTGCTTATTTATTTGGAGTTGGCGAAAGCTTAAGCTTTTTGATTTTTGGAAATCTTGAGCAAAATATTTTGTTTGGAGTTTTATTTGGTTTTCTGATGGCAGGATTATTATGGAAAGGAATGGTCTCTGTGAAAAAATTTGAAAAGTGGGGGGTTGCAGTTATTTTGTTTTTAATCTTTTTTATTTTTTTAATCTTTTTTAAAAATTTAAATTTCAATAATTTTCTTACTTTTAATTCAGCGAGTATATTTCTTCCTTTTGGTGTTGTGCTTTTTGCAATGATGTCTTTTCATGCTATTCCTGAAATTGAAATTGTTTTGCGTCAAAATAAAAAATTGATGAAAAAAGTTTTGATTTTTGGAACTTTGATTCCTGTTTTGTTTTATATTTTATTTGTGTTTGTGGTTGTTGGGTTAAAAGGTTCTGAAACTCCTCAACTCGCAACTCTTGCTCTTGGGAAGATTTTTGTTCTTTTAGGGATTTTTACTATGTTTACATCTTATCTTTCTTTAGGGAATGCACTTCAGGAAAATTTTATGTTTGATGATAAAATGAAAAAGTTTAAAGCATGGTTTTTTGCATCTTTAATTCCAATTGGAATTTATTTAATTACTCGTTTTTTTAATATTTTTTCATTTACAAAAATACTTTCTATTGGGGGTGTTGTTTCTGGGGGAATTACTGGAGCTTTAATTTTGTTCATGGTTAAGCAAGCTAAAAAAAAGGGAACGCGTAAACCTGAATATAGTATGCCAATAAATTGGTTTATAATCGGGCTTTTTAGTTTAATCTTTTTGTTAGGTGTTGTTTATGAATTGTTTTTTTAGATAATATTTTTAAACTCTTTTTTCTTAATTGGCTTATGAGAAAATGGATGAAATTGTCTTTATTTTTTGGAATCTTTTTAATAATTAGTTTCTCTGTTTATTCTATTTTTTATATTTCTAATAATTTGAAAATTACTGGTAATGTAATTGAGCAAGCAGGTGATGGAGGAATTTCAGAACTTTCAACTTATAAACAAGGGGAAATTGTAGATTATGTTTGGGCGAATGGACAACTTTTTGCAAGAGTAGTGGAGCTACAAGATTTAGAAGTGGATGTATCTGTTGCACAGGCAAGCACATTTCTTGATTTGTCTTCGATAATTGTTAATAATGAAGAAAATGAAATTTCTGGAATTTTAAAAATGATTTTGCAGAAAAATGAAGATGGGGAGTGGATTGATGTGGAAATAGTTGTTAACAAAGAAATTTCTGTTCCAGCAGGTAACTCAATAGAATTAAACGAAGTTTGGAATTCTGTGGAAATAACTGCACAGTCTGCAGGGGATTATAGAATTTATGCAGAATTTATTTTAAAAGATGGTCAAATGTTTTCATCTCTTAAGGAGTTTGAAGTAAAATGAAAATAAAATTTGTTTTTGGTTTTTTGGTTTTTCTGTTTTTTCTATTGGTAAGTTTTGTTTCTTGTTCACAATATTTACCTTTTGAATATACTTATGATACTTCAATAAATGTAGATTCTGCTTATAGTGTGGGAGGTTCTGAATCTATGGCATTGAGTTCTGGAACTTTTTCTTTAGGTTTTCAAGATGTTTTTATTCCTGGAAGATCTGGCTTAGATATTTCTTTATCAAGAAATTATTATTCTGGAGTTTGGGATTATAGTGATTCTGAAACTTTTTCAGGAACTTTTTCTGGTGCATGGAATATTTATGGTGAATTAGAAAGACAAAGTTCTGTTGGAGTTGGATGGACAGATTATTCAATGGGAAAAGTTGTTCTTTCAAATTTGTTAGGGGTAGATGCAGGAAGAGGAAGTTTTATAGAAATTCAGGGCGGGGCAATATGAAATGCTTCCAACAACAGGTTCAGGTGGTCAAAATTTTGAAGTTAAAGGACAACCTTTATGGAAAGCAATTAAAACAACTGAAAATGGAAAACCTGTTTTTATTTTAAAATCAAATGGAATTGAATACAAATTTGAAAATTGGTTTTGTCAGCAGATAATAAGCACTGGAACAAATATTCAAGCAACATCTTTAATTAATTTTAATGAACTTGTAGAAAGCCAACATAATGAAAATGTTTTTGTTTCAGTAAACAACCAAGCATATTGTGAAGGGGATTTAACAAATATACAAGATAGATATGGAAACCAAATTAATGTAGAATATATGCCTATTCCAGAGATTCAAGGAAATCACATAATTTCGGAAAATGGTTGTCCTTCAAATGAACTTCCTTCAGAAGGTCCTTCAAATTATAATGCATTTGTTAAAGATAATTATGGTTTGATAAAAAAGATATCAGATAATTTTGGAAACGAAGTTAATTTTAATTATGATTTAAAGGTAGATGATTATTATCCAGTTGATGCATATATTGCAGGGGGTGTTTTTTCTCCTTATCTTTATTTAGTAGAATATTATGTTCTTAATAATATTAAATATAAAAATTCTGCAAAAAAAGATGTTGTTTTAAATTTTGATATAAGAAAAAGTTGTTTTGAAGGTTTTGCATTAAATAAATGTGAAGACACAGGGCAATCAATCTGCGAGGGAGAAGTTAAATTTCCATATGCTCAATCTGTTGCAAGTTCAGGGGTTTTAGGTAGAGGTGCTTTTTATTATTTAGATAATACTCAAATTTGTGTTGGAGGAAATTGTTTGCCAAAAACATATTTTGAATATAATTATTTTGGAGAATTAGAAAAAGTTATTTACTTGAAAGCAGATGAATCAGATAGATTTAATCAAGATGTTGCAGTAGAATATAAATATGATAAAGTCATGAGTAAAGCAGGACTTAAACCAGAATTTTATGATGAAACAGGGAAGGTAAATCCATTATCTTCAAGTGAATTAAGACAAATTGGTTTTAGCACTTCTCTTGGTTTCCCAGATATTGTTAGTAGATTAGATAGAAAAATTATCTATGATGGTCTTGGAAATGCATACACTACTTGGTATTTATATGGAAATGGACAGGGGAAATTTTATTCTCAAAATAATAATCCTTATGCAGATGAATGTTCTACTTGGGTAAAAAATCAGGAAAGTTACATAGAGAAGGTTGGGGAATCAGATATTCATAATTTAATAGGTTCTTCACTTTGTGCAGATACAAGAAGAACATTTGTTAATTGCCCAGATTATGAAGAATGGAGTTCTGAAGAAGGAGCAATTTATTATAGAACAATTAATGATAATTCATTTCCTTTTATAAAAAGTTGTGATGACTCTTTTGAAGATTTGAGACGAAGCCCATATGTTGTAGGTAAATATAAACAAGTTAAAATAATAAATCCAGATAATTCATATCAAATTGTTGATTTTTCTGCAAATAACGAGGATTTTAAAGAATTAACAAATAAAGTGGAGAAATCAATGAAGAATAGACCAGATGTTTTTTCTACAGGAGATTTTCTTTTTTTAACTGATTATGTTGGGAGTATTTTTTCAGGTGTTAGTTCTAATGTTAAAGAAAAACAAATTTATGATGAAAAAGGAAATTTAATTCAAGAAGAAAAAAGTTCTTATGATTTTATTCCCCGTTACGAGCTTATCAAAGAATCAAAAGAGTTTTCTAATTTTATGACTTTTTTTATGTATGCTCCTTTGACTCAGCGTATTTCTTCTATTTATTCATTAGGAAGTGTTTTAAATACTTGCGAAGAATCTTCTGACTTTGATGAGTTTTCTCTTCCAAGAAAAACAAAAGTTTATGGAGCAACAAATAGTGATTGCACGCAAGATTTAAATTTTGAAGATACCTTGGTAAAAAAAGTAGAATATAAGCATAATGTTGATGAAAGATATAAAGAAGAAATGATTTTGGATAAAGTAATTTCTGAAGAAATTTATAATTATGATGAATCAATTCTGCTTTCTAAAAAAGAGTTTGATTATGATACCAAAGGGAATTTAGTAGAAGCAAGAGTCTTTAATTTAGATAATAATGATGTGCTAACTACAAAAATAAAATATGATAATTTTGGAAATGTTTTAGATGAGCAACCTCCTGCAATAAATAATTATATTTATCATGTTCGTTATGATTCTGATAATCGGTTTCCTGTTAAAGGGTGGGACGATATTTCAAGTTCTGAGCAATCTCCTTTGTGGGAAAAAACATATTATTCAAATGGCATTTTAAAAAGTTCTTGCGATAAAAATGAATATTGTGTAATAAATTTTTATGATGATTTTGATAGGCCTGAAAGAATTGTTCAAACTGGGGATACTTATGATTATCCTTCGTCAAAAGTGGTTTATGATATTTTTAATAATAAAATAACTTCTTATACAAAAAAAGAAGATGGAAAAGAAGGAAGTGTTTTCTTTAATCCAGTTGTTGCTTTTTTTGATGGTTTTGGGAAACAAATTCAAACCAGAGTTAAAGATCCTTTTTCTTTGAAAACAATTGTTGCAAGCACTTTTTATGATTCTAAAAAAAGAATTGATTATGTTTCTAAACCTTATTTGGAAGAACAAGGAGTAAACCAGTACACAAACCCACAATGGGAAGATAATTCTAAATGGAATGCAAATTCAAATTATTATTTTTCAGCTTCGCAAAAAGATGCGTTTGGACGATTAATTAAATTAATTCCTCCTTTTGAAAAATGAAATTAAATAAATTTTTTGTTTTGATTAGTTTATTTGTTTTAATTCTTTTTTTAACCAATGTTTCTGCAGTTGGAATTAATTGTAATAATGATAATTTTGTAGAAAGATGCAAGGATTCTTGCGATAATAATCCAAATAGTTATTATTTAAATTTAGATGGCGATGCTCAAGATGCTTTGTCAAAAAATTATTTTGATTCTTGTGCTGATTTGTGCAATGATATTTACGAATCTTTTTGTCAAGGAAAAGGAAAAAGCCCTGTTAATTATTGTGCTCCTTTAGGAGATTTTGTAAAAAATTGTGGATCAGATGTTAACAAGGATGGTGTTATAAGTAGTGTAGATAATATTGGAATTTGTCAAACCGGAACAAAATATTGTCAAATTTCTTCTGACGGAAAAACAGGAATTTGGAGTGATTGTTTAGGGGCTTCTTTAAAATCTGTTGAAAACTGGTGGGTTGGCAATGGTTTTACAGGGGAATCAGGATATGTGAATTGTTTAGATGGATTAGATAATGATTGCGATGGAAAAAAAGATCAAATAGATGAAGATTGTTTCTTGGTTGATGTGGGAGAGCAATGTAAAGGAGGGGTTATGTGCAAATCTGGGCTATGTGTTGAGATAAATGGAAACGGAGTTTGTGTTTCAAAAGGACAAAATAGTTTTGGAGCTTTTTCTCTTTTTGGAAAAAAATGTAGTGATTCTATAAATTATTTTTATTCATCTGATAAAATAATTATTAAACAGGGAAACGAAATTGTTTGTGGTTTGCCTAAGAAAAAAGGAGAAAGTTGTGTTTCAGATTTTGTTTGTGAAAGTCCTTTTTTCTGCATATCAGGAATTTGTTCAGAGCCAAGTTATTCTAAAATAGATTATCTTTTAGATTCTCTAAACTCTTTGGTTTTAGCAGAAGACGAAAACGGAATCTCAAGTTTATCAAAATCAGATTCTTTTGGAAATCTTGTTTCAATAAAAAATGCATATGAAACTTCTGATGAGGCAACTGCAGAATACAAATACGATTCTTTGGGAAGGTTAATTGAAATTCGCGACGCAGAAAATCGCGTTACAACAAACAATTATAATTCGTTAGGGCAAATTATCGAAGAAAATCATCCAGATACAGGAAGAACAACATTTGAATATGATTTAAATGGAAATGTGATTAAAACAATAGATGCTCTTGGAAGAGTGATAATTTATGATTATGATACTTTGAATCGTTTGGAAAAAGTTGACTTTAAGGGAGATGGAATTTATGATATTTTATATTTTTATGATAATAATTGTAATAATGCTAAGTTAATTAATTCATGGGGTAGGGTTTGCAAGGTTGTAGATACTTCTGGAAAAACAGAATTTGTCTACGATAAAAAGGGGCAAGTGCTTGTTCTTAAAAAAACAATTTCAGGAGTTGTTTTCAAAACTCAATATAATTACGATTCTGCTGGAAATATAATTCAAATTGTATATCCAAGTGGGAGAAAAATTAATTATGAATATAATGCTTTATCTCAATTAAACAAAGTTCTTTTTGAAGATGGAAACAGTGAAAAAGTTTTGTCAGAATATTCTTATAATCCTACTGGCACTATAAAAGATATTGGGTATGGGAATTCAATTTCAACGCAGTATGATTATGATATTCGGGATAGATTAAAAACTTTAGGCACGTTGGATATTTACGAGAGAAGTTATGATTATGATTTAGTTGGGAATATTATGAAAACATATTCGGGGGTTTCTTCTGGAAATCTTGCATCTGAATTTTCTTATGATTCTCTTTACAGAATAAAAAGTAGTTCAGATTTAATTTCTGGTTCAATTCAAAATTTTGTTTATGATAAGTTAGGGAACAGAATTTCTTCTTCTAATTCTCTTGGGTCTGTTTCACAATCGTACAATTACCAAAAAAATTCAAGACAAAATGTTCAGGCTTCTTTATCAAATTTTTTAGAGTCAAGCAAATCAGATGAAGGAGGGCAAAATTTTGTTTATGATTCTGTTGGAAATTTAATTATAAATAACGGGAATGTTTATGAGTATGATATTTTAAACAGATTGATTGCAGTTAAAGATGAACAAGGAAATCTTGTTGAAAAGTATTTTTACGATTATGGGGGAAATCGTGTTAAGAAAGTTGCAGAAAGTAAAACAACAATTTATATTTATGGTTTAGGAATTGGGATTTTAGAAGAAGTTTCTTTGGTTCCTGCTTTTAGTAAATTGGATTTAGGTTTTGAAGAATCTCTTTTAAATTTAGAAGAAAATTTGGTGGAGGAAAAATGAAAAAACTAATTTGCTTTTTATTTATTTTTATTTTTTGCTTTAGTTTAATTTCTTCACTTACAGAAATTAGAGTTAAAGAAATTGAACAAACTCTTTCTCTTGCAAAATATGATAAAGATAAATATGACCGAGCTTTGTTTGTTCTTGAAGAGCAAAATGTTGAATTAAGTGGTTATCCTGAGCTAATTAAAATAATAAAAGCAGATATGAAGAGATTGGGAATCTCAGGGCATGAATCTCTTTTTCCGAAATTTAATTTATCTTTTGAAAATAATTGGTATTTTTTTATATTTATAGGAGTAATTATTTTGCTTATTTTAATAATTGTTTTTGTTTTAATTAAGAAAAATAAAAATGTGGAAGTTTAAAATGAATAAAAAGATATTTTTTATTTTAAGTTTGTTTTTTATTTTATTTAGTGTGTCGTTTGTTTCTTGTTACGAAATTCAGTATTATCACAACGACCATTTGGGAAGTCCGGTCGCGATTACCGACGAGGCAGGCGAGGTTGTGTGGAGTGCGGAATACGATGTGTTTGGCGAGGCTGACGAGTCGCAAGATGTGAACGATTTGAAATATAATGCAAAAGAAGTTGATGACACTGGTTTGATTTACTATGGCTCGCGATACTACGACCCCGACGCTGGCAGGTTTATTACAGCAGACAGCGTCAAAGGAAACTTGGTCGATACGCAATCGCAGAATCGTTATGTTTATGTAAAAAACAATCCGATGAAGTATGTTGATTTGAGGGGGGAGGAATTAGAATATGCATCTCAACAAGCTGAGAAGGGTTTTTCTTGGGTTGAAGAAATGAGCATTTATCAAGATATGAAAAATTTAAAAGGAAGAACTTTTGTTGTGGGTTCTTATTCTAATCTTTTAGAAATGGTAAATCCTAAGTCAAGATGGATTGTAGATTTCTCTTTTGCAAATACTGGGGGGGTGTCTTTTTATGGGGGATTATTTAAAAAACTTGCTTCAGGAGCCGATGAAAATAAAATTTATATCTTTTTTAATGAAATTGAAGAATACAATAGGCAAGATTATGAAAGAGTAGCAATTCATGAAGGAACACATGCACAGAATTCTCATTTAATTTTGAGTAAAAACTCTGACGTTTCAAAGAGTTTTATTCGGTTTTTAGAAATATCTGAAGAATCTAATAAATTTTTAGAGGAAATAGTAACAGTTGGAAGAACTTTGGATTACTTAGTTGAGAATAATTTTCCTAAAGAAATAATTAAAAAATCACAAGATTATTTTATGTTTAATTATAATAGATATTATGTAAGCCGGAAGGGAGATACTAATTTCCTTCCAGAGGGGAATATGAATCACCCCCTATCTAAAGATATTATAAACGGGATGGTTGAAGGGTATTATAACAAATATTCTCCGTGTAGTGAATGGGAGCACAGGCTTGTTAAAGAATATTATTCTGAATGATTTTTAACAATAAGGGTTTTTCAAAAACTTTAGGAAATATTTTCCTTCACAAAAACATTTTTAACACCTTTTATCGTGTTCTTTAAATGAAGTTAAATGCAAATCTTGGCGATTATGTTGAAACTATATGTAAATTAAAAAAGCAGAAAATTTATAAACTTTACAATATTAAAATTAATACTTTAAGTCCCCGGTATCTTCTTTTGAACATGCCGGGCTTCATGTTCTTTTTTGGAGGTTTTTTATATGAAAAAAGCAATTATTTTTTTTGATGCAAATAATTGGTATCATAATCTTAAACATTGGTTTAAACCAAGTAGTATTAATATAAATAAATTATCAGATTTTATTTTAAAGGAAAAAAGTTTAGAAATTGTTGAAATTCGTTGGTACGCTTCTATGCCAAATAGGGAAGATAATGAATTAATATACAAGAAACAAAGGGCTTTTTTAGGGCATTTACAAAAACAAGGAGTTAAAATTATCACAAGAAAACTGCAAAAACTATCCACAAAAGAACTAAAGAAAAAAAGACAAGATTTTATTGAGTCTTGGGATTTGTGTGAAATTTGTAAACCAATTGTTGAAGAAAGTTTTTTAGATGTTTCTAATTTTAATCAAAAAGAAAAAGGCATAGATGTTTGGATTGCAATTGATATGGTTAAAGAAGCAATAAAAGAAAATATTGATTGTGCTGTTTTAATTTCAGGGGATGCTGACTTTGTTCCTGCATTTAAACTGATTAAAGAAATTGGAAAAGATGTTTTAAGTTGTTCTGTTCCAAGAGGATACTCAAATGAATTAAGGCAAAAATTTCCATATTTAATTTTGAAAAGGGAAATGTTAACTAAATGTTTAAAGGATTATAAATTATGAAATTCAATGCAAAACCAGGAGATATTGTTGAATTGCATTTAATGCATGAAATTTATGAAGGAATTTTACTTGAAAGTTCTGAATCTGGTATTGTTCTTTTGAAACTTGATTCAGGATATAATATTGGTTTTAAGAAAAAGGAAATTTTAGAAATAAAATTAATTGAAAAAGCAAAAGAAAAACAAGAAACTTTTGATTTGAAAAAAGATTCTTCAAAACCGAATATTGCTATGATAATTACAGGAGGAACAATTGCTGCAAGATTAAATCCTCGAAAGGGGGGTGTTGATTGGCTTGATACTCCTGAAAGTTTATTTAAATTTTACCCAGAGTTATTTGAAAAAGTAAATGTTTTGAAAGTTGAAGTTCCATTTATGAAAGCTTCTGAAGATATGGATTTTAGAGATTGGCAAAAAATTGCAAGAACTTGTGAAAAACTTTTGAATGATTCAAATATTCAGGGAATTATTGTGACTCACGGAACTGATTTTTTACATTATACTGCTTCAGCATTGTCTTTTTTCCTCGGGAAAGTGAATAAACCTGTTGTGTTAACATATTCTCAGCGAAGTATTGATAGAGCTTCAAGTGATGCGAATTTAAATTTACAATGTTCTGCTCTTGCTTGTATTTCAGATATTGCAGAAGTTATGCTTGTGGGTCATGCTAATTCAGATGATGATTTTTGTTTTGCAATGAAAGGAACTAAAGTTAGGAAATTGCATACTTCTCGAAGAGATGCGTTTAAAGTTATTAATGATAAACCTTTTGCAAAAATTTATTCTGATAGAATTGAAAAAATTTCAGATTATACCCTGAAGGGCACAAGTAGTTTGCGAAATAAACACTGCTCAGTGTATACCCGAAGGGCACAAGACCCCAAAACATTGAATAAAGGGGCAAAAGTTAAAGCAGATACAAAGTTTGAGGAGAAAGTTGCTTTAGTTAAATTTTATCCTGGGCAATCACCTGATATTTTAAATTATTATGTTAAGAATAAGTATAAGGGAATTGTTTTAGAAATGGGTGCTTTGGGACATGTTTCGACTTCTCGTTCTAGAAATAATTGGGTTAGAAAATTGAAAGAAGTTATTAATAAAGGTTTGATTGTTTGCGGGGTTTCACAATGCATTAATGGAAGAGTTGATCCTTTGGTTTATTCAAATGGAAGAGAAATTTTAAAAACAGGTGTTATTTATTTGAAAGATATGTTAGCTGAAACAGCTTTTGTAAAACTTGGGTGGGTTTTAGGTCATTCTGAATGGGCAAAGAGTAAGGAAAAAATTAAAGAGAAAATGTTATATAATTTTGTTGGTGAATTTAATAATAGGTTGGAAGAATAATTATTTTCTTTTTTATTTAATTTTCTTTTCAATTCTGTTAAGTTGCTTTTTGACATCTTGTATTTCTCTTTCAGATTTTCTGTTTACTGCATAATCATATTCTGCTCGTTGTCTATCTTTTTGCGCTTCTCGGTTTTGGCTCATAAGAATTACTGGTGCTTGAATTGCTGCAATGCACGACAATACTAAGTTTAATAAAATAAATGGATAAGGGTCCCAGGCATTTACCCAAGCATATATGTTGGCACATATCCATAGTACTAATATAATTAAAAAGAATATTATAAAAACCCAACTTCCTGCCCATTTTGTAAGTTTATCAGCAGCCCTTTGACCAAAAGTTGTAGGCAAAATATTTGGGTGAAGAATATTTTTCTTTTTATCTTTAATCCTTTTCACACTCTTTTCCATATGTATTTATGTTAAATTCTTTTTATAAATTTTATTGATTTTGTTTTAAATATGTTGTAACTTAAGGGGGGTTATATATCGAAAGGTTTAAATATGTTTGATGTGTTTGAGTAATTATGAATTATATACCAAAAATATTATCTCAGGAAATACGGGATAAAATAAAATATTTGAATGAATTTTCTAAAAAGAACTCTGTAAGATATCAAAGAGATTTGGTGGGGAAAAGAATGGAAAAATGTGCTTTAGAAAAAAATGCAATGATAAATTCATATAGATTAGAGCATGATTCTGCCAAAGTCCCCCACAATATTCCTAGAAATGGGGAAAAGAAAATTATTAAAGAGGGAATTAAAAATTTGAAAAATGCTTTTTGTTGGGGAGGACAAAATTTAGATTTAAGTAGGATTGATAAAAAATTTATAGAAGGCTTAAATTATCGTATTGTTCCTGAAGTTTATCCTTCTGGAGAAGTAGAATATCCTCATACAAGTTCAAAACTTTTTGGAGCTAGTGTTTCTCCTCCAGATCCTTATAAAATTCAAAAAAAAGAATTTCCAACATTTTTTAATGCTCTTAGAAATAACTCTAATACTTTTGATTCAATACAACAAATGGAAGTTGCTATTTTTTCCCATTTTCATTTAGCAAGAATTCATCCTTTTTATGATGGTAATGGTAGAACTTCAAGAGTTTTACAAGATTTAATTTTGAAAAGTTACAAAATACCTCTTCCAATTATAAATCCTGGCGAAAGAAATACTTACTACCTTTTTTTAGATAGGGCTATAAAAGATTGGAAAGAAAAAAATAATTGGGCCCTTAACTCAAAGATTACTGAAGGAGAAAGAGATTTTTATAATTTCATGGCTGGGAAAGTTAATGTTTCTTTAGATTGTCTTTTAGAGAAACTGTTTTAACCACACAAATTTAATAAACACTCTTTCTTTTCTTTATTCATGGAAGAAATTGATTATGAAAAGTTGCAGTTCAAGGCAGGATTGGAAATTCATCAGCAGTTAGATTCGCATAAGTTATTTTGTAATTGCCCTTCTGTTTTGAGAAAAGATGAGCCAGAATTTGTTGTGAAAAGAAAACTTCACGCTGTTGCGGGTGAGAGTGGGGAAATTGATGTTGCTGCTTTGTATCAAAAATCTTTGGATAAAGAATTTGAATATCAAGGTTATGATACAACTTGTTTGATTGAACTTGATGAAGAACCGCCGTATGAAATAAATGAGCATGCTTTAAAAATCGCATTGCATATTTCTTTTTTATTAAATTGTGAAATTGTTCCTATAACTCAGATTATGAGGAAAACAGTTATTAATGGTTCAAATACTTCTGGTTTTCAGAGAACTGTTTTGATTGCACGTGATGGTTATATTAAAACAGAATTTGGAAAAGTAGGAATTGAATCTATTTATCTTGAAGAAGATGCTGCGCGGATTGTAGAGAGAACAGATAAAAAAGAAATTTACCGATTAGATAGGTTAGGAATTCCTTTGGTTGAAATTGTAACTGCACCTGATATTAAAAACTCAGAACAAGCAAAATTAGTTGCATTACAAATTGGAAATATTTTACGAAGTTGCGAAGTTAAAAGAGGAATTGGGACAATTCGGCAAGATATTAATATTTCTATTAGAGGGGAGAACCGAGTTGAGATTAAAGGAATGCAAGATATGGATATTTTTTTAAAAGTTATTGAAAATGAAGTTTTGCGTCAGGAAAAATTATCAAATTTTAAAAATCCAACAGAAATGGAAGTTCGTAATGCTCAAAAAGATTGTTCTACAAAATTTATGCGTCCTTTGCCTGGTTCGTCGAGAATGTATCCTGAAACAGATTTGCCTTTGCTAAAAATTTCAAGAGATTTTATTAATAGTGCTAAAAAAACTTTACCTAAACTTAAAAAAGATGTTGAAGATGATTTGAAAAAAGAAGGACTTGACCAAGAAATGATTAAGTTGTTGTTTAAGCAGAACAAATTAGAATTGTTCAAAGAACTTTTGAATTTAGTGAATAAACCGAAGCTGATTGCTAAAATGATTTTGATTTATCCTAAGGAAATTTCTAAACATTTAAAAATTGATTTGGAAAAAATTGAGAAAAAACTTGATGAAAACTTTTCAGATGTTTTGTTTAAGTTGAAAAAGAAAAAAATTTCAGAAGGGCAGATTAAATCTGCTTTGGAAGAAGTTGTTCAAGGCAAGGGAATTGAGTTTGAACAAGTTGATTCAAATGTTGTTGAAGAAAAAGTGCAAGCATTGATTAAAGAAAAACCAGGACTTTCTGAAAAAGCTTATATGGGTTTAGTTATGAAAGAATTTAAAGGGAAGATTGGTGGTAAAGAAGTTATGGAAATTATTAGAAAGTTTTTGGGGTAATTCTAAAAGAGTAACTATGGAAAAGTTTTTAAAGTATTCTTTTGTAATAGTTTTAACTAAAAAGTAGTATTAAGCTACTAAAGTAGTATAAAATAAGATGAAAACTAAATTAAGTGTAACAATTGACGAGGAAAAAATAGAATTAATAGAGCATGTTCTGAAAAAAGGTTTGTTTAGAAGCAAATCTCATATTCTTGAATTTGCATTAACTAAATTTTTGGAGAAAGAAAATGAAAGAGCATAAGGGCGTTTATCAAAATTCAACTGAATTAATGAATTTAGCAGGACAATCTTTTTACATGAATGATTTTGTAGATGCTTGTCTTTATGGAAGATTAAATTTATTTTTGCAAGGAGATACAGGTTCAGGTAAGACACAACTTGCAAAAGACACTATGAATTATTTTCCAGATAAATCAATGTTTATTCTCGGAAGAAATGATATGGACACAAGAGAATTATTTCAACAAATTAATTTAGAAAAATTAAGAACAGGAAACTCAAGTCAAGAATTAAAAGAATTAACGTCTAAAATTAAAACAAATTTATTTGTAGTAGATGAACTCCCAAATTGTGTTCCCGTTGTAAGAGCACAATTATTTAATTTATTTGACGGATTTATTGAAATAAATGGACAAACATATCCAATTGGAAATGGATATTCGGTCGGAATTGCAACAGGAAACCTTGGGCAGAAATTTACAGAATCTTCAAACGATTTAGGAAGAGCTTTGAAAGATAGAATGCATGTTACTATTGATACAGATTATTTTAAGCCAACAGCTTGGGATACTTTTAATATTCTTTCTAATAATACAAATCCGAGAGTTGATTTCACACAAAATTTTGAAAATGGAGATTTGGAAAAGAAAATATTAATTGCACACAACGAAGTAACTTCAAAAGAAATTCCTTTTGAAAAATTATTAATTGCAAATTATTTGATTCATGGATTAGATTATGCGAATATTGGTGGAAAAGAAACAACAAAAACAAAATTAAAAGATGCTTGGCCAAATGCAATTACAAATCATGGACAAGGTTCTGATGAAGCTTTGGTTTTGCCTGTTTCACCGAGGGCAGCAAAATCAATTTTAAGGTTATCTCAAGCATTTGATTATATTGCTAAAGAAAAAGGAGTTTCAGAAAAAGAAATTCAAAGTGCTTATCTTTGTTCAATGATGCAAGCATACAAATTTGTAGGAGCTTATTCAGGAATTCTAAATGATTTGGCAGTTAGGGAAAAATATGGAAACGATAAATACTCTGCTCTTGACGCGATTATTGCAACAACCCAAACGCAATTCCAAGAAAAAGAAAAAGCAATTGTTTCTGGAATTGGAATGATAAATGAAGGAAAAAAATACAAAAAAGTTTTAGACCAATTTAATGGAAGGTGGGGTTTTATGAAAAACTTTTTTGAAAATGCTTTTGAACAAAATTCGAAACAACTAAAATGAAATTCATATACAAAGGAACAGATGGAACAAAAGAACTAAAAAGATTTCTTAGCCAAGTGCATAATAAAAATCCTAAACCTGAATCGCCCCCAATTCAAAATCCAATAATTCCAATAACAGAAGATTTGTCTTTTGTGACAGATGAAAATTTATACAAAGAAATAAGCCAGTATATAACAAAAAAACATTCACAAATAGAAAACAAATTAATTTTTGCTGACAATGTAATGAAACATTCAAATCCATTTCTTGCAGTTGCAGTTGATATGTTTTGCAAAAAACATTATCCTGAATATAGAATTGCAAGACAAGTTGATTTAGAAACAAATCTTTCAATGTTTAAAGGATTATATATTGATTCAGGTTTAGCATTAAGAAATTTGACAGGAAATAATAAAGAGCAGGCAATTTATTTATTTGAACAATTAAAACAAAAAGGAATTAAAGAATCAAATTTTCCAATTTGGTCAGATTTAAGAGGGCTGGAATTAAATGGAAAAAATTTCAAATTAACAGATGAATCAATTTATTCAACTCAAGAATGTTTGAATTGGAAAAGTGGAACAAAATATTCAAAAATAAATAATTTAGGATTGCCAAAAGAAAAAGATGAAAATTCATCAAGACAAATTTGGACTTCAAATAATGCATTGTCGAGCTGTTGTTTGGACTGGGATTCGGATTTGTATTCTGACTATTCAGACCTTTTTGATTCTAATGGTGTTGGCAGGGTGGTTTTGGCGAAGCTACGAAGTAGCTGAGCTTTGCTTTTGAAATTTTTTTTGAAAAGATTTATTAATCTTGTTTTAATTCTAATAATCCTGGCCATTAGAGGCTGGGCCACATGTCAATTTATTTGCACATATTTAAGTTTATTTTAAGTCAGTAAAATTCAACTTTGACAATTAGTAAAGGGTTTCTTTTTTAGAAAAAAAGAAACTACTGTGGTAGAAAAAACTACAATTGTGAAAATTGAAAAAGTGGTGGCAGATAAAAATCTGATAATCGGTAAATTGGCTAATCCCATTGTCGAGATGTTATTTGAACAGGAATTCAGATTTGAATTCTAACTATTCAGACCTTTTTGATTCTAATGATAATGGCAGAATGACCTCTCTTTTGGCTAGGAAAAATAAAAAATATAATGAAAAAATATAACAATCTTTATTATGAAATTATCTCTTTGAAAAATTTAATTTTTGCTTGGAGAAAAACGAGAAAAAGAAAAAGCAAAAAAGATTATGTAAAAAAATTTGAGGAAAATCTTGCATATAATCTTAAGATTTTATATGATGAATTAAAAAATCAGACATATACACCAAAACCTTTAGAAACATTTATTTTACGAGACCCTAAAACTCGTAGAATTTCAAAATCTGTTTTTAAGGATAGAATAGTTCACCATGCTTTAATTAGTGTTATTGAGCCAATTTTTGATAGAAGTTTTATTTACAATTCTTGTGCTAATAGGAAAGGAAAAGGAACTTTGTTCGCATTGAAGCAATTTGAAAAATTTCAGAGAAAAGTTTCACATAATTTTTCAAAAGGGGCTTTTTGCTTTAAGGCAGATATTAAACATTATTTTCGAGAAATTGATAGAACTATCTTATTTAAAATTATTAAAAGAAAAATTAAATGTGAAAAAACTCTTAATTTAATTAAATTCATTTTAGATAATTTTTATTTAGAAAAGGGAATTCCATTGGGTAATTTAACATCGCAATTTTTTGCAAATGTTTATTTAAACGAATTAGATAAATTTGTTAAGCATAAGTTAGAAGCAAAATATTACATTAGGTATGTAGATGATTTTGTAATTTTGCATCCTTCAAGGTTTCAATTACAAAAATGGAAAAAGGAAATTGATTTATTTTTAAGAAAAGAATTAAAACTTGAACTTCATCCTGAAAAATCAAGAGTAATTTTTTTATTAAAAGGGATTGATTTTGTTGGATTTAGAATTTTTTATTATTTTAAATTATTGAGAAAAAGAAATATAAAAAACATGAGTAGAAAAGTTAAACTTTTTTTAGAAGATTGGATTAGCAAGAAAAAAATAGATGGAATTTTTCAAGGTTGGAATGCTTATGCAAAATGGGCAGATTCTTTTAATCTAAGAAAAGATATTTATTTGAAAATTTCTAAAATTTCTCAAACCCAAAATCTTATTAAATCCTTTTTCTTTTGTTAAATCATGCAAAGAAAATATATTTCAGATATAAAAGATGGTGAGAAAGTTTTGTTAAAAGGGTGGGTTTATGAAATTCGAGGATTGTCTCATTTGAAGTTTCTTATTTTGCGAGATTGTTCTGGTTATGTTCAAGCTGTTGTAAAAGATAAAATTCTTGTTGCTCAAATTTCAAATTTAAGTTTAGAGTCTGTTGTTGAAGTTGAAGGTAAAGTTAAAAAAGCAAATGTTAAAGCTGAATTTGTTAGAAAAGATATCGAGGTCGAAGTTGAGAAATTAGAAATTTTAAATTGTGCTGAAAAACTTCCGATTCATGTGAATGAGAAAACTGTAAAATCAGAATTGCCGACGCGATTGGATAATCGTTCTTTAGATGTTAGAAAGCCAAGAGTTCAAGCTATTTTTAAAATCCAGTCTGTGATTGTAAATTCTTTTAGAGAATTTTTTTATAAAAAGAATTTTTTAGAGATTCAGCCTCCTGGAATTATTGGTTGTTCAACAGAAGGCGGAACAGATTTATTTGAAATAAAATATTTTGACAAAAAAGCGTATCTTGCTCAGTCTCCACAATTGTATAAGCAGTTGATGGCAATTTCTTTGGAAAAAGTTTTTTCAACAAGTGCTGTTTGGAGAGCAGAAAAACACGACACGTCAAAACATATAAATGAAATTCGGCAAATGGATATTGAAGTTGCTTTTGTAAATGATTTGCAGATTATGAAATATTTAGAAGAAGCTGTTCAGTTTATTGTTGGGAATATTTTAAAAGAATGTAAAAAAGAATTAGAAATTTTGAAATTAGATTTGAAAGTTCCTTCTATAAAATATTTGACTTATGCGGAAGCTATTGAAGTTTTAAACAAGCATGGATTTAAATTAAAGATTGGGGATGATTTTGAACCTGAGGCAGAGAAAAAACTTTGCGTGCTTTTTCCAAATTCAATTGTTTTTACATATGAATGGCCTGTTGAAATAAAGCCGTTTTATATTTGGCCAAAGGGACAGAAGGTTTCTGGTGGTTTTGATGCACTTTACGGTGGAGTTGAAATTTCTTCAGGTGGTCAGAGAGTTCATGTTCCTGAAGTTTTGATTAAACAACTTAAATCTAAAAAATTAAAGCCAGAAGATTTTAAATGGTATATTGATGCGTTTAGATATGGTGCACCAATGCATTCTGGTTGGAGTATTGGTCTTGAAAGATTAACTTATGCAATTTGTGGTTTAGATAATATTCGTGAAGCAACATTATTCCCAAGAGATCGGAGGAGATTGACGCCTTGAAATACATAATTGCTTCAGGTCCTGTGATTATTGAAGATGGAAAGTTGTTAGTTAATAAGGATAATAAAGATGATTTTTATAAACTTCCTGGTGGGACAATTGAAGAAGATGTTGAAGATTTAGAAATAGCTTGTTTAAGAGAAACAAAAGAGGAAATTAATGGGGAAGTTGAAATAATAAAACCACTTCATCCTATGATTCTTTGGAAAAATCCGCAGACATCTGAAAAAATGTGTATTGTTCTTATTCATTATCTTGCAAAATTGAAAAATCCAAATGAAATAAAACCTATTGAACCAATTAAAGAATTAAAATGGTTGGACATTACAGAAATTAAATCAGGAACTTATAATGTTGCACCAAATATAAAATTTTTAATTGAAAAAGGAGATATTTAATAATTATTCTATTTCTTTTAAGGAAACCTTTTAAATTTTCATTGTTCTTGGAGTAAATTTATATACTTCTTTAGTTATTTTAATAAGTTTAAAAGATACTAAAGATGAAAAATCAAATTATTCCAAAAGGATATAAAAGTATTTTGAATTTAAGAGAAACTGAAAAAGCAATAAAATTAATTAAAGATTTTTTTCAGGTTGCTTTAGCCAGCGAGTTAAATCTTCAAAGAATTTCTGCCCCAAAATTTGTTGAAAAAGGTACTGGCGTAAACGATGATTTAAATGGGATTGAGAGAAAAGTTTCTTTTTCAGTAAAATATGACCCAAGTATTAATGCAGAAATTGTTTTTTCTTTAGCAAAGTGGAAGAGAATGAAATTAAAAGATTATGGTTTTAAAGTAGGAGAGGGAATTTATTGTGATATGGATGCTATTCGCCCTGATGAAGAAGTTTTAGATAATTTACATTCAATATATGTTGACCAATGGGATTGGGAATTGGCCATAAACAAAAAAGATAGAAACCTTAATTTTTTAAAAAAGATAGTTAAAAAAATTTATAAGTCCATGAAAAATACTGAGATGTTTATTTTTAAAAAATATCCTAAAATAAAACCAATTCTTCCTGATAAAATAACTTTTATTTATTCTGAAGATATGGTTAAGGAATTTCCTGATTTAAATTCGAAAGAAAGAGAGAAAAAATATGCAGAAAAATATGGAGCTGTTTTTGTTATTGGTATTGGAGGAAAATTAAAAGATGGTTTTGCTCATGATTTAAGAGCCCCTGATTATGACGATTGGTCCAGTGAAACAGGAAATGGAAAAAAAGGGTTAAATGGAGATATTCTTGTTTGGAATCCTGTTTTAAAAAATGTTTTTGAATTATCTTCAATGGGTATTAGAGTTGATAAAGATGCTTTACTGAGACAACTAAAAATTACAAATACAGAAGAAAGAAAGAAATTAAAATGGCATAGAAAACTTTTGAATAATGAATTTCCTGAAAGTATTGGTGGAGGTTTTGGCCAATCAAGATTTTGTATGTTTTTATTAAAAAAAGCTCATATCGGGGAAGTTCAGGTAAGTTTATGGCCTAATTTTATTAGGGAATATTGCAAAAAAAATAACATTTTTCTATTGTAATTAAAAACATTTAAAATATCTGAATGCTAATTAAAATTATGAAATTTATTTCAATATCTGAAGCTATGAAAAAAGGAAAAGGGAATGTAGCTGTAAGAGGGTGGATTTATCGTGAGCGAGGTTCAAACAAGTTCAAGTTTATTGTTCTTAGAGATGGGACAGATATTATCCAGTGTGTTTTAAAGCGAGAAAAATTTGAAATGCAATGGAAAGAAATTGATAGTTTGCTTGTTGAAAGTTCTATTGAAATTGAAGGTGAAATAAAAAAAGATTCGCGAGCTCCAACAGGTTTTGAAATTGAGGTAGACAAAATAAGTATTGTTGCTTTTGCAGAAGACTTTCCAATAAATAAAGATTTGAATGAAGAACTTTTAGGTGACCGACGGCATTTGTGGTTGCGTTCGCGAAAAATGACAGCTACTTTGAAAGTTCGAAGTACAATTATGTTTGCTTTGCATGAATGCATTAGAAAATTAGGTTTTGTTGAAGTTGAAGCACCTTCATTAAGTAATGCAACAAGTGAGGGCGGGTCTGAAACTTTTGAAGTAAATTACTTTGGGAAAAAAGCTTATTTAACTCAGTCATGGCAATTTTATGCAGAGAATATTATTAATGCTGTTGAAAAAGCATATGCAATGGCACCTTCGTTTCGAGCAGAAAAATCTAAAACCCCCTGGCATGTAACTGAGTTCTGGCATTTTGAAGTTGAGAGTGCATGGATGAATCTTGAAGATGATATGAACGTTGCAGAACAATGTGTTGAATATGCAATTAAAAAAGTTTTAAAAGATAATTTAAAAGAACTAGAAATTTTAGGTGCTGATATTGGTTTTTTGAAAAAAGTTAAAGCACCTTTTAAGAGAATTATGTATAAAGAAGCTATTGAAACCTTGAAGAAAAAAGGGCATAAAATAAAATATGGTGATGATTTTGGTTCTGCAGAAGAAAGAGGACTTGCAAAATATTATGGGGATAATTTTGTTTTTGTTACAAATTATCCATTAGAACTTTTGAAGTTTTATCATGGTGAGGATTTGAAAAATCCTGGAACAGGAACTAATTTTAATTTGCTTGCACCTGGTGTCGGTGAAATGGTTGATGGCTCACAAAGAGAACCTGACTTGAATAAAATTATTGAAAGATTAAAAAAAGCAAAAATTGATTTAGGGGTTTCAAATTGGTATTTAGATTCCCGACGATATGGTGCTGTTCCACACGCAGGATTTGGTTTAGGTGTTGAAAGATTTGTTGCTTGGGTTTGTGGATTAGATACAATTAGGGATGCGATTCCGTTTCCTAGGACGCCGACAAGGTTTAGTCCGTAAATATTAAAAGAGCAGGATTGTTTGTTGGAGGATGAAAATATTAGCAGTAGGAGACCCACATGGAGATATAAAGAAAGTAAAAAAGATTTCTAAAAAAGGGATTGATTTAGTTTTGATAACTGGAGATGTTGGAAAAGCAGATTTTGCTAGGAAATTTTATTTTGATAATTTAAAGAGAAAAGAAAAAGGTTTATCCGAAAAGAAATACACAAAAGTTGAAACAAAAAAAGTTTATTCAGAAATACATGATTCTACGATAAAAATTTTAAAATATTTTTGTGAGAAAATACCAACTTATTCTATTCTTGGAAATGTAGGAAATAATATGATAAGGAATGCAAAAGTTAGAAAAGATGAAGAAAAATATAAAATTAAATTGCCTTATTTGAGAAAAAGTTTAGAAAAATTAAAAAATTTTCATTTAGTAAAAAATAGGGTAAGAAATATAGGAGGGATAAGAATAGGTTTTTTAGAATATTTTAATGATATTTGTTGGGATAAAGAATTTGGAATAAAAGATAAAAAGAAACTTAAAAAAGTTAGAAAAGAAACTTTAAAGTCAAAGAAAATATTGAAAAATTTTGGCTCTCTTGATATTCTTGTTTGTCATCAACCCCCTTATGGATATTTAGATAAAGTTTCTTTAAAATACAATCCTCCAAAAAGTTGGGTTGGAAAACATGCTGGAAGTAAAGTAATTTTAGATTATGTTAAAAAACATCAACCAAAGTATGTTTTTTGCGGGCATATTCATGAAGGTGAAGGAAAAACCAAAATAGGAAAATCTTGGATTTATAATTTGGGTGTTGCAGGACATAAAATAATTAATTTTAAGAGATAAATCTTTAAAAACCATGTCATCTTTTTTGTTTTATGAACATAGGGAATATTGAATTGAAGTGGTTAGGGCATTCTGGGTTTTGTATTAAAAACTCGCGTGTAATTTATATTGATCCTTATAATATTAAAGAGAATTCTGAAAAAGCAGATATTATTTTAATTACTCATAGTCATTATGATCATTGTAGTGTTGCTGATATGAAAAAAATAATCAAAGACGGGACACGGATTGTGATAACTGCAGATTGTCAGAGCAAGATTACGCGATTTGATACTCCAATTCGTATGGAAATTATTTCTCCAGGTCAAGAAAGAGATTTTGGGGGAATTAAAATTTCTACTTTGCCTGCATATAATACTGATAAACCTTTTCATCCTAAGGAGGAATGTTGGGTTGGATATTTGATTAAGTTAGATGGTGTTGTGATTTATCATGCAGGAGATACAGATGTTATTCCTGAAATGCAAAAACTTACAGGTCATAAACAAAAAGATAAAAAGTTTGTTGCTTTACTTCCTGTTGGGGGGAGATTTACAATGACTTTTGAAGAAGCTTTTGAAGCTGCTAAATTAATTAAACCTTCTTTAGCAATTCCAATGCATTATGGAAGTATTACAGGAAGGGAAGAAGATGCACAAGAATTTGTAGAATTGTGCAAGACAGAAAATATTGAAGCTGTTATTTTGGAGAAAGAATGATGGGTTTCTTTTTTAGAAAAAAAGAAACTATACTAATAGAAAAATAAATTAATAAAAATTTAAATAAAGTTGCACTATAATATCTAAATGTTTTTAAATATGAGAATTCTAATTATCTTATAATATTAATTGATGGCAGTCGATTAATATCCTTTGCATGCAGAGGTGATTCCTCTTTTTTTACTATTAGCTGAAAGTTTGTAAACTATTTAAACTTTTTGTTTAGATAAAACTTTTAGTAACATACAATTGAAAGGAGGTTAAAAAAATGGTATTAGATTTTGCAAAAGAAGCTATAGAAAACGTAAATACACATAGTATTAACTTTGATGAACTTCGAGCTGGAAAAGCAAATATTAAAGTTTTTGGTATTGGCGGATGTGGTTGCAACATGGTTACCTGGTTGTTTAATAAAGGCATAAGTGGAGCAACTATTATTGGATCAAATACAGATGCTTTGCATTTGAGTGTTACAAAAGCTGATGATAAAATACTTATTGGAAAAGAATTAACACGTGGTCTTGGTGCAGGCGGAAAACCTAAAATTGGTAGAGAAGCTGCAAAAGAGGCAATGGTTGATTTGAAAAGAGCTGTTTCAGGTTCAGATATGGTTTTTGTTTTAGCTGGAATGGGCGGAGGAACAGGAACAGGTGCTGCCCCAGTAATTGCTCAATTAGCTAAAGAAACTGGTGCTGTTGTGATAAGTGTAGTTACAATGCCTTTTGAATCTGAAAAAGCAAGAATTGACAAAGCTGAATTTGGTTTATCAGAATTAAGAGAAGTTACAGATACTTGTATTGTTCTTGATAATAATCGGCTCGTGGATATTGCAGGTCAGTTGCCAATTGAACAAGCTTTTGCTGTTGCAAATGAGCTTGTAAGCACAATGGTAAAAGGAATTGTTGAAACAATTACTCTTCCAAGTTTGATTAATTTGGATTATGCAGATGTTTCTTCAATTATGAAAAATGGTGGTGTTGCTGTAATTGGAATTGGTGAAGCAAATACACAAGATCGTGTTAATGAAGCTGTTAAGCAAGCCCTTACTCATCCTCTACTTGACGTGGATTATAAAGGTGCTACTGGAGCTTTAATACATATTACTTGTGGACCTGATTTAAAGCTTGAAGAATTTGATGTGATTGGACGTTCTGTTTCAGAAAATCTTAGTCCAGATGCACAAGTTATAATTGGTGCGAGAATTAGCAAAGACTTTATAGGGAAAGTTCGAGTTATTACAATTATGACCGGAGTTCATTCTCCATATGTGCTTGGTAAAGATTTTGAAGAAAGGAATTCTGCTCCTTCAAGGGAAATGTCAGATTTAGGTATTGAAGTTTGGAGATAAAAGAAACTTGTGAGAAAGAGAAACCAAAATTCATTTGATTTATTTTTTAGTGCCCCTGATAAATTAGGGGTTTTTTATTTTTTAAAACAATTTAGGATTTTCTAACTAAACTAAAGTCATCCTAATTGCTTCTTTGATGTGCCTTAGCAAATTTGAACTTGCTTATAATTCTTTATTGCTACACATAGGGAGATTTTATATGAATTTTTTTAACTCTTTTTTTAAATAAGTAATTAAGTTGGATATCTTTTTATCAGCTTCTTCTATTATGCTTTCTGCTCTCCTTTCCAGTTCTGTTTCAACCTCATCATAGATTTCAATAAATGAAACAAATTCATCTAATTGAGTTCTAATATCTTTATTTTTATCATAAATTTTATAAAAATTATATTTGTCATCTATATCACTACCGCCAATTTTTTTGAACTTTTTATTTAATCTTTCGTTTAGTTCCACATAAAGATCATTTAGAGCAGGTAAGTCTGAATAATGAAAAATAGCTCCACGAAAAGGAACTTCATTCACACAATAAGAAAAAAAACGTTTATCTGTTTCCTTCAAATTTGAACCTTCGTCCTCCCATCGAAACACTTTAAATTTATAAGTAAATTTTATAGGACACATAGCTTCCAAAAAAGTAGGATCTTCCATTTTAGACATTTTTTTTAAGTCCTCTTTTTCGGTTTCAGTAACTCCACTTCCAGCTAAAATCGCTTTGCTGTGTATATCTAACCAGAGAATATCTTCAGCTCCAATTTCTTTCAGTTTTGTAATTAGGTTTCTTTTCATTTTTTACAACGCCCTATAAAAACATGGTCACCAAATCCAAACTTGCCATAAACTGCAGCATTATCAATGTTCCCACAAGCACTACCATCTGAAAAATATATTGGTGCAAATGTATCATCCTCAACAGGTTTCCAAATTTTACTAAATCCTGGCACCCACATTTGTTGTTTTAAATTAAAAGTTATATGAAAGTTTCTATCAAGAATTTCTAAATAGTTCTTTAATAAATTTATATCTTCTTCAACAATAGCTCTCCAGCCAGGATGATTTAGTGCTTGCTTTTTTGATAATATTTCATTAAAATTGTCTCCCTCTTTTCTGGTAATCTCATAACCATCAAAAAGATTACTTTTGCCTTGAAAGTGAGCTTCCCAAATAAGCGAATTTTTATTACTAAGATACTCGCCAAGCCATAAGAGATATGCTGCTTGAGGGATTATCTTAATTTTATAATTCTTAGCATTATACCATATAGCAGTAGAGGTATCTCTCGTTCCAAGTACATCTGGCCGGTATATTAATCCTAATCTGCTTTCTATAGTTCTTTTATTTCCATCTTCATCATAGATTGTATTAAAATCATCCACAAATGCTTCAGTCGTTTCTTTAGATGTTAGAGGTCTTTTCATTCCAAGTTTTTTGAGTGCTTGAATTCCTTCATCATAAGTCACTCCTTCTTTACAACTGTTTTTGTTGCAATTTTTTATTAAAACATATTTCCCTGTTCTTTTATCTTCATCTAATTTTATTTGCATTTTTGTTTCAATTTTTTACCTCTTGAAAGTTGATACTCAAAACTATATAAAACAATGCCAGCACAATCACTTACGACAATAGAATATTTTATAAACAATTGAGAATTAAGAATCTCTATGCAAGATATAATCTCTTTAGAGAAGGTTGGATTAACAAAAAATGATAGGAAAGTTTATTTAGCTTTGCTTGAATTAGGCTCAGCAACAGTGAGCGATTTAGTAAAGAAAACAGCTTTGCATAGAAGTTATATTTATGATATCTTAGATAAATTGATTGATATTGGTTTGATTAGCTTTACTATAAAAAATAATAAAAAATATTTTAATTCTGAGAATCCTGAAAGAATCCTGCAGGTTCTAAAAGTCAAAGGGCAAATAATTAAAGAGAGTGAAAATGAGATAAAAAAGATTTTGCCAGAATTAATGAGAATACAAGGAATTGTTATTGAAAAACATGAGGCGAAAATCTTTGTTGGGAAGGAGGGTATTAAAAACATTTTGGAGGATATTTTAAAGGTGAAAAAAGATTTTGTTGTTTTTGGGGCAGAAGGTAAATTTAAAGATATTTTCAAATGGTATTTTGATAATTGGCAGGCAAGAAGGGTCAAGTTAAAATTAAAACATAAAATAATTTATAATGCTAAGTTAAGAGAAAACAGACCTGTCAAAGAGCAGAAATTAATTGAAATTAAGTTCTTGCCAGACGAATATGAATTTCCCGCCACAACAATAGTTTATGGAAACAAAGTAGGGATAATTATTTGGAATATAAATTCAATCGCTTTTATAATAGAAAGCTCAGAAGTGGCTAAAAGTTTTTTAAATTATTTTAATTTGTTATGGAAAATAGCAAAAGAATAATTTCAAGTCCTTAACTTCTTCGGCTCAATCATTTTGTTCTTATCATATTCTTCAAAGTAAAGAATTCTGTCCATGTCGACTTTTGCTCTTCGGGTGAACTTTTTTTCAAATTCATATCCAATTGGTAAAAGAGCTTCAACATCAACATCTTCTGGAATTCTTAAAGTTGTTTTTACTTGGGAATCTACAAAATGTCCAACCCAGCAAGTTGCCAAACCTTTTTCTTCTATTTTTAATAAAAAGTTTTGAATTGCTGCACCTGCTTGTTGCCGAGCGTAAATGTTTCCTCGTTCTTCATATGCATTTATTGTTCGTGCTTTTTTTGAACAAACAACTAAAACGTATTTTGCTTGTTTTAGAAAATCCTGTTGAGCTGCTTCTGCTAATTGAGAGATTTTTTCAAAATCACTTACAAGAATGAACTTTAATGAAAAGTTCCCTCCTGCCATTGGTGCATAACGCATTGAGTCAATACATTCTATGATTTCTTTCCAATCTGGTTTTTTAGAAGTAAATTTCCGCGTGCTTTTTCTTGACTTAATTGCTTTATCAAGTTTCATGATTTAATAAGGAGAAGGATGTTTTTAAAATATTTGATTATTGTTGGAAATAAAATCTAATAGTTTTATCTGATTCTATTTTTAAATCAATATAAACATTTCTGTAATTCTCTCCTAAGGGATTTGAAGAAAATGTATCAGCGTTTTTTACACTATATCCTGGGGTGGTGAAAAGGGTGTTATTTAGGGTATAAACTTTGCCTATTATTTCCTCACCTTTCTTTTTGTAATCTTGTTTACTCCAAGAAAGAATTGGTTGACCTATTATTTTTGTTTCTAAACTTAATCCACTCTTTTTTACTTTTTTAATTTCTGCTTCTCCAAATTCGCATTTTATATCATTTTCTAAACTTTTTAGAGAAGGAATTTCAAAAAGAGGAACATATCCAGTTATTGCCATAAAATTAAATCTTTTTTTAGTTTAAAAGAATTATTGTCTTTTATTATATACCTTTTTCAAATTCAATTTCTCCACCACCAAGGCATTTTTTTCCTTTGTAAAGAACAATTGCTTGGCCTTGGGATATTCCAGTTATGGGTTTTTTTAGAATTATTTCTTTTTTTTCTAAATTTAACTTTGCAGGAAGAAGTTCTCCGACATGACGAATTCTTGCAAAAACTTTTTTGTATTTTGGTTTAGATTCTATCCAATGTTGATTTTTTATAATTATTTTTTTTCTGAAGTTTAATTCATGACCTTCAGGTGCTGCAATTAAAATATTTTTTTTAACATCTTTTTTTGCAACATACCATTTTTTTAGATTTTGATTTTTTAGAGGGTTCCCCCCCCCCACCCTCCCTTTAGGAAAAGAATTTCTTTTTATTTCAAAACCATATCTTGGGCCAAGGCGTTGACCAATTGTGTAATAATAAATTCCATCATGTTCTCCGATTTGATTTCCTTTTGGGTCTAAAATTTTTCCTTTTTTAGGTTTGATTTTTTGCTGAAGAAATTTTTTTAAATTTATTTTTCCAATAAAACAAATTCCAACTGTTGATTTTTTATCATGGTTTGGAAAATTGTTTTTCTTTGCGATTTCTCTAATTTGTTTTTTTGTGTATTTTCCTATTGGAAATAAACAAGATTTTATTTCTGATTTTTTCAATCTGTATAAAAAATAAGATTGGTCTTTGGATTCGTCTTTTGCACGAAGAAGTTGGTTCTTTTTGTTCTTTCTTACAAAATGGCCTGTTGCAATTAAATCAATTCCTCTTTTTTTTTCTTCTTTGATTAGCAAGGGAAATTTTATTTTTTGATTACAATCAATATCTGGATTGGGGGTAATTCCTTTTTTATATTTCTGGAACATCTTTTCCACAACTTGTTTTTTGTATTGTTTTTCAAAATCTAATGTGATTAAGGGGATATCAAGTTGTGCTGCTATTTTTATTGCAAATCTTCTTTCGCCACGCCATGCACATTCGCCTAAAGAGTTTTTTGTGTTGCTGTAATTTTTCATAAATGCTCCGATAACGTCATAACCTTTTTTTTGCAAAAGCAAAGCTGCAACACTTGAATCAACTCCGCCTGACATTGCTAAGAGGACTTTTTGTTTGGGTTCCATATTGAAAGAAGAGAAAAAGAATTTTTAAGGGTTTTGGAAATTATTTAATATTTTTTATAGCTGAACTAATATCTTTTTCTGAATATCCTTTTGAAATTAAAAATTGTTTAATTTGTTGTTTTGAATATCCACTACTTTCATATTGCTCAATATAATTAGATAATTTATTAATATATTTTTTATTTGGAGTGGGTTCTTGTTGAGGCATAAAATCAGATTTTTGCATTAATAAATAATTTGTTAAATCTTTTCTTAGTTCTTGTGATATATTCATAGGTCTTTTTATTGAGGTGTAAAAAATTGTAAAATAAATTACTTTTATTGATTTGACAATTTTGTTGTATATCCCCCATACGATTGAAATTAAAAATAGCATTATAAATATGGGGATCCATGAAAATGAAAAACTTCCTATAGTAATTATTGTAATTTTTGTAAACATGGAAATTAAATATCCTACCCCCATAGAAATTAATAGGGCAATAAAAAATATTCCTCCAAACAATGAGCCAACGACATTGCCAACAAAATCAATTCCAAAAACACCTGTTAATGTTGCGGGGACATTATTTTTTAAGGATTTTATTTCAGGAACTATTTCTTTTAGTGGTTTTTGTTCAATAACAATTGCAGGTAACATATAGTGGCTTAATAAATCCCAAACTTCATTTAGAAAACCTAAGAACAAATTTATTAAAAAATTTCCTTTCCCATTTTTATTTCTTCTTTGGTTATTAGCATATTGCATTAAAATATCAACAAAAGCAATTATCCTTAATTTACCTTTTTCAGATTTTGTATGAATGTGGGCTTCTTTATAACTTATATCTTTACCACAAATAGTGTTATATACAATCCAGCTTTGATCTGCTTTTTGTCTTACATTATAAAAAAATCTAAATGGAATTAATATTAAAAATGTGAAGCATAAGAGTAAAGTTCCTGCCATAGTAGATTTTCCTAAGATAAATATTAAGATTGCAGAATAAATAAAGAGAGTAATTATGCTTGATAAAACAATTATGTGGATAGTGGGGGTTTTAATGTCTTTGTCTTTTCCAATTATTTTAAATGAATTTTTTAATAGGAATCCTGTATCTTTTAATCTGTTTTTAAATGGTTTTTTTGTAAAAGATTCAAATATCATATAATTTTATTTTTTAGAAATTATTTAAATGTTTTTATTTTTTAAACTTTCTTTTTGTGAAGGGGGTTAAAAGGTTTTTGATTTTTTCTTTTCAGGTTTTGGGAAGATTGTGGGACGACCTACAGAATGGATAGTATTCATTTAGGAGGGCAAAACTAAATAAAAAATAAAGACAAAAGATTAGAGGGGTGTCTCTCTTTCTATAAATTCAAGATAATCAATAATAGGTTTGAGGTAATTAGCAGGCGTTCCAGATTTCCTCCCAATTTCCGCCTCCGCCCTAGATACTTCTTTTGTGTTCTCATAAAGATAAGATAAATATCCTACTAAAGATTCGGTGGCTCTAAGAGTGGGGTGATTGGAAAAAGTAGGATTTTGTTCTCTATAATTTTTTAATCTTTCGGTAGAAGCAGTTACTATTTCTTTTACTGTTTTAAACCTATCTTCAGGAGTCATCTTGTGAGATGCCCCCCTAAGTGATGAAATTAAATCGGACAATTCTCTGTGAAAATGAAGGATTGGTTCTGTCATATAAATAAACTATTTGTCTGATTATATAAATATTCTGTTAAAATAAATATTTTTGCTCTCTGAGTAATATTGCGATTAACATAATGAAATGCTAATTTTTTAAACGTCCCCGGTAGGACTCGAACCTACGACCTATCGGTTTCAGTACTTGAACAAGAACTGAATGAACTTGTTTGTTCTTAACAGCCGATCGCTCTACCAACTGAGCTACAGGGACATATTTAATCGAAAATTTGAGGATATTTAAAATTATTCTTTCTCTTCTTTTAGACCTAAATCAATAACTTCTTTTATTTGATGTTTTTCAAGAAATGAATAAACATTTGAATGCTTTGAACCCTTGATAATTGAAATCACAGATTCTTGTGCATATTTTATATATTCTGGGTCACCAATGATTCCTATTTCATTGTCTTTTAATTCAAAAAAACATTTTGTTAATTGATGAAGAGTTCCTAAACTTTTCCCATGTTTTCCAATTAATCTCCCCCTAATTCTTGGGAGGTCTTTCCTTGTTGTATGATTTTTTATGTTTATTATTTCAAAAAGAAAATCTTGTGTTTTTATTGAAATTGCAGGCTCAAAAGGAAAACCAAAATTCAAAGCATCAATAACTTTTTCAGCAATATATTCTTTTTCAGGTGTTCCTTGGATTGAAACTTCTTTTCCGCGATTTGTAATTCTTATGTTCAAAAGTTTTTCAAGTCTTTTTTTATTTTTGAGAATTCTTGCAAGTTTTTCTGAAAGGATTGTTTTCATTTTAAAACTCTGTTTGTTCTTTTTGAAGATGACCGTGCTGTTTTAACCAAGCTATTTGAGCAGGTCTATATTTGAATAATAAATCTCCTTTTGTGTTATCAAGTTCCCAAGGAAGGACAATTACAATGTCATTTGGTCTTAGCCAAAGCTTTCTTCTTAATCTTCCAGGAACTCTGCAGTTTCTTGTTTTTCCGTCTAAGCAATTAACACCCATTCTATTCCCCCCAAGTCTGCTTTCAATTATTCCGATAACTTCTTTTCCTCTTGGAAGTTTTACACGAGTTACTATTTGTTCATCTGTATCACCTGAATCTTCTGTTTCTTCAATATCTTTAAATTCTTCTTCCATTTTAATTTGTTTCTCTCTTTGAATTAAGATGCATGAAAAAATTTATTTTTTCTTCCATATTTTAATCAAGAAAAGTTTTGTTTATAAAATATAGGTTTTTGGATATAAATCTTTAAGAAGTGAATGCAATTAATTTTTTTATGAAAAAAGGAAAAATTATTAAATTACCTAAAAAATATATTCATCGAGTTTATCTTGCAGGGAGTTTAGATGAGTTGGGTTATGGAAATTCAATTTTATGGTATGAAGGAAGAATTTTAGTTGAAACAAGTTCAGATGATGGAAGGATTTTTGGAAATGCAGAATTTATTTTAGGAGAGACAAAAAAAAGGAAAGGGTTATTGCAAATTCTCTCAAATGGTAGAAAAGGAAAACCTTGTTTTAGAGAAAGAATAGAGTATGTTATTTCTACTCATGATACTAAAGATACAGGTTATGAAGACGGAGATAGATCATTTCAGATTACTCCTGATTTGAATGAAATTTATTTATCTTTAGGAATGCATGCATTAAGCACCTCTTATCAGAATGGAAGAAGAATTGATTTAACAGATTGTATGTTAAATCGTGTTTTTAATAATCCAATTAAAAGAAATCTTAAACAAGAATTTTTTAACTAAACTAAAACTAAAGCAAAAGGAATTCCTTGGATTTTTTTAATTCCTTTTTTTGATATAATTCCTGCATTAAGAGCACATTTTACTGATTTTTCTCCGACAATATTAAAGGTCGCATCTTGTTCTGATAATTTTTGCATTAATTTGGTTGCTTTTTCAGAAGTTGTTTTTTCTCCTTTATAGAAAGATTCTTTAACATTTAATTGAAAATTGTTTTCTTCGAACTTTTTTCCAACTAATTCTGAATCACAGACTGCAACTACGTCTCTATAAGTTTTATGTATTTTTAAAAACATTTTAAGATACTCTTTTTAATTAAATAAATTCAAAAATAAAATTAAGGACTAAAATCCTTTTTTTGCTTCACCAGATTTCATTGCTTTTTCTGCATTTTCTTTTGACATCATAGCACACATCTTGGTTCCGCATTCAGGGCATTGTCCTTTTGCCATAAAACCACCTCTCGCGGTTTTATTTACTATAGGATCTTTCATTTCTTGCCCTTTCTTTTTGCATTTTACACAATAAGCTTTTACCATTTTTCCTCCTTGTTATTGTTTTTATAAGAAGAATTGTTTTTTAAATATTGCTATGTTAGATTTTATTTCTAATACTATGTTTTGCTCCACATGCAAGACAATGAATAAAGGTTAGTCTGTCTTCTTTTGTTAATTCTGTGTCTGGTTTGCCGCATTCTTTGCAGAGCACAAATTCTTTAACATATTGTTCAACTTTAGAATTTATTTTTGCACTTGGGACTTTGTTGTTCAAAATTAACCTGTCGCCTTCTTTTTGCCCAGAAGTCGCGAGTTCTTTCAAAATAAATTTTTGAAAATGTTCAGGATTTCTTCTGATGTGCGAAGCGATTTGAAAGAAGTTTATAAGAATGGTTTTCTTACCTTCAAAATGCCCTTGTGCTTTTGGGATTTCAAATCTTGTGTTTGTAGTATCAACTGATTTTACTTTTTTATATGCTTCATCTAATAGTTTTTCGTAATTTTCCATGTTTAGAATGTGAGAATAGAGTATATAAATTTTTATAAATAGAAAAAGGATTGTTTTTGCATGGTTAAAATTATAGATGTTACTAAGGAAAGGAAAAAAGAAGAACAGGATTTGGAAAAAATAATCACCTTTTTAACAGAATCCTTTATAGAAGGAAAATCTCTTTTAACTCATTTAGTAAATAGGGCTCCATGTATTGAAATAGAGGATGAAGATGGGCTAATTGCCAAATACAATCATCTATTACCTGATAAGATTGAAATTTATCATGAGTGGAATATTGAAGAAGCGAACAAATTCGCGAAAGCTTATGAAAAATACTTTAATATTAATAATTTCACTATAGAACTAAATAAACTAAAAACGATTTTTTAAGATTACCCCAAATATTTTGAACAAGCAGAAACATTAGTTAGAAAATTAGAAAAAACACAAGGTGAATTTAAATCTAAGATTCCTAATGAGTTTAGAGAATTTGAACTTATAACAGATTACAGCAAATATTAAAAATGATTTTTATCATAGGACTTTATGGGTAGACCTTATATGGAAAAAGAATAAACTTATACTTAATATAATGAAGTCTCATTGGGTTTATATCTTGGGTTTTCAGAAAAAGAATCTCCTTCAATTTTATAGTCCTTTTCCTTTAAATCAGAAACAAGTTTAATGCATTCCTGTTCAGTTAAATAACACTTTGGGGATTCATAAAAATTAATTCTTTTTTCGGTCAAATTAAGTTTAAAGAAAGTAATTCTTTCATTAGCTTCTTCATAAAAAACAGATATCATTCCATCTTTTGCTTTTGCCAATGCAGGAAAAAATCCTTGGTTACTTGACTCCAATATTCTAAAAATTCTTGCCACTAAGGAAATTTTTTTATCTTTTTCCATTTAACTAAATCTTTTTTATGTTTATAAGAATTATTGTTTTCTATCACTATCATCCCAAGTACCTTACCTTTCCTGGTCGAGGTTCAAAGACAATTCCTTCTTCAATGAATTTTTGGATTTCTTGATTTATGATTTCAGGAGAAATATCTCTTAAATCCATTATTATTTTATCTAATTCAATTCCTCCATCTTCTTCTGAATTTTTGATTGAGCCAAGTATTCTGTCTTTTACTGCTATTATTTCTTGTTTTGGAAGAGGGTTAGAATCTTTACTTCTTTCTTTTTCAATTTCAAGTTTTCTTACAAGTAAATATTTTGAGTCAATCTCTTTTATTATCTCAGGATAAATATATGTTTCATTGTTCCAATTTTTTAAAATCCCAAATACTAAAATTGTTTGCCCTTGGAAAATATCTTTTAATTTTTCAGTTTCATTTCCAAATGATTTTAATTTTATTTGACCTGAACCATCATCAATAGTTATAAAAGAATATTGTTTTTCTCCTTGACTGTCATATTTTTCTATTACATTTCCAACTAAATTGACTCTTGATATTTGTTTGCTTCCAAGTTCTAAGAATATAAATTTTTCTTCATTGAAAACAGGTTTAGCAATTAAAAGGTCTCCTATTCTTAATTTAAATGCTGTGTGTCGCTTGAATTTGTCTTCTGGCATGAACAAAGAAAAAGTCCGTAGTTTTTAAAGATTTGTGGGATAAAAAAAGGAGTTTAGTCTTTTGCTAAATCCCAAAGTTTTTTGAAATACTTCTTTTGATTGTCTGCTAATTCCTTGCTTTTTATTAAAACTGCAAAAGGTTCTTTTGTCCATGAACTAAAAACAACTTTATTTTCATATATTAAAATTGTTGTTTGTGATTCAAGATTAACTGGCAAAAATCGGTAATCTACAAACTTCAATGCTTCTTTGTTTTTCTTAATTTTTTCTCTTGCTTCTTTTGTGTCATCATAAATATATTTTGCACTTATTTTTGACTTGATTCTTTCCTTAGTCCACTTTTCTGCAAAAAACGGAAGAACATCAAAAGAGATTCTCGCACATCCGTATCTAAAAAATTCTTTTATCCCAGAATTTATAATATCATTCAGGATGTTTTTCATTCCATTTTTTCCTTCGTAAATTTCTACTTGCGGTTCTTTTGTATAAATTTTATTTTGTAAATTTTTTAATTCAGGAATTACTTTTTTTATTTCTTCTTCTCTTTCTTTTAACATCTCAATTAGTTTCTCGGGTTCTGTTGTTCTGAAATATTTTGTATTATTTTTTGTTGTTGCAGAAATAATTGTTAACTTAATTAGTCGTTCAAGTATATCATAAACTAATGCTCGGGACAAGCCACTTTTAACTGCAAGATTGTAAGCAGTTGATTCTCCTATTTCTAAACAACTTAACCAAACTCTACTTTCTTTTTCAGATAGATTAAGGTTTTTTAATGCTTTTATTAATTCTTGTGTCATATTTCAAATATTAAAATAAGATATATAAATTTTTCTATTGCCGTAAAAAATTTACAGCATAGATATAAAAAAATAGGCTTTGTTCCTTTAAAATGAAAAAACTTCACTTAATAGCAACAAGGGTAAATTCTAAACCAAATTATAGTGAAGGAGCAGTGCCTCCTTTGGGGATTCTGGCAATAGCAAGTTATGCAAAACAGCATAGGGATGACTTAGAGATTAAAATTGATGATTGTGCTTTTTTTGAGGTAGATAGAATTAAAAGAGAAATAGAAAACTATGATGCAGATTTTATTGGATTTTCTTCAACTGCATTAGATTATTGTAATGCTTTTAAATTGGCAAAATATATCAAGGAAAATTGGCCTTTGAAAAAGACAATTCTCGGAGGTCCTTATGCTACATTTTTACAAAATGACAACATTAAATATTTTGATTATATTGTAAAGGGAGCAGGAGAAAAATCCCTTTTGTCAATTTTAGAAGAGCCAAATGAAAAAATTATTTCAGAACCAATTAGTCCTTATGAGTTTTCTATTTTAAATTATGGATTGTTGGGGGTATTAATAGATAATTATTCTGATAATTATATAAAACAAATTCTGGTGCCAGAAGGCACAGAAGATGTAAAGGCAATATATACTCATAAAGGATGTAATTGGAGAAATAAAATAGGAGGATGTTTATTTTGTTCTATCTCAAAAATAAAAGAAGTGGAATATAGAACACCAAAATCTCTTTGGGAAGAAATTTCTATTTATAAAAAACAATTTGGAACTAATTTTATTCACGATGTTGGAGAAGATATAACTTCTGATACAGAATGGTTGGAGGTTTTCGTAGCTAAAAGACCAAAAGGATTAGGTGATATAAGATTTAGCGTTTATGCAAGGGCGAACGGGATTAATAAAAGAATGATTGAACTTTTTTCTAAGTTGGGGATTTCTCAGGTACATCTTGGTATTGAATCTGGTTCAAATAAAATGCTTAGGAAATTAATTAAAGGCACTACAAGGGAACAAAATGAGAAAGCCATTAATCTTTTAACTGATGCAAAAATAAGAACTTATTCAAGTTTTGTGCTTGGTGCACCTTTTGAGAACCGAGGGACATTAGAGAAAACATACTCTCTTATTGAAAAAATAGTAGAATTAGGGCAAACTGATTTTATAAATGCATATATCTTAACGCCTCTCCCAGGGTCAAAAGCATTTGAAATGCTTGCAGAAAAATATCCTAAAATTAAAAAAGAGATTCCCAATTCAACAAAATTGCAAAGATTGTGGATTAAAGAATTTACTGATATAGATTATTTTTATTTAAAGGAGTTTATTGAAAAAATAAGTGCTTTTAGCAAAATAAAAAGTAAAGCATTTTCGTGGGAGTTCAGAGAAGATGAATAAAAAACAAAAAGGATTAAGAAGAAGTTGGTTGTATGTTCCAGCAAGCAAGGAAAAATGGTATGAAAACTTATCTAAATATGATGCAGATGTATTTGTCTTGGATTTAGAAGATAGTGTTCCTCAGCATTCTAAAAATTTTGCCCGTGAAACTTTATTAAAATGTAATTCTGCTATTCCTGACGATAAAGAATTTTTTGTGAGAATAAACGCAGTTCAATCTGTCGATTTTTCAAAAGATATTCAAATTATCCCTAAACTTGTTCCTAAATTGGATGGTATTGCTTTGCCAAAGATAAGAAACCCTAAAGAAGTTAAAATTTTAGAAAAAGCCATAGAAAATACAAATTTGGAGATTGTTCCAATAATTGAAGTTCTGGAAGGTGAAAGAAATGTTTATCAAATTGTTAAATCGTCAAAGAGAATCAATTTTGTTCAGTGGAGTGAAACCGGAGATTATAGTTTGGATTTTGGGCTTTTTAATGATTATTTAGATGCAATGTTTCATCCAATAGCAACTCACTTTGCCTGTAATGTTGTTAAATGTTGTAAAATTAATGAGAAACCAATTTTAGATGGGGCCTATTTAAACATTAGAGATATTAATGGGCTTGAGAAAAAATGCAATTGGGCAATTGGTTTTGGATTTGATGGGAAAGCAGCACTTCATCCTTTGCAATTATCAACAATAAACAGGGTATTCACAGTTGATGAATCAAAAATCCAGAAAGCAGAGGAGATAATTTCTATTTATGAGAATGCTGTCGGGAGCAGTTGTATTCCTTATGGGAGTTCTTTTATCGCTGAACCGCAATATAAATCTGCTAAAAGATTTTTAGAAAGATCTAAGTCCTGTTGACATACCCCCGTCGTGGTTTAAAAGATTTTGCCTTTTATGTTTAATTCATTTATTGCTTCTCTAATTTCTGATCTGGCATTATTGAGAAAATAGACTTGGCTTTATAAGTTTTTATGAGATTAATTATGATTTTGTTAGAAATATTCTTTGTTTTGGTTTTAACAACATTTAATAATTCTTTTTAATATTATGTTTTATGCCATATGATATTATTATAGGAAGAAATGAATCTGATAAAAAATCCTTTGGAAAAAGGGGATTAATTTTCCTTGGAAAGGGTTATGTAAAAATGGGGCAGTATACTTCTTTGAGTAATAAGATTTTTATGGATATTGTGCGAAGTCATGTTGTGCTTGTTGCAGGGAAGAGAGGTTCTGGAAAATCTTATACCTTAGGAGTTATTGCAGAAGAGCTTTCAAATTTACCAAAGGAAACAAGCCAAAATATTGCTTCTTTGATTTTTGATACAATGGGAATTTATTGGACAATGAAATTTCAAAATGAAAAAGATAAAGAACTTTTGAAGAATTGGGGTGTGGAATCAAAAAATCTTCCTGTGAAAGTTTTTGTTCCGTTTGGGCAATATGAAAAATATTTAGAAAAAGGTATTCCAATTGATGAAAAATTTGCATTAGATGTTACAGAATTAAACGCAGAAGATTGGATTTTAACTTTTGGTTTAGAGATGACTGCCCCGATTTCTGTTTTAATTGAAAGAACCTTGATTAAATTAAAAAAACAAGGTGATTATAATCTTCAAAATATTATTTCAGAGTTTGAAAAAGATGAAAAAACTTCAAAAGAAATTAAAAATGCTGCTGTTGGGTTGTTTGAAGCAGCTAAAACATGGGGGGTCTTTGCAGATGGAACTCAGAAACCAACCCAAGTAAAGGATTTAATTACAGCTGCAACAACTTCTGTTTTAGATTTAAGTGGTTATAATTCTATTGGGGCTTTTAATGTTAGGGCACTTGTGATTAGTTTAATTTCAAAAAAAATATTTAATCAGAGAATGGAATCTAGAAAAAAAGAAGAAATAAAATCTATTTCAAAAGGTCTTGAATATTTTTCAGATTCTGAAAAAAAAGATTCCCCTCTTGTCTGGATATTTATAGATGAAGCACATGAGTTTTTGCCTTTAAATAAAAAAACAATTGCAACAGATGCACTGGTTCAAATTTTAAGAGAAGGTAGACAACCTGGTATTTCGCTTGTTTTAGCAACACAACAACCAGGACAAATTCATAGAGATGTTATGACACAATCAGATTTAATTATTTCACATAGAGTTACTTCTCAGCCAGACCTTGAGGCATTGAATTATATTATGCAAAGCTATCTTTTTAAGAATATTAAAAAATATATGGATGAACTTCCAAGTTTAAAAGGTTCTGCAATTGTTCTTGATGATAATTCAGAAAGAATTTATCCAATTAAGATTAAGCCGAGATTTACTTGGCATGGTGGTGAAGCTCCAACAGCAATTAAACCTGAAAAAGACTTACAAGAGAATAGTCTTTTTAAAGAAAGTTGGTAGATAATTATCTTACAAATTACCGTCCTTTTTATGAACCCCCAAATAGGATTATAGAAAGAATAGATTTAGATTCTATGGGTGGCAAATTTTTTATTTCTAAACAAATAAAGTTAGAGGTAATTGTTTTAAGAAATAACGAATTAAAAGAATTACAAAATCTTAAAGTCGACCCTTAATCTAATTTTGTAAGGTGCAATTTCTCCTGCTGTTTTTGTTTTTAGAATTTTAATTTTCTTTTTGAATTTTTTGGCTTCTAAGTTTATTTTGTTTAAGATTAAATTTATTTCATCTTCTTTGCAAAAATCATAATAAAAAATCCTTGTTCCTTTTTTACTTAATTTGAAAGCTTGTTCTAAAAAACTATCTTTCAGTTGTGGGCGAGGCATTACAATAGTGTCAAATTTTTTGTTTATTTTTTTAGCAACTTTTTTTATGTCGCCTGGAACTTGTTCAACTTTATTTTTCAATTTGTTTAATTCAATGTTTAATTTTTCATATTTGTTTGCTTCTCTATTGATTTCATTTGAAAAAACTTTTGAAGCTTTTGAATTTTTTGCAATTACTAATGAAAAAGGTCCGACCCCTGAAAACATTACAAGGACCTTTTTTCCTTTTTTTATTTGGTTTGAAATTTCTTTTCTTTCATTGCTGAGTTTTGCAGAAAAATATGTTTTATCTATGTTAAATCTGAAGTTGCACCCATTTTCTTTGTAAAGAACTTCTTTTGTTTTTTCTCCTGCTAAATATTTTGTTTGCATTTTTCTTAATCTTCCCGAAAACTTTCCTGTTTTTTCTAAAATTGTTTTAACTTGCTTGTGTTCTTTTAAAATTTTCTTAGCAAACTTTTTCTTTTCTTTTTGCTTTGCACTTTTTGGAAAATTTACAATTGCCAAATTTCCTAAGACTTCATATCCTCTTTGTTTCATATTTTAAGTAGAGAATTTATCTATAAAAAGCTTTATAAGAAATGCAATCTTAATTTAGAAATGAAAAAGAGTTGGTTATTTTTATTAAGTTTGTTTTCAATTAATTTAGTAAGTGCTGCATATTATGGTGGTTTTTCATTTAGAAATCTTTTTGCGAGTTTAAATCCAAATGATGTTTTTCTTGGAGTTGCATTTATTTTGTTTTTATTTTTCTTAATTAAAGCTTTTTCAAAATTTTCAAAAGACCAATATGGAAATCCTTCTGGAGCTGCTTGGATTCCTGCATTAGCTCTCTCAATTGGGTTAACATATGGGTTGACGAGGGTAAATTTTGATATTACTAATTTTTTTTATAGTTTTGGTTTTGCAGAAGATTTTCTTATGGCTTTTCTTGGAATTATTTTAATTATAGGAATGCTTTATGCAATTAAGAAAAAGAAATTTAAATATTTTTTAATTGGTTTTGGAATTCTTTTTATTGTTCTTAGTTTTACAGAAATAATATATGAAAAAGGTGCTGCAGCTGCAATTGGAATTGTTTTGATTTTGTTTGGATTTAAATTCTGGAGAATTTTTGGAATTTTATTTGGGTTAAGAAATTGGAAAATTTTTAAAAAAAAAGATAAGATAGATGGGGGATATGAAAATAATAATGGTTCAAATAATCAAAATCAATCACAAATTATAGTTGAACAAAGAAGAAGGGTAGGAGATTATAAACATGCTTACATGGATTACTTATTTAGATTTAATAATTCTAGAACACCTCATCAAAGAAGGAGAATTTTGCAAGCAATGAACGCTTGTGTAAGAGAGGCACGTAGATTGGGTGTTCGAGAAAGAAGATTTTTATCTAATACTGTTGGAGGGAGAAATGCTATTTCTCCAAGGGAAGTTGAAAGAAGAGCAAGAGAAAGAGGGCAATTACAAAAATCTTAAAACCAATTATCTAATCCTTTTTGTTTTCCTTTTTCTTGAATTTTTCTTAAACGTTCTAATTGTTTTTCAACTCGTGATTCTGAAAAGTCATGTTCTTGAATTAAAATCTCTTTTATTTTTTGTTCATCAACTTTTTCAAATTTAAATTCAACATCTTTTACATCATGATTATGAAACAATTCAAAAATTTCTTTCCAGTCAAATCTATCTTCTTCAGGCAAACTTAAAATTTGTTCTTCAATACTTTGGAATATTAGAATAGGTTGTTTGAACTTTTGAACAATTTGCAATGCTTTTTTTTGGCCAATTCCTGGAATTCCTTTTGGATTGTAGTCTGTTCCAACTAAAATTCCTAAACAAATTAATTGGTCTAAATTTATTTCTAAAGAATTTAAAACAGTATTTAATTCAATAAGTTCTAAACTTGTTTCAATCCACCCTGAAAAAGTTTTTTTCCTTTTTGAAGAGGTCAAGTTTTGGATTAATCTTGGTGTTCCAAATAATAAACTATCATAATCTTGGCTTATACTTGCATAAACTTCTTGTTTTATTTTTGCAAGATAAGCTGCTTCTGCTTCGCCTTCGCTCGGAGCTTGAACAACTGGAATTCCCATAGCCTTTAGAAGTTCTTTGCTTTCTTCAATCATTTCATCTGTTAACCTGATAAGTTGACTTCCATATCTTTTCATTCCAGAAAAATTTTCATCTTGTCTTGCAGAATCATATTTTTCTTTTGCAGAATTTCTAAAGTCTTGCCTTTTTTCATGAGTTTTAAGTTTTAGTGCAGGGGGTTCTCCATCAAAAACATAAACCAATTTTATTTCTTGTTCAAGAAGATTCAAGTTTCTATAAAAAAGTCCTGATAAATGGCTTGTGACTCTTTTTTTATTATCCATTAAAGGGGTCCCGTCCATTTGTCGAACAGTTGACAAAAATTGATACAAAATATTAAAAGCATCTACGCAAACTGTTTTGCCTGCTAATTCTGAAATTTGAATTTCTTTTCTTGGGATGATTTCCCGTATGTTTAAACCCATTTTATTTTAAAGAACAAGAAATATTTATATTTATCTATTGAAAAAGATTAAGAGAAATATCAGATTTTTTTTTAAGAGGGGATTTCAATCTATCTGTATGCTGTTCTTGTTTTTTATAAGAAACACTAACAAAAAGATATTTGTTCAAAACTAACAATTGCTTAAATTCTAAAGCCTGCCTTTCAACAAAATCTTTAATTTCTCTATAATTATTAAATCCAGAAATAGTAAAACAAGTGTGCCCGAATTCTTTTCCTTCAGAGAAAAGTGCATAAAAAAATTCTGATTTAAAAATTTGTGATTCTTTATCGCACATTGGGGAATATATGAGTTTAGCTTCATCAACAAGGATATGCTCCACTACAGCATGAGATACCAAATGTTCAATCTTGCCAAAAAATTTTCCATCCATTATTTGAATTTTAAGATATTCCTATTTATAAACTTTTCTGTAAGTTACTACTTCTAAAAGACAGGTCTATAAAGAAGAAAAAACTCCATTAGTTTTAAATAATATTCTAATTTATTAAATTAATGAAAATGCAGTTTATTCCAGTTGATTATGGTTCTTTTGATTTTCAAGGGAGAAATTATGTAAAAATAGTTGGGCGAGATGAAAAAGGGAAACGGGTTTGTGTTATTGATTCTTGTCCTGTTTTTTTGTGGGCGATTTTAAAAAAAGGTATAGGAAAACAAAAGATAGATAACTTGATTTCTAAAATTTCAAAAATAAAATTAGATTGTAAAGGGCGGAAGACTAAGGTAGAAAAAGTTGAACTTAAAGAAAAAAAATATTTTGGAAAAAAGGTTCAGGCATTGAAAATTTTTGCAACAAATTATAAAGATTTACATGAAATTGCAAGCAGATTAGATTTTCCAGAAATTGAAAAACGAAGAGGATATGATTTGGGATATGTTTCGCATTATATTATTGAAAAAAAATTAAATCCATTATGTTGGTTTGAAATTGAAGGAGAAATTTTGAATAATTCTTTAGAATTTGGAGGAATTGATATGTCTTTAGATGTTGATTTTTGTTTGAAGTTAAGTTCTTTTGAAAAAATTCAAGATAAAAAATTCAAGCCAAAAGTTTTAGCTTATGATATTGAAACAGATGATTTACAAATTGGAAAAGGAGAGATTCTTATGGTCTCACTTGTATCTGAAAATTTCAAAAAGGTTTTAACTTGGAAAAAAATTGAAAAAAAACCATCTTATGTAGAATATGTTAAAGACGAAGCAGAACTTTTGGAAAAATTTGTAGAACATGTTAAAAAGATTTCCCCTGATTTTTTAACAGGTTATTTTTCAGATGGTTTTGATTTACCTTATTTAAAAGCAAGAGCTGAAAAGTTTAATGTAAAACTTGATTTAAGTTTAGATGGAACCCAGCCGAAATTTTCAAGAGGGGTAAATTTAACTGGAAAGCTTTTTGGTATTACCCATATTGATTTGTTAAAATTTATTCGAACAGCGTATGCACAATATATGCAATCTGAAACACTTTCTTTAAATGAAGTTGCAAAAGAATTTTTAGGAGATACAAAAAAAGATTTTAAAATTCAGCATTCTTCAAAACTTATTGAAAAAAATTGGAAAGATTATTTTGAATATAATTTGCATGATTCTGTTTTGACATTGCAATTGTTTGAAAAGTTTTGGCCTGATCTTTTGGAGTTTACAAAAATTGTTCAAGAACCTATTTTTGAAGTTTCTAGAAATGGTTTGTCGAAGCAAGTTGAATCTTACCTTTTGCATAATTTAGATAAGTTTAACGAAATTCCTGAACGAAGACCAAATTATAATGAGATTTCTGAAAGAAGAAATAGTCGTTCTGTAGAGGGTGCTTTTGTTTTTGAACCTATTCCTGGACTTTATGAAAATATTGCAATGTTTGATTTTAGTTCAATGCATACAAGTATTATTATTTCAATGAATATTTCAAAGGCAACTCTTTTAGAAAAAAAATCAAAAAATTCTTATGAATCTCCTGAACTGGAATTTAATGATGGGAAAACAAAATTTTATTTTTCAAAAGAAGAGAACTTTTTTCCAACTCTTTTGAAAGAAATTCTTGAGAAAAGAAAATATTTTAAAAAAGAATATAAAAATAATCCGAATCTTATTACAAAAGCGAGGAGCAATGCTTTCAAGGTTTTGTCTGCTTCTGTTCATGGTTATATTGGTTTTTTTGGAGCACGATATTATTCCTTAGAATCTTCTGCTTCAATTTTAGCCTTTGTTAGAAAATATAATAAAGAAATAATTGAAAAAGTTCAGAAAAAAGGTTATAAAGTTATTTATGGCGATACAGATAGTATTGCTTTTTTGATGGGGGATAAAAAAGAATCTGATGTTAAGGATTTATTGAAAAAATTGAATTCAGAACTTCCGGGAGTTATGGAATTAGAACTTGAAGGTTTTTTTAAAAGAGGAATTTGGGTTACAAAAAGAACTGGAAATTTAGGTGCAAAAAAGAAATATGCTTTGTTAGATAAAAATAACAAATTAAAAATCCGTGGTTTTGAAACTGTTCGAAGGGATTGGTGTAAATTGTCAAGGCAATTACAGAATAAAATAATTAATCAAATTTTAAAAGATGGAAATGAAAAAAAATCTTTAGAATATTTAAAAGAAGTTGTCAAAAAGATTAAGAATCGAGAAATAAATTTAAATGATTTAATTATAAGAACGCAGTTGAAAAAACCTATTTCTGAATACAAATCTATTTCCCCGCATGTTGTTGCTGCACAGAAAATGAAAGAACAGGAGATTCCAATTGAAATGGGAAGTTTGATTGAATATTATATTGCAGAAACAACTGAAAAGAAAAAACTTGTGCGAGAAAAAGTTAAACTTCCTTTTGAAAAAGGAAAGTATGATATTGAATATTATTTGGAAAGACAAATTCTTCCTGCTGTTGAAAATATTTTTCAGGTTTTCGGGGTTAATGTAAAAGAAATTATAGAAGGCAAACGGCAGATGAATTTAGGGGAGTTTTGAATATGAAAACCAAAAAAATCCCAGAAATGAAACCGACTTTTTTAGAAAGAATGAAGTTGCTTTTGCCAGATGAAAAAGATTTGCAAAGTTATTTAGATATTTTAAAAGTTAAACCTGTGAAGTCTTTTCGATGTAATACTTTGAAAATTTCTCCAGAAGATTTGAAAAAGAGGTTAGAAGAAAAAGGATGGAAGATTTTTCAGCCTTGGGGAAATTATCCTGAAGTTATGATTGTTGAAGGGAAATACATTCGCTCTTGCTCACAAATTGATAAACTCGCAACTGACTCTGTCGAGTCGCTCGCTAAAAAAGAAGTTAACCTAAAAAGAACATTAAACTCCCCCCAACAAAAGACTTCAGATTATTTATTAATAGATTCAATAAAATCCACGAACGAAAGTGAGTGTAATCTTGAAGATTTAGAACCAGGAGAATTTGGAAGGTCGCTTGAACATATTTTAGGTTATTATTATATTCAGGAACTTGCAAGTATGTTGCCGATTATTGCTTTGAAACCGAGGGAAGATGAAATATTTTTAGATTTATGTGCTGCTCCTGGAAGCAAGACAACTCAAGCTACTGCTGAAATGAAAAACACTGGGTCTGTTTTTGCAAATGAAGTTTCTTTAGGAAGATTAAGAATTCTTGCTTCAAATTTGGAAAGATGTGGGACAACAAATACTCTTATAACTAAAAAAGATGGGATTATTTTGTGTAAAAGATTTAAAGAACTTGGGATTTTTCCAGATAAAATTCTTGTTGATGCTCCTTGTTCTGGTGAAGGAACTTTACGAAGTTCGTATCAAACTTATTTAATGTGGAATGAAAAAACAATTAAACGACTTTCGAAGATTCAGAAACGACTTGTTGAATCTGCAATTGAAATTTTGAAATCTGGCGGGGAAATGATTTATTCAACTTGCACACATGCTCCTGAAGAAAATGAAGAAGTTGTGAATTGGGTTTTAGAAAATTTCCCAGAAATGAAATTACAAAAAATTGAACTTCCAATTAAAACTCGGCCTGGTTTAACAAAATGGAAAGATAAAAAATTTTTGCCTGAATTAAAAAAATGTGTAAGAGTTTATCCTCATGATAATAACACAGAAGGATTTTTTGTTGCAAAGTTTAGGAAGGAAAAATGAAAGAAGAAAATTTTGGGGGATATCTTTTCATTGACGGAAAATGGATTGATTTTGAAGAGATAATGGTAAATAAAATAGATTTTAAAAGAGAAACAGGTGCAATAAGAATGAGAGTTACTTCAAATGAAATAGATATAGATTTTTTAGAGGAAAAAGAACCAACTAAAGAGCAGTTAAATACAATAGAAAAATTAAAAAAAGAAAATAACAAAAAACTTGTTTTTGAAATAATGGATAAAAATAATTTTCCTCTAAAAAGGTATGGTGGATTTAATAAAAAAATCTCTGAGATGAGACAGCAATTAAAATATTTTTATGATGAAATTAATTTAAAATGCCAATAAAAGTTTTTAATAAAAAAGAAAAAGAACAAATTTTGAAATCTCTTAGTGAGCAATTTGGGATTAAGGAAATTCCTGGACTTGTTTTGCAAAGAGGAGAAGGGCGATTGTTTTTGTTTCAAGGAAATTTTAGTCCAAGTCAATTTGTTGAATTTGAAACAAAGCTTTGGTTAGAAAGAGCAGGTGTTTATTTTGGGAAAATCGAAAAAGACGGAATTCGATTAAGTATTGAAGGAAGTCAGATTTTGAAAGACCAAATAACAAAAAATATTTTTGAATTAGATAAAGAGCAAGCTGAAAAATGGATGACTGGTGAAGAGCTTTTGATTAAAACAGGACAAAAAGGTTTTATTATTATGAAATGTGGTGAAGATTTTCTTGGAACAGGAAAAGCATCTGAAGAAAAAATTGGAAATTATATTCCAAAAAACAGAAGATTAAAAAGTCGGGATGTTGTTAGGTGAATATGAAAAAACTTCCAATGAAATTTAATGCAGGGCTTAAGAAATATGAGCCAGAACTTCCAGCAAGGAAAACAAACGAGAAACTGAAAGTTGAGTTTGATTGGAAATGGTTGATTTTTCCTTTGTTAATTTTAATAGTGTTTATAATTTTTCTGATTAAAGTGGCTTAATAAAAACTCCCTCAAAAATTTCCCCTTTTAATGGAAAAGAAGATCCTTCTTTTGAAGTTATTTCTGAAAAGTTTTCTTTTTGCATTAAAGTTTTTATTTCATCTTGAGAAATTCCATGATTTTTTCTTGTTGGTTCTCTAATGTAAACCATGCCTTTTGGTTTTAGGAAATTTTTTATAATTTTGACAGCTTTTTCTTTTTGATAAATGTCATGCAAAACATAATTAATTATTATAGAATCAAAATAATTCTTTTTTTCAAAATTTAGAATATCCCCTACAATAAATTCAATATTCTTGAATTTTCTTAAATTTTTTCTTGCTTTTGTAATATTTTCTTTTGAGAAATCAATACAAGTTAATTTTCCTTTTGGAATTTTTTGAATAAGAAATCTTGATAAGTTTCCAATTCCGCTTCCGATTTCAAGAACTTTGTTGTTTTCTTTTAAACCTAAACAATTAGAGTAATTTCTATAATTTGAATAAGCTAAATATTTTACAAGATAATTATCTAATTTTTCCAAAAAAGAATCAGGGAGAAGGTTTTTTATTATCAATTAATCCTTTATCAACCATAATTGCTTCTTCGCCTTCGCCAACTTTTTTTTCAAGTCCAACATCTTTTGGATTAACTTGTTCTCCAACAATTAAATAAAATCCTCCATAATCAGAAATACTTGGGCAAGCACAAGATACACACATATTTTCTTTAGGTGTTAAATCATAAATTGCAGGACAAGTTACACAAGCACACATATTTTCTTCAGGAGTTAAATTTCTAATTTGATATTTTTGAGTTTCCATATTAAACTAAGATTTCAAGAATACATAAATATAACTTGCATTTTTTACACAAAAACTAAAGAATATCCAATAAATCTTTTAATAAATAAGTATTTAAACTTTGAAGAATAATTAGAATTATGGAACTTGGAAAAAAAGACATGGAAATGCTTTCATATCTTTACCATAGTGGAAGAGAACCGATAAGTAAAATTGCAAAAGAATGTAAATTGTCAAGAGAGCAAGTAAATTACAAGTTAGGGAAATTTCAAGAATCAGGTTTGATAAAAGGATTTGTAACTTTTTTTAATTATCCTTCGCTTGGTTATAATCTTTGGGTAACTCTTTTAATAAAATCAAAAGAAAAACCAGATATTTCAAAAATTCAAAATGTAATTCATTCTTCAGAAATAATCGGTTATTGGGATTATTTTATTTCTTTTGTTGCGAAAAACGAAAGTGATTTGAAAGAAACTATTCACAAAATTTTAGAGGAAAACAAAAATTCAATTTCAGAACACAAATTAATAAAACCATATTTTACAGAAATGTTTCCTTTGAAATTTATTGATAACAAAAGAACTTTTAATTTTTTAGAAGATTCTGAAAAGCAAACTTTAACTAAACAAGATATTAAAATTCTTAATTTTTTAAAGAACAACGCAAGAATTAAAATAACTGACTTAGCGAATAAACTGAATATTTCTTCTGAATTAGCTTTGTATAAATTGAGAAACCTTCAAAAAAAGAAAGTTATTCTTGGGACAAAAGTTAATTTTGATATCACAAAACTTGGGTTTTTTTATTCAATGGTTTCAATAGATTTGTTTTCTTTTCCAAAAGAACTTGAAGAAAAAATAAAGTCGTTTGCAAAATCAAGTAAGTTTGTGAATTCTCTAATTCTTTCTTTTGATTCACCACAAATCATGATTCAGATTTTTAATAAAACACAAGAAGAACTTCTTTTTACAATTTCAAAAATAAAGAAAATTCTTGAAGGAAATATAAAAAAATTTGATTTAATGTTTTTGCAACAAGAAAAAGAAATAAATACTCTTCCTGATTTAGAATAATATGAACACCCAAAAAATAATCCAAGCAGGGAAAATTGCAGCACAAGTTCGAGATTATATAAAACCACAAATAAAGAAAGGCATACTTTTGCTTGAGCTTGCTGAGAAAATTGAAAGAAAAATAATTGAACTTGGAGGCAAACCTGCTTTTCCAACTAATTTGGGAATAAATGATATGACTGCACATTATACTCCAAGTTATGATGACAAAACAAAAGCAAATGGATTATTGAAAATTGATTTTGGTGTGAGTGTTGATGGGTGGCTTTCTGATACAGCTTTTTCTGTTGATTTGGAAAATTTAGAGGAGAATAAAAAACTTATTCAAGTTTCTGAAAAAGCTTTGCAAAAAGCAATTGAAATTGCAAAACCTAAAACAAGTTTGGGCGAGGTTGGGAAAATTATTCAACAGACAATTGAAGCTGAAGGTTTTGTTTCTATTATAAATTTAACAGGGCACTCTATTGAACAATATGAATTGCACTCTGGAAAGACAATTCCAAATATTGATAATAACAATTCTGAAATTTTTGGAACAGGTATTTTTGCGATTGAACCTTTTGTAACAAAAGGAAATGGTAGGGTATATGAGGGCAAGCCCTCTGGAATTTATCTTTTGCAAAATACAAAAAAACCGCGAAGCCAAATCGCACGTGAAGTTCTAGAATTTATTGGACAAGAATATGACACTTTACCTTTTTGTTCAAGATGGCTTGTGAAAAAATTTACAACAAAATCTTTGTTTGCATTAAAAGAACTTGAAAAAATAGGAAATCTTCATCAATATCCACAATTGATTGAATCTTCACATAATAATGTTGCACAATCAGAGCATACAATTTTAATTGAGAAAGATAAAACAGTT